>ERZ1106930.209-NODE-209-length-18154-cov-650.828499_pt1 | contig 18154 bp, 10 predicted proteins | sample MGYA00403663_ERZ1106930 | MGnify/ENA primary metagenome ERZ1106930 (study PRJEB35170, sample SAMEA104062438) | human gut metagenome | biome: human gut; feature: human-associated habitat; material: faeces | place: Denmark | collected 2012-06-26 ... | reverse complement strand
TGTCTTTTATGGACTGGGCGTGCATTTACGATCTGCAGTTCACAGTGCGCAAAGGGGAGAAAATCACAGATACCGTCGGTTCCTATTTTGCCATGACCGACTACTATGTGCGCGGCGGGCAGATTTCCCATTGCATGGCGCCAAAATATTTTAAAATGGTGCTCGATCAGGGCTGGTGGAAGGATTCGGGTTTTACCCCGCCGAGCGAAGAGGCGATCATTGAGGATATCCGTCTGACCAAGGAAATGGGGTTCAATGCCGTCCGCAAGCACGAAAAGATCGAGGACGAACGCTATCTTTACTATGCGGACATCATGGGGCTGGGCGTCTGGTGCGAGCTTCCCTCCTCCTATTTTTTCACAGAGGAGACCATCGCAAAGACGGCGGCGCAGTGGCAGGAGATCCTGCAGCAGAACTACAACCATCCTTGCATTGCCGCATGGGTCTGTTTCAACGAAAGCTGGGGCGTGCGCGGCCTGATGGAGGATATCCGCACGCAGAATTTTGTTTCGGCAATGTATTGGCTGACCAAGGCATACGATCCTCGCCGCCCCGTCATCGGAAACGACGGCTGGGCGCACACGTTTACCGATCTTCTCACCGTTCATCAGTACACGCAGGATGCGGAAGAGCTGTATTCGATGTTTTCGGATGCGCAGAAGATCGCGGACGGGGATGCGCGGACGGGTGTGCAGTTTGCACTGGCAAAGGGCTGGAAATACGCAGACCAGCCGATTCTCCTTTCGGAGTTCGGCGGAACGGCGTTCTGCGGTGACGCCACGGGCGAAGCGTGGGGGTACGGCAGCGGGGTAAAGGATGGGAAAGAATACCTTTCCCGCCTGCGCGCGCTGTTCACGGCGGCAAAGAAAATGCCTGTCATCGGCTATTGCTATACCCAGCTTACGGACGTTCAGCAGGAAGTGAACGGGCTTTTGAAAGAAGACCGCACTCCCAAAGTTCCTTTGGAGGAGATCAGAAAGATCAACGAGATCGAAATATGAAAAACGGAAGAATCACCGTCCCCACAGACAGTTCGTTTGTGGAAGGGACGAAAAAAATCATGAAATTGTGGGGCGCGGACGCCGTCCGCGACTGCGACGGGACAAAACTTCCCGAAAACGCGCGCGACCTCGCCGATAAGGTGTACGAAACGTATTTTGTCACGCGCGGCGACGTGGCATGGGCAAAGGCGCACCCCGAGGAGCTGCAGCATTTCTTTCTGATGAGCGACCGCGTGACCGCAACGGAGAGCGAATTCTGCATCCGTCCCGAAAAAGGATATTTTGCCGAGCAGGTCAGGGCGGATTTTTCCGCAGACTCCCTGCGCTACTGGCAGGTAATCGACCGCACCGCGCAAAAGGTGCATACGGATTGGTCGGCGGACGAAAAAGCGGGTACCGTATGCGTAAAAAATGCGCAAAAGTACCACGAATACACCTTGTCTTTCCTGGCGCACAACGTGTGGGATTCCACGCAGATGTACAACTACATCACCAACGGCTGGAACACGGACAAACACAGTCCTTATGATCCTCGCTATCCCAAAACGGCGGCGCACATCCGCGAAGTGCTCATCAACTGGCTGCAGACGCATCCCGATATCAGCGTCGTGCGCTTCACCACCTTTTTGTACCATTTCTTTCTCGTGTTCAACGAAGAGGGAAAAGAGAAGATCGTCGACTGGTTCGGGTACAATGCCTCCGTCAGTCCGCGCGCGCTGGACGAGTTTGAAAAGGAATACGGCTATGCGCTCACGGCGGAAGATTTTGTGGACGAGGGTTATTACAATTCCCCGCACCGCGTACCCAAAAAAGCTTTCCTCGATTATATGAATTTCACCATGCGCTATGTTGCGAACTCGGTAAAGGAACTCGTGGATATCGTGCATTCTTACGGGCGCGAGGCGATGATGTTCCTCGGGGATTCGTGGATCGGCACGGAGCCTTACGGAAAGTATTTTGAAAAGATCGGGCTGGATGCCGTGGTCGGGAGCGTGGGCGGCGGCGTAACGGTGCGCATGCTCTCGGATATGCCCGGGCTCCGCTATGTGGAAGGGCGCATGCTCCCGTACTTTTTCCCGGATACCTTTTTCGACGGGAACGAGGAAAATGCCGTTGCCGAACTTGACAGAAACTGGATGACGGCGCGCCGTGCCATGATGCGCGCCCCGCTCGACCGTATCGGATTCGGCGGGTATCTGTCGCTGGCGGCAAAATTTCCGAAGTTTGTCAGCCGTGCAGGGGAGATCTGTTCGGAATTTCGCGAAATTTATGAAAACGTGAAGGGGAAAAAGCCGTTCAGCACTCTCCGTGTCGCCGTCCTCAACAGCTGGGGAAAGATCAGAAGCTGGCAATGCTTCATGACTGCGCACGAACTGTGGTATCAGCAGGCTTATTCCTATCAGGGAATTCTGGAAGCGCTGTCAGGGCTTCCCGTGGAAGTGTCGTTCATCAATTTTGAGGACGTAAAAGCGGGTGCGCTGGACAAAGTCGATGCCGTCATCAATGCGGGTGATGCGTATACGGCATGGTCGGGCGGAGAAAACTGGGCGGACGAGGAGGTGCAGGAAAAGGTGCGCGCCTTTGTCGCGCGCGGAGGCGGCATCGTCGGTGTGGGAGAACCCACGGCGTATGCGGGCGGCGGAAGGTATTTCCGTCTTGCGGACGTGTTCGGAGTGGATGAAGAGAAGGGGCTTTCCCTCAACACGGACAAGTACAACATTTCCGCCGCGGAAGGGCATTTTATTTTTGAAGACACTCCCGTTCCCGATTACGGCGAAGATAAGAAAAATATCTATGCGCTTGCGGGTACAAAAGTTCTGAAAATACAGTTTTCCGATCGCTTTGTGCGCAATGTCAATGTCGGCGAAGTCAAAGCCGCCGTCAATGAATTCGGAAAGGGCAGAAGTTTTTACATCACGGGGCTTCCGTATTCTTTCGGGAACGCGCGCCTCTTGTACCGCGCCCTGCTATGGGTGACAGGAAAAGAGGAATACGTATGTAAAAATTTCAGCACAAACCCGCTAGTGGACTGTCATTATTATGAGCAGAGCGGCAAATATGCCTTGGTCAATAATTCGGAGACGGAACAAAAAACGCTCTTTTACGATGCGTCGGGCAGGGCGCGGGAAATTGTCTGCGCGCCGATGGAGATCCGCTGGCTGAAAAAGTAAAGTATGAAAAAACTGACCGTAAATGAAATTATCCCGCAGGGCTGGCTGAAAAAACAGTTGGAAATTCAGGCGGCGGGGCTTGCGGGCAACCTGGACAAAGTCTGGCCGGACGTGCGCGACAGCAAGTGGATCGGCGGCAGCCGTGAAGGCTGGGAACGCGTTCCGTACTGGCTGGACGGATTTATTCCGCTGGCATTTCTGTTGCGTGACGGGGAGATGATCTCCCGCGCAAAGCGGTTCATCGACAAGATTCTGGCGGGACAGCAGGAGGACGGCTGGCTGTGTCCGTGTGCGGAAGAGGAGCGGAAAAGCTACGATATGTGGGCGCTGTTCCTCATTTTAAAGGTGCTTGTACTTTGGCAGGAGTGTTCGGGGGACGAACGCATTGAAGAAGCGGTGTACAGAGCGCTGTGGCAGTACCGAGACTTTATCCGTGCCGTTACGCTGCACGGCTGGGCGGAAATGCGCTGGTACGAGTGCCTTATTTCCGTTCTCTGGCTGTACGAACGCAGGCCGGAAAAATGGCTTTTGGAACTGGCGCGTATTCTCAGACTCATGGGCGCGGATGTCGTCCGCGGTACGGCGTTGTGGAAGGGAGTGGACAAAAAGTGGACGATGTACACCCACGTCGTCAACGCGGCGATGAGTCTGAAAGCGGGTCCGCTGTACCGGCGCGTACTGAACGGCAAGGACGCGCCCGTTTCGGATGCGGACGCGGAACGGATGTTTTGCACCCTGCAAAAATACCACGGTACGGCGGTGGGGCATTTTACGGGGGACGAGTGCCTTTCCGGGCGCAGCCCCGTCCACGGTACCGAACTTTGCGGAGTTGTGGAAGCCATGTATTCTTATGAATGGCTGCTTGCGCTGACGGGCAAAAGCGTCTGGGGGGACAGGCTGGAACGACTCGCGTTCAATGCACTGCCTGCGGCAATTTCTCCCGATATGTGGACGCACCAGTACGACCAGCAGAGCAATCAGATCTGCTGTGCCGTGCAGAACGAACCTTCCGTATTTTATACCAATTCTCCCGATGCAAACGTGTTCGGGTTGGAACCCAATTTCGGATGCTGTACCGCCAATTTCGGACAGGGCTGGCCCAAGTTCGCGCTGAGCACTTTCATGACGGAAGGGGAGGACACCCTTGTCTGTGCGGCGCTTGCTCCGTCGGAGGTAAACACGCAGTTTAAGGGCGCCCCTGTGCGCGTTTTACTGGATACGTCTTATCCTTTTCGCGACAAACTGACTTTTACCGTGGAATCGGAAGGGGAGTTTTCTCTTAAAATCCGTATCCCGTCCGGTGCGCAAAGTTTTACAGTCAACGGGGCGCCTGCCATGGCACAAGACGGCTGGTACGTTGTCCGCAAGAGCTGGAAAAGCGGGGAAAAAGTTGTGATCCGCCTGCAATTCGGCGAAAAATTTACAGCCCGTCCCAACGGGTTGTATGCGCTGGAACGCGGCCCGCTGGTGTACGCGCTTCCCTTGTCTGAAAAATGGGTAAAGCGCGAATATACCAAAGACGGGGTGGAGAGAAAGTTCCCGTATTGCGATTACGACGTTCTTGCGCAAAGCAAATGGAATTACGCGTTCTGCGGCAAGGAACTTTTCGTGGAGGAACTTCCCTTCGGCGAACCGTTTACGCCTTTGCATCCGCCCGTGCGCATCCGTGCAAAAATGTGCGAGATCGACTGGGGATTTGCGGAGGGGCAGACAACCGTGTGCAGGGAAAAGCCCAAAAGCACAAAGCCGCTCTCGGGGGAACAGGAAATGTATCTGATTCCCTATGGATGTACCGATCTGCGCATGGCGGAACTTCCTTTTGCGGACAAAAAAAGATAAAAAAGCACGCGGCGTCTGCCGCGTGCGGAAAATTTATTTTGCCTGTTCCGGTTGTATTTTTCTGAGCTTTTTGATGTGCTCTTTCGGCGCGATCCCGTTGTAGCGTTTGAACACTTTGGAAAAGTACAGGGAGTCGGAAAATCCCACTTCGTGTGCCACTTTGCTGACCGAAGTCATGCCTTCCTCCATCAGCGTGCAGCTCTTTTCGATGCGCTTTTGTGTCAGGTATTCGCGGAAGGGCAGCCCCATGGCGGCGCGGAAAATGTGAGAGAGGTAGTTTTCGTGCAAGAACATGGAACGCGCTATCTCTTTGATGGTCAGTTCCGGATCCACGTAATGTTCGTTGATGTAATCCAACGCCTTTTCGATGTACGCTTTCTGCTTGGTTCCCGTTTCGGGAGAAGCGCTCCTGTTACGGTGCGCGGCGAGATACAAAAGCTGGTAAATTTTCAAAAAATTTTCGGTAAACACGCTGCCCATGATCTCTTTTAAGGTGTCCTCTACCTGAAAATTGGCGTAAAAAGCTTTGCGCAGGGCGCTGCGATATTCTTTGGGAAGGGTTAAATAGCACAACTTTTCGCTGAATCCCATGTCCGCAAAATATGTTTTGCACTTTTTCCCGCTGACGGAAACCCAGTAAAAGCTGGCGGGATTGTCGGGATCCGTCCTGTATCCGACGTTTACGTCCGGACGCAGCAAAAAACATCTTCCTTTTTTCAGGGGAATCTTTTCTCCGTCGACAATCAGGGTAAGTCCGCCGCCGATGATGTAGTGTAGGCGGAAGGTAGGGTATCCCTTTGCTTCCACAAGCCCCTTATCTGCGTGCGTGTTTTCAAAGCCATAGTGACCTATGGAAATTTCCATGTCCTCGGAAGAGGTGTTTGTGGCAGTCAGGGAATCTGCTGTCTGTTCAAACTCGGCAATGGTCATAATCGTTTCCGTTTTCTTGGATTTTTCCTCTTTATTATATTCCGTAAAAGGAAATTTGTCAAGATTTTGCGGAAAAATGCAGGTTCATACGCCCCGGACGGGGATAACCCGTCTTTTCTTCGCGGAAAGAAAATGTACAAACAAATTAATATTTAATGTGGATTTTTCCATATATTTTCATATCGTTCCTGATGTTGCCGCAAAGTTCGTCCGTTTATTGCGGATTTTTTCACACAAAATAAAATGAAGATATATAAAAAATCAAAATATTTTTTGTATTAACTATATATTTGGAAATTCCATAAAAGTAGTTAATCGCGACCATTTACAAAGAAAATTATTAGGGGTATACTTATACGCGGAAAGCGAAAAAATAAATTTTTATAATAAAATAGGAGGGTAAAAGATGAAAACATTTGCAAACGCAAAGAGCAGGCTGCTTGTGCTTGTCTTGGCTATGGCCATGGCAGTGTCTTTTCTGACAGGCGGATTACTGTTCAAAACTGTTTCGGCAGAGGAAGCGGCAGACGTCGGCGCACTTTTTACGGTGTCGAAAGGCGTTACTGTATCCCCTGCATCGAAATATACTTACAAATCCGGGGAAAATGAGGGAAACACTCCTCAGGACGCGGTCACGGGGCTTCAATTCCGTTCGGATACGGATGAGGCGTTCACGATCGAACTGAACGGAATATTCCATCGCTCGTTCGGGTTGGATTGGTCTGCTCCCGCCGACAGTTGGGGTGTGTTCAGGGAAGTGGTTTTCGAGATCTCCGAGTTCGGCAATCCCGATAACGGATTCCGTATCCATTACGGCGGGGTCTTTCAGTCGGGTACGTGGATCGAGTACGATTATACGAATGAAGCGGGCGAAACGCAGACGCTGTACCGTTCGTATTCGAGGACGTATAACAGAAATTCGGCTGCAGGTGCGGACGGCAATGCCAGAATGCTCTACACTGATGCGGTCAAGGCGGATCCCATCACAGAGGATATTATGACTACCCCCGTGCTGACAACAACGGGTGCGGGCGGCCGCACGACCATCCAGGTGCAGAAATCTGTGGATAACGACGATGTTGCGGATGTTGCCGACGAGGGCGCGATCATCAACATCGGGGTGTACGGATCTGGCGGTTATTATACGTTCGCTTCTTTCCGCGACGATCCTGCAACGTTTGTGCCCACGGATAAGACGTACGAGCAATATGTCGGGCAGCCTTGGGGCATCAACGAAAGCACGGAAGGGTACGAGGTCGGTTACAACCTGCCCCGCCTGAATTTTGAAAACGGTTATACCGTAAAGATCCATGTCCCCGCAGGGGTGGATTTTATGGCTTATAACTTAGCGGAAGTTTTTGCTGCCGAGGGTTGGACGTCCGATCCTTGGTACGGGTTCGGCACTTCTTACGGAACGTATCCCGTACAGCAGTTCAGTCTGACGGGAACGGCAGCTCAAAACGTATCCAACGTCGGGGATCAGTATGCGGAAACAAACGCTATTCCCGAATTTTACAAAAACTGGAAACTTATTCCCAATATTTCCGTTGCGGAATACGATTCTTTTGTTGCTGCAAACAGTACTGTTCAGGTTCCGTCCGCAACGTATGCCACAAACGGAGATCCTGCGTCGTTGCATCCCGTCACAGACGTGCAGTATAAGCTCAACGACGGAGAATGGGCGCCCGTTCCCGCGGAGGGCATCGCTTCCGGACAGACCGGAAACGTCATTACCGTACGTTACAGCGTGCCGTTCAACCAAATGACCATCACCAAAGAGATCGACCTTTCTGTCAGGGAAGTGCCTGCGGCAGTGCTCGATCTGACCGATACCGTTCGCGTTGGAAATAGCATTATTGCCGTGCAGGCAAACGCAAAGACCAGTGCACTGGACGGGGGCAACGTTGTGGAAACGCAGGCTGGACTGCGGTTTTCTCAGGGGATCGAACAGTCCTATTCTTTTGACATTGTCGGACTTTTCAGTGGCAATACCGAGCTTCGCTGGAGCGCCTGCTCCCCGAATTCTGACTGGAACATAAACGGCAGGGTGGAATTTACCATTGCAGAAGCAGGCAATCCCGAAAACTGCTTCAAAGTGGTTTGGATCTCCCCCTATCAGAGCCGCGCGTATGTGCAGTATGAGTACGGCGACGGCGATTCTGCTCAGACGCTGTACCGCGCGCAGGGAAGAAACAACAGCGGAACCTATTATTATGTACTTGGAACGGGGCAGGATCATGACCAGGACGATATCGCCGATAACTATGACGTGCAGTATCAGCCGTTTTTGGGAAAAGCGGATCAGATCGGCATTTTAGGGTTGGAGTGGAACGGAGACGTCCTGAACGTCATGGCAAACAATGAGAGCGGAAGCAAACAGGTGCTTGCCTCTTTCAACGAGTCGCCCGAAAGTTTCGTTCCCTCGCAGGAGACAAAAGGTTCGACTTCCAATCTGCCCAAGATCTCTTTTGAAAACGGCTATACCGTTTCCGTAACGGTGGTCAATATGGATTTCATGCTTTACGGTATCACCACCGAGCAGGATAATTTGTCTTTTACGGCAGAAACGGCGGCTTACGAGCCGATCTTCTACACTCTCGGTGCGGCAATGCCCGTGTTTGACGATCTGCCCGTGCTTTCGGGTGTACAGAGCGGAAGCGGTGCGGCGGTGGAAATTCCTTCCGTTTCTTATACGGCGGGAGAAGGCGCGCAGCTTTCCGTCATATGGATCAAACCGGACGCGTCGGAGCAGACGGTTTCTGTTGGTGAAAGCATTGTGCCGGAAGAGAAAGGAGACCACGTTCTCCGTTATACCGTTACCGTTAACGGCGTGGCTTACAGCAGAGAACTTACTTTCCACGTCTGCGATTACAATACGTTTGTTTCCGGAACACTGTCTACCTGTACGCAAACGGGAGAGGGCCTGTTCTCGTGCGAACACGGATACTATTTACAGAAAGAGATCCCCGTAGATCCTTCTGCGCACAGCGTTGTGTATAAGGAAGAGGTCGCGGCAACTTGTACGGCAACGGGGACAAAAGCGCATTGGGTGTGTCTGTATTGCGGCAAAACCTTTGCCGATGAATCCTGCACGGAAGAGCTGACCGATCTCACCATCGAGAAAGTACCGCACAGCTATCGGGCGGAATGGAAATGGACGGAAGAAAATACGGCAATCCTCACGCTCTCGTGCGAAAACTGCACGGATCAGCAGACGCCTGCAGTCAATATTACATCCGAAACGCAGAAATCTACCTGTACTGTTGCGGGGAATACTACCTATACCGCAAAGGCAAGTTTCGGCGGTGAGGAGTATACGGATACAAAGAGTGTTGCGCTCCCGCTTGAACCGCATACACTGACCAAGACGGAAACGGTGGAAGCTACCTGCACGACGGAGGGCAACATTGCATATTGGACCTGTTCTGTCTGCAATAAAGTGTTCAAGGACGCAGAAGGAACAGAGGAAATTACTCTTGCCGACACCGTCATTGCGGCGAAGGGCCATACGCTGATCAAGACGGAAGCGGTGGAAGCTACCTGCACGACGAAGGGCAACATTGAATATTGGACCTGTTCTGTCTGCAATAAAGTGTTTAAGGATGCGGAAGGTAAAGAAGAGATCAATCTTTCCGAAACCGTGATCGAAGCAACAGGACACAAGATTGTCAAGGTAGAGGCAAAGGCGCCCACCTGCACGGAAGCGGGCAACAGCGAGTACTGGACCTGTTCTGTTTGCAATAAAGTTTTCAAGGATGCAGAAGGAACAGAAGAAATTACTCTTGCCGATACCGTCATTGCAGCAAAGGGTCATAAACTGACCAAGACGGAAGCGGTGGAAGCTACCTGTACAGAAGAGGGCAACATTGAATATTGGACCTGTTCTGTTTGCAATAAAGTATTCAAGGATGCAGAAGGAACAGAGGAAATTACCCTTGCCGAAACGGTAGTTGCGGCGAAGGGGCATAAACTGACCAAGACGGAAGCGACGGCGGCTACTTGCACAGAAGAGGGCAACATTGAATATTGGACCTGTTCTGTCTGCAATAAAGTATTCAAGGACGCAGAAGGAACAGAGGAAATAACGCTTGCCGAAACGGTGGTTGCGGCGAAAGGACACAACGTTGTCAAGGTAGAGGCAAAGGCGCCCACCTGCACGGAAGCGGGCAATAGCGTCTATTACAAGTGCAGCGAATGCGGCAAGTGCTGGTCGGATTCCACGGCGCAAAACAGTATCGACGAGGCAAGCATGACGATCCCCGCAAAAGGGCATACATATGAAGATGGTGTCTGCACGGTTTGCGGCGCAGAAGACCCCGATTATGTTGCTTCGAAAGGCTGCGGCAGTGCAATAGCGTTCGGCAGTGCGTCGTTTGCGGCGGCGGGCGTTCTTGCGGCGGCTGTTCTGGTGATTTTTAGGAAAAAAAGGTCGGCATAAAAGCGAAATGATAAAACGTTTTAAAAAGTTTTTTTCTGTGATTTTAGCTTCGGGGCTGTCCTGCGCGTTGCTGATTTCGGGATGTGCGGTTGTACCTGTCGGAGTGGAAACAAAAAGTTTTTATCAAAGTCAAACAGAACAGCGCGTTGAGAACGGCGGCGTTGCAACGCTGTCGGATCTGGATGAACCTGCAGGGTCGGGCGAGGCTCAGTCGCCCGACCTGACGGAAAACGTAAACTGGTTTCTCCGCACTGATGCGCAGATCTATTGCAACAGCACCTACAATTCACAGCAGACCGACCAGCCGGGAACGGACAGCCAGCAAATCGTTTACATTACGGCGGGCGGCGGCAAAGACGCTTATGTGAAAGTATATGCCTCGGAAGATGAAGATTACTCCGATCCCATAAAGGAATATTCTCTTGCCGAAACGGAAGGGTTTCGCTATGCGCTCCCTGCAAAGGATCTTGCGGCGGGCGAATATACGGTCGCTCTGTTCCCTGCAAAGGGCGCAAGCACTCCGCGCGTGTGTGAACAATTCACAATAACGGAAGGCGCCGTATATACGGCAAAAACTCAATACAGGCAGAACGAGGAGATTGTATTTTCTTTCTATGCCGATACGGTCAACCGCGGTGACGGAGATTATTGTTGGTTGGGATTGTACAAAAAACAGGACAGGGAAAGCTACGGGAACGATTTTTTGAAATGGGTGACTCTCTGCGGAAACCAGCTCATCTCGGGACAGGGTTACATATTGCAGGAAAACAGTGTAGGATCGGTGGGTTGGAGCACGACCTATCCGACCAAAGCAACAAACACGGAATCGATTATGCCGGCAGGGGATTACGAATTGGTGCTGTTCGGGGACGGCGGTTACGACAATGTTTTATCCAAGGCGGAATTTTCTGTTTTGCCGGGGAAAACGGGCAAAGCCGAAGCACCTGCGGATGTACGGTTCAGCATTGACGATATACAGAGCGGTGTGTTGAGCGGTACCATGCTCTGCTCTTTTGCGCCCGATCGTTTCAATGCTTCCGAGATCGTTGCGTACTGGGCGAACGAAGACGGGATCTTGGCGGAGTATCTGCCGTTCTGCGCACAGCGTGTAACGGGCAATCCACAGCGCTGCTATGCGTTCGAAAATATCATGATCCCCCAGGGCGCCACAAATCTGCGTTTTTACGGAAAGAATGCGGAAGGACAGGGAAATACTTATTTCCGTGTCGATCTGCCCGAAGGGTGCGTTTTCAATGCGGGAGAAGTTCTTTCTGAATTTACCTTACTCAGTGACATTCACGTAGGCTATACGAACTATAAACTGGTCGACGGAGAAGCGAAAGGCACCGAAGTCATTGCAAACAGCAACAATTTTAAAAAAGTGCTGGACGATGTAAAAAATGTTTCTGGCGAAAACAGCGACGGCGTGTTTATCGTCGGCGACGTTACGGAGAGCGGCCGCCTTGAAGAATGGGTGTTGGTACAGAGCTTTGTCCGTGAAAAGGGAATGGAAGACAGCATTTATTATATGTTGGGCAACCATGACTACTATGGCGTATATACGAGAGGGGATTGGCAGCAGGGTACGGATTTTGCAACGGCAGTAAAGCCATTTACGGACTGGACGGCGCAGAAAGCCGCCTCAGAGAACGGCAGTTTCACGGTAAGTGAAAACGGACTTTGGTACGAAGCCGTTGCGGGAGGGTATCATCATTTGGTGCTCAATACCGAGGGAAGCGATGGCGATTGGGTCACCGCACACCTTTCAAGGCAGCAGCTCAGCTGGCTGAACAGCCGTCTGGACGCGCTTTCGGCAGAAAACAAGCCCGTGTTTGTTTACATTCATCAGCCTTTGACGGGTACTACAGCGGGAACGCTTCCGGGCGAAGGGTGGGACCACGTCAAGATCAAAGGGGAAGACGGAAGCCTCACCCGCGATATTTCGCCGCTCAAAGAGATCCTTGACGCTCATCCGAACGCCTTCTTTATCAGCGGGCACAATCACAGGGAAGTAGATTCTTTGCGAGGTGTGTTCCTTGCTTCAACGTCGCAGCATACCAATTTTATTCAGACGGGAGGCACTGCCTATATCAGCAAAGACACTACGCCCTCGGAAAATCTGCGGCACGAGGGGTGGTATGTACGCGTGTATGAGGACAAAGTAGTTTTCCTCGGCAGAGAATTTACAACGGGGAAATGGCTTGCAGGCGCTTGTCTGGTGTTTGACTTCTGATCAAAACAAACAAAAAGGCTTACGGAGTTTCCGTAAGCCTTTTTGACTTATAAAATGAAGAGGAGGACAGCAATTTGATCTGTCGCGTCAAATAAATAGAATTTTATTTATTCCCCGACGAGTTCGTTTGTCTTTTTCTGTAAACGAGCGGGAATAGGACGCTCTAATTTCAAGAGAATACTCATCGGTCTGGAGCCTTCGTGCTGTACATAATTTGCTTTTCCCCAAAAAGTGTATGCACCCGCGCTTTCGCTGATGCGGTCCGTTTTGTTTTCCCGCACAAACAGCAGGAAAAGTGTCCCTTTCTCTCTATGATGGATATATCTTTGCCCGGTAGTGGAATTTTCCGACGTCGTGCTCTGGCTTTGCCAATGGAAAAACTCGTCTCCCACAGAATAGTCCTGATACATCGTCGACGGAGAATAATCCTTGTTCGACTTGTTGAGTGTGACAAAGGCAATGTTAATTTTTTGATCAGGCAGATACTTTACGCCTTCGCGAACGGTAGCACTCGAAACAAGCCACGCACGAGCTCGAAGAAAAGCGTGAGCAATTACAACGCGAAATTGCTCCTCTCCAAGCCGCAGCGGACATCGCACAGGAATACAACGTAGGAAAACGTAAGCCGAACAAGAAAGACGTACCGGCGCTTGTTGCCGACAACGCAAGATTAAAGCAAGAGCTTGAATACAGCATTAAAGACCAGCACGATGTCTTTCAGCTCTATCAGAAGACCGAACGCGAGTGCCTGTCTCTTCAAGAAGACGCTAAAACCTTGAGAGAACTACGCGAGCAAGCGCCGGACAAACTTCGGGAAGCGTTGGCAACTGCCGTGCAACGAAAGTCGGCAAAGCGCTCTTCACTTTTCAAATCGTCGGGAAATAGTTGGAGCAAGTAAAACTGAATAACCGCTAATAAGGAGGAATAATTATCGAATAAAGCATGTCAGGGGAAAACAAACAACTTAAAAACACAGACGGAATTTCCGATGCCGATCTGAAGTCTTTGGCAAGAACGCTCTTCCCTGCGTTAAGGGAATATCTTTCTTCGGAACAAGGTCAAAAGGATTATGCCGAATGGAAGAGATCACAACTGAATAACTCGATTTAAGAGAACATCCCACTGCACTCATAGGGATACATAAACCGCAAGATTGTATATAGAGTAGAACCCGTCGTAAGACGGCTGATGCAGCAGTAATTTTGTAAGATTTATATAATTTGAGAGGTTGCGCCGAAAATCATAAACCCTGAACATCCCAAAAGGCGGAGTCCATTCGGGCTCCGCCTATTTTACTTTTTGTATAATTCATCCAATAATAAAAATAATCCGAACGTCTTACGAATTGTGAAGAAGTTCGAATTATTCCAAAGTGGCTGGGGTAGCTGGATTCGAACCAACGAATGACGGAGTCAGAGGAATTAAGAAATTGCGAAATATGGCCCAAAATGCCCGAAAAACCCATAAAAAGTGTCGTTTTTTGGATTTTTCCACCCAATTTACCCCACAAAAAGTACATGGTAGAGGAGTTTTCAGAGGTTGATTTAATCAATGTTTTATACAGCCGGGGCGCGCCAAATCGGCGCGCCCTTGTTTTTGTAAATTAGTATGCAATATTACCCAAAGCACAAAAGTAATCGTGTTGTGTTAACATGAATTTCTTATAATGCATAGTAATAATTTTTGATTTTTTGCGCCATAAGTTTTCGCCGTTGCTCTAAAAATGAGCTGTAATCAGTATGCGACATATTCACAGTTTCAAACGGGATACAGTTCTCTGCCAAATTTGCCTTCAATATTTCAAGATCTGTAATGGAACCGCAAGTTATTTGCTTTGTTTCGCATTGTTTTACTGCTTGGGCAAAATATTCAAAAGGCGCTTGCTTGCCAATCGATTTATTAACTTGAGCATCCAGATAGGCATAATTTGCGTTTTGATTATATAAATTACGATCATATCCGGCCGATTTTAAATACTCTTTCGGAAAAATATGATGCACGTCTCCCGCTACCTCGATCAAATCTTTGACGGTGATCGTATTAGATAGGAGCGATTTGTCATTTCCCGCAACTTGCGCAGCTAAATAAACAAGATAAGTAGGATTAATGGTTGACATATAGGAAAGATCCTGCACAATGCGCACCTCCCAAAAATTATCGGAAAGGGTTGCGTCTTCAATCGCTTTAAGCGCATTTACTGGACCAATTTCGTTAATTTGGCGAATGTCCTTGTAAAATGATGATTCCGGAGAAGCGCTATAACGGCCTGTCAGAACGGATAAAACATACCATCTTTGTACAATGCGCTTTACTTCACTGACTGATACGCCTGGGTCCTTTGTTAGTCTTAAATAAAGTGCATACGCAAAGTCAAGCGCCATATATGAATTGACTAATTTTGCCGAAATGAAACCTGCCCCTCGTATGGCAAGCATAAACTGGTTAAAATTATTTTTATTAAAAACGTTTAACACGCCTTCTTTTAACTTAGCATAGGTATCTTCCATAATCTCTACGCGGAATTCTCTCGATTCAAAGTCTCTTCCCGAGAGTAAGTTAACGAGATCAGCCAATTTTGCACGGGGATACATATGCATAAAAGCTACGCGTAAAATATCATCGCATTCCGGGTTATATACGTCTTCTTTGTCATTTTCCAGCCACTTTATTTTTGGAAAGTATTCCGAAGTTGCAAATTCACTGTCGTTTTCCTTTATAAAACTGCAAAACGACGGCTCAACGCAAAGATGAGCAAAGTAGTCTATGGCTTTTCTCAACATATTTCCGCCGTATGTTTCGTCCGAAGCGATCTTGGACATGACAAAGTCGCCTTGACTGAGTGCCGTTCCCTTGGAATTGATACGGATAAAAATATCTGTTACGACATCGATATCCAGATTATCCGAAAGCTCTATGACGCCGATCATACGATTGCCAATGGCGCGCAGATTGGTTAGGATATCGCTCAATGTATCCGGTTGCATCTCTGTATTTTCGGCGCAATATTTCGTTATAAAAGCATAAATAGAGAAATCATTGCGGAACACTTCGGCAATATCAGGAATCCAGCGTTTGCTTTTCAAATGACTTTGATCTTGAACGGCAAAAACTTCAGCTTCTCTGTCTTCTGAAAGTGCTGCGAAAGGATCAAAAGCAATTTTAATTCTTTCTTTCCGATATTCACTGTTGATTACAGGAATGCCTGCTACCGCCGTCATTAAAGCTGTAACACGCTGTTGCCCATCGATCAGAATTTTTTTACCTGTAGAGAGTGTTCCGTCTTTTAACTTTACATTCGGGTTTTTCCATACAATCAAATAACCTGTCGGGTACCCTTTATAAAGGGAATCCAAAAGATCTCGTACTTGTTTCTTTTTCCAGACAAAAGGTCTCTGTATTTCCGGAATTGCAATATCTCCCGAGGCAATCAGTCCAAGAATTGCCCCAACATTGAGTGAGTTTGGATTGTATTTTTCAATAATCATAACATATTTCTCCTGCCATATCAGTGAATAATTTTTGAAATTTTATTTATCCCCCGATGAGTTCGTTTGTCTTTTTCTGTAAACGCGCGGGAATAGGGCGTTCCAGTTTCCAGAGAATACTCATAGGTCTGGAGCCTTCGTGCTGTACGTAATTTGCTTTTCCTAAAAATGTGTACGCTTCTGCGCTTCCGCTGACGCGGTCCGTCTTGTTTTCCCGCACAAACAGCAGGAAAAGTGTCCCTTTCTCTCTATGGTGGATGTATCTTTGCCCGGTGGGGGAATTTTCCGACGTCGTACTTTGGCTTTGCCAATGGAAAAACTCGTCTCCGACAGAATAGTCCTGATACATCGTCGACGGGGAATAATCCTTGTCCGACTTGTTAAGTGTGACAAAGGCAATGTCAATTTTCCGATTTTGCAGATACTTTACGCCTTCGCGAACGGTAGAGGGCTTCAGAAAATCCAGCGCAACCAATATCTGGTCGCGCGTATAATCGCAGTGTAAATCGAGCGGACAATCAAACCCGACATCGACGCGCTCGTCGATAAAGTCAATGCGTTTAAAATTGTATTGCAATAGCTCCAACAACTCTGAGCTTAACGTAGGATTTTTTCGAACCTCCGAAACACCGTCCAAAAGACTTGCAAAACCGCACTCTTCAAAGGGCTTTTGCCAGATGGTGAACTGGAACATCTGCAACATGCGCTTTTCTCCTGCAGTCAGGGAGGAACGCGGCTGCATTAGCATTTCTATCCAAAAGGCGATCAATCTGCGGGAATTGACAGTGGCAAACCGAGAAAAAGCCTTGCGTATGGTCTCTTCCAACGGCTCTGTAAAATCTTCCCGAACGCCCGCCTGTACGCACAGTCTGGAAAAACTGTCACACGCATACAATGCGCGAATATCCATGTGTAAATGTTTCAGAAAATTGGAAAGCGTCAGCTCTTTCCCCGTATCCTCCGTAAAATTGGCAATACGCGAAACGAGTCCCGCGCGTGTCCCGAAAGAGGCGCGGATATTGTCGTAAATGTACTGTTTTGCTTTCTTTTCAAGGAGAATATAGCAGCCTTTCGGCACAGAGACAAACCCTTCCTTCATCTCCCGCAATACGCTGCGGGAAGGATCGGACAGGAGCGCGGCAAACTTGTCCTCAAAATTATAGCGCTTGTTCGCCTGCCCAATAAAATCCAAAACCGTCAGGCATTCTTTTCCTTCCGCAATCCACGCCCCAGTTGTTGCAGAAACACTGTCAGCGATTCCGTAGGACGGAGGAACAAAACAGTATTCACTTCGGGGATGTCCACGCCTTCGTTGTATAGATCGACGACAAAAATAAAGCGAATATCGCCCTTTACCAGTCTCTGCTTGGCGGTGTTTCTCTCTTCATCGGGTGAATTTCCGTCCAAAGAGATGGAGGGGATATTGCGCTCGTTGAAATATCTTGCCATAAACCTGGCGTGTTCGACGGAAACGCAGAACCCGAGGCCTTTGACTTCGTCGATGTCGGTAACGTAGCGCAAGATCGCTTCGATGATCATATCGGCGCGGCGTTTGGCAACAATGCCGCTGAATGTATAGACGCGCTCCAAATCTCCTTTATCGTATCCGCCGCGGCTCCATTTCAGATCGTTCAAATCTACAACATCCGTCACGCCGAAATACTGGAAAGGGGACAAAAGTTTGCGGTCGATTGCTTCGGGCAGGCGAATTTCCGCCGCGATGTGGTTGCCGAAATACTGTAAAATGTTCTTTCCGTCCATGCGCTCGGGCGTCGCGGTCAATCCCAACAAAATTTTCGGATTGTAATACGTCAGCAATTTTTGGTACGTCGGGGCGGCGGCATGATGGAACTCGTCCACGATGATATAATCGTAAAAATCAGGACTCGTTTTTTCTGTAAAATCCTGCGAGTTAAACGTTTGAATGGAAATAAACAGATGCTCGATACTTTCTGGTTTGTAATTTCCTACAAACATCTCGCCGAAATTTGCGTCTTTGAGCACGCCGCGGAAAGTGTACAAACTCTGCTTTAAAATCTCTTCGCGGTGTGCGACAA
>ERZ1106930.207-NODE-207-length-18324-cov-699.975423_pt1 | contig 18324 bp, 9 predicted proteins | sample MGYA00403663_ERZ1106930 | MGnify/ENA primary metagenome ERZ1106930 (study PRJEB35170, sample SAMEA104062438) | human gut metagenome | biome: human gut; feature: human-associated habitat; material: faeces | place: Denmark | collected 2012-06-26 ... | reverse complement strand
AAGCGAGCAGAGACAAGGTACAGGTCGATAACGAATGGGGCATGCCGATGGGCGGATCTTTTGAAGCGATGCGCTATGACTGGGGTACCGGCATCAGCAGTTATGAAGATTCCGACCGTTATATCCAGAAACTCAGTTTTGATTGGCAGAACATGGGGGTGTACGGAGATTGCGGAACCCCTTCGTACAGCGGCCAGATCATTGATTTGGACAGCGCGAGTTATTTCGACACGCTGTTCGGCGGATTCCCCAGCGGGAAAGTGTTCCTTTCCGTGAGTGCCGAAGGTTTCAATTCATCCTCGGCGAACATCTGCTTTACCAAAGTGCTCGGCACCGAAGTAACCGATTATGACGGTTCCATTTCGGACAACGATCCTCCCGAGATCACCGTTGAAAATCCGTATGAGACGATGCCCGAGGCGCGCGTCGGCGGAAGTTATCCGATCATGCAGGCTTCGGCGCAGGATGTATATTCGGGGGCGTGTGAAGTAAAGGTTTCCGTCTGGTACAATTACATGACGTCGGAACCTGTCCGCGTTGCCGTAACGGATGGCAAGTTTGAAACGGCAAAAGCAGGCTGGTATGCGATCGTCTACGAGTCGGAAGATCAGTTCGGAAATTCTGCGTCGAAGATCCTATGGGTCCATGCGGGAAGCACGATCGAAGAAATGCAGTTTACGCTCGGTGCGGATGCGATCGCGTCGGAGGCGGAGCTTGGCTCCTGGGTCGCGGTCCCGGCGGCGGATCCGTCGCTGGTAACGGGCGGAAGCGGCAACATTTCCGTTGCGGTTACCGTTACGCACGAGGGAGAAACGACTGCGGTCAAGGACGGTTTCCGTCCCGAACTTTCGGGAGAATGGGTCGTGGAATATACGGCGATTGACATCACGGGTATGGAAAAGACGATTTCTTTCACCGTCAATGCCCGCCCGGGCAATGCTCCGTTGCTGACGGAAGACCCCGTCGTTCCGCAGATATTTATTTCGGATGTCCCGTATACGCTTGCGGAAGCGTATGCCACCGATTATTCTTCGGGAGCGCCGGAGCGCATCCTTCTTGATGTGAAAGTTCAAGATGCAAACGGTACGAAGTCTTATAAATCCGGCGAAAAATTCACGCCGACCGTCGAAAATAACGGAGATACGATCCGCCTGACCTATCTGTGCAACGGCGTTACGGTCAAGGAATACACGGTTCCCGTGATCCTGGCGTTTTCCGATGAAGACGGCACGACGCGCCTTAGCGTTGAAAACTATTTTTACGGAGAAGGCATAAGCAACGAAAAAACGCTGACGGGTATCATTCTTTTTGCCGAGAGCGGACGCAGCGAAATACAGTGGACGTATGCAAACGCATTGGCGGCGGAACTTTCTCTCGTGCTCGAAAGCGTTCCGGGATACAGTACGTTTGAGAGCCTGGTCTTTACGCTGACCGATTCGCGGGACAGTTCGGCTTGCGTCTCCGCCACGCTGTTCAACAATGCGACGGGTACGGTTTTCACGGCGGGCGGCAGTTCTGTTTCCCTGGATCAGTCCTTCCGTTCGAGTGTGGCGCAGCGGTTCACGATCGGATTCAGCGGCACCGAATTTTCCGTCAACGGCGTGCGGATGTCCGTTACAAGTACCCAAGGCGGTGAACCGTTCAGCGGTTTTTCGTCCGGAATGGTGTATCTGAAAGTGGAAATGAACGGCATCGGCGGTGCGGCGGCGTACAAGGTAGTTTCCGTCAACGATTATCCTTTTACGGAATCCACCCGCGATCTTGTTTCTCCGAAGATCGTCATTTTGAGCGATTACGGCGGATGTTTCTCTTGCGGGGATACCTATACCACCGGCAGAGCGGTTGCGGCGGATGTCCTTTCTCCCGCGGTGACGTTCGGGCTGACGGTGCGCGATCCCGAAGGGAATATTGTCAGCGACATCAACGGCGTACGGCTGGAAAACGTAGATCCGGGGATCGAATATACGATCAGACTGGAATTGTTCGGACAGTACAAGGTTTCGTATACGGCGGCGGAAGACAGTGTCTTTATCCCGCGTCCCAATTCGGTTTCTCTCGGATATGCGCTCAACGTGGAGGATTCTGTTCCGCCCGAGATCAAGCTGGAAGGTTCTCTCGCGCAGACTGCAAAGGTGGGGGACGTGATCACGCTTCCTGCATATACCGTTACAGACAACGAAACGGAGCAAAGCGAGATCATTGTCAACGCGTATGTATTGAATCCGAACGGTTCTCTGATCATGCTGAGCGGCAATTCTTTCAAACCCTCGTATGCGGGCGTATATGAATTCCGCATCACGGCAATGGATGCGGACGGAAATCTGTCGATGATCCGTCTGTATGTAACCGTTTCCGCGGCAGAATAAGGAGGAGAACGGATGAAAGACAGCAAACTGAAAAATAAAAAAATACTGATTCCTGCAATAGCGTTGTTTCTCGTTGTCGTGATCGCTTTGACGCTTGTCCTTGTTTTGGTTGTCGGCAAAAAGGATCAGGGCGGCAACGGGGGCGAAGTCAATACGCCGGTAGGATCCGTTACGACGGATACGGATTACCATTATGTCGAAGGAACGCTGCATAAAGTGAATGTGAGCGATACGGACAGAGCGTTCGTAACGCCGCAGGGATCGGAATATGCGGTGGTGGCGGGGGAATCCTCCAACGCGAGGACGGCGGCAAACTTTATTGTTACGCACGTTCTTGGCGCGACGGGGGTAGAACTTCCGCTCTTGCTGGACGCCGAATGGTCGGCGGATGCAAAGTATATTGTCGTCGGCGATGAAGAGATGTTTGCCGCGGCAGGACTCACGATGCCGGAAGAAGATATCGGCTTTACGGGATACTATATCAAGTCTGTGGGCAATTCCGTTTTTATCGCGGTCAAGGGTGAAGACGGATACCAGCTCGCCGCGATCGCTTTTTTGCGGCATGTCGTAGGGTATGATATGCTGTCGGGCGATACGGTCGTCTATGAAAAGGACGGGACGGTTCTCCCGGATATGGAAGTGATCGAGCGTCCGGATTTTGATTACCGCCAGGTAAGCGAACCGGTCGGTTACGGAATGTACGGAATGGGTTACAGCAGCAGTATCATGATGTCCGTGAACGGAGGCGTCTGGCACAACTCCTTCCAGTATCTCCCTCCGGAAGATTACGCGGAGCAATATCCCGAATGGTACACGCCGGAAGGCCGCACGCAGAATTCTTCCACACTCGGCCAGAATCCCGGGCAACTGTGCTATACCGCGCACGGCAATGAAAAGGGTACGTATCAGCTGATGATCGATACCGCCTACAGTGCTCTGAAAGCGGCTGTGGACGCCAATCCCACGCTCAGCAACGTTACGTTCACGCAGGAAGACAATTTCGACGCCTGCGATTGCGACGCCTGCAAGGCGGAAGCGGAAAAGTACGGCGGATCGGTCAACGGCCCGGTCATCAAGTTTATCAATGCTCTGGCGGAAAAACTGGAAGAAGATCTGGGCGATTCCCGCAGGGTGACCATATCCTTTTTTGCATACCGTGCCACGGAAAAATCTCCCACGACGCGCAATGCGGACGGTACATATTCGGCGATCGACGGCATCCATTGCCATCCGAACGTCGGGGTCATCATTGCCCCCATCACGGCGACTTATTCCCATTCTTTCTATGAAAACGTGAACCAATCGTTTGCGGAAAATATCAATTCCTGGTCGGCGGTGTGCGACAATATTTATATGTGGCTCTATCAGACCAACTTCGCGCATTATATGTTCCCCGCCAACACATGGGATACCGTTGCGGAAACTTACAGATTCTGCAAGGCGAACAATGCCGTGTATATGTACAACGAGGGGCAGTGGAATGTGAACGGGGTCTCGCATTTCAGCAAACTCAAGGAATATCTCGATTCCCGCCTGCTGGTTGACGTAAATCTGAATTACGGGGATCTCGTAACGAAATTTTTTGACAATTATTACGGCGAAGGCGGTGCCGCCATGCGGACGTTCTTCGACGAATTGCAGGCGCACATGAAGTATCTGGAAAAGGCATATCCTGCGACCGTGCGCGGCGGGTATAAGGATAACATAGCGCAGGCGGAGTACTGGCCGAAAAAATTGCTCGACGGGTGGATGGATCTGATCGACGAGGCCTATGCGGCGATCGAACCGCTGCGCGCAGCCGATCCTGTCCGCTATGAAACGTATTACGATCATATCACGCTGGAATCTCTTTTCCCGCGGTATGCGTTGCTTTCCCTGTATTCGGGCGTCTATTCTTCGTATGAATTGCAGCAGATGCGCGAGTCGTTCAAGGCGGACAGTTCCGCTTTGGGAGTTACGATGGTGGATGAACAGACGAGCTTCAGCAGTGTCTTTACGACCTGGGGCGTATAAGGAGGGACGGTCATGAAAAAATTGAAATACATTTTATTTCTGCTTTTGTTCCTGCTTGCGGCGGTAATGTTTTCTTTTGCCGCCTGCGCGCCCGGACAGGAAGAGGAGACTGACCGGAAACAGCCCGTCGTTACGATCAGTTCGCCGTCGGCTTCTCTCGACCTGTACGAGAGCGTGCAGCTTACGGCAACGGCGGAAAATACGACCGAGGCGATCGTCTGGAGCAGTTCCGATCCTTCCCGCGCGACGGTGGAGAACGGATTGGTAACGGCTGTCGCGACGGGTAACGTACACATTACGGCGTCGGCGGGCGGCGCGTCTGCGTCCTGCAGCGTTACGATCACCGACTCTCTGGCCGCGCCCGTACTTTCTGTAAGCGACAACGTGGTTGAACTGGAAACGGGCAGTACGTTTACGGTTACGGCGTCCGTCATGCTGAAAGGCGAAGCCGTGGAAAATGTTCAGTACGCTTGGACAGGCGGCGGTTCTGCCGCCTCCGTTACGGCAGACGGCGCGCAGGCGGAATTTCGCGGGCTTGCCGCAGGTACGGAAGAGTTTTATGTGTCGGCTACCGTCCGCGGCGTGTATGTGGCGCAGAAGATCACCGTAACGGTAAGGACGCTCGATATCGTGTTCGATCTTGCCAATTGTTTTCCCGGAGAGGGAGGCAATTATGCCGCAAAGCTGTACACGTTCGCCACGGGCGGTTACAGCGATGTGCTTACGCCGGCCCTGACGGTTTATGAAAAGGGCGTTGCGGTAGCCGATGCGCAGGTAAGCTGGGAAAGTGAAGACAGCGGCGTCGTCCGAGTGGAAAACAATCGGGATCTTGTTGCGGCGGCAGAGGGACAGACGACGGTCGTCTGTACCTATAAGGAAGCGAGCTTCAGGGTGGATATTACGGTAGAGCGCACCCGCATTCGGCTGGAAGGCAGCGCCGTGGCGGAGGAGAACGACCTGAAACCGATCAGCCTTTCGGGGGACATTGCGGGGACGGTTACGGACGCCATATTCAAAGGAGTATCCGTATTCGGATCTTTTGATGCGGCGAAAAACGAACTCACTCTTTCCGCCGCAACATTCCCGAAAGAAGCGGAGCATCTGGGCGAAGGTGAGATCACGCTGAAAACCGAAAAAGCCGATTACATTCTCTCTGCGGCATTGTATACCATGGTCATTCACGATTCGGATGAACTGGAATCCATGCGCGGCATCGGAGAGGGAGCGAACGGTTATATTTGCGACGGCTATTATATTCTCGCCAACGATATCGCGTATACGGGCAGCTCATTCCTGCCGCTTGCGCCGGAGGGCGTTGTGGGCCGCGGCGGCAGCGATGCGATCGCGGGGATCACGGGCGGATTCCGCGGCGTGTTTGACGGCAAAGGGTACACGATCACGGGGCTCAAATTTGATCTTTCGGTCAGCAGCCGTGCATACAACGGAATGTTCGGCGTGCTGCACCGCGACGGTGTCGTGCAGAATGTCGCATTTGAAGATGCGAGCATTTGCGGCGCTCTGATCGCTTACAACGGCAGCGGGACTGTGCGCAATATCTATGTCCATTATGCGGCCATTACGGGCGGAACGGAAGGGCATTACGCCGGGACGGTGTTTACGGGCGGTGCATCGGTCGGTGCGACGGTGGAAGCCGTGTTTATCGATGCAACGGTCGGTTCCGGGACGATCTTCAACGGGACGAGCGCGGCAAATACCCGCCTGATCGGCTGCGGTACGGGCAGTACGGCTGTCTATAACGGGGTGTATATTGTAACGGACTCTTCTCTGCGTAATGCGCCGGTAACGAATGCAAACGGTTCGGACGCTTATGCGGGTTTCCGTACTTATGCAGCGTTTACGTCCGATTCTTCTGCGAAGAATGTGGTTGCGGCATGGGATCAGAGCATCTGGACGACGGATGCGAACGGCTGTCCCGTGTTTCGCTGAAGGGGTGTTGTAACTGCCTTTGGGCAGACAATAAATAAAAAAAATCATCAGGAGGAAGATGTATGAAACATGTTGCAAAAGTGCTTACGATTGTATTGACGTTGGCGCTTGCGCTCGGTATGGTAGCCTGCGGAGGATCGCACACACATACTGCGGGAACGCAATGGGAAAACGATGCGACGAACCATTGGCATACCTGTACCGAATGCGGAGAGAAAATGGATGAAGCGGCTCATACCAAGGGGAGTGAGCTTCATTTCAACAGTGATTATACCACGCAGTGGTATGAATGCACTGTGTGCGGTTACAAAATGGACGAGACGGCGCACACGCATACGTCCGGCACAGAGTGGAAGAGCGACGGGGTGAACCATTGGAAAGAATGTACCGTTTGCGGACAGAAGACAGATGAAGCGGCGCACACGCTCGGTGAATGGCAGAGCGACGGAACCAATCACTGGAAGGAATGTACTGTCTGCGGTGCGGAGGCAGAGAAAGCTGCGCATACGGCAGGAGAGGTCGAGACGGACGGCACGACGGACACGGTCGATTGTACTGTCTGCGGCTATGAGATGAGCAGTACCGCGCATCAGCATGTGCTGGATGCATGGTCTGCAAACGAAACGCAGCATTGGCAGGTTTGCGGTACCTGTGAGCAGGAACTGAACAAAGCCGATCACAGCGCGGGTGCATGGACATACGATGCGGATACGCAGAAAGACGTACAGCTCTGCACCGTGTGCGGATACAAAATGGCAGAACGTACGCATGAACACGCTTATACAGTCTGGACCAAAGAAGGCAATTATGATGTTTTAAGCTGTGCGTGCGGCGAAACGTATGAACCTGCAGTGCAGAAGATCTATCTGGATGTGAAATATGAAAATTCCATCGTATCCGTCAATACGGACGCGCAGGCGGAGATCGATCTTTCCGCGTTTGATGCGAGCGCATACACGAGCGCTGTGCTGAATACAGACTCCGTGGAAGCGACGTTTGCCGATGATACTCTCACGATGGGCGTTGCGCAGTTCGAGCTGAAATACGGCGAATATACGCTCGCGGTTACTTTGAAAGACGCCGCGGGGACGGACCGTACCGTTGCGCTTCCCGTCATCCTTGTAACGAAAGTATTCACGGACAAAGCGGGCTTTGACGATATGAGTGCGATCGCGAAAGAGTGCGAAGCGGACAGAGATAATTTCTGGGGCGGTTATTTTGAACTCGGCGCAAATATCACTTATAACGCGGAGATGGCGAATTACATCTATCCTCCCAACGGGAGCGACAGTGCGGAAGGCGGTTTCTGCGGAACGTTTGACGGCTGCGGTTATACGATCGTCGGGATGCAGGTCAACCGCTGGACTTCCGACCAGCCGTATTCGCGTTGGGCAAACTGCTACGGGGTATTCGGCAAACTTGCGGGCGGCACGGTGAAAAACGTGAGCTTTACGAATGCAAAAATTTATATGAAAGGTTCCATTGTCGCAAATTGCGGAACGGGGCTCATTGAGAATGTATATGTATCGTTCAGCGAGATCATGTACCAGGTAAGTACAGGCAATAAAGTGGGTGCGTTCTATGCGTTTGGCGTAGAATCGGGCGCAACGATACGTCATTGTGTGGTCGACGTAACGAATACCGTGTTCAAAGATTATGCGAACAACCAGCAGGTTCTGGACGAGATTCCTGCGGATTGCTGTCTGATCGGCACGTGGCCCATCCGCGACGGCGTGTATATCATCGGTGCTCCCGATACGAATACCTATTGCGGTGAACCCACGCCTTCCGAAAACGATATCCGCGGCGTATACGCGAGCATGGATGCCTTTGCGGCGGCTTACAACGCAGAGAATTCCACGCTGAAGGCAGAGATCTCCAAATGGGATCCGGAATATTGGAAGATCACGGACGGAGCGATCTCCTTTGTGAATAAAGGCTGAACACGAAAATAACGGAGCAGTGTGCCTGCCCTCTATGCAGGGCGGGCACATTTTCCTTTGACCGTCAAACGCAGAAAAATAAGGATGGCAGGAATCAGATCATGATCGAAGGCAGAAAAGGTATATTTATTGCACCCGCTTGTAAAGAGAGCGATTGTTTTGTGTTGCGCCGTGCATTCAGCACGGAAAAGAAGGCAAAGCGCGCCGTAGTGTATGCGACGGCGCTGGGATTGTACTTTCTGGAGCTGAACGGGGTGCGCGTCGGGGATGCTCGGTTCACGCCCGGATGGACGAATTATCGCGTGCGGCTGCAGGTACAGGCATATGACGTTACAAAGAAACTGCGGCAGGGCGAAAATGAGATCAGACAGACAGTCGGGCGCGGCTGGTACAGCGGCAGGTTCGGATTTCAGGGGCAAGACAGCTTGTACGGCGAACGTTCTGCCGGCTGGGTCGTGCTGGAGATCGAATATGAGGACGGTTCTCATTTTTGTATCGTGACGGATGAAAGCTGGACGGCGGAAGATTCTTACATTGTATGTTCCAACCTCTACGACGGCGAAGTGCAGGATTTCACGAGGGAAAGAAAGACGTATTCCGTAGAGGCGGTGCCTTTTGACAAAGAAAGGCTCATCCCGCAGGAAGACGAACCCGTCCGCACTCACGAAGAATTCAAACCCGTGCGTGAATTTTACACGCCGAAAGGCGAGCATGTGTTCGATTTCGGGCAGAATCTTGCAGGTGCCGTACGCGTTCAGATCGACGGAAAGCGCGGGCAGGAGCTTGTCCTTTCGCATGCGGAAATTTTGGATCGGGACGGTAATTTTTATACGGCGAACCTGCGTTCGGCAAAGGCGCAGGATAAATATATCCTTGCGGGCGGGGAGCAGACGCTGTTTCCCGAATTTACATTCCACGGTTATCGTTATGTAAGAGTGGAAGGCGCAGAAGTAAATGCAAAGCAACTTACGTCTGTGGCGGAGTACAGCGATCTGCACAGGACAGGATTTTTGCATACGTCTTACGAAAAAATGAACCGTTTGTATGAAAACGTACTCTGGGGGCAGAGGAGCAACTTTGTGGATATACCGACAGACTGCCCGCAGCGGGACGAGCGGATGGGCTGGACGGCGGATGCAAACGTATTCAGCCGTACGGCGGCTTATAACTATGATGTGCGTGCGTTTTTCAAAAAATGGCTTGCCGACATGCGCACGGAGCAAGGGGAAGACGGAAAAATGCCGGATGTTGTGCCGTATGTATTTGGGGAAAGAAACACGGCGGCATTATGGGCGGACGCGGTAACGATGATCCCGTGGACGATGTACGAGATGTACGGAGATAAATTTTTTCTGGCGGAGAATATCGGCGCGATGAAAAAGTTTGCCGCCGCAGTGGATGAAACAGCGGAGAACGGATTGGTGGCGCGCGGCTTTCAGTACGGGGATTGGCTGGGACTGGACAGAGAGGTCAGTGCGTCGGACGATTGCCGCGGCGCGACGGACGTCTATTTCATGGCGAACGTATTCCGTGCGGAGAGCCTGCGCATCATTGCGGATTCGGCGCGCATTTTAAAGGATAAGGCGACGGAGCGGGAATACAGAGAGAAGCGGCGCAAGTTGCTTTCCGCCATGCGTGCGGAGTACTTTTCGCCGCGCGGCAGGCTGGTGAATGAAACGCAGACAGCGTTGGTGCTTGCACTGCGTTTCGGAATCGCGCCCGAAAAATACAGGGCGCAGCTGGCGGCGCGGCTGAATGAGAACGTGATTGCGCACGGGTATCATATGACGACGGGGTTTGCCGGCACGCCGTATCTTTTGTTTGTGCTTTCGGAAAACGGGTATCATGAAACGGCAGGGAAACTTCTTTTGAACGAGGAGTATCCGGGCTGGCTGTACGAGGTAAACCTTGGCGCGACGACGGTCTGGGAACGCTGGAACGGGATCGATACCGAGGGCAGACTGAACGATCCGGGTATGAATTCGTTCAACCATTATGCGTACGGTTCGGTGATGGAATTTGTATACAGACGGATCGCGGGGCTCGACGCGGCAAAGGCGGGATTCAAAGCGGTCTGCATTGCTCCGCACCCTGTCGAAGGGTTGGATCGCGTGGAAGCAAGCTACGAAAGCGTAAGCGGCAAAATCACTGCGGGGTACGAACGCAGCGGAAATGTTGTCCGTTATTTTGCTCATATACCGAAGGGCATCAGCGGTGTCTTTGAACTCCCCGGCGAAGGAGTTGTCGCCGATGGCTGCGGTGATTTTTCGTTTGAACGGAAAATTTGAAAACACGGAAGAAGGCTGAATATTATGAAATTTGAAAAATACAAGGGAAATCCGATTTTGCGTCCCGACCCTGCCTGTGCATGGGAGGAACGGTGTGTGTTGAATCCTGCGGTCGTCTACGACGAGGCGAGAGGGGAATTTGTGATGCTGTATCGGGCCGCGGGAAACGATAAACGGCATCAGATCCGTCTGGGGCTTGCGACGAGCAAAGACGGGGTACATTTTGAGCGTGCGGGCGGCGGCCCCGTGTTTGAAGGGTACCGCGACGATCCGGACGGCGGGTGTGTGGAGGATCCGCGACTCACAAAGATCGGAGATATTTATTTTCTTACCTATGCCGCGCGCGCATATGCTCCGGGGCAGTACTGGCTGGAAGAGTGGGTCGAGGGCGTATCCCGTCCGCCGATGTATCTGGAAAGTTCGGACGTACATTCTGAGGAATTGCCGTTGTTTGCGCGGGAGAACACGACGATCAGTTATCTTGCGGCGACCGGAGATTTTGTGCATTATAAAAAGCTGGGCAGGCTTACGGAACCGACGGTGGATGATCGGGATGTGATGCTTTTTCCGGAAAAGGTGAACGGGAAGTATATTCTTATATCGCGTCCGAAGTTCAAGGATGCGGGGGTAAAGATGCCTTCGATCTGGATCTCGTTCGGGGATGATTTGCTGGATTACGGCAAACCGCAGTTATTGATGACGGGCGAACAATGGTGGGAACAGCAGCGGATCGGTGCGGGAACGCCGCCGATCCGTACGGAAAAGGGCTGGTTTATGCTTTACCACGGAGTAGATGCAAAGGGTGTGTATCGTGTGGGGGCGATGTTGCTCGATTTGGAAAAGCCGGAAAAAGTGATGGCCCGCACGAAAGATTTTCTGATGGAGCCGGATCAGGAATTTGAGCTTTGCGGTATCTATGAGGGATGTGTATTTCCGACGGGCGCTGTCGTAAAGGATGACACGTTGTATGTTTATTATGGATGCGCCGATACCTATATAGGGCTTGCTACCTGCAATTTTGCCGAGTTGATTGACTATTTGGTGAGGGGGTGTGCGGTATGATAAAACTGGACTTTCGGGAATATTTTGACAAAGTACACGCCTGTTGGATAGGCAAAAATATCGGCGGCACGCTCGGGGCTCCGTATGAGAGTACGCATGAATATCTGACTGTTACGGAATTTCAGGCAGGTAAGCAGCAGGCATTGCCGAACGATGACCTTGATTTACAGCTTGTTTGGCTGCAGGCTGTGGAATTTTCCGGCCCGAAGAATATAAACGCATATACGCTGGGGGAATATTGGCTTGCTTTCATCACGCCGTATTGGGCGGAATACGGAATAGCAAAAAACAATATGCGCCGCGGGCTTCCTCCGGCGGTTGCGGGTGACGCAAATGTATGGAAACATAGCAACGGGGCATGGATCCGAACGGAGATATGGGCGACGCTTGCACCTGCGGCGCCCGATATTGCTGCAAAGTATGCGATTGAAGACGCGAAAGTCGATCACGGTACAGGAGAAGGCACGGTGGCGGCGGCGTTTGTGGCGGCAATGGAAAGTTTGGCGTTTGTGATAAGCGACGTGCGAGAGCTTATTTCGCTCGCCCTGCTCCGCATACCCGAGGATAGCCGCGTGGCGAAAACGGTGCGTTTTGCCGAACAGTGTTTCGACGAGGGTACGCCTTTGCGGGAAGCGCGCGATGCGGTCATTGCCCTGAATGCGGATATCGGCGACGGATGGTTTCAGGCTCCGTCCAATATAGGATTCGTGATTTTGGGTTTGCTGTACGGAGAAGGCGACTTTAAAAAATCCATGCTTGCCGCCGTCAATTGCGGGGATGACACGGATTGCACGGGTGCGACGATCGGCTCCGTTCTGGGTATTTTGGGCGGTGTGAGAGGGATCCCCAAGGATTGGCGAAAGCAGGTAGGCGACACGATCGTAACGGCGTGCATCAATATGGGGATTTCCTGGAACCCGATCACTTCCTGCAAACAGCTTTCGGAGAGGGTTGCGCGCTTGGCGCCTGCCGTACTGGCAGAAAACAATGCGCAGACGTTTATCGGCAACGGAAAAACCGTGATCGGTGCTGAGGACGGGCAAGCGCTTCGTTCTTCGGGATTTCGTGAAGCATTTTCCGCGCTGAAACCGTATTCCTTTTCGATGCAGTTCGCTTTTTTCACGGCGGAAGTTATATACCGCGGTGAACCCGTACTGTGTGCGGGGGGCGAGTCGAGCATAGCGTTAAAGTTATACAACAATGTCAAGGCATATGGGAATCAGCCGTATGATTTGAATATAAAAATTCTTACACCCTCCTGTCTGGAAACAGATAAAACAGAATTCGGTGTATTTCTGCCGCATTGGTCGCAGCTGACGCAGAAATACGAAACAGAAGAAATCGAAATCAAGGTGCGGGCAAAGGGTGCTTTGCCGCCGGAAGTCCGGATCGTCATTGAGATCACTGCGGAGGGGCATTATACGTCGGGATATGTACCCGTAACTTTTTTGAATCGAGTATAAATCAAACAGAGGTCAGGAGAAATGAAATATCGTTTGATCGGGGAATCGCTTTCAAATATTCCCTTTGAGGAGAGGACTGAAGAAAACGGACTGCCGTTTTGGCGCAGTGTCAAGAATCCGATCGTTGCCCGCAATCCGATCAGGGGCGTAGCGCGGATCTATAACAGTGCGGTTGTTCCGTTCGGTGCCGGATTTGCCGGGGTGTTTCGCGGTGATACGCTCAACGGTTGGCCGCTTTTATTTGTCGGATTCAGCAAAGACGGATATTCGTTCGATATCCGTGAGCAGCCGATCCGAATGGAATATGAAAACGGCGTACCGTATGAAATGGAATACGGGTACGATCCTCGCGCGGTAAAAATAGGAGATACGTATTATATTCTCTGGTGCGACGGGCTTGGCGGACAGCCGACGATCGGGCTTGCCGAAACAAAAGATTTCAAAAAGTTTGTGTTTAAAGGGCATCCCGTGTTGCCGTATAGCCGTAACGGCGTAATGTTTCCGCGAAAAATAAACGGTGAGTATGTATTGCTCACGCGTCCGTCCGATCAGGGCCATACGCCTTACGGGGATATTTATCTTTCGCACAGCAAGGATTTGGAATATTGGGGGAAACATCGGCTTGTGATGAAACCGCAAAGTTCATGGGAACGCTTGAAGATCGGGGCAGGTGCTGTTCCCATTGAAACAAGCGAAGGGTGGCTGCTGTTGTATCATGGCGTAACGCAGACTTGCTCCGGGTATGTTTATTCAATGGGAGGGGCTTTGCTGGATTCCGAAGACCCGTCCAGGGTATTGCATCGTTCAAAGAATTATCTGCTGACTCCGGAAAAAGAATATGAATGTGTGGGATTTGTTCCGAATGTAGTTTTCCCTTGCGCGGCGCTGGCCGATTCCGCAACGGGAAGGCTCGCATTGTATTACGGTTGTGCCGATACGGTTTTCGGTATGGCTTTTTCAACGATCGATGAAATTTTGGATTATATTCTCGGGCATTGAAAACAGATCGTATATATTTTGGGGGCGGAGATATACGGAGAGGGCTTGCTTTGGTTTGCCTGACAAGACAAGCGGCCTTTCGGGGGGCATTGTTTGTCGGCAGAGAGATAAGGATGAAAGAGGTAAAAATGCAGGATAGCATACAAGAGTGGTTGAAAAATATAACGGATGAAGAGGAACTTGCTGCGTTGAAAGCTCTTACGGAAGAGGAAAAGAAGGAGCGTTTCGGCAGCGAACTTCAGTTCGGGACAGGCGGTTTGCGCGGCATTGTAGGGCTGGGGACAAATTGCATGAATGTGTATACGGTAGCGCGAGCGACCAAGGGGCTGGCGGCGTATATGCGGGCGCATGAAATGAAAAAGGCGGCGATCAGTTATGACAGCCGCAGAAAATCGCAAGTATTTGCGCAGACGGCGGCTTGTATTTTAGCGGCCGGCGGCATGGAAGTTGTGATCGTGCGGGAGCTGATGCCTACGCCGTTTCTTTCTTTTCTGACGAGGGAAGAAAAATGCGATATGGGCGTGATGATCACGGCGAGCCACAATCCTGCGGTGTACAACGGGTATAAAGTTTATAATGCGGCAGGTTGTCAGATCACGGACGAAACGGCAAAGGAAGTTGCGGGATTTATCGGTCGGGAAAGCTATTTCAAAGGGTCTTGGAAAGATTTTTCGGAATATGTAAAAGAAGGGAAGATCGTCTATGCGGCAGAAGAAGCGGAAGAAAAATATTTGCGGGGAATACGGAATATTGTCGGGAAAACAGACCTGCGTGGCTTAAAAATTGCATATTCCGCATTGAACGGGACGGGGTACAGGCTGGTGCCGAAGCTGTTGAAGAGTGCGGGCGCGCAAGTGGTTCTGACGCAGCCACAGTGTATCCCGGACGAGAATTTCACGACGTGCCCGTATCCGAATCCCGAAAAGCGGGAAGCATTGGAACGCGGCTTAAAGACGGCTAAGGAGAACGGGTGCGATTTGCTGATCGCGACGGATCCCGATGCGGACAGGGTAGGGATTGCCGTGCGTTACGGCGATACGTATACCGCTTTTACGGGCAATGAAGTCGGACTTTTGCTTTCGCAATATTTGTTGGAAGAACAGAAAAAGAAGGGGGCGGATACCTCTCGCCTTCTCATTATCAAGACGATCGTCACGACGAGCCTTGCCGAGAAGATTGCCGCAGATTACGGTGCAGGGATAATCAATGTACTGACGGGGTTTAAGTACATAGGCGAGCAGATCGGCTTTCTGGAAGAGAAAGGGCAGGCGGACAGGTTCCTTTTGGGGTTTGAAGAGAGCTACGGGTATTTGCTCGGCACGCAGGTACGGGATAAAGATGCGCTTGTCGCTTCGCTGGCGATCTGCAAGATGGCGGCAGAATATCGTGAGCAAGGGAAAAACTTAAAAGATGTGCTGGAATCGATTTATGAACAATACGGAAGGTTGACGAATACCCTGCTTTCCTATACGTTTGCAGGTGCGGCGGGGCATAAAAAGATAGAGGCGATCATGGCGCAGTTCCGCAGTCACCCGCCCAAAGAAATTTGCGGAAAAACGATTCAGCGGTGTATCGATTATAGGAGCGAGAATACGGGTTTGCCGAAATCGAACGTGCTTCAGTTTGATTTCGGGGAGAATGAAGGCGTCATTATCCGACCGTCAGGTACGGAGCCAAATTTAAAAATTTATATGGAGCTCCGAAGAGGAACGCAATCGGTTAAGGATTATTTTGACAAATTCATAAACAGCGCTCAAAGCGATACATTTTGCTGTCGGTAAAATTATGGATAACGCATATTTTTTTGTGTGTTTATGAAAAAATACAATTGACAAAATATGACTAATGCACTATAATGTAGGCAACCTGAAAAGTAAGTAAAAAAGAGGCGCGCCTCTTTTTCTTCTGCACGCAGAAGAAAAAGCTTTTTACAGGAATAAAAAAAAGGAGAAAAAAGATGGTAAAAAAGCTGAAGAAAGCGTTTACGATCACAGAACTTGTGATCGTGATCGCAGTGATCGCGATTCTCGCGGCGGTGCTGATTCCTACGTTTACCAGCCTGATATCCAAGGCGAACATGTCTGCGGATCAGGCGTCGGTACGGGACATGAACACGGCGCTCTCAGCCGATGAGATTCTCAACGGAAAGCCGAACAGTGTTCTTGACGCGATGTTGCGCATGGAGGAGAACGGGTACAGTTTTGAAAACTATAAGCCGTTATCGGAAGATTGTGTGTTTGTATGGCATAAAGACACCAACCGTATCCTGCTTTTGCGCATTACGTCGACGGATGCGGGGGTAGAATACAAAATCGAATACCCTGCGGGATACGAAGATGTAAAAGTAACGGGGGATGATATCGGGCCGAATCTTGCATTCCAGTCCCTGTATCTGATCGAAGTCGGAACGGATTCCGAAACGGTCAATCAATACCTGACGGGAAAGAGTTCGATCGTTGTCGATAAGAACGGCAATCAGGCGGCGTTGACGGCGGCCTCGGACAGCAACCCCATCACCATAAACATCGGGCAGAGCGGGGAGACGGAAACGGAGATCATCGAAGAGCTTTCTACCGTTGCGGCGATCGTGAACGGCACGTTTGAAGATCCCATGCCGTTGGAAAACGTTACGATCTCGCTTCCTGCGGAAGAGATCAATCTCGGCAACACGATCTGGATCCCGATCGGCGATTCGGTCAATGCTCCGTTTGCGGGAACGGTAGAAGGTCAGACGGACGAAACGGGCAAGACGGTCATCAGCGGCATCGATTCGACGGGATATACCGCTTCGATGGCGAATGCTATGAAACTTGCTTCGGGGCAGATCGGCGTTCCTTACGGCTTTATCGGCGTCATGTCGGGCGGTACCGTGAAGAATGTCACCCTGGAAGACGTACATATCGACATGAGTGATTCGGGCGTCGAAATGGGCGGCCTGATCGGTCTTGTCAACGGGAAGGAAGAAGTAACGTCCGCGCATGCGGCCGACATTCTCATTGAAAACTGCACGGTCGGATCTGCGGATGAAAATGATGATTCTGCCGTTATAGGTCAGTCGAAAGTCGGCGCGATCGTGGGTGCGATCGAGATGGCGCCCAAGCAGGGGATCACGATCCGCGGCTGCACGAACTATGCAGACGTAACGGCAACGTCGCAGGGTTCGAGCGTACGTGCGGGCGGCATTGTCGGCGCTTTTGCGGCGGCGTACAGTTATGATGAGGCCAAGGGTGAAACTGCAGGAAGTACGTTGCCGACCGATAATCAGAGAATCGAAAACTGCATAAATTACGGTACTGTTACCGCCAAAGATTATCCGAGCGGAATTTGCGGACATTTGTATTTGGGATCGGGATATGTTTCAATCCGCTTTATCGGCTGCGAAAATCATGGAAATATCGTTGTTACGGGAGATGACAAACAGATAGGCGGTCAGATCTTGGGGTACAATGCATGTGAAGGAACTTTATATGTGGAGAATTGCCGGGCGATGCAAGGTGATTCATTGCAACTGATCACAGAGGTTGGCGCTCCCGGCGATTTCTTCTCGGCGGCGTTGTCTTGTACATCGGCTGATGACTTTGACCTGAATTCACACAAGCTGTTCATTTCTTATACGGAAGGATCGGATACGAAGAGCAAGCAATACGGCGCGCGCCTGTACGGGAATACGCGAGGCTGGTATTTCACGAGCAAAGAGGAAGCGGAAAAATATCCTTCTTTGCCTACGGCATAACGAAGGCGCCTTAACAGAGCAAACAAAAAGTAAAAAAAACATCGCAGCGCAAAAAATGCGTTGCGATGTTTTTTTGTAAAAGAAAGGCAAGTCCGCGCCGTTTTGCGCGGACTGCCCTGCTTTTTTGACAAATATGAGAAATGTTGGTAAGCATGCGTTTTTTTTCGTGCGGGCAGGGCGTGCGATCGGAAGGGAGAGTAAGAGGCAATGCCGCAAAGCCGCCGTGCGGCGGGAAAGAGCAGCGATTCAAAAAGGAGCCGTATATCCCGAGAAAATTTTGAAAAAAGGATTGACAAGCGGGCGATACGGTGCTATTATGTTCTCGTGAACATACGGAGAAAAAAGGGAAGAACGGCAAGGGGGTGAGAGAGCAGGAAAATGGTAGACAGGAAAGAGGTAGCCCGACTTGCAGGGGTATCTTCCATGACGGTGACGCGCGTCGTGAGCGGGAAGGGATATGTAGCGGAAGAGACGCGCAGGCGGGTGCAGAAGGTGATCGAAGAGACGGGG
>ERZ1106930.197-NODE-197-length-19231-cov-6.426523_pt1 | contig 19231 bp, 16 predicted proteins | sample MGYA00403663_ERZ1106930 | MGnify/ENA primary metagenome ERZ1106930 (study PRJEB35170, sample SAMEA104062438) | human gut metagenome | biome: human gut; feature: human-associated habitat; material: faeces | place: Denmark | collected 2012-06-26 ... | reverse complement strand
GGGACATTCCGAAACTAAATCTGCCGTTTCTCCCGTGCTTATGACATTATTAAAACCAAATCCGTCTGCCGCCGCCAAATTATAAAAATTTACTGAATAAGTAATTTTTTCAAAATGAGATACAACGTCTATGCTTCCTTTCGTATAAAAACGAGGTTCAAACCTTAAAGACGTGCTACCCGTTTTAGGAATAGTAACATCGACTTCGGCTCCTTCAATAAATCCGTCAGAACCAACACTCCCATTCACATAAGAGTTACTTCGAGTTACTGTGTCAGAAACGCAATCCACAGTACAGGTAGCTTTAATATTAGGAAACAGACGAGAAGAGCATGTAAGAATTATATGACTGGTAAAATAATCATACATTGTTATCGTGGCGACCATCGAACCGTCGCTTTCGGGAGTTACAGTCATGACACTTTCCGGTACGGTCATTTGATTATCATATTTTAAGAACCAATCTACATCGATAGAAACATTCTGATTGGTCATAGCCTGTACGGTCACGCTTTTTGTACCGTCCTCGTTCGTCGTGACATCGTTGCTCGTATTCGAGGCCAAGGACTTTGCGCCCGTGAATGTCAATCTCATGGGCATGTCATGGATATTCCCGTCCGCGAGGTTGTTGCCGTTTTCGTCATACGCGCCTGCTTCCCCGCTCGTCGTGCTGTCCTCGATCGGGTTGTCGATTTCCGGTTTTTCTTCTTTCTTCCATTCCCGAAAACCTTTCGTAAACCAACCCATCGCTCCGACCGCCAAAATTCCGGCAAGGCCGATTGCTAATCCGCCAAAAAAGCTTTTCTTGTTCATACCTTCCTATCTCCTTTTATCCCCGCTACGGGGTTTTTTACTTGTTTGTTTTCGCCGCTTCCCGAAGTATATCCCCGAGCAGCTCCACTGCTGCATTCGTTACCTCAACGCGACTATCTCCGTTATCCGAAAGCAATGCCCCTAATTCATGGAGCGTGACGATAGCCGCTTCTATCTCCGGTTTCGTTACGTCCGATAAAGACATTATTTCTAAAGCCGTCAATGTTTGCACTTCAAGTTCTTCAGGCTGCTTTGAGAGTGCGGCTCGATTTTTCCTTTTGGTTAACCAAAGGTCTATTGTAACAGCAATCGAACCCGATACAAAAAACAAGAGCGTTATAATAATAGCGATTTTCGCCAATACAAGCCATACGCCCGTCATTTTTGTCCTCCCGGTTGACCCAGCTTGAAGAAGCCCAATACTTCGAGATATGCATTAACCTCTCCAGAGAAATAATCCCGACAATATTTCTCTTTACTATCTTTTGGGTTCTCATAGGCCGTTGCGTGACTTCTGGCGTTTTCGATTCGATTTTCTAAGAAATCTTTCAACGCGGCAAGGCGCGTTTCAGGCGGCATTGCCTCCCATTTTTTCTCTGCTGGCGTAAAGTCCATTTTTTTACCTTCCTCGTAGTATATTTTTTATTTTAACATTGACTTTTTGTTTGAAATTTGATATACTTTAATCATTAAATACAAAGGAGAAATTCTTATGAAAAAGCCTCCCATAGACGAGTACATTCGTATCCTCTTACACGACCCAACCTATATCCTTGCCTGCTTTTTAAGATACTACGAAAAATTAAACGTTCCTTTCCCTTCAAAAGCCGAAATATTAAACAACATGATGGAATTAACAGGAAACGGAAAAGGAATGACAGACAAAGAACAAGAAAAAACAAAACAAGCATTTAGCGCCTATATAGACAACATAATAGATTCCTTCAAGAATTCGTAAGAATTAAGAACGTTTACTCATCTATTACTTTTATACAGCCGCTCATCGGATCGATAAAAATTTTCCCTTGCGATCTTAACATTTTATATTCCGCATACGTGAGCGGTCGTTTGTTCGGCTTAAAAAGATCATATATACTTTCAACTGTTCCGACGTCGGATTTTTCGGGCGGCAATGCTTCCCATTTTCTCTGTGCTGGCGTAAAGTCCATATGTACCCTCCTCAAGGCAATAATACACAATTGTGCACTCTTGCTTTTATTATATCCACAATCAAGGATTTTGTCAAGAGTTTATGCACAATTGTGTTAAAATATTTTTCAGGAGGAAAACTTTATGTTTACAGATCGTTTAAGAGAGCTAATAGATTATAAGTGCGACGGAAAACAGTCTATTCTTGCTAAAAAGTCTGGACTTGCGACAACCGTTATCAGTTCTTACTTTTGCCGAGGGTCTCAACCCTCATTAAACCAATTAATTGCGTTAAGTCAAGCACTTGAATGCAGCATTGGCTATTTGGCAGGTGTAGAAGACGATTTCGGGAATATTACCATAAAAACAGAAAATCCCGCCGAAAATACATTCGACGGGTTATCGGCAAGAGAACAAAAACTGATTGAACAGTTCCGTTTCCTCAAAGAGGGCTATAAAGTTTTAGCAGAAAAACAACTAAAAATGATTGTCGATTATCAAAAAGAAGAACCTGTTACTTCAAGCTCTAATGCTTTTACTACTGTAAAAAATATTAAAAAATAATTTTTAATATTTCTTTGCGTTTTTTAATGTTTACATTTGGAAATTTTTTCCAATTTATGTAATTTTTGGTAATTGAATAATTTCGTCGTACGTTTGGCCTTTCTAATTGTTATATATATAGAAGAAATTAAAAGGGGACAGGCCTTAATGCGCGAAAGATTAAAAGAATTCAAAGATTTGCTTGACGAGGAAAGAATATTACATGCAAAAATGGAAGCCTATTACTTTAAGTGGAACCTTCAAGAAGAACTTGAAGGGAATACACATAATTACGACCGCTCCCCCGGAGACGGCACTGTTTACGCCGGGTGTTTCCCTACCACCCTAAAGCCAGCCCAAAGCGTATGTGTTTCACAAGAAACAATTGACACCCCTATCAATGACGAAAATAACGAAAAAGCGGTACAAAAAAACATTTCTCAAAAGTCCTTAAAAGAGGAGATAAAAGAAATGCTTTTAGAATTAGATATCAAAGGTCACTTAAAAACCCGTAAAAACGGCTTATTAGAATTACGGACAGTGAACTTCGGTTCAGTTTATGGACGAACAAAGGAAGAATTAAGCCGAAAACTCTCAAAAAAAATACAGGAGACAAAAACAAAGAGATCTCCCAAACAAAAGAAAAATACTTGCCCTACGCTCATCGAATTTTACGAACAGAATTATTTGCCTTATAAAAAGGCCGACGGCCTGGCCGAAAAAACCTTAAAGGGAATGGGATATAATTTTTCATTTATTGTCAAAAGCGGATTTAACAAGCCGCTCAACGAGTACACCTCATTAGATATAACAAATTTTCTGTTATCCATTCCAAAAACTCGAAAGAGACAAATCATTCAGGGATTTTTCAATAATCTTTTTACTTATGCAAAATCTCTAGGTAAAATAAAAGAAAATCCCTCCGCAAGCATCGCTACTATGAAACACGATACTGTCGAAGGGACTTCTCTTTCTTTTCACGAACAAAAATATTTTTTCGTCAATCTGCTGGCCGACCCGAAGATTTCACACGTAAAAAAGTGTTATTCAATTTTCATATATCTTACAGGTACTCGCCGCAACGAAGCTTTGGATCTCACTACCGAGGACGTTCAAAAAATTTTACATATCAACGGAACCAAAACCGACGGATCGGATAGATACGTGCCCCTGTTACCTTTAGTCGAGAAGTTGCTGAAAAGTATTACTCCGAAAGACGGTAAATATTTTCCATTTTCGGAATATGTAGCGGATACTACTTTCAAAAAATATGGTGCGCCGCATAAGTTGCACGATTTGAGGCACACCTATGGAACGATACAAATTTGCGTCAACAAATTAGATATCAAAACGGTATCGCTTTATATGGGACATTCGACCATAGAAACCACTTTGAGAATCTATACGCACCCCGAACAGCTCGACAGGGAAACCTTTCTAAACGGAAGCCTGAAAGAGGAAGAAAGGCTGGAGATTTTACGCAAGGAATATGCGGAAATCCTCGCGATCATCGAGGACTTTTTGAAGTAGCGTACCCCTCGCATACCCCTCAAAAGCAAAAAAAATCCCTATTTCCCGAAGAATTTAGCAAACTCACAACGGAAAATAGGAAATTAAAAACAAAATTGATGTATTTTTTGTGAAATACAATCATTTTTTGTTTGGCGCAGAGAAAGGGATTTGAACCCTTGTATGCATTCCTGCATAACACGATTTCGAAGAATGTGTGTCGAAGCTGTTGACAAAACAGATATCGTCTTTCGTCAGCTGTTTTTTTATGCCGTTGACCACAGCCGTATGCATTCCGCTTAAACAGTAAGAGAACTCAATCTTGCTATGAAAATGCAACGAACAGCCCAAATTCCTGTCGTACCTTGCCTCTACAAATCTATTTCTATCTTCATAATCTCGAAATTCTCCTCTCATCTCTTTCACTCCGTTTTGACTTTGGCGATCCTGACGATCATATTGCTGCCGTAATCGAAATTTTCGGCAAAGATGGTCAGCCTGTTTCCCTCGTAAGAAAAAGGCAGCTCTTTTTTGTTGTCCTCGTAGCGTATTTCTTTTACCCTTACAGGAAAGCGTTCGAATGTGAGCGTTTTACCCCGTCCGTTTTTCTTGATTACGTTTTCGTCTCCGTTTACGCCCAGTCCGAATACGACGAGATATATCTCCCCATCCAGTTCTATAAAGAAATCCTTTCCTTCGTCATGGTAACAAAGTGCACGCATCGCAAAAGGATATGTACGATTCCAGGCCCCGATCTGCTCGAGCAGACCGAGATTGATATGCGAAAAGGAGCCGTCACCCTCGAGCGGAACGTTTAGCAGATAGTTGCAATTATACCTTCTGCAGTCTATCATGCTCTCTATCAGATATCTTGCGGATTTATAATCGATATCGCCCGATGCGATTCCCCAGTGGGAATTTACGACGTCGCACATCTCGCCGGCCAGAATTTTATTTGGCGAATCGATCTTTTTAGGCTTTCCACGTTCGAACGTGACGCTATCGATCTCGGGATTTCCCGTTCTGCCCAACTCGTTCAATCCTGTATTGTTGATGATAATTGCTTCGGGCAGACGGCTTCGGATCGTTTGATAGAGCAAATCCTCCTGCCAGTCGTCGTGCCTTTCCCAGGTTCCGTCAAACCAAAAGCCGCCTATGTCGGGATAACTTTCGCACAACCGTTTCACACTGTCACGCAGATATCCGAGATATCCTTTGAAATCGTTTTGGTAAAGCGGGTGGTGCCAGTCCACGGTCGTATGATAAACGATGGGCAAAAGCCCGTATTTTTTGCAGGCGCCGACAAACTCGCCCACCAGATCTCGCCGGGGACCGTAATTAAGCGAAGAATATTCCGAAATCCCCTCCGTATCGTACAGCGAAAAACCGTCGTGGTGTCTAGCGGTAAAAACGACGTATCGGAACCCGTTTTCAAATGCATTTTTGCAGATTGCGTCGAAATCCAGACGCGCGCAGGTAAATCTGCCTATCGCCGCTTCATATTCGTCTTCGCCGATAGGACAAAGCTTCCGCGCCCATTCCCCCCGCCCGATTACCGAATAAATCCCATAGTGGAGAAACAGCCCCAGTCCCGCACGCCTGAAACGTTTTATTCTCGTTAAAATTTCAGTCATTTTCGGCCTCGTTGATTTCATATAACACCGATTGATAATCGGTATTTGTCGTTTTATGCTGGATTCCCATATTCATGAGAGTAGAACCGTACGCGCAGACGCCGAATTTCGGAACAGAATATTTCTTTTTCGGATCGAGTCCACGCAGACGGATCATTTTTATACCGTCCCCATAAGAAGTTTTCGACTGATAAAATAACCCGTAGCCCTTCGTCTTTTGCCTGTTCATCACGATAAAGCCCGTAAATTTACTTTCGAAGGGATTCTCCGTCCGAAAAAGTTCACCCTCTGCAAGAACCGAGCGAAGCTGTTTGGCAAAAAGATTATAATCCGCGATAAACTCGCGCTCCTCCTGCGGGAGAACGTCCAGCCGCAGCTCGTAACCGAATGCGCCGAACGCGGAAACATTGCACCGCGATTCCAAAGGAATCGATCTCGAAGTCTGGTGGGCGGGCGATGCCCCGACGTGGCTGGAAACCGTTTTTAAGGGATAGAGATAGGAATAGCCGTATTGTATTCTGCAGCGTTCCTCGGCGTCGCACGAATCGCTTGCCCATACAGACGAAAAATATTTCAGCATCGCGATGTCGAAGCGGCCGCCGCCGCCAGCGCAGCCTTCAAAATAAATGTCGGGAAAACTTCTTGTCAGATAATCGGCCAGCTCGTAAACCGCCTTGACATATCTGTGCGCAAATTCGCCCTGATTTTCCTTTTCCAGCCCAGCCGAATAAAATTCTGTCAGCGGTCTATTCATGTCCCACTTGACATAAGAGATATCGTGATTTTTTAAGAGAGCATAAAAAGTTGATTTCAAATAATCCAGCACTTCTTTCCGCGTCAGATCGAGCACCAGCTGGTTGCGACTAGTCCGGGGTTTGAGAAATTTACTTTTAACAGCCCAATCGGGATGTAACGTATAAAGCTCGCTCTCTTCCGAAATCATTTCCGGTTCGATCCAAATGCCAAATTTCAGGCCGTTTTCTTTACACTTATTTATGACGGGCTCAAGCCCGCCGACAAGTTTTTTTGTATTGACCTTCCAATCGCCCAAAGAGGTCCTATCGCTGTCCCGCCGTCCAAACCACCCGTCATCAAGAACAAATGTGTCTATATTCAGCTCCTTTAACCCATCGATAAAGCCGAATAGTTTCTTTGTGTCGAAGTCAAAAAACGTCGCTTCCCAGCTGTTCGCTACGATAGGCGGCACGCCGCGTTTCAAAATATACCTGTCGATCGCCCGATGAAAATTTCTGCTCATGCCACCCAAGCCGCACTCTGAATACGTCATGAGGACTTCGGGCGTAACGAAACTTTCCTTTTCCCGCAGTCTATACCGAAAGTCCAGCGGATTGATTCCTCCGCACACGCGAATGGTTCCAAATTCCCCCGTCTGCGCGCTCAGAAAAAAGTTACCGCTGTAAACGAGGCCGAAGCCGTACACGTCCCCCGCGTTTTCCGTCGCGTGTTTTTCCGCCAGAGCCATAAAGGGATTATGTACATGCGAAGATATCCCCATGCAACTCGAAACCGAAAATTCTCCGTGTCCAAGCGCCTGCCGATCAATTTGCGCCTCACAGCTATGTTTTCCGTAAAGCGTGATACAATCGTAGCCGCAATCGGGCAGATCTACGCAGAACCCCAGCGCTCTTTCGAGAAACACCGTCCCGCCGAGAGGAGTGATCTCCGCGTGGCGAGTCAGACAGCCGCATTCCTCGTAAACCGTATAGTAAAGCTTTAACTCGAGCCGTTTCGCCGCATCAAGCAGCCGGACGACCAGCGTCTCTCCGCCTTTGAGCATAGGCAAGTCGCTATACGAGGGCTTTTCCGTAAGAAGTTCAAACGAGTCGTATTTGAGATCAAATACCTTTCCTCCATCCTCGCCCGTCGCCTTAAAACACGACGTACGATAGTCCCCCAGGCCGAAAAACGATATCTCCTGGGGAAGGGTCTCTAAAGAGCCCCTCCCCGACGCGGAGGCTTCAATGGCCACCACGTATCCCGCCGGGTGATCGAAAAGTAGTTGATCGATATCGTCTCTTTCTATTTTTTTACCCCAATACGCATGGCGCAGATAACCGTCGCTGACGTCAATTGCATAGGTAAAGTTTTCTCCTTCCAGAAAAAACGCTTTCTTTCGCTCGTCGATATAAATCATTTCTACCTCTCAAACTCCCGGCCTCGCCGTTTATTTTTTTATGAACGTAAAATTTTTCAACAACACCGACAGCGCGGGATCATTTTTGTCCTTGTCGTTAAAACAGATAAACAGTTCTTTTCCGTCCTCGGAAACAAAACCGACTTCAAGGGAAACCGTATACCATTTGCCGTTGGTTACGTTCGTTTTCTCCACCGCCTCCCCCGTTGCCGAATCGGTAAACGCCATCTGTCTATACTGATCGGCAAAGAGATAGAACGGGAAAGAAGGCCTGCCCGATTCCACGAAAATATCGAACGTCACCGTCGAAAACTTATTCATGTTGAAAGACGTTTTATACAGGTCGGAAAGGAATTGAAGCCGACTATCCCAGGTACTCGCTTCCCCCGTATTTGTAAAACGCAAGGCGTTTGCCTCCGCATCGTAGGTCATGGCGCTGCCCCCGTCATATTGGAAATACTTTACGTCCTCCGCCGAATCCCCGCGAAGGTCTATCCCCTTAAACGAGAAATTCCGCAAATACAGCTCGACATTTTCGCTGCCGTTTGCAACAAAATACATCGATAAAAAAGCCGAATCGGTAACCCCCGAAATGTCCAGAGTTATTTTATACCATTTTTCCGCAGTGAGTTCGCTTACCGCTCCGACAGCACGGCCGTCCGCGTCCTTAACCCCTCCGTCTGCAAACATCGAGGGCATATTAAATCCGCCTTTATCAAACCCGAAGCTCATCTGTTGAGGAATATTTTTCACGATATACATTTCAAAGGAATAGGTGAGATAATTTCCCAGGTTGTATTTTCCCTGTCCGATGAGAGACGTATTGAATTCCAGCTTCGCCCCATCCGTATCTCCCGCCTTGGAAAGATATCTCAAGGCCGCAGGGCTTCCGTAAACGTTTTTGTCGAGATTAACAACGCCGAGATCGACGTTGGCGTCCGTTTTGCTGAATCTCGAGGCGTCGGTAATCGTTCCGCCGCTGGCGTAAGAGCACAAATTGTCATCGAATACAAAATTTCTCAGCAACATAGCGCAAGCCGCATCCGTTTCGTCCGCAAGACACAAAACGAGTTCCTTATCGGCCTTGTTTACTCCGCTTAAATCCACCGTCACCGTGTACCATACGTTGGCTTCCACGGCAGCCTTATCCACTGCGCTCCCCGTCGCTTTTTCGTTGATACCGAAAGGAAGATATTGTTCATTTACGATACAGAAAGGGAAAGACGGGTTTCCTTCCGTTACAAACAGATCAAACGTGAGCTTATTATAATTTTTAAGCTGCAATCCGCCCGTATAGAGCTCAGGGAGGAACTGAAGACGTTTATCCCACGTATTGAAACCTGCGGCCACTTTGTATTTATAGGCACCCGAAACCCCATACGTCGTCGCGTCCAGCTCCTCAAAAAGAAGAGAGCACGCGCCCCGATGGTACAAAAATTTATCGCCCGCCTGTTCGTTGTCACCGCTTGCGAATACCTTATAGTATTCTTTGTCGTCCAAAACGCTGAAAACCACCGTCTTTTCTTCTTTTCTCTCTCCTTTTGCTGCGGAAACAGTCAACGCATACCTGCCCCGCGTCAATTTCGATCCGTCCGCCTGTGTCACCGCGATTCCCTGCTCGGATACATCTATCCTGTAGGAATTGACATCGGAGCCGTTTTCCCGACAGACTTTATACGAAAGAGCAAAATCCTGATGCCCCTTTACGGCGGGAAGCTTATTGATGACGGCGTCTTCCGCCATACGGAACATATAATTGTTCATTCCGGAAAGAGTGAAGTTAAAAGGCTTTTCTTCTTTAATCGACACGGTAAACTCGCAGTATCCGTGTTCCGTCTCCAGCCTGACAACAGTTCCGTCCGCGAGATCCTTCAGCCAATTGCCGTCCAATTCCACACCGTCGGACGTCAGCTCATACTTTGAGGACAATACCCGTTCCTCTCCCACATACAGCTCGAAATCTTCCGCTCCTTTCAGTTCGACGTTGCAAACGGCGTTTTCGTCCGCGAGGTCGAAGGAAATATTTTCCGCAGTGGGAGTCAATTCGTCCTCCGTCACCTTCACCTTTACTACGATTTCCGCCTCATTATTCAGCAAATCTTTGGTTTGGTACGTAACGTCGAATTGTCCGTAGCTTCCGTCGAAAGCTTCACTCCCGCCTTTCAGCGTAACCTCCAACTCCTCGCCGAACGTGTCGAATGCCTTGACGAGCCCTGAAAACGAAGCGTTCTCTTTTGCCTCTTTATATCCGCAGGTCAGCGTCGCACCGTTCTGCACGGCTGTCGGCCCGGCCTTGAAAACGGGCGAGCCGTAAACTTTCGCGCCATAAGAAACAGAGGCACGATTTCCTACCCGATCCACCGCGGAAAGTTTTACGGAAAATTCTCCAGCGTCACCCGTAAAATTTTCGCTGTCCTCTCCCGCGGAGATCTGCAGCGGCGCTCCGAAGCTGTCGTAGGCCTTGACCATGCCGAAAAGACTTTTGTCCGCCTCCGCTTGAGCCACGGTGTATTCCAGCGTGTAGGCGTCGGTTACGACGGCTTCTCCCGCTTTGAATACGGGCGTGCCGTAAACATATACTTCCGCGGTCCTTTCAAAGCTTTCATAGAGATATTTTATCTCGTACTTTCCCACCTCGCCCAGCTTTACCTTCGAGGCGTCAACCGTCGGCACCCCGACGCTTCCGTCGTCAAACTTAATCGTCACGCCTTCGAGATAGTCCGGCGTTTCGGCGTTGAGCGCCAGATGAAAATCCTCTACTCCCTCAAAAGCCTCCACTTCCTTTTCCGAAATTTTCCCGCACGCGGCAAAAGCCAGGCATGCAATCGAAAACGCGCACAATGCAACGATTCTTTTACTCTTCATCATCTTGATTTCTCCTTATCTTGTCGTTCGCCCTATTGGTTGGGCCTTGCTATAAAAACAGCGTCGCCGCCGTCAAGCGTTATATTCAGTTCGTCCGCGGCGACTTGGAGCTTTTTATCCGAAATCAACGTGACACACGTCGTTTGCCGCAGCTTCAAATGGACCGAAGCTTCTCTTTTAATGCTGTTGTTGACCAGCAGAAACCCGCTGTCGAATTCGCCTATCAATACCTGCGAGGACGCTTCCGCCCTTTCGATATCCGAAATACTTTTCAGCATATATCTTTCGCCGTGAGGAATGTTTCCCTGAAAGATCGTTTGGCTCCACTCAACGTTTTTCAGCATCTCGGCCGAATATTTTCCGTCGAACTCTCCGACACTCATAATCCCTTTCAATGTGCTTTTAATAAGTACGGAACCGAGATTTTTTAATACCCCCAACGCTTTTTTTATCGAGGCTGCCGTATCTGTCGGCCTGCCGTCGCAATCGATCGCGCCGCAGCGGTCGTTGGGAGAATCCAACCAATCATTCGGGAAGCAATAGGGAAAAAACTGTATTCCCCGCGCGCCGAACAGCAGGGAAATATTGATCTGATGCCGCATTTCCGCGTCGGTCACCTTTCTCGCGGAACCGCCCTCCCATTCGCCGCCCGCCTGACAATACGGCATAAACGGAAGAGAATATCGGCGGCTGTACTCGAAGAACAGCCCCAACATATCGTAAAGCCCCTCGTGAATCGTATCCGTCAGGGATCCATAATTTACGTAGGGATAAACGTCGTAGGAAAGGACATCTGGTTCGGTTCGTATATATTTATCCAGATAATGCACATATCTTTGATAATTCGGGCGGCTGTAAGCATAATTTTCGTCCGTAAATTTTCGGGCGTCCGTCACGTACCCGTACTGATATTGCTCGGGCGTAATATAGTAAGGCATTAAATTTACATAAAACAGTTTATCGCCGCATACCCGATCGAATACTTTTTTCGCCCGCGCGATCCCCTCGAAAGAATCGGAGCCCGGTTCGTCGAAAAAGGTGATGCCCGCAAAGGCCGGATAGTCCGAATACCTTGCCAAAGATTGGGCAAATCTTTCGTCGAGCTTGCGTTTTTCGCGCTCCGAAAGCAATGAAAACGGCCGATACCCTCTGTTCCCGAGAGAGATATACTCCTCGGCGATACTGTCTTTTACAAGGTAATCCAAGCCCGCTTTTTCCGCAAGCTCCAGCGCTTCGAAAGCATATTTTTCCGTATCCGTATTCACGATCTCGTTGTGACCGTAAACCGTTGTGAAGCCCAACTCTTTCGCGCGAAGATATTGTTCCAAAGTGATCTTGTTTGGAAATTTTCTGCCGTTTTTTTCCGCGGGAGGCTGCGGGGAACAGAACATTGCCACAATAAATTTATCGAATATTTTTTTCATGGCTATCTAAGCACCACCAATGCGCCTTCGCCCGCGGCAAGCTTTAAGGTAAACGTCTTGCCCAAAGTGCTTCTTCTCACCGCCCTCTGCGTGACGTCATACATATACGAATCGTCGAAAGTCAACGTGATTTCCGCCTTTTCTTTGGTAATCGAATTATTCACCACATAGTAGGCGGACGCGCCCTCATAATTGAAGCAACCGATCAAAGCGTCGTCTCCTCCCACTTTTTTCAACTGACGATAGTCCTGAAGCACCGCCGTCCCCGTAATGGGCGCGGGCGTACCGCCGTGGACGATAACCCCCTCGTTGACGCTGCTCATCAATACCTCGTCGATCGCGGCGATCTGTCGATTGGCTTTTTGAGCGAAATACCAGGTTTGGTTTTTCTTTCCGTCCATGTTGATCAGCCCCGCGCCTTCCTCGGGAATCTGCGCGTATTCGGGCGGCTGGTAATAGGGAAAATATTGAATACCTTTCGCCCCGTAACAAAGAGAGGTGTTCACCTGCCACAGTAATTCGCCTTCGCTCGGAATTCTGTAATTGCAGTTTTCCCATCCGCCGCCACCTTGAATATAGACCCAGAAAGGTTTTTTATTTTCGGCAGCCACCTTACGCGCCAGCTCCAGATTGGTGAAATGGCTGGTATGCACTTCGGTTCCCTTTCCCTCGAAAGGATACATATCGTAGCTTAAGGACACCGGATTTGTCTTCATAAAATCGGAGAGATACGTTTCGTACCTCGAGCCGAGTACCATAACGGGAAAGAGGTTCGCATACAGCATAACGTCCAGATCGGCCGTCGCCGCCCTGAAGTTTGTCTGCGCTTCCGCGATTTTATCGAACTTATCCTCGTACGGTTCGTCCATACCCAGTAGCCCGCCGAACGCTTTATACCCCGAATATTTAGAGACGGCAGTACGTATATCTTCGGTGCTCGCCACCAATCCCTGACGGCTTATATCGATCACGGAGGTATCGTAAAACAAATATTTAATACCGTACTTTTCGGCATACGTCAAAGAGGAGATGATATCTTCCTGCGCATAACGCCAATCTTCCTTATGCCCGTAGATAATGTTCAATCCGCAGTCCTTGATAGTCGCGTAAGATTCGTCTGTAATCCGATTGGGAAGAAGATTTCCCTCATAGGGATATTCCGATGTGGGACCGATAAATCCCGCAATCGGCATCACTCCCTCGCCGAAATCTTTATAAGTCCAGCTATAGACCTCCCCCGCTTCTGTTTTTTTGCTGATCTTATAATCTTTTCCTTCCACGGGATTATCAAAATTTATCTTACCGCCGCCGCAGGAAACGGCCGACATACAGCAAATTAACGTCAGGACGAGGGAAAGGGTCGCCGTTTTTTTCATGGTTATACCCTCCTCTTTACGACGGCGATCAGCGCCGCCAAAATTCCCGAAACGCCGCCCAGCACCTTTTCGCTTCCTTTGATGTAGGGAGAAATTAAAAATTCTTCGTCGTCGTCTTTTTCCTCGTAGGGATAATCCTCTCTTTCGGGACGTTTCGAACTTTCATATTTCGAGTCCACTATATTTGGTTTTTTATCGAGATTACTAACGGAAATATTATCGAGCGTAAATTTCCCGACCATTAAAGCGTCCCCGCCGGTAGAATCGTAGCCCAAGTCTCCCATCCCCCAGAATTGTACGAATCCGAGCGGCGTGAAACCAAAATCCTTCATGAGAACAGTTTCGTAAAATCCGTCGTCGTATTTCATCTTCACCGTCAGAACACCGTCCTCCATGGTCATTTTGATCTTTACAATCTTATCCGCGTTGGCGGCGTCGTAAAAATCGAATTTATCGGGAAGCTCGAAACTTTGATATGCGCCGTAGTTATTCAGCATCAATTTGGTCTTGGAAGTTTTTTCCCATGTTTCGGCGTCGAGATCGACATAAAAATACAACAGCGGCGCCGTGCCGTAAAATTCCCCGAAATTAACGATGTCTTCCACGTATTCCCTGTCGCAGCCGAAGCTCACGCCGATCCACGAGGAAACAGGGTACGTTTTGTTGCCTTTTTCGTCATAAACCACCCGCCTTCTCAAGTCGGTGATATCGAATCTCAGTTCAAAATTCGAGTATTTTCTACGCGTCGCAAACGTCGTGTCCTGCGCCACATTGTTAAAGTGAAGCTGTCCCTCCGAAACGTATAAGCCGCTGGAGATCCCGCCGAACCCCGTCGATTTTATATACCAGTCATTGACATTATAATCGTCGTCGTTAAAGTCGGCGATGATCTCGGAGTTCTGCGGCCGATCGTAATAGTTGTTAAGTATCACAACGTTGTCGATCTCCGCCTCGACTGCGCCTGCCGCCACGCTTTTCTGCCCTAGGCAGATATATCCCTCCGCGTTTGTTCCTTCCGCACGCAAAATCATCTCCCCGTCGATAAAAATTTCCGCCGTTCCGTCAGCCGAAACCTCCGTTTGCAACGTAAATTTGCCCGTCGGCAGCAACGCTTCGCCTTTCGTGACGACGGCGTTTTCGTCCGCGTATTTCACTGTCATTTTCCAGGCTTCCGAACTTTTTGTAAAACCGATATAGGTGGAGCCTGCGCTCAAAATTTCCGAATTGAGCTTTTCCAGTCCGTAGCACAAACCGAACTGCCCGCCATTCGTTATTTTTTTAATATCTACGTTTACTTCCGCAGACAGGCAGTTTTTATTTATGTCCTTTGTGGCCGTCGCTTTTCTCCGCGCCGTGAGATTGTAACCCTCTTCGTTTTCCTCGGAAAAAAGCACCCTGCCGTCGTGTCCGAATTTTAATTCGCTGGCGGGGGAAACACTGTAATAATAATCCTTTAATACGTCTTCCTCGCCGAATCGTGCAATCTCCTTACATCCGTTTTCGGTTACGGAACCTACTTTTACCTCGTAGAGTTCTGCGTCGAGAACATGCTTGGACGTATCGGTACTCTCCATAAAATACACGCCGACCTGTCCGCCTGCGATCGCGGGAAGTTTTTGAGAAGACGTCTTCAACACCGTCTTATAGTCCGCCGCGGACAAACTTTTGACGGACAGGGAAAAATCTCCATTATACAAATAGTCTATCTTCAGGCTACCCTCCGCAACTTTTCCGTCACGGAAAATATCCGAAACGTCGAAAGCGTAACCGTCCTTGTTTTCGACAACGTTTCCCTCGCCGTCCACCAGCTTTCTGTCCGTGACGTAAGGCGTTTGATATTTTATTTTGCCGTTTTGCATCGTGAGGGTATGCAGCCCTGCTTTCTGTTCGATCACTTTGTCGATCGTCGAAGAAAAAGCGGATTGTCCGTCGCCCGTGATTCCCGACGCGCCGAAAATGATCCCCATCCAGCCCGTGTTTCCGCTCGTCTCTCCCAAAAACAGCTCCTTTATATCGATCTCCACGCGAGCGCCTGCGCCCCCAGTCGGTGTTTTCGTCGTGATCCCCGTACCGTTGCTGCCGTTTTTTACTTTCACGACGTTTTTGTCGTAGGCCAAATCGATACCGCTGTCGTAGTACAGCCACTTTTCGACGTCGATCTTATCCCCTGTAAAATCGTCGTTTACGAGGGTTTTCCTCGTAGCCCCCGCGGAGACGGAAACAGTACCAAAACCGCCTGCCGCCGAGCATATCGTCACAGCTAAAACCGCCGTTAAAACAACGAATACATTCCTCTTTTTCATCGGATTAAACGTCTCCTCTTTTATTTCAGGCCTGCGATACTCAAAAGTTGTTCCCACCTTCTCGAAATATCGTTGAAATCGTCGTCGAAAAATTCCTTCGCCGTTTTTTTCGCGCTGCCCTGGGCGGATAAGCTCAATTCCGGCTTCGAGACGAAAGATTCCGTCAGATCCGTTTTATAAAATAATTCGTAACTAAATTTTTTGAACAGATATTTTCCGCTCTGCTGATACGCAAAATGAGATTTCATGAAAGAGTTCCAGGACGACATATCAATCTCCCGACCGTCGCTGAACTTCGCTACGGGCTGGGATTTCAGCGTGTCCACGGCGATCTGCAACGCCTCGTCGGAATAGAAAAATTTCATAAACCTCTTGGCCGCCTCCTTGGCCGTGGCGTAATTGGGAATAAACGCCCCCAGCTCGTAGGAACTCGTCGCGACCAACCCCCGAGCCTCGCGCACCCTTTGAAGCACCTGTTCGTTCGTCAATCCTTTCGAAGAGTTAAATTCGGGTGCTTCAACCGAAACGCCGTCCACATAATCGACGAGCTTCGCCAAGGTCGATTCGCCGATGCCCAGCACGTCTTTTAAGGAACTGATCACGGGGATTTTCATCATCAAAAATTCTTTGCCCTGTGCTGCCGAGTTGCTGGCAATTTCATTCTGAAGCCAACCGCCATTGGGCATGATCGCGCCCCTGTTATTGACAAACTGCGTCTGCGCCAGCGTATGCGTCCACGAATTGGAGCCGTCCACGACGTATCCCTCGGGACTGATCAAAGTCTCTAGCACCTCCAAAGCCTTCAGCCTGCCTTCCTGTTTAAATACTTCCAGGCTAGGTTGTTTATCGCCCGATTTTGCCTGCCAAAAATTATTGTATTCCTCTACCGTGGAATACTGCGCCCACCACACGTCGAGGGAGTACGACCAATATCCGCCGTTGCTGTTGTGAATAAAAGGCGTCACCCCTTCCGATTTCAAATCAGCCGCCAGCTTTGCCAGTTCTGTGGTCGTCCGCGGAATATTCCAATCCGTTCCCAATGTCTGATCGATCAGCGTTTTATTATAGACAATCCCACCCGCGGAAACAGTGCTTGGAAGGTAATAATTTACGCCGTCCACCGCAAAGTCCTTCATTACGCCACCCAACTTTTCACGGATTGTCATGCTCTCGCCCTGGAGGGTCGAATCCAGAACGTCATCAATCGGCTCCAGCATGTTCTGAAAATATCTGAATTTTGGAAGATACCCGAACATCAGATCGGCGCTGTTTCCCGACGCTCCGCTCTCCAGAGCCGTTTTAAGATAGTTATAATCGGAATTGACAATGAGCGGTTCTACCACATTGATATCGGGATTTTTCACCTTAAATGCGTCCACGATTTTTTCGAAATATTCTGTGCCCGCGCCCGACTGGCAAAAATAGATTTCGAGATCGGCTACCGAATCGCCGCCCTTATTACCGCAGGACGCAGCGCCGAAAATCGTCACGCAGGCGAGCGCCGTCGCCGTTAAATATGCTATCTTCTTTTTCATTTTCGTTACTCCTTATCCTTTTAATCCACCCGCTACGGTGTTATTCATAATGGTATCCTGGCACACGACAAACACGATCAAAATGGGAACGATGGAAAGCATGACGCCCGCAAACAGTAAGGGATAGCTGTTCGGTAGCAGACTGTATCCGATGTTCAAGTTGAAATCCTGTAATCCCACCGATAACGGCGGCAATTTATTAAGATACATGAGCGGCGTTTGATAGTCGTTCCAGAAGCCGATTGCCGCCAAAATCATCAGCGACAAAACTGAAGGAACCGCCTGGGGCAGAATTATGTTGAAAAATACCTGAAAGTCGCTTGCGCCGTCGATAAATCCCGCCTCGGCATAGCTCCAACTTACGTTGGAAAAAAAGCCATACATGACGATGAAATTAAAACCAAACCCGCTGCAAAACATGAGCAGCAATAAAGGCGAATTGTCTATCCCCATATTTTTAACGAGTCTAAACTGCGCGGGTAAGCTTCCCACTATGGGCAAAATCATCACAACCAAAGAGATGTAAAACAAAATATTCCGCCCAAAAAATTTGTATTTATTCACTACGTACGCCATGGTCGTAGAACAGGCCACGCTCAATACAGTCGCGCCCACCGTGTACCAGACGCTGTTGAACAGCATTCCCAACATGGATGTCTTTCCTGATTTTACCATCGTAAAGGCCTGAACGTAATTTTTGAAAACGAATTTTGAAGGAACTTCAAACGGATGCAAGATAAAGACGTTGTTGTCCTCCATCAATCCCGCTACGACGCCCCACAGGAACGTATAACAGATGGATAAGGCATAGGCGCCAAATAAAATAAAGACAATGATATATACCGTATTTATTTTAATTTTTGCTTTCTTCATTTCGCCTCTCCTTACTAATACTGGATATCGTCGCACAGCCTGTTCATAACTCTTCTGACGAACAGGACGATCGGCAGGGCAATCAGCGTAAAGAAAAGACCTACTGCGGACGCATAGCTCTGCATGTTACTACTGGTGGAATAATAGACTTTATCAAATATCCAAAAGGAGATCGTCGTCGTTTTATGCGCGCCGCCCGTAAAAAGCAGAATGGGGCCGCTCGCCGTAAAAATCCCGATAAACGTAAACGTGATCAGCGTCGTCAACGTTGGCCATGTCAACGGCAAAATAATTTGAAACAGTTCCCGCACTCGTCCAGCACCGTCTAGTCTCGCCGCCTCCAGCACCTCGGCGGGAATACGCGCCATCGCGCCGTTCAATAAAATCAAATTTGTCCCGAATCCCGTCCAAATACAATAAACGACAATTGTACCCAGCGCGTATTCATCCTGACCAAGCAGTTCGGGAACCCTTTCGAGGCCCAATATCTTTTGCATCAGAGACGCCACAGGTCCATTTACACCGACTATATTCGCAAACAGCATCGTCAGTACGACGGAACTTATGATCGACGGCAGAAAAAAAACTACTCTGAAAAATTTATAGCCGGGAATCTTTTTATAAATGAAGTAAGCCACAAAAACGGTCAGCGGCAAAATGACGAGGAGCGATGTCGAAAAAAATACCATTGTATTTTTCAGCGCCAGCAAAATACTTTTATCCGAGTTGATGCCGCCCGAAAACTCTTGGAACATCATTTTGAAATTGTCCCAGGTGAAAAACAGCTCCCCACCCTTTTCCTGACGAAATGCAAGAAGTATGGAATCGATATTGACATACAAATAAAACAACAAAAAATTTATCAACGGCACGATTATCATCGCAAGGATGAAAATCCCCCTTTTATAATTGATTTTTTTACCTTTTCCCGCCGTTTCCATTCGCTATACCTCTCAATCCGATACCTAGATTATATCATAATCCGTTTTATCATTCAATTCATTTTATATTCTCCTATTCTCACTTTGTACGATTTTTCAAATAAATTAATA
>ERZ1106930.195-NODE-195-length-19428-cov-3.104424_pt1 | contig 19428 bp, 15 predicted proteins | sample MGYA00403663_ERZ1106930 | MGnify/ENA primary metagenome ERZ1106930 (study PRJEB35170, sample SAMEA104062438) | human gut metagenome | biome: human gut; feature: human-associated habitat; material: faeces | place: Denmark | collected 2012-06-26 ... | reverse complement strand
CCTCTGGATGAACTGGAAGCAAAAGAAAAGGCGTGACCGAAGTCACGCCAAATCTGCCCCATTGCGGGAACTTTTGCAAATACTGTTTTATGGGAACTCTGCTACCGGATACAGCCCCTTTTCAAAATCAACTCAGCCGCCCAGATAGGCGCTGCGCACGCGCTCATTGGTCAGCAGCTCAGCACCAGTGCCCTCCATGACCACACGGCCCGTCTCAAGGACGTAGGCACGGTCTGCCACGGAAAGAGCCATCTGTGCGTTCTGCTCCACCAGCAGGATGGTCATGCCTTCCTTGTGCACGTTCTGGATGATGTCGAAGATCTCCTGCACCAGCAGGGGAGACAGGCCCATGGAAGGCTCGTCCAGCATCAGCATGGAAGCGTTGCTCATCAGGGCACGGCCCATAGCCAGCATCTGCTGTTCGCCGCCGGACATGGTACCGGCCAGCTGCTTGCGGCGCTCCTTCAGGCGGGGGAACAGCTCAAACACCTTTTCCTTGTTGGGGGCAATGGTGGAAGCGGGCTGGGTGTAGGCACCCATGTCCAGATTTTCTTCTACGGTCATGTGCAGGAACACATGGCGGCCTTCCGGCACATGGGCAAGGCCCGCTTCCACGATCTTGTGGGCGCGCATGCCCTTGATGCTGCTGCCCTTGTAGAGGATGTCGCCGGTCTTGGGCTTCAGCAGGCCGGAAATGGTCTTCAGGGTGGTGGATTTGCCAGCACCGTTGGCACCGATCAGGGTGACGATCTCGCCCTGATCCACCTCGAAGGAGATGTCCTTGACGGCGTGGATGTTGCCGTAATAGACGTTGATGTTATCCACTTTCAGTAACGTATCAGCCATGCCTTAGCCCTCCTTCTTGCCCAGATAGGCTTCGATGACCTGCGGGTTGTTGCGAATCTCATCCGGCGTGCCCTTGGCGATGATGCGGCCGAAGTTCAGCACGGCAATGCCCTCGCAGATGCCCATGACCAGACTCATGTCATGCTCGATCAGCAGCACGGCGATGTTGAACTCGTCGCGGATGCGGCGGATGGTCTCGGTCAGCTCTGCAGTCTCGGAGGGATTCATACCGGCAGCAGGCTCGTCCAGCAGCAGCAGCTTCGGGCTGGTGGCCAGTGCACGCATGATCTCCAGACGGCGCTGTGCGCCGTAGGGCAGGCTGCCTGCCTGCACATTGGCGAGGTCTGCCATGTGGAAGATATCCAGCAGCTCCAGAGCACGCTCGGTGCACTTCTTCTCTTCCTTCCAGTAGTTGGGCAGGCGGATCAGCGAAGATGCCAGATTGTACTTCATGGACTCGTGCAGGCCCACCTTGATGTTATCGATGACGCTCAGTTCCTTGAACAGGCGGATGTTCTGGAAGGTACGGGCCACGCCCATGCGGTTGACCTGATAGGTCTTTTTGCCGGCGGTGGGCATACCATCGATCAGGATGGAGCCGCGGGTGGGTTGGTAAACGTTGGTCAGCAGGTTGAACACGGTGGTCTTACCGGCACCGTTGGGGCCGATCAGACCGGTGATCTCGTTGCGGCCGATCATCAGGTTGAAGCCATCTACGGCGGTCAGACCGCCGAAGTCGATGCCCAGCTCACGCACGTCCAGAATGGGCTTTTTGTCCTTGTCGCGGTCGGTCAAAAAGCCGCCGGAGGGCACACTGTGTAACTTGGTCTGGAACTCACTCATGGTCTGCACCCTCCTTTGCTTTCTTCTGGAACAGTTCGCCGTTCATGATCTTTTCCACAATGCGGCTCATGGAGAAGTCGTAGCTGCCAAGCAGGCCGCCCGGACGGAAGATCATCATGAGGACCAGCACCAGCGAGTAGACTACCATGCGGTAGCTGTCAAAGCTGCGGGTCGCCTCGGGCAGGATGGTAAGCACGGTCGCGGACAGGATGGAGCCCAGCATGGAGCCCATGCCGCCCAGAACCACCATGACCAGAATTTCGATGGACTTCATGAAGCCGAAGGTGGAGGGGTCCAGAACGCCCAGATAGCAGGCGTACAGGCCGCCGGCCAGACCGGCAAAGGCTGCGGAAAATGCAAAGGCCATGACCTTATAATAAGTAGTCTGGATGCCGCAGCTCTCGGCAGCGATCTCGTTGTCGCGGATGGCCAGCACGGCACGGCCGTGGCGGCTCTTCATCATGGCGTGGATGGCAAAGCAGGTAATGACCACGCAGATGAACACATTGGCGAAGTTGGAATACTTGGGGATGTTCTTCAGGCCCTTGGCACCGTAGAACAGCTTGAAGCCCAGCACATCATCGATGTTGTTCAGGGTGATGCGGATGATCTCGCCAAAGCCCAGCGTCAGGATGGCCAGATAATCACCGGTCAGGCGCAGAGCAGGAATGCCGATCAGCACGCCGAACAGGCCCGCCACGATGCAGGCCAGCACCAGACCCACCACAAAAGCGACACCGGAGGGCAGATTGCTGTATTTCGTGAACAGGGCGCAGGTGTAAGCACCCACGGCCATGAAACCGGCATGGCCCAGCGGCAGCTGGCCCAGATAACCGGTGGCAACGTTCAGCGAGACAGCCAGAATGATGTTGATGCCCACGGTGAGAAGCACCTTGTTCTGGTAGGTGGACAGCACGTTCCGGGTGAGGAAGGACAGACCCACGAACAGCAGAGCCACCAGCACGGCGTTCATCAGGTAGCGCACGGGCATTTTGAGCGTTTTGCGTTTGGTATTCATCTTCATGCCCTCCTTACACCTTTTCCTGAACCTTGCGGCCAAGGAAGCCGGTGGGCTTGACCAGCAGCACGATGATCAGGATCGCAAACGTGACAGCATCTTTCCATGCGGAAAGGCCGATAGCGGAAACAAAGCACTCGCACAGGCCGATGGCGATGCCGCCGATCATGGCACCGGGAATGGAGCCGATGCCGCCCAGAACAGCTGCAACGAAGGCCTTCAGGCCCAGCATGGAGCCCATGGTGGGAGTCGCCTGCGGGTAAGAGCAGCAGTACAGCACCGAGCCGATGCCGGCCAGAGCGGAACCCACCGCAAAGGTAAAGGAAATGGTGCTGTTGACGTTAATGCCCATCAGGCGGGCAGCGTCCATATCCTCAGACACGGCACGCATGGCCTTGCCCAGCTTGGTCTTCTGCACAAGGAAGGTGAGTACCAGCATGGACAGCACCGTGACCAGCAGGGTGATGACAGAGGTGAGGCCCAGCGGCACAGAGCCAATGCGGAAGGTCTGGTTGGTGTAGTAGGCCGGAATGACCTTTGCACCGGAACCCAGGATCAGCTCGGCGGTGTACTCCAGGAAGAAGGACACGCCGATTGCCGTGATCAGCAGAGAGATACGGGGCGCGCTGCGCAGCGGGGTGTAGGCGATCTTCTCGATCACAACGCCCAGCAGCGTGCAGGTGATGATGGTGGCGCACACAGCCGTGACCGGGCCAAGGCCCAGCTGGTTCATCACGAACCAGGACATGTACGCACCAACCATAATGACATCGCCATGGGCAAAGTTCAGCAGCAGGATGATGCCGTACACCATGCTGTAACCCAGTGCGATCAGTGCATAGATGCTGCCAAGGGACAAGCCGTTGATCAGCTGGCTAAAAAACACTGTCATGGACTGATACTTCCTTTCTTTGCGGCGTTTGCACGCCTTTTGGGGGATGCACTTTTTTACCAAAAAAGCGGAGACAGCCGAGCAAAACCTGTTCCGGCGGTCTCCGCAATGGGTCTTTTATTTCTGATTGCTGCCTTTATGCCGCACACCGGTGCGCAGGATCAAAGCAGATCAGAACATTTCCTTCAGAACGGGGGTTGCACCGTCGAAGCACAGGATAGCGGTCTGCTTGACGGGGTTGTGGTGCTCATCAAAGGTGAAGGTGCCGGTGATGCCATTGATGGTGCCGCCTGCGATGGCGTCGATGACGGCCTGCTTGTAGTCGTCATCGCCAGCAGCCAGACCGGCATCCTCAGCAGCCTGAATGCCGTAAACAACGGTCATGGCAGCATCGTAGCCCAGAGGAGCGAAGCCGTTGGGGTACTCCTCGCCGTACTCAGCCTTGTATGCGTTCTCAAAGTCGGGGTTGGAGCCCTTTGCGTAGTTTGCGCAGAAGTAGGCATCCTTCAGCTGGTCGGCAGTTGCGTAGCCTTCCAGACCATCCCAGCCGTCGCCGCCCAGGAAGGGAACTGCCAGACCGATGCTCTCAGCCTGAGCCAGGATCTGACCGACTTCCTGATAGTAGTTGGGGCAGAACACCACTTCGGGAGCCTTGCCCAGAATGGTGGTCAGCTGGGTCTTGTAGTCCACATCGCCCTCAGAGTAGGTCTCCTGATCGACGATGGTGCCGCCCAGGCTCTCGAACTCGTTGACGAAGTTCTCTGCCAGACCCTCGTTGTAGTCAGCGCCCTTCTGGAAGATGACGGCTGCCTTGGTGTAGCCCAACCGCTGGTAAGCGTAGTCAGCCATCTTGATGCCCTGGAACGGGTCGGTGAAGGTTGCGCGGAACACATTCTCGTTCACGGTGTCGGTCTCGGCATCGTAGGTGACAGCCTCAGCGGTAGCGGAAGCGGTGACCATGGGCATGTTGTAGTCTGCGCTCTCGGCAGCAACTGCCAGAGTCGGGGTGGTGGTAACGTCGCCCACCAGTGCGGTGATGCCCTGATCGCACATCTTGGTGAAGCAGGTAACAGCCTGAGTTGCATCGCCCTGCTCATCCATGGCGATGATCTCCAGCTGCTTGCCGTTGATGCCACCCTTTTCGTTGACCTGCTTCAGGTACAGGGTAGCGCCGTTGACAACGGCCTGACCGTAAACGGAAACATCACCGGTCAGAGGTCCAAGAACGCCCACCTTGATGGTGTCGCCGGAAGCAGCGGCACCAGAAGCTGCGGTAGAGGCGGAAGCAGCAGTGCTGTTGGAAGAACCGCCGCATGCAGTCAGAACGCCGGCTGCAGCAACAACACCTGCAGCGGCCAGGAAATTACGACGAGAAATCATCTTTTTCATAGTGAATATCCTCCTTAGGAGCATTCGTGCTTCAGTATAAAAACGGAAGCAAGGCCCTCTTTCCCTCAAAGCGACCTTGCTTCGTTATCAATATTATAGACCTGTGAGCCAAAATCCGCAATTCACAAACCGTCCATACTTTCAGGGGCATTTTGTGGACTTTGTTGCCAAAATAGCCAAAAGCAATGGGTCTGTTTTGTGCACTATTTCAACTGCTTCATTTTATTTGTGTGTCAGATGAACACAATTCACAAGTTGCAAAAGGGTTACAGGGTCTCCATTTCGGCATCCGCTGCAAACTCTGCCTCGGCGCGGACCTCGGCAGTTTCGCCCTCGGCCTCCACCTGAGCAGGGGTCTGAGCCAGGATCTTGCGGATGGCGGTGAAGTAGAACACCAGCGACAGACCGGTGCCGATGCACCAGCCCACGGGCCATGCCATCCAGATGCCGGTGCTGCCCAGAGCAGTGCCGCTCAGCACGATGGCGATGCCTACGCGCAGGATCAGATCGGAGAAGGTGGCGATCATAAAGCGCACCATCATGCCGCAGCCGCGCAGGATGCCGTCGGTGACCAGCTTGACCGACACGACGAAGTAGAAGGGAGAAAGGATGCGCAGGAACAGCATGCCGGTGTCGATGGCCGGGCCCTGGGGGTCATTCATGAACAGCAGCAACAGCGTGCGGCCGAAGAAGAAGTACAGCAGCACGATGGGCACGCAGATGATCCACACCAGGTTGCGGCCTGCGCCGAAGCCCTTGTGCACGCGGTCCATTTTGCCTGCGCCCATGTTCTGGGAGGTGTAGTTGGAGATGCCGTTGCCCAGGGTGGTGAAGGAGGTGATGACCATGTTGTTCAGCTTGACGGCTGCTGAGTAGCCTGCAATGACGCTGGCACCAAAGGTGTTGATGACGCTTTGCAGGATGATGTTGCCCACCGAGACGAAGCTCTGCTGCAGGATGCTGGGGATAGCCACCACAGCCACCTTGCCCAGCATGTTCCAGGAGAACAGCATCACCTTGCGGGTGGACTTGAAGGCGGAAATGCGGCGGAACACCACCACCATGGCCAGCACACAGCTGACGCCCTGGCACAGGAAGGTGGCCCAGGCCACACCGGCCACGCCCATCTTGAAACCGGCCACGAACAGAATGTCCACGCCGATGTTGGACAGGGACGAGACGGCCAGGAAGTAGAAGGGGGTCTTGCTGTCGCCCAGCGCGGAGAAGATGCCGGTGGCGATGTTATAGAAGAACATGAAGGGCAGGCCCAGCACGTAGATGTCCAGATACAGCGAGGAATCTGCCAGAATTTCGTCCGGGGTGTTGATGAGCTCCAGCAGGCCGTGGCAGCCCACCAGACCAATGAGCATCAGCACGGCGCACAGTACGGCGGAACCGATCAGCGAGGTGTAGACCGAGGTCTTCATCTCGTCGTAGTCCTTCGCGCCGAAGTAGCGGGACACGATGACCGAGCAGCCGATGTTGCAGCCGAAGGCGAAGGCGATGAAGATCAGGGTGATCTCGTAGCTGTTGCCCACGGCGGCCAGCGCGTTCTCGCCGATGAACTTGCCTGCCACAAGGCTGTCGGCGATGTTATACAGCTGCTGGAAGATGATGCTGCCGAACATGGGCAGGCAGAACTGCCACAATACCTGTGACGGTTTGCCCACCGTCAGATCCTTATTCATATCAATATCCTCCTCTATGAAGTCTTATGAAGTCTGATCCAATCATGAAGAATTTGTTAACCAAAAGATAGTATAGGACGGACCTGCCAAAAAGTAAAGAAAAATTTTAGTATATCTGCCATATGAAATTTACATGGCAGGTAGGCCCGCGGGCCGGAAAAACGGGCAGGCTGTAAGCAAATGCCTGCGCGCTGCCCGGCGGCTTGCACCGGCTGCGGGCGGTTTGCAATGAGACGAAAAAAGTTTATGCCGGCAAACATTGCGGGCGGCTCTTGCACTGGGAAGCAAAGCGTGGTAGGATAAACGTGGTTAGTTAGCAGTAACTATCTACAAGGACGCCCGGACAAGCCCGCAAGGACGGTGCCGGGCCGGAAATGATTCAAGGAGGTTTTCGATATGAACTATCTGGAAATTGAATCCGTTGTGGGCCGCGAGATCTTGGACTCCCGCGGCAACCCCACCGTGGAGGCTGAGATCACCCTGGCCGACGGCACTGTCGCCCGCGGCTGCGCACCTTCCGGCGCATCCACCGGCGAGTTCGAGGCTCTGGAGCTGCGTGACGGTGACAAGGGCCGTTACTTGGGCAAGGGCGTGACCAAGGCTGTGGAGAACATCAACACCATCATCGCAGACGCTGTGGTGGGCATGGATGCTTCCGACATCTACGCCATCGACGCCGCCATGATCAAGGCCGACGGCACCAAGGACAAGTCCAACCTGGGTGCAAACGCCATCCTGGCCGTGTCCATCGCAGCCTGCCGTGCAGCCGCTGCTTCTCTGGAGATGCCGCTGTACCGCTTCCTGGGTGGTGTGAACGGCAACCGCCTGCCCGTGCCCATGATGAACATCCTGAACGGCGGTGCTCATGCCACCAACACCGTGGATACCCAGGAGTTCATGATCATGCCCGTGGGTGCTCCCTCCTTCAAGGAAGCACTGCGCTGGTGCGCCGAGGTGTTCCACGCTCTGGCTTCCATCCTGAAGGCCAAGGGTCTGGCTACCTCCGTGGGCGATGAGGGCGGCTTTGCCCCCAACCTGTCCAGCGACGAGGAGACCATCGAGACCATTCTGGCCGCCATCGAGAAGGCTGGTTATGTGCCCGGCAAGGATTTCATGCTGGCCATGGATGCTGCTTCCTCTGAGTGGAAAAGCCCCAAGGGCAAGGGCTTCTACAAGCTGCCCAAGGCTGGCACCGAGTTCACCTCCAGCGAGCTGATCGCCCACTGGAAGAGCCTGGTGGAGAAGTACCCCATCATCTCCATTGAGGATGGTCTGGACGAGGAAGACTGGGAGGGCTGGCAGGAGATGACCCGCGAGCTGGGCGGCAAGGTCCAGCTGGTGGGCGACGATCTGTTCGTCACCAACACCGAGCGTCTGGCCAAGGGCATCCAGCTGGGTGCAGGCAATGCCATCCTGATCAAGCTGAACCAGATCGGTTCCGTGTCTGAGACCCTCGAAGCCATCAAGATGGCTCACAAGGCCGGTTACACCGCCATCAGCTCTCACCGCTCCGGCGAGACTGAGGACACCACCATTGCCGACCTGGCTGTGGCCCTGAACACCTGCCAGATCAAGACCGGTGCGCCCAGCCGTACTGAGCGTGTGGCCAAGTACAACCAGCTGCTGCGCATCGAGGAGCAGCTGGGCGACAGCGCCGTTTACCCCGGCATGGCAGCTTTCAACGTGAAGCGCTGAACTTGTTGAAAATTTGAATTGATTTGGGCACCCATACTGCTTTCCGGCGGTATGGGTGCCTTTTTGTTTTCAATGCTGTTGGCCGCCGCGGCCAAATTTGTGAAAATAAATTCCCAATATTTCCCTGCAATCGAAAAGGCTGTTCGATCGTATCCATAATAGAACGGCGCAAAGGCCGGAAAACTGGAAAAGGAGCAAACATCCATGTCTCTATCTACTCTGATGGCACTGTACAAACTTCTCGGCGGGGGCGGCTTTGCAAAGCTGCTGCTGCTCATCCTGAAAGGCATTCTGGCATGAGCCGGTGGTCTGTTCTGCTGGCGGTGTGCACACTGGCCGGGAGCCTGTTCATCCTGCTGGGCCTGCCTGCACTGCTGCGGCTGGCACTCTAACACAAAAGGGAGAAAAACATGATCTTATCCATGCTGTATCAGCTGTTCCGTCAGATCAACCTGCCGGGCATCTGGTGGATCCTTTCAGAACGGTTTTTCTGAAAATCAAAAATGCAAAAAGAGAGGGGCTTGCCGGTTCACGGAAAGCCCCTCTCTTTGGCTGTTTGTTCAGGAATGGAACGCCTGCAGGTAGGCGTACAGGGCACCCACCTGGTTGGCTTCGCTGCTGAAGGCGCAGGGCACGATCTGGCAACGGGGCAGGCCCTTCATGTAGGGGGAATCTCCCCGGGACGCAAACAGCCCGTCGTACACCCGGCGCAGCGTTTCCAGCAGCAGCGGCTGCTTGCTGATGCCGCCGCCGATGGCCACCTTTTCCACATCCAGCAGGACGGTCAGATTATAAATTTGTACGGTCACCGCGTGGCAGAAGCGCTCCAGCACATCCAGCGCTTCCGGTTCCCCGGCATTGGCGGCTTCAAAGAACCGGCGGCCGTCCATGGGGGCATCGGCGGGCAGGCCCTTGCGGGCGCGGTACCACTTGAGCAGGTATTTGGTGCTGCACTGGCAGGCCATGGTTTTTTCGGTATTCTCCCACTCGTCGGCGTTGGTGTTCACAAAGCTGTACTCTCCGGCGGTAAAGTGCACGCCCCGCACCAGCTGGCCGTTGGCGATGATGCCGCCGCCCACGCCGGTGCCGATGAGGAACACCGCCGCATTGCTGCAGCCCTGCAGGGCCCCGGCCTGCAGCTCGGCCATGGCGGCGGCCTTGCCGTCGTTTTCCAGCAGCACGCGGCAGCCGCATTTCTCGGCCAGCAGCTGGCCCAGCGGCGTGTCCGTGTTGTAGAGCAAAGCGCCGCCGTTGGTCAGATAGCCGGTCCGGGTATTCACGAAGCCCGGCACGGCCATGGCGATGCCTTCCACCTCGTCCTTATGGGGCAGATACAGCTGGTATAAAGCATCCAGAAAATGCGCCTGCGTATCCTGCGGCGTGGGCACAGAGCCGGTGTGCATGCGCCGCATTGCTTCATCCATCACCGAATATTTGATCTCGGTGCCTCCTACGTCAAAAACCATGACCTTCATTGCTGTTCCCTCCGCAAAGCTGATCTTCTTCCTTATTATGGCAAATGCGCGCAAAAAAGTAAAGCCATCCGCAACATGCCGCGAATAGCTTTGCTTTAATTTAGAGCTTGCTCAGCTGCGGGCCCTGTGCGGTATCCTTGACCGCCCAGCCCAGTTCAGTCAGCTGTGCACGGATGGCATCGGCAGTGGCCCAGTCCTTGGCCTTCTTGGCGGCGGCACGCTTCTCTACCAGCTCAGTCACCTCGGCGGGCACCTCGTCCTTCTTGCGGTTGTACAGCAGGCCCAGTACGCCGGTGATCTCGTCGAACGCAGCGGCGGCGGTCTGCAGGGCATCCTTGGAGGAAACAGCCGACAGCGTGTTGATCTCCTTGACCAGATCGAACACGGCAGCCAGTGCATCCGGGGTGTTCAGGTCATCGTCCATGGCAGTGCAGAACTTGGTGCGGGCCTCGGCAGCCTTTTCCTTCAGAGTCTCGTCGGTGCCAAAGGCATCCTTGGTCAGGGCAAAGTCCAGATTTTCGCGGCAGGTATACAGGCGCTCGAGACTGTTCTTGCAGCTCTCGATGAGGTCCACGGTGTAGTTCAGCGGCATCCGGTAGCCTGCGGTCAGCATGAAGTAGCGGATGGGCTCATAGCCGTAGATGTTTGCCACGTCACGCACGGTGAAGAAGTTGTGCAGGCTCTTGGACATCTTCTGATTGTCCACATTGATGAAGCCGTTGTGCATCCAGTAGCGGGCAAAGGTGCAGCCGTTGGCGCACTCGCTCTGCGCGATCTCGTTCTCGTGGTGCGGGAAGATCAGATCCTGACCGCCGCAGTGCAGGTCGATGGTCTTGCCCAGATGGGTGCGGCTCATGGCGCTGCACTCGATGTGCCAGCCCGGGCGGCCCATGCCGTAGGGGCTTTCCCATGCGGGTTCACCGGGCTTTGCAGCCTTCCAGACGGCAAAGTCAGCAGGGTCTTCCTTCAGGTCGTCGTCCATCTGGCTGCGCAGCTCACGGTTGCCACTCTCCAGATCGTCCAGCTTCAGGTGGCTCAGCTTGCCGTACTCAGGGTCGCTCTTGACGCGGAAGTACACATCGCCGTTCTTGGCAACGTAGGCATGGCCGGAGTCGATCAGGTCCTTCACGATGTCCAAAATCTGCTGGATGTGCTCGGTGGCGCGGGGCTGCACGGTGGGCTTTTTGCAGTTCAGCCCGGCGGCGTCCTTGAGGTACTCGGCCTCAAAGCGCTGGGCCACTTCCTTCATGGAGGTGCCCTCCTCCTGGCCCTTCTTGATGAGCTTATCGTCGATATCGGTGATGTTGGAAACATAGATCACCTTGTTGCCGCGGTACTCGAGGTAGCGGCGCAGGGTGTCGAACACGATCAGCGGGCGGGCGTTGCCGATGTGGATATAGTTATAAACGGTCGGGCCGCAGACGTAGATACGGTACTCGCCGGGCACCTGCGGTACAAATTCTTCCTTCTGTCGGGTCAGGGTGTTGAAGATCTGCATGGTCAATTCTCCTTTTTGTTCCAAACAGAAGCCGCAAAACAAAACGCCCCCGGAGCGGTGCACAAGGCACAACTCCGAAGGCGGTTTTAAAATCAAAATCGCGGTTCCACTTCTGTTTGTCGCTCAAAGCCGGTAACGGCGGCGCACCGCACGGCGATACTTCCCCGCAGGGGTTCCCGCCGCGTGCTGTCCGGGCGCACTTTGCGCAGCGGTCTGCAAACAGGCTTCCAGCCAACGGCCCGTTCTCTCTGCCCAGACGATGCAGCGCTACTCTGCCCGGATAAACGCATTTATCCTTTTACCCCTTTATTATAGCGGTGCCGCACAGGGAAGTCAAGGCAGAACAAACCTGTGAAAATGAAATTCAGCCAAGCCTACAGGCTTGGCTGAATTTCAAATCAAAAAGATACTTTCCTCTTTACCCGGGATACCGGCTCACTTCCAGCAGTTCTTCTGCCCGCTTTACCTGCTCTGCCGTGGGCGGCACGGCGTCCGGCAGGGGGTAGGAAATGCCCAGTTTCTGCCACTTGAACAGCCCCAAGGTGTGGTAGGGCAGCACCTCCACCCGCTGTACCGTTTTCAGGCTGCGGATAAAGTCTGCTGTTTTGCGCAGCCCTTCCTCGTCGTCGGTCAGACCGGGCACGAGGACGTGCCGGATCCACAGCGGGATGCCGAGGTCAGAAATATGCCGCGCCATCGCAAGGATGTTGGCATTGTCTTTGCCGGCGAGCTGCCGGTGGCGTTCCGGGTCGATCTCCTTCAGGTCGAGAATGACCAGACTGGTGGACTTCATCAGCCGGTCGAAACCGGCCAGATAATCCGGGTCATCGGGCCGGAAGGGCTGCCCGGCAGTGTCCAAAGCCGTGTGCACGCCTTTGGAGCGTGCCAGCTCAAAGAACGCCGTCAGAAACTCCATTTGGCGCAGCGGCTCGCCGCCGCTGACCGTGATGCCGCCCTTTTTGCCCCAGTAGTTGCGGTAGCGGTAGACCCGCTGGAACAGCGCTTCCGCTGTCCACTCCTCGCCGCCCTCTGCCCATGTTTCAGGGTTGTGGCAGTACTTGCACCGCAGGGCACACCCCTGCAAAAACACCACAAAGCGCACGCCGGGGCCGTCCACCGAGCCGAAGGATTCCAGCGAGTGGACGTACCCGAGGGTCTTACAGGGTGCCATGGCAGGTGCGTGCCAGCACGTCCATCTGCTGCTCGCGGGTCAGGTCGATGAACTTGACGGCGTAGCCGGAAACGCGGATGGTGAAGTTGGCGTACTCCTCCTTCTCGGGGTGCTCCATAGCGTCCAGCAGCTTCTCCTTGCCAAAGACATTCACGTTCAGGTGGTGTGCGCCCTGATCGAAGTAGCCGTCCAGCACCTGTACCAGATTCTCCACCCGCTCGCCTTCGCTGTGGCCCAGAGCGTCGGGGTTGATGGTCTGGGTGTTGGAGATGCCGTCCAGTGCCCAGTGGTAGGGCAGCTTTGCCACCGAGTTCAGGGAAGCCAGCAGGCCGTTCTGCTCTGCGCCGTAGCTGGGGTTTGCACCCGGTGCGAACGGGGTGAATGCGGCACGGCCATCCGGCAGCGCGCCGGTGTACTTGCCGTACACCACGTTGGAGGTGATAGTCAGGATGGAGGTGGTAGCCTCGGAGTTGCGGTAGGTGTGGCGCTTCTTGATCATCTCGAGGAAGGTGCGCAGCAGCCATACGCCGATCTCGTCTGCACGGTCGTCGTCGTTGCCGTACTTCGGGAAGTCGCCCTCGACCTCGAAGCCGGTGGCAAGGCCGGTCTCGTCGCGCACGACCTTGACCTTGGCGTACTTGATGGCGCTCAGGGAGTCGATAACGTGGGAGAAGCCTGCAATGCCGGTGGCAAAGGTGCGGCGCACATCGGTGTCGATGAGGGCCATCTCGGCTTCTTCATAGTAGTATTTATCGTGCATGTACTGGATCAGGTTCAGCACGTTGACGTACAGGCCGGCCAGCCAGTCCAGCATCTGCACATACTTGGGCAGCACCTCGTCATAGTTCAGGTATTCACTGGTGATGGGCGCGTAGTTGGGGCCGCACTGCTCGTGGCTCTTTTCGTCCACGCCGCCGTTGATGGCGTACAGCAGGCACTTTGCCAGGTTTGCGCGGGCACCGAAGAACTGCATCTCCTTGCCGGTCTGGGTGGCAGACACGCAGCAGCAGATGGAGTAATCGTCACCCCACACGGGCTTCATCACGTCATCGTTCTCGTACTGGACGCTGCTGGTGTTGACAGACACCTTGGCGGCGTACTTCTTAAAGGCCTCGGGCAGGGCAGAAGAGTACAGCACGGTCAGGTTGGGCTCCGGTGCGGGGCCCATGTTTTCCAGCGTGTGCAGGAAGCGGTAGCAGTTCTTGGTGACCATGCTGCGGCCGTCCATGCCGATGCCGCCCACCTCCAGGGTCGCCCACACGGGGTCACCGGAGAACAGCTGGTTGTAGCTGGGGATGCGGGCAAACTTGACCATGCGGAACTTCATGACCATGTGGTCGATGAGCTCCTGTGCCTGACTTTCGGTCAGGATGCCCTTGTCCAGATCGCGCTGGATATAAATGTCAAGGAAGGTGGAGATGCGGCCCACGCTCATGGCGGCGCCGTTCTGGGTCTTGATGGCGGCCAGATAGCCGAAGTACAGCCACTGGCAGGCCTCCTTGGCGTCCTTGGCGGGCTGGGAGATGTCGTAGCCGTAGGCCTCGGCCATCTTCTTCATGCCCTTCAGGGCGCTGATCTGGCGGGCGATCTCCTCGCGCAGGCGGATGACATCGTCGGTCATGGTGCCGTCGCCGCAGTTGGCAAGATCTTCCTGCTTGAACTGGATCAGAGCATCGATGCCGTACAGGGCAACGCGGCGGTAGTCGCCTACAATGCGGCCGCGGCCGTAGGTGTCCGGCAGGCCGGTGATGATGTGGGTGTGGCGGGCAGCCTTCATCTCAGGGGTGTAGGCGTCGAACACAGCCTGGTTGTGGGTGCGGGTATAATCGGTAAAAATCTTGTGCAGCTCCTCAGACGGCTGGTAGCCGTAGGTGGTGCAGGCCTGCTCGGCCATCTTGATGCCGCCGTAGGGCATGAAGGCACGCTTGAGGGGCTTGTCGGTCTGCAGACCCACGATCTGCTCCAGATCTTTCAGGTTTTCGTCAATATAGCCGGGGCCGTAGGCGGTCAGGCCGCTGACGACTTCGGTCTCCATGTCCAGCACGCCGCCCTTGGCGCGCTCGGCCTTCTGCAGCTTCTGCAGGGCACCCCACAGCTTGTCGGTGGCTTCGGTGGGGCCAGCCAGGAAGCTTTCGTCGCCGTCATACGGGGTGTAGTTCTTCTGGATGAAGTCGCGCACGTTGACTTCTTCCTTCCAGATGCGGCCTTCAAAGCCTTCCCACTGCTCGAAATTGATCATTGGAACCTCCTTGCTCCACTATACGGTTAGCACATTCTAACTAATGAGCCTTTGAAAAACCGCTCTGTCTGGGCGGTTTTCTGGGGGCGAAACGGTCTTGAGCTGCCGTCTGCGGCAGCCCTTACTACAAGGTGTAGACAAAAATAAAAACCTGCCCACAAAATCTTGCGTTATTATAATAGCAAGAACCCCTTTAAAAAGCAATAGAAAACAAGTGGGTTTTCTGCCAAAGCAAGGGGCTTTCTTTGGGCAGAATGTAGAAAAAACGCCGAAATCCCGGCGGCGCACCTCTTTTGCGAAAAAAATCGCAAAATAAGGGTTGACAAGACTAACTGGCTATGGTATTCTGTTCTCGCAACGAGGTTAGACGAACCTAACCTGTTCGCCGGACTACGTTGCACCAGAAAAGCAGATGCGCCTGCAAAAGCATCTGTGAAAAACCGGATTTACGCGGTACCTCCATACCGTGTAAGCCCCATTCCTCCATTCCATTCTCTTTTTTCAAGTGAGCTGTGGTTTTAGTTTGCTCCCATAGCTCGATGCGCGGCATCCGGTGTGATTGGTACCGCACCGTGTGCAAAAGAAACAAAAACGGGACATGCAGCTTGACCACCTGCATGCCCCGATTTTTGTTTTTAGAAGGGTTAGTTTACGATCTCCATCAATTTCTGGTACACGTCCTCGGCCCCACCTTTGACCGAGACGAACTGGCTGTTCACGATGGCAACGCCGTCGGAGTAGACGGTGAACAGCAGCTGGTGATTCTCCGCATCATCATAGTAGCTCACGGTGACGGACCCCACCGGGAACTCATGGCTGTAGGAGGAATAGTTCTGGTTGAGCTTTTTGCTGCACTTCACGCCGGAGAGCAGTTCGGCCACCTGCTGATAGACTGCGTCGTCCGCCGAAAGCACCTGATACTCCATCTCGTTGGAGCTGACAAAGTTCTTCTGGTACTCCACCCGGACGCTGGCCTGCGTGCTGGCCTCGATGCTGGATGCAAGATCGATCTTTGCGGAAGGAAAAATCAGCACCAGTGCAAGCAGCACTAAAATGACAATGCCGAACCGGGACAGGATGCTTTTATCTTTCATGGCGGGCATGGCGGGTCAATCCTCCTTTGGCGGCTCCATTTCAGCCAGATGCCGCTGGGCGAAGAAGAAGCCCACGGCACTGGCGGCGAACACGACGTAATAGCTGGCGATGCGGTAGAGCATGAGCACGCTCATCACCTCGCCGCGCTCGAGAAAGCTGCCGAACACCAGCAGGAAGGCTGTTTCGATGGAGCCCATGCCGGCCACGTTGGGCAAAGCGTTCGAGAGGAACAGCATCAGGCTGGTGAGCAGCTGCACCTGTGCAAAGCTCAGCGGCGAAAGCCCCATGAACCGGATGCACAGGTACGGCAGGCAGAACAGCCCGAACAGCTTGACGGCCTGCAGGGCGAAAATTTTTGCGCAGCGGGGTTTATCCGCCAGCAGGCGGCGGCTCTCCTCGCCCAGAATGTCCAGCTGCTGCTGCCAGTCGGCCCGGCGCTGCTGCCATTTTTCGGTCTTGGGCAGAAACTGCATCAGCCAGCGGGCCAGGTTCTGGATCAGCGGCGACACGCACACCAGCACCAGCACCACGAGAATGGCCGCTACCACAGCGTATGCCATGGGCAGATAGTTCAGCACGCCGCTGGTGTTGGCGGCCAGCCACTTGTGCTGCAAAAGCAGCATCACGGTGGCGTAGAGCAGAACGGTGGTCTTGTGGAACACATATTCCAGTGTCATCAGGCCCACGCCCGGGCCCAGCGGCAGGCCGCAGCGGTGCAGATACCAGGTCTGCACCGGCACGGCACCGGCACCCAGGGTGACCACATTGCCAAAGGTGCCGCACCACGCGGTGTCGATGCCCTGCCAGAGCTTGAAACCCGGCACACGGCTGCGCACGATCACCCACGCCACACATCCTTCCAGCAGCGGGTAACTGATGCCGATGGCCAGCACCACCAGCACCTGCCATGCCGACAGCTGCGCCAGCGCCGCGGTGATCTCGGCCCAGTGGTCCTTGAACATGAAGACGATGATGCCGGTGAGCGCCAGCAGGACCAGCAGGGAGATGACAGTCTTTTTGCGGGAAGGCGTGGCAGAGGTGGGCTGGCTCATGGGGGGTACAGGCTCCTTTCGGGGAAAATGATTTGATAAAAGTATAACACAGGCCGGGCGCGTTTTTGTGAACGGAACGGGAACTTTCTTGTGCAATTTTTGCAGAATGATAAAAAAGCAAAGGCCGATGCACTGCATCGGCCTTTGCTTTTACTCTGTCATTTCGTTCACCAGACGGGTGAGGGTGGCAACGTAGGCTTCGTTGGAATAATAGGTCTCGTACATCTTCCGGCAGGCGGCCTTCATGGCAGCCAGCTTTTCCGGGTGGAGGATGGCATATTCCAGCGCCTGCGCCAGCAGGTCCGGGTCGTCATCCTTGTAAACGAAGCCGTCCACGCCCTCGGTCACCAGCCCGGCGGTGCCGGTGTGCTCCGACACGATGGACGGCTTGCCGAAGATCAGGCCTTCGGTGACGAAGGTGGGCATGGGGTCATCGCGGGAGGCGCACACCACGCAGGCACACTGGTCCATCAGGGATTTGATCTCCGGGCGCTCCAGCCGCTTGCGGTAGAACACGGTGTCCGGGTAGTCCTCCACGAGGGTGTCCACGGTGTTCTTGATGTCTTTATCGGCGGCCTTGCCCACAAAGAGGAAGGCTGCTTTCTGGCGCACTTCAGGCTTCAGCAGGCGGATGGCGTTGCAGAAGATGTCCTGGCCTTTGCGGGGCTCGAAGGAGCCTACGGTGACGAACAGCGGCCGCCCGCCCGCATAGGAGATGTCATAGACGGGGAAGGACTCCTGCGCGTAGTCCGGCAGGCCATAGATGAGCTGCTCGATGGCAAAATCCGGCCGGACAGAGTGCATGGCGGCGGTGGCGTGGGAGCCGACGGCGCAGACCTGCACATTGTGTTCCAGTGTTTTCGGGATCTGATGCGCGATGAAGGGGTAGCCTGCAAAGGCGTCGTGCAGCCACCACAGCACCGGCACGAAGGATCCGTTCAGGGTGCGCACGGCGGCGGCTTCCACCACCGTGTTGGCCAGCACGAAGTCGGCACTGGTGGCAAGGCCCCACAGCGCCGAGTGCATCACGCAGTCGCTTCGGGTGACGACGGCGGCCCCGGCGTCCAGGAACAGCGGCAGTGAGCCCTCGTCCGAAGGGCCCAGCACCACCACTTCAAAGTCCATGCTGCGCAGCACGGGCACGGCGCTCACCAGCACGATGGGCGCACCGGTCATGGTCAGCTCGTGGCTGAGGATGACGGCGCGCTTTCCGCCGGCCGAGAACACATCGTCGGCGCACAGCTCCCGGCGGAAATGCAGCAGCGCCTGCGGGATGCGCTGGCAGTTCTCCGCCATGGCGGTGGCCAGGCGCAAAAGCTCCGTCACGCTGTCTTTGCCGCGGGCGGCGGCGCGGATGCGGTCCAGCAGCTGCCGCGACACCATGGCGCACCGGCTGCAGGGGATGTGCTGGGTGCTCAGGTAAAGGGCGGTGGCCCCGTCAAAGCCGAAGACGGCGTCGCACACCGCAAGGTCGGCCCCGGCCTGCAAAGCGGCGGCAAAATAGGTCAGGGCGGTGGAGGTGCACTCCACATCCTCGCTGACCAGCAGCACGCCTGCCACAGAATCGGTCAGCTCGCCCTCCAGCGCCGTCACCAGCCGGAACTTGCGGTGCAGCTGGTTTTGCAGCGCCGCTTGCAGCGCCTTGTGACGCCCCGGCGCGTAGACCAGCAGATAGCTGCTCTGGGTATCGGTGTACACCTGCTTCGTCAGCTGTCTGCGCTGCAGGGCACTGTAACTGCTGTACATCATGCTACACTCCTCTGCGCTCAGATCAGCCGTGGAACAGCCTGCGCAAAGCGCGCAGCGGGGCGGTCAGCTTCCAGCTGCTGCTCTCGTACAGGTTTTCCAGCGAGGTCTCGTAGGCGGCGCGGCTGCTCTGCAGCTCAGCCAGCTGGTTGTTCAGCCGGGTGATCTCGGCCCGGGAGGCCTGCAGCTGCTCCAGCACATCGTTCTTTTCCGCTTCGGCCTGCAGCTTGATGGCGTTCAGCGCTTTCAGCAGGGCTTTGCCGGGCTGCTCGTGCTGGAAGCGGTCCAGCGGGTAGTAGTGATAGGTCACCGCGAACTTCAGCCCGGCGGCAAAGGGCACGCTGCTTTTCACGGTCAGGTTCGGGTCCACATCCAAAAACAGCAGGCAGTCGTCCTGCAAACGGATGCCGTTGGCGGCCCGCAGCTCCAGCCGGTCATCCGAGATGCTCAGGTCGGTGACGCAGCAGGCCAGCTCGCCGGGGTCCAGCCGCAGGGCCCGGGCATCGGTGGGCAGGGTGAACACGGCCGACACCTCGTGGGTCAGCTCGTCGTAGGCGTCTTCGGTCGCGGTCAGGCATTCCCGCGGGGAAAAGCCGGAGCCGGAATCGTAGAACAGCTGCGGCAGGGTAAGGGTGATATTCTCAGCCTCGGCGCTGTGCTTGGCAAGCTCGGTCTGGCAAGCCAGCAGCTGCTGCTCCAGCTCCAGACACCGCTGCGCCAGCTGGGAAACACCCTCGTCCGAAAGCTTGGGCTGCTGCTCCAGCTCGGCAATGTGCGCCTG
>ERZ1106930.193-NODE-193-length-19552-cov-688.320254_pt1 | contig 19552 bp, 8 predicted proteins | sample MGYA00403663_ERZ1106930 | MGnify/ENA primary metagenome ERZ1106930 (study PRJEB35170, sample SAMEA104062438) | human gut metagenome | biome: human gut; feature: human-associated habitat; material: faeces | place: Denmark | collected 2012-06-26 ... | reverse complement strand
CCGTTTTTCAGCAGATACATCTGATCAAAATTCGACCCAAGCACCCCGCTGACGGCAAAAATCAGATAGATCGCCACCGTACCTTTGATGGTCGGGAAAGAAATGTAATACATCTTTTGCAGTCTGTTTGCGCCTTCCAGCAGAGCGCTTTCCACAAGCTCCTCGCTGACGGAAGTGAGGGACGCAACATATACGATCGACCCCCAGCCCAAGCCTTTGATAAGGCCGCTGATGATGACGACGGCATAAATATTTTCGGGATGATTGAGTATGTAATACCCCTCGTCAATCATACCCGCAGAGACGAGCAGCTGTCCCAGCGCACCCGTCGTGGGGTCGAGCAGCTTGATCGTGATCCCCGAAAAGACCGCCCAGGAAATAAAGTACGGCAGATAAGAGATCGTCTGTACAAGTTTTCTGTACTTTGCGTTTGTCAGTTCTACCAGCAACAGCGAAAAAATGATGGGCATAGGAAAACTGAACACCAACCCGAGCAGATTAATGACCAGCGTATTGACCATGGCATCCCAAAACCTCGCGTCGGACAAAAACTGTTTAAAATATTTGAGCACGTCCGCCGAACCGTCCGCGGCAACCGCCCAAGGCGAATTCCAGAAACCTTCCGCGAGCGAAAAATCTTTGAACGCCGCCAGCACGCCGTACATCGGGATATATGAAAAGATGACCACGAAAATAATGCCCGGCAAAACCATGGCATGAATGGGCCACTGTATTTTCAGCAGTCTTAAAAACTTGCTGTTCTGCACTTTTCTTATCATCGAGTCTTTCTTCATCCTGAACACCTCTCTTCTATTATAACGATACAAAAAGGCGCCTTCAAGGTTGGATTTTTACTTTCACTCTCTTAATTTGCGGACTTTGAAAAATTCCCCGAACGGAACTGATCGGGCGATTGCCCGAAATAATTTTTGAATGTCTTTGTAAAGTGCTTGCTTTCCTCGTACCCTACCCTGCGGGCGATCTCGTACACCTTGATATCTGGATCAGACAGGAGTTCCACGGCAAGCTCCATTCTTTTCCTCGTGACGTACTGAATAAAGCTCATTCCCACCTGCTGTTTGAACATCCTGGAAAAATAAGAATAGTTGAAGTTTACCCTGTTGGAAACGGAGGCCAGCGTGATATTTTCCGTAAAATGTGCGTCGATGTATTCCAGGGCGCGGTCTATGCCGATCTCATTTGTCCTGACTTCGCACTGCATATTTTTTTCATACTCGCAAAGGAGCGCAGACACCGAATCAAATTCCGCATAGTCCGGACAATACAATTTCAGTCCGCACTTCTGCGCGATGATGGTTTCTATGCGGCCTTTGAGTTTAAGAACGAGAAGATAGTGCAGGTCTTTCATCTTGGACAAAACGGTTTCCAGAAGGTTATGCACGTAGGAAGCGTTTCTTTTTTTCTTGGACATTTCGTTTTCAAAGCAATTCAGATAGTATTGCACATCGTCCTCACGAACGCTCAGTTTTTCCGCACAGTCGTAAAAAGCGATCCCCTCCTTTTCGTATAAAGGTCTGTACAGGCTCATTCGCTCTGTCTGCGCACGGGCATGGACGAGCCCCCTCCATTCCATATTCAGTTTCGAACAAGCAAAAAAACCTTCCTTCAAAATGCCTTTCAGCAGATCCTGCTGCAGAGGAGTCTTACTCAACAGGATCATACAGCCGGCAACCTGTATCCTGCATATTGACTGGGGCAGCGACATACGAACTTTGCCGAAAGGTCTGACAACGGTGAAAAAACACCCCTGCAAAGCTCTCTCCGCCTCTTCCTCCGACATAACGTTCTGCCTTCCCTGTATGACGAGATCACGCAGACACTCGTGCATTTTTTCCTGGTTGTTCAGCTCGACCATCTGTATCAGTTTTACCAGCGTTTCTTTCAATTCTGTTTTGCTGACAGGTTTGCAGATATATTCCGATACCCCCAACCTGATCGCGTCCTTCATATAGACAAAATCGTCGTACCCGCTGATGATGACAAATTTGCAGTCCGGAGCCCTCTCTTTTATGGAACGGATCATCTCCAGCCCTGTTTTCTGGTCCATGCAGATGTCAGAAATAACAATATCATACCCCTCTTCACAGATAATTTTTTCCGCCGCCTCGGGGTCGATCTCACAGCAAATCTTTTCAAAACCGAGATCCATTGCGGCAATGATATTCTTCAAGCCCTTTAAGATCTCTTCTTCATCGTCCACGATCATTAACTTTATCATTTTCTCTCCCGCCTACATCGGAATTTTTATCGTGATCGCGGTGCGCTCGTTCTGCCTGCTTTCGATCAGCAGATCGGCACCCGCGCCGTAAAAAAGCTTGATCCTCTTATACACATTTCTCAGGCCTATACTCTTCTGCCCGTCCGGACTTTCCTGCAGGGACTGCCTTATCTCCTCCAGCCGCTTCGGCGTAAAGCCCATCCCGTTGTCCTCTATGCTGATCAGCAGAAAGCCGTCCGAGCGCACCGCGCCGATACGAATGTGCATCGGCCTTGAAACAGCCCCCTTGCCGTATTTGATGCTGTTTTCCACGATCGGCTGCAAGATAAATTTCAACGTCGGCAGACGGGCGGTGCCTTCATCCACGTCAGAGGAAAACGTCAGCGTGTTTTTATACTTGAACCTGTACAGTCCCACAAATCTTCTGCTCGTTTCTATCTCGTCGCCCAGGGTGGTCATTTTGGAATCGTCGGAGATGTTATAGCGCATGATGTTCCCGAAATCCGCAACAGAATCGGCGGCGTCGGAGTCGCCGAGCGCCTCCAACCGCATCCGAAACACTTCCAGCATATTGAAGAGAAAATGTGGATTGATCTGGTATTGCAGGCTGAGAAGTTTTGCGTTTTTCTGTTCCGCCTCCGCGTGCGCGCGCTCCCTGATCTGTTCTTCCACCTCATCGAGCAGAAAGTTGAAAGAAGTGATAAAGTAGTTGATCTCTCTGTACGGAGAGGGTTCCAGACGGTTCTTTTTTTGCAGAACGGACAGATGTATCCCGTCAAAGACGCGCTGAATGTCCCGAAAAACCTTACGCAGCATTGCAACGGAGACCGCCAGCGAGAACACCCCCGCACAGACAAAAACGAGCAATGCGGGCCAGGACTGGCTGAATGCGACGGCAGCGAAATTGACTCCGGAAGCATAGGAAACGGTCAGCCCGTACGGATCGATGGTAAAGCGGCGTTCCTCCGTCTCTGCGGACGAGTTGGAATACACCGTTCCGTTTGCGTCCGAAATACGGATCCTGAACGCACTCTTCTCGTACACTGCGGCAACACTCTTATAAAAATCCTCCGCAAAAACGTTTACAAAAGCACAACCGTAAATTTCTGTTCTGCTGATATTTTGCAGTTTTACGACCAGCGAAACGGCGTACTGTTCCTGTGCGCTGTCACGAGTACCGTATCCGCCGAGATAATACAGGGGCGAGTCTCCTCCTATAAAGTCCCTGTACCACGCGTCCTGCCGCAGAAAATCGTCGTAACCGAGAACGTCCTCAACTTCCTCGACCACGCGGTAAGGGGCATTTGCATTGAGGTACAATCTGATCCCGCAGATGCGTAAACTCAGATTGCTCACCAGCCCTTTGAACTTGCCCCTGACATACTCGATATCCCGATATTTTTCCATAAAATCGGTGTAGCCGTTGCCTGAAAAATTGCGGCGAAGCATATCGGTCAGCTCATTGTCGTATTGCAGGGAAAAGCCCACGTTTTCCATCATCGCATAATTGTTACGTATATTTTCTTCCAGCCAGATAATCTGCGTTTTGTTCTGCTCATCGATCAGCGCGCGCGCCGACCTTGCGTTGGAACTGAACAGGATCGCCGAACTGAGAATCAATGAGAGAATGATCACGGCGACATCGATAAACAGAAATATTTTAAAAAGACTTTTTCCCTTTCCTGCAACGTAACGGCTCATCTTTTACTCCTTGAAGATACTGTGCTTCTCTACTATTATAAAAGATAGGCCGTTTAATTTCAATAATAAAATTTTACCATGGTGTCGGAATTTTACTTTTTCCGCAAAAAGCCCCGGAAACCGGGGCTTTTTTGCGTCTGTATTTTTATACGTCCGATCTCTTCCGCCTTTTCAGAACAAGAAGCAACGCACCCGCAACGCAAACCGCGCCGACGGCGCCGGCTCCGTACCCGAAGGATGCGGCGCATCCGCCTCGCTCTCCGCCTTCGGAGTCCTGCGGCGCAGAAACTTTGAGATTGCAGGAAACTTCGTACTGCGATCCGTCTTTTTGTGTAACGTAACCTTTCAGCACAAAATCACCAGCCACGGAAGTATCCGGCGTATCCCAGGTTATCTTCAACAGCTCCGTCTTGCCCGTATCATAGGTCACGCGGACGCGCGTGGGAAGCTGTACTTTGGGAGCATTCAGCTCTACCTGCAAATCGGGCAATGTCTCGTAAGAAACGATTTTGGCAAGCTGCAGCAGTTTTTGCGCTTCCTCGATCTGTACTTTCATGGAGGCGAGCATTTCGTCTGTGGCTTCGATCAGGTTTTTGATGTCAAGCCCGATCTCTTCCAGCTTTGCCCGATATGCGGCGACAGATTCGGGAGAGTAATTCCCTTCGTCGATCTCCTCCACGATGACAGGAGAAATGTCCTTGATGCCTGCCGTACTCACGGCGAAATTGCTGCCGCCCACAAGCAGTTTTGCAGGAAGCACATAGTAACTTACCAGTTCCTGTACGGACAGAAGCACCTTGTCTCCGTCCAGAACGTAAGCGTCGATCAGAACATAGTCCTCGACCTGTCTGCGCATGACGGCAAACACATATTCCTTTCCGCTTTCAATCTTCTCGGACAAGGCGGCAGTCCCCTGCCCGCTCGCGTCGTAATGATAGTAGCTTACCGAGGATGCACCCGTGCCGTCGTCTGCCGAAAGAATGAAGTAATCCTTATAGAATCCGCTCTTTGTTGCCAGCGCAAAGGTCAGGCGGGAAGTTTCGTCTGTCTCGCCGCGCAGAATAAATTTCACGCTGACAAGATCGTATGTGCCTGCAAGAGCCTTTGCGGAAAGGAGCGTACCCTTTTCCGCAAAACCGTACCGTCCGTCGGAAACATTCGCCTCGCTTCCGCCGAGGGCGGCATATCCGTCTTGGGAATCATATTCCGGAACGATAGGCAAGGCGTCTATACGGATATCGGAGATCTGCGCCACAACTTTCTGCGAACCGAATGCGATCCTGGCATCCGATGTATCCTCAAGATAATCGTAATACGCATGGCAGATGTTCCCGTTCTGCGAAAGATAGAAATAGTAATAGGCAAAACCTTCGTTCTCCTTATCCGCAACCCTGCAAATGCGCACGGAAACGGGAGAATCAAAATTCAGACTGGTCGTCCAGCTGATACCGCTCTTTGCGGGATCGGGGAAAGTTCCGTCCGCCGCCATGATGTTGGTCACATCGGAAAACACGCCGTTGATGCTGCGGTCGGAGAACTTTGCGTCATAGGGATTGGCCCCCACGCGGTACATGATCGAGTTGGCACCGGTCAAGATCCCGAAAGAAAACGCGCACTCAATATTCTGTACATATTCGATGGAATTGATCGTGAACGTCAGTTCAAAATCTCCCTGCATCGCATAAGAGACGTCGTCCGTCTGTCTCCAGAACGTGGAAGTGCGGGAGGTAAACGAGCCCAGGCCGTTTTCCTGCTCGGAAATGCCGTAAAAACCGTAATTTTCCACACTCAGGCGCAGCTGTTCGCGCGCGCTTTTCAGCGCGGCAACGGCCTCTGTGACAGATTGCTCCGAATCACATTCCTGCAACATTCCGCTGACCGTTTCAAACGCCTTTTCGTACGCTTCTCTCTCGTTCTGCGGAGCAAACGCAGCCCTTCCCCCGTCCGAATACAGGGAGATCGCCTCTTTCAGTTTGGCGTTTGAAATAAGAACGGAATAATTTTCTTCATACGCTTCCACCAGCGCATTGTAAACGCTTTCTACGGCACCCTCTTCCTCAGAGATGACGTTGCAAGCGGCATCGTACTCCTCTTTGATCAGAGACATAAAATTCGTGTAAGTAGAAAGGACAAAGTCCTCGGACATCGCATCGATCTTCTGCACATACTGCACCAGATCATCCATTCCTGCGCCCACGCCCGTCACACGAAGCGTGGCGGGTGCGGTTCTTCCCGCTGCGTCTGTCAAAACGCCCGTCACGTCTTTTGCCTCTGTGTCGAAAATATACTCTTCCCACTCCGCTGCGGCGGTGCCGCTCGTTCCGTCGCTGTATGAAACCGTGACGGTTGCGGGGAAAGCCGACTGCAGATTTTCGTACTTGACTTCGATCTCATCGCTCCAATCGAGCAGATCCCTCGTGTGAAGGATGACTCTTGCAGGCGTAAGCTGACCTTCGACGTCGGCAACGTAATATTTGAGTCCCTGCGTATTGAAATCGACGGTTTCCCGAACGGTGAACTCCGCCTCCTGCCCTGCCGTGCCGTCCGTCAGCATAAAAGCGGGATCGGTGAGCGCGGAGGCATCGGAAGGAAGATCGAAAGAGATGCTTTCCGCCGATTCTCTCAGACTGTTGAGCATTCCGCCGCTGAAAGCATAATCGTAAAACGCGAAGTTGTCTATCGTGACCTGCGCCGCGCTTCTGCCCCAGTTATAAAGATATCCGCCGAATTTGTTGAATACAAATTGCTGGAAATACTGCGCGTTTTCTGCGGAATGCTCGGAAACAAGGACAAGGGCATTGTCGCAAAAAACCATCAGCTTCATGTCCGAATAAATAAGAGTCATGACAGATCTTCCCGCTTCAAAAGAACTTGTCGAAGAAGACTGCCCCCACGGTGTCGTGACAATGGAAAAACGATTAGTGACACTGTTCCATGCCCAGGACACTTCCGCTGTTTTCCCCGGGCCGCCCGATGCAGTCATGTCCGTCGCGGCAGGATCCATGTTGGAGAAAGACAAGAGTCCCGAATACGCGTCCCCGATATTCAGACTTTCTATTTCAAACTGCATGGTAAATTCCGTTGTGCCTGCAAAAAGATTGTCTGGCAGCTTGAAATATCCGTTTTCCGTAGAATTTCCCGTCTGTGAGATGACAAGTTTTCCGTTTTCTACCCTGACATCCCCGTTGTTTGCGACGATCGTGCCGTCCGAAGATGCGCGCGAACCCATATTTTTGACAACGTTGCCTTCCGCCGCCGTAAAGTCGTAAAAGACTGCGGCCTTTTGCGCATCGGAAGAAGCGGTACTCTTGCTGATTTCCTTCAATTCCTCTGCGGAAAGTACCCTGTCGTATAAAGCGATGTTATCAAAAGAAGACTTTACCGATCCCCTCGCAAAATCATAGAGGTATCCGCCGATCCTGTTAAAGACCTTCGTTTTGAAAAAATCGGCAGACAAGCCGCTTAAAGTCTGCGCAAGGGCGCCGTTGACATAGACGGAAAATTCCGAAGTTCCGTCAAATGCAAAGGCATACTGCCCGTCCGTATAGCGCAGCGGAGTCGGCGCAAAGCAGCTCTGTATGGTAGAAGAGCCCGAAAGCGCCTGCACCATAAGATTATAGTCCGACCTGTTCAGCGTAGGATTTGCGGCAGCCGTAGTCCAACCCTGCGCGATCGGATCCCATGTATAATTGATCTCTATTCCGTCGTTTTCGATCCCGCTTCCGTAACCGTATTGCGCAGGATCTTTGGTAAGAAAGGACAAAAATCCGCAACTGTTATCCGAAATATACAGATCGTAAACGTCGATGACAAATGTAAAAGTCTGCACGTCGGCAAACATATCGTCGGGCAGACGCAAATGACCGAGATTTTTGGATTCATTGGCAGAAGCGCTTTTCTCCTGATCGAAAACAAGTTTCCCCTGTGATACGGAAATACCGCCGTCGCCTGTCACAAGTTTCGCGTCCGAATTTGCTTTGCTGCCCGTATTTTTGACAGTACTGCCGCTCATATTTCCGCTTTCGAAATCGTAGAAAATAACGGGGTCCGTGCTGTTCTGTTCCTCCGAAACGCTTGCGGAAACAGATAAAATCCCCCCTAAAATCAGCGAAACAGTCATTGCAACGGACAAAATGAAAATCGATGCCTTCTTTTTCTTCATAAACATCCTCCCTCTTAAGCCAAAAGAGATCTTCCGATCCGATTTCTCAACTTTCAACAACATTTTATACGATATCATTACCCGAAATCAAGACTCTTTTTTTACTTTTTTTCGTATTTTTTTACTTTAATAAATACTGCGCGATTTCACTAAAAATCTTTAGTATTGACTGTATTATGTTTTTGGAATTCTCCTCCCTCTCACCCAAACTCTTTCTTGGTATTGTCCCAATACTTTCTATTTCCTCCTCGTGAATCAAAATGTATTCTTTTTTTATTTTACAATCCAAAGTTACCAAAATACTGTCCATAAAAATATGTCACTGTCTTGATACAAGTGCGACGGGCTACGCCCGCCGCAGACAAGCACACGCCCCACAACAAAGAAACAACGGAAACCGAAACGAAAAACGCGGCGGCGCGGGGTGTCGCCGCTGAACCGCTTGGCGATCACCCCCGCGCATACCGCCGCGCTATCCTTTCGTTCTTTCGGATTTTGCCTGTTCCTGTTTTTGTTGTCGCGTCTGATTTTCTGCTTTTTCCTGCCAAGAATCTGTCTGTATAAAGTTTACCGCCCTCGGACTTTTGCCCGAGGGCTTTTCTATTGGTCTGTTTTGTACGGAAAAGGGCGGAAAAGTACGGATTTTGGGTGGATAACGGCGGAATGTGTACGGGGAATGTATGTACAAAAACTTTTCCTTTTGTGGTATACTGCCGAATGTAAAAATCAGATTCAGTGCAACGGGAGGAAGTTTTATGAAACAACAGAATTTAAGTTATATCGCAGGGAACAGCCCGTATATTCCCCCCTTGTCCGTTTATGAAACGAAAGCCTTCTTCTCCGCTTTGTTGGCAAACATAAAAAAATTGAGCGAAGAAGAAAGGAACGACCGTTCTTTTTGTCTTTCGGCCGGCGGAGCGTAAACGAAAACGCCCTTTCCGTCAAGGGTGAAGTGCATTGCTTGCGCAACCCTTGACGGAAAGTACACCGCGTTACATTGAGAGGAAGCGATTGCGTTTCCGTTTTGATCGCTCCCGTCGAAAGACAAAAATAAGAGTTTAGGAGTTTTGAACAATGAAAACAGCAGTTATCTATGCCCGTTATTCCAGCGCAAGCCAAACCGAGCAATCCATAGAAGGTCAGCTCGACGTTTGCAAAAAGTATGCACAGGAAAACGATTTACAAATCGTAGATACATATATCGACCGCGCTATGACAGGCAAAAACGACCAAAGAGCCGCTTTTCAGCAGTTATTGTCCGATAGCGAAAAGCCAGTGACCTGGGAAATCGTGCTCGTTTATGCCATTGACCGTTTCGGAAGAAATTCGATTGAGATTGCCGTCAATAAACAACGCTTGAAGAAGAACCATAAAACGCTTATATCCGCTACACAGCGCACCTCGGAGAATATAGACGGCACAAAAAACCTTGACGGTATTCTCCTCGAAAATATGTATATCGGGCTTGCCGAATATTATTCCGAAGAACTTTCGCAAAAGATACTGCGCGGGTTGAACGAAAGCCGAAAAAAAGGCTTATACTGCGGCGGGGGCGTGCCTTACGGGTATAAAGTGGTTGACCGTAAAATCGTTATCGATTCTGACAGAGCCGAAATCGTGCGCTATATCTTTGAGCAATATTCCCTCGGCGTGTATGTGCCGACCATCATAAAGGCTTTGACAGAACGCGGCGTATACCGTAACGGAAAACCTTTTGCTCTCAATACCGTGTACCAAATTTTGAAAAACGAAAAGTATCTCGGCATATACCGAAACAAAGACGAAGTATTTGAGAATATTTACCCGCAAATCGTCCCGACGGAAATTTTCGAGAAAGTGCGCCGTAAAGTGGAAAAGAACAAATTCGGCAAAAGAAGTACCCAAACCGTCTATTTGTTGCGCCATAAACTCAAATGCGGTTATTGCGGACACCCTATCAGCGCGGAGAGCGGCACCTCTTCCAACGGAGAGGTGATTCACTACTACAAATGTATCGGCAGAAAGAAGTATCGGAACGGCTGCGAAAAAACAGCCTTACGCAAAGAATTTTTAGAAAATTTTGTGCTTGAAAATATCCTGCGCGAACTTTCCAAACCCGATATGATGAATACGATCGTCAACGGACTGATGCACTTGCAGGAAATGCAAAACAAAGAAAACCCGATACTCAATACAATGCTTGCAGAGAAACGGCAGACGGAAAAAGCGTTAAACAATTTACTGTCCGCCATTGAGCAGGGTATCTTCTCGAATACGACAAACAAGCGTCTGCACGAACTCGAAAGCAAGCTGTCGGAACTGGAAAGAAACATCGTGATAGAACAGAGCAAAACAGCCGTAACTCTCCCCGAAAGTTCGATACGGAAGTTTTACGAACAGGCTTTGCTCAAAGAGCCGCAAATGCTCATCAACTTGCTGATAAAAGAAATCGTATTGTACAACGACAAAATAATAGTATATTTTAATAGCCCCTTGCAAACAAGCCCCGACGAAAACAGTCAGGGCTTTTCTTTTTACGACGAAACCGCTTTTATGCCGTATATTATACAGAATAAACCCAATCCCGCAATGCGCGCTATACGTTTCATAATGAACGTATAAGCGGCGGCTATTTATTCCACGGTACTCTTGACGCGAGCCTCTCTCGGAGCGTGTTACAAGGCAAATACGGGCGAAACGCTGCAACCCCGCACCCAAACAGGGCGCGGGGTTTTGGTTTGCCGCAGGCGTACCAGCCTAACACGCTCCGACTCACGTCAAGAGCCTTTCGCGGCATAAACCGCCGCCGTATACGTTGCGGGAAAATACTCGTCAAAAGTATTGCGCGCCGCTGAAAGCCGCTTTTATGCCTTATACGCGATCATATGCCTTTACAGATAAAAGAAAAAACCTAAATCAAACACCCTTTCCGAGATGTTCAATTTAGGTTTAAGGTGGTGGACAGAAACCATACAAATTCGAACCCTGTTCTCCGATTTTCGGAAAAATGGTTCTGCGTTGTCGTTGATCTGCCTGAAAAGCTATAAAGACGCTTATTCGTCGGGTTCTTCATGACAGTTCAATTTATCAATCTTCTTCATAAGACCTCTCTGTCACCAATTTCGGAAATCAAAGAGCTCTAAAGGACTTTTTTCATCGCTAATCTCGCAGCGCCGCAAAGGCCTGCCGTTTCCCAGACCAGCCTTGACGATCTCAACGGACGAAAATTTCACGATCCGTCTTCGTAAAATAAATTTCCGTAGACAGTTTTTAACATACTAACAACATTTTCAGGCTTGATATTCCCTATCACATTGTAATCCGATTAAAAATAATTTCTCCGCCTTTTTTAAAAATATTAGTTAGGTATTTTACGTTGTTCCTGCCCCGCCCGATAACGAGTCCCACACTTTTCTGCCTTTGAAATATAAACCCGCTTCCGTCCGAGAGGCTTTTCTCTCCCATCATCCGCCTTCGCCGATAACTCGCGTCACCCGAAGCGTGTGCGTGAAAATACCAATGCGTTCTGTATGCTTATAGAAGAAAGCATCATCGGTTTTTCTCTTTGCAAAAATCGATAAATGCTCTCGTTATTTAAAACGAAAAGACGGGCATAGCGCCCGCAAGGCGCTTGCCCGTCTCCATACACTTGAGCGTAAAGCGGAACGCACGGATCATAACCGCACAGTTCCCCCTTCTTTTCGTTGTCAAATACATTACTCTTGCTCTTTTCCGAAACTTAACCGATAGGTGCAGACCTGCCAGGCGTTCAGCTCGGCGAGGAAAGAATTTCCCGCTCCTGCGATCTTTTCCCTCTCCCGATGCAGAAAATCTGTCTTTTCGACCGTTCGGAATTCCTTCGGAAGCCGAATCTCCGTCTTTACCTGCTCCCCCGAGCAGTTAAACAACCGTACTTCCAACGAATCGTCCACTACGCGGAAAGAGGACAGCAATGCGCTGTTTTTATCCGTTTCCAGGAAAGACCCGCTCTTTTGCAGCCGTCCAGCATGCAGTCCCGTTTCGCTTACGATCAGCTTCTCGTCTTTGCTCCGCCCCATGCGCACGCGTTCTGCGTCGCTGCACCCGCTCTTGTGCGGGATCAAAAGATAGGAATACCCGCTGTACGTCGGCCAGTCGCACTGCGCCGTAAAATGCGATTCCCATTCGCGCATCAACAAATTGCTGACGCCCTTTTCTGTCTTTTTAAAATATTGATTGCCGCCGTTTACGATCATCACGCTCGTCTTTTCGCCCACAACGTCGAGGAACGTGAGAGCATGAAATGCGTCTTTTTCGGTCGACGTCACTTCAAACGGCGCATCCAGCACAAACCGCGCGTCTTTGTCCGCAAGCCCGAAATCCAGCCAATACCCGTCCGGAATATCCAACGGCAGCTGCCAGCCGTTGATCTTTCCGTCCGCCGCTTTAGGCGGCACGTGTATTTTCAGACGGCAGCGCACTTCCAGCCCCGCCGCACGGCTGTCCAGGGTATAATCGATCATAAATACGAACTGCCCGCTCGTCAGCTCGCTCTCGACCGTAGCACGCACCGCCCCGTCCTGCTTTACGCGCACCTTCGCTTCCGCAAGATCCGAATCCTGGTAGGGCAAATCCGCACTCTTCGCCCATTCCGGATATATTTTGCTCGGCTCCCCGTGAAAACGAAAACTGTCGCACAGCACCGTTTCGCCCGTTTCCTTGCATACAAGCCGCGTAAGTTTCCCGCTTTTCTTGTCGATTTGCGCCCTGATACATTCGTTTTCCAGCAAAAAGCAATCTTCCGCTTCCGTCAAAATCTTTTCGGCGGCCGAAACGTTTTCTCCCTCACAAAGATAATACGTTTCGTATCCCATCGGCGCGATCTCATCCGTCTCCCAAACAAGCCGCACACTCGTCCTGCGCCCCGAAGAATCTTTCTTTTCTTCCTCGCATTGCAGCGCAATTTTTTTACCGTCTTTATCCTTTAAACAGAATTGCGCCGCTTTGCGCTCCCTGCCCTTCAAAAACAGCTTTTCCGTCTTAACCGCCGCCCGCAACGGCATTTCGGTCGGATTAAAAACGGTAAACACGCGCAGCGCATCCTGCACGGCCGTCGTGTCCGCTTCTCTTGCCAGTCGGCCGCTCAGCTCCGCCACCTGCTTCTTTGCACTTTGAAACGCTTCGTCCAGATACCGATACCCGATCGCACCCCACTGCATCCCGTAATAATTTTCCACGGGATCTTCCTGCGGGATCACACCGCCGCCCCAGCGCGTATATTCGCAAAGGCTCACGTCGTGACTCTGGCTGATCATCAGATTTTTCCACGCCTGCGTGATCTTCCTGCCGTTCGATTTTTCTCCCAGCAAATACAAGACCGCGTCCAGCCTTTCCGCCGTCAGCAAAAGATTTTCGATGACCCTGTCATAACGGCGCAGCTGATCCGCCCCGATCCCCCAGGGCAGCAATTTTTTGAAATCATCGTACGCCACGTAAACTTTTTTGTCCGCAGGCAATGCGTGGCCGGACAAGTATTCCCCCAACGTGACAAAATGCACGTCGTCCCGCTCCGCCAACGCCTGATAATTTTCCACGTAGAATTTGTTTATGTTATGCTCGCCGATCGGTTCCCAACCGAATTCCGTCCACACCGTCACAACGGGAGGCTCCCCTTTTTCCGTGAGTTCGCGTATGTTTTCGCGCATTTTGTCCGATAAAAGCTCCTGCACGTCGGCCGTCACGCAGGGCGGATGAAAATACAGCTTCGTCCGCGGCAACGCAGGAATGCAGCTCCCGTCCTTTCCCTCCCAGCGGATACGGCTGTGATCCATCACGGGTACGCCGACTTTCCCCCAGGTATCGCATTGCGCCAGGCTCGCATAACGGAACCCGCTCTGCAACAACAGCTGCGGCAGCTGCGGAAACGTGAATTCCTCTTCCTCCAAAAAGGAAGGCATATCGAAATCCAGTACTTTTTCCACCACTTTGCGCCCTTCGGTCAGCTGACGGATCACCGATTCGTTGCCGATCATTGACCCCATCGGCTGCCCGTACGTGCCGCCGACGATCTCCGTCTTCCCCTCTTTCAGATACTTTTTCAGCCGCTCGATCGTCTCGGGAAAATACTTTTTGACCGCTTCGTACGCCCGCGCATCCAAATTGATGCAGACCTTTACGTGCGGGTATACGTCCGCCGTGTCCAGACTGTCTTCGATGGAATTTCTGCATGACTCCAACCCGAGCAGCCAGCCGATCCCCGTATAGCTCCAATGATTCGCCAGCATCAAATAATATTCGTACCGCTTTTCGCTCATTTTCCGTCCCCGCTTAAATATTTTTCTATGTTCATAAGAGTACTTCCGCTGGTCATGCCCGTATCCATCTGCCCCTCGATCTGCGGGCCCCAATGCTTTCCGTTTACCTGGTAAACCGCGTGGACGATGCCGCCGTCCCACGGTTTCCCCGGCGCTTTCAGCTGATAATCCGCCGCACAGCGGAACATCTCTTCGGCAATCTGCTCATAAAACGCCTCCCCCGTGAGAGCCGCCAGCGTTTTAAGCGCCTGCCAGGCAAAATTCCCCGCCCCTAGATACACCAGAGGAAAATCGGGCATTCTGCACGTCGTCGCCCCGCGTGCCCTGCCGTTGACACCCGTCTTGATGTCGTAAAAATACATCCAGCTGATAAAATATGCCGCACAGTTTTCGCACAGTTTCAGGATCTTTTCGTCTTTCGTCGCCGCATACACGTCCGCAAGCCCCGCAAACGCGTAGCAGGCATTTTCCGCATCGTAAACTTCCGCAGCATCGTCCTGCCCCGATTCCACGATCTCCCCGTCGATCACGTCGACGTGCGCGTCCAGCATCTGATTGTAAAACTCGTACCGCACGATCTCGGGTGCGACGGCATACGCAAGTTTTACCGCCGCATCCAGATACTTTTTATCCCTTTTCACACGGTACAGGCCCGCAAACAGTGCGCACGCGATCGCGCGCGCGGGAATGCGGTGACGCTTTTTGTTGCATTCTTTGTCCTGTTCGTCGAATCCGTCGTTGAGATCGCCGTCTTCTTTCTGCTTTTTCAGCAGAAAACCGCCGATCGCGATTGCCGTATCGAGCCAAATACCGCGCAGTTCTTCGTCATAATCCGCGATATCTTCGTACAGCGCGACCAGCTGATACCCGATCATCGCAAGGCTGTGCGTCCAGATCCTGCGGATCCCCAGAAAATCACAGCATTCGTAATCGTTGAACTTTCCGAGCAGCGTCGGCTTCCCTCTCGGCACAAACCGATCGTAATACGCGCCCGGTTTGGACGCATTGCGCAAAAATAAATGCATGTTGCGGGTTATCTGCCCGATCTGTTCGCGAAACGTCTCGCTGCCCGTCCGCACGCTGTAACGCACAAGCGCCGACAGCGTCAGCACGCCGTATCCTTCACCCCAACCTAAATCGTAATAAAAATCTCTTTCGGGAGTGCCGCCGTCCGTATGCTTCCACATATTACGGTACCATCCCTTGCCTTTCCCCAACGCATCGGGAGAAAAAAGTCCGTTCTCGTGATAATAGCGGGCGATCTTCTCTGCCGTCGCCGCATAATCGGGTTCCGCCATTTTTTTACGCAACAACAAAGATGCCGCCAATTTCTCCGATTTCAGCAAGGCGTTTTCCGAACCGCCGAGCGGCGCAAACGCTATGCGCTCGGTAAACCGGATCTGTTCCCCCGCACGAAATACCCGCGTTTTGGGCGTGTTCGTATCGCTGAACGGCATGATCTCCGTTTCCTGGCAGGTACTGTCGGGAAAATAGACGCGCAGGTGCGGCTTTCCGTCTTTTACTTCGAAATCGCACGTCCCCGCTCCCTCTTCCCGATCCAGACAGTACGCTGCCGCATACCCTTTGCCGCGCCACAGATGCGCAGGCAGCGGCAGCGCCCAAAGATAATCGTTCCTCTGCGGAGAAACTTCCATGACCTGCCGATCGTACACCCGCAGCGAATAACTGTAACGAGCTTGTTTGTCCTCCAGGACAAAACCGGGACAGATAAACCCGTCAAATTCTTTTTTTATCGTGTAGACCTGTACCCGTTCCAGACAGCCGCCATCGACCTTGATTTTGCTTTCCGCCGAAAAATATTCCGTTTCCGCACGGATCACCGCGCCCGATTTTCCGATTTCCGCCGTACCGTCGCACGATCCTGCCGACGTGCAAAATTCTTTGTCTGACGTCAGCAAAACGACGTCTTTCCCGCCTACGTTATATGCAATTTGCGACAAACGGCCGCTCGGCGTATCTACGGTTACGCGCAAACCGTCAGATTTAAAAACAGTCTCACTCATCTTTCACCGCCTGAAATTCCAAGACCCACGACCCGATCTCATGATCGGACAACTCATATTGCAATCTGCCTTCGCGCACGTTTGCTTCGCCCAGCACCGTTCCGTCCATCCGCACGCGCACCGCCCTCTTCAGCGGCTTGTAAAAACGTACTTCGCCCTTGCTGCCGCCCGCCGCATCGTACAATCGCAACTCGGGCTTGCCCGAAAGCAATCCCCGCGCGCGCAGCGAAGAGAATACGGCGTTCCCCGTTACCGAAACGATACCGAATTCCTTGGGCAGCTCCCGCCCTGCGGCCGCCGCGGGACAGGTAAGAAGCCCCAGTTGGTACGCCTTCGATCGCCGCAGTCCTTCCGCCATCGGGCGGCGCTCCAGATCGACGGCAAATTCAAACTGCATTTCCCTCTGCAGCTGCCCCATGTCGCTCTTGAGCATAAACGTTTCCTTCGGGATCGCGCGGAACAAAGTCAGACTGACCGCCCTGTCTTTCCTTTTTGCGACTTCAAATTCATACAAACCCTTCGCGTACACCGAAAACATATCCTTTCCGTCCTCCATCATGAGGCATCCGTGCCCCGGAACGACGGGCGAATACGGTTCAAAATCATACGAATGATCTTCCTTGTCCTCCGTCCATTTCTGCAAACCGTACGGCATCGCCGTATAATATTCTTCCGTTTCCATATAGGTGGGGAACACGACGCGCAGTCTGTGATCGTGCACATTGTTACATATTCTGACGCGGCAGTCGATGCGCTTGCTGTTCCTTGCGATCGTGTAAACGGCGTCGATGACAAATTCTTTTTCCCGCCCGCTGCGGCAGACGTTTCCCTCTGCTTCCTGCGGCAGAAGCAGCGTGTGCCGAACGCGCACGCACGCTATATTTTCGTTGTCCGTCAATACGGAAATGCGCGCATTTCCGCCATACGTACCCACGTTTTCGTCGTAAACGGCACTCCTGTGATTCCACCCTTCGCCGCACTCCGAATCGTCTTCGAACAAAAACAATTCTCCGTATTTTTTGCCCGTTTCCGAATCCGTCACGGAAAGCGCGCCGTTTGCAAGAAACTCCACGATCAGTTTCCCGCTCGCAAAAGTATGCGTTCCCGTCCGCATGGTCGTATAATCTCTGCGGACGGCATCCATGCGCGAACATTTCCATTCCTTGTTTTCCATGTGCCGCTCCGTTTTCGGAATGTCATACGTGATGACCTGACAGGAAAACGCGGGGATCTTGACAGGCAGCGCCATGCGGAAATGATCGTAGTCCGCATAATCTGCCAGCTGACGGAATTCGGCAATCTGCTCGGTGACCGTATACGATGAGAGCATCGTATGCGGCAATAACCTGCCCTGCGGATCGTAAAAGAAAAAGTCGGAAAAATGCGTCCCGCTGCGAATCTTGAAATCGACGGTGCAAACTTCATCTATATCGCATTGCGAAGGATTGTAAAGAAGAAAGGCCCCGTCTTTGCCCCTGCCTTCCGTATCGACATGCCGCGCGATTTCCGCCATCGTATCGGCCAGCGCCGCTTCAATGTTCTCCCGCGCCCGCTTGTAATCGTTTTCATTGTCCAGATGCGTCGCCGTACAGCACGTGCCGCCCAACGAATCGTGCGGCTGGTTTGTCACGATTTTGCCCCATGCGTAATCGAAAAATCCCGCCCGCGGATGGGGCGCATAATATCCGCTGTCCGCCGCGATCACGCCCGCCGCCTGCTCGGAAAAAAGATCCAGCGGTTCCGCCGCATATGTGAGAAGGTTTTCGCAGAACATGTTTTCCTGCTTGAGCTGCACCATGGACGAAAGGACGTTTTTCATCACAAAACTGCTCAGTCCTTCCTTCGCGGAACGGTACAACATCCCCTTCTCCTGCTTATACTCCCCGAGATGCTCCCTGCATTCGGCATTGTAATCGTTCAGATCGGATAAAATAAATTCATATTCGGGCAAATGCCTGTTCAGATAATCGATATACCGCGGCAGACGTTCATCCGGCTCCAGATTGTCCGCCCCGTCGATCATAAAATGACAATTCCCTTTGATATACGGTCTGATGCCGTCCAGATGCTTTTTTACGTCTTCCGCCATCTTTGCAAAATCGGGCTCCGCTTTTTCCTGCTGCGGCCAACGCGCAACCAGGAAAAAATCGGCATACGTATAGTCCGGATCCGCTTTATGCACCGTCACGCGCGAACCGTCCGCGCCTTCCCAGATAAACTTATTGTCTTCATACCCTTTCCTGCCGCGGAACAGAAGACAATTATCGATCCCGAAATTGCGGTAGATCTGCGGCATCTGCGCGTTATGCCCGAATACGTCGCAGGTATACCCGCAGCGGTGCGGCTCCGTCCCCCAGCGCCTGCAGTCCGAAAATCCCATCTGCAAATTGCGCGTGATCGCCTCGCCGCTCGGGATCAGACAATCCAGCATGTCGCGGAAAGGCCCGATCATGATGCGGCCCGAACGCAACAGCGCCGCCAACCGCTCCCTGTTTTCGGGCCGTATCTGCAAATAGTCGTCCACCAATATTGTCTGCCCGTCCATGTGAAAACATTTGTAGTCGGGGTTGTTCTCCAATATATCCAACAGCCGATCCGTCATTCGGACAAGTTTGTAGCGAAATTTTTCAAACGGCAATACCCATTCCCGATCCCAATGCGTGCTGGGTAAAATATAGATCTTCGTTTTTTCTTTCATGATCGTCTCCCGCTCAGCGACAAATTTCTGTCTTTTTGCTCCTCATAAAAGTCAAGCCGCATACTCGCGCATACGGCCTGACTTGTCTTATTTTTGTGTCTTCGTCAACGCTTGCGGAAAAGTACGCACGCCGCCAATACGCAGATCGCTCCGAGAGCAAGATATCCGCCCGCAACCGCGCTTCCGCATCCCGTCTCCGCGGGTTCATCCTTATCGTCCGTACCCGGGTCTGCAGGATCGGAATCCGTTTCCTCCGCTTCGAACACCGCTTTGTACGTCGCGTCTGCGCTCGCCGTAAACGTGTATTCCGCATCCGTCGATACGCTCGTGCCGTCCGCATCTTCCCAGCGCACAAAGGTATAACCCATCTTTGCCGTCGCCGTAAGCGTCACGCTCGCCCCTTCGGAATACGTTCCGCCGCCCGTCACCGTGCCGTGCGCTTCGTCGGATACCGTC
>ERZ1106930.191-NODE-191-length-19895-cov-714.167692_pt1 | contig 19895 bp, 12 predicted proteins | sample MGYA00403663_ERZ1106930 | MGnify/ENA primary metagenome ERZ1106930 (study PRJEB35170, sample SAMEA104062438) | human gut metagenome | biome: human gut; feature: human-associated habitat; material: faeces | place: Denmark | collected 2012-06-26 ... | reverse complement strand
TCACTTTCCCCATGATCTCACCATCCACCATACAGGTAAAATCTCGGGCAAGTATGTACTTAAAGCCGTGTTCCTCATCTCCTATCTTGCAAAGAATATCGCTGTCCAAAACATCAGACACGATATACGTTTTCAGACCCCGAGAATAGACTACTTTTTCATCGTTCTTGCTGATGTATTTCAGCATATACTTGATGCTGTCGCCGACCTCAAAAGCATTGCTGACCTTTGAAAAGTCGCTCCTGCCGAACCTATCATTGAAAAAGCTGTTCTGCATGCTCTTTTCGCGCTTGTGCCGCTTGGTACTGTAATCTTCATGCTCTTCCAACGCTCCCGGCATTTCGCCCTCCGGGATATAAGTGAGCGCGTGGAAATGCAACCGCTGCCCCAATTCTCCGCGTTCCCATGCACCCATATACCGCCAACCTCGCCGTGAAGAGAGGTGATACAGCGTGTTCATAAGCGATTGTCGAAAAGTTTCTTCCGTATGCTTCTCGGAATCATACGTATACGTGCAAAAATAGTTCCATCTGTTGGTATAGCCGCGACGTATCATGCGCTTGTATCGCTCCCAACGGTTTCGGCTCAATCTGTTGAAGTGTTCTTCCACAAACTGCTCCGCTTCCTCCTTATCCTTAAACATGGGCGTAAACTCCTGCAACAGCTTTGCTTTACGGTTTGTTCTCTTGCCCTTGGATTTTGTAAAAGCCGTTTCAAACTGCTCTAATTCCTCGCTCTTTTCTCGTTTCTTTCGTTGCCGCCTCGGTTTGTATGGCTTCTCCGTATGGGGTATGGCGATCCAGTTGCTGCCGTCGTTATAGATCTTTGCCGCAAGAAGGTTCATCTGCCACCTCCCCGCTTTAACAGCATAAAGAAAAACGCCACTTCCACTTTGGTAAAGAATAAATCCTCGCCGTGCCGCTCGCCGTTATCTGAACGGTCTTTGTCTTGTTTCCCTGCAAATTTTTGTCCTCTGAAGAAAAATTTGCACGAAAAAAAGGGCATAGCACAAAAGAGAGAAATTCCAGTTAGTTTCTTTCTTTTATGTTATGCCCTTGAAGATAACGACCCCGCCCCGACTCTTCCGTTCGGGGTAACGGCACGGCTTTTTTTGCCCGCTACAATATCAATGGTATCGCTTCACGGCTAATCTATTCTTTCACTCAATTCAATCAAATCATAAATCAGCTCTCTTATTCAGTTGCAGTGCCCCTTTTCAGGTGCATGCGGATATTATACACCTTGCAAAATAAAAAGTCAAACATATGTTCGTATTTTTTTATAAAAAATTAAAAAATTTTTCGGGGGTTATCCACAAACCGAAGGGAAAGGAGCGGGATAACAGACAAAAAGACGCCGCAACTTTGCAACAATAGCCCGCCCGCCGCGCTGAAAAAGGCGATCCGCAAGCGGGTCAGCGCGGACGCCTTTTCGCGGCGGGCTTTGCTGTAATAGCATATTTTCTTGTTTCGCCTGTTTGGAAATGGAGTTTTGCGTTTACCGTTTGTGCGGTTGTGTTTCGGTTGATTTTAGGCGTGAGCTTGTCTGCGGCGGCGCGTAGCGCCGCCGCACTCGTCTATGACAAGCTCACGCCTAACTGCCACCAGGTTATTTTATAGCTTTTTACGAATGAGAAAAAATAAGTCTCTCCGTCATTGGAGAGAACCGATATATGTTTGATATTTTGATCGGATCTGTCTTTTTCTGTAGCAGATACTTCCGCGCCCGATTCCGAGTTCAGCGATGATTTCGGATCGCACTAAACCTCTCAAAACACAGTCGAGTACGGCAAGTTCCATTTCGTTCAGATGCATACCTTCCAAGATAGCATCCGCTTTTGTATAATCCGTCTGTTCTTTCTCAAAACAGTTTACGGGATCCATGGGAAGTGCCTTATAACTTGTAAAATCGATATAAGAGGTTTTCTCCATTTTCCTGCGGTATCGCATAAGCTGTCCGTCTACTTCTCTATAACAGGCAAGTTTGATCGTGATCTCTTTTCCTCTGCGGTCTTTGCCGTAAATGTCCGATACCTTTCTGCCAATAAACTGATACAGAAAGCAGATCGCTGTCTGCGCTACGTCGTAGCCGTCTGATACGAGATAATCGACCTCGCCCATATGGTGCAGGTCTTTAATTAAACCGATATAGTACTTATCCGCAATTTTCCAATCGTACTTCTTCAAAGTACGAAGAGTCTGCAATGCGATCATCTCACCCATAAGTTTGACATTACTTTTCGAAATAGGTTCATCAAACAATTCACCTTCGTTGCGATATTTACCTTTTGAGAACTTTGTTACCAACATTTCCATTTTTACATCCTCCGAATTGATTTGCCTTTTTCGGGCAAGCGGCGAAGGAGCATAGGACGGTACATATCGGTATATTTAAAATATAGTTTGCGGAAGTCAACGGGACAAAGAAAAATCGTTGCATACAAAGCGCGCAGAACAACTTTCAGGACAGCAAAATAGCCGAGTAAGGAAAACTTCCTTGCTCGGCTTTTAAAGTCTTTTATGGGTATTTTTAGCAACGATTTTGCGAACGTTGACGTCCGCGAGGAACTATGCTACCATCGCCACCCGAAAAAGCAAATTCGGAGAACGCTTTTCTTTTCAAGGAAAAAACGATATCATTTTTTCTGACAAAAAAATATTTTTATAACGTCTGCAAAGTGAATACCGCGCACCTTCGCCCATTTTTTTCCGCATTACGCTCTGACAGCACCGTCATCCCACTAAAATAAAATGTCGATTCACACTCTTTCGGATATTCCGCTTCATATATGATCTTATTCTGTTCCGTATACCAATTTACACGGATCAGCCCGCGCACACTGCGGTAACTGCCGCTTGCTTTATCGATGCGCATTTTCCGATCGAAACAGGGACTAAAAATTATTTTTTCAAACCCCGGTTTCAATTCGTCATATCGAATCCCGAGCATATATGCAAACAGCCACTCCACACACGATCCCAAAGAGTAATGATTGAAGGAATTCATCTCTTCTGCGGAAACGCCCGCAGGATGTAGTGAATTCCATCTTTCCCAGATCGTTGTCGCCCCATTTCGCACCATATAACCCCAAGACGGGAAATCTTCCCTTAAAAGAAGATCATACACTGTTTCGGTTTCCCCCATTTCACTCAATGCAGGTAACAGATATTTTACCCCGATGAAGCCACACGTCAGTTTTCCTCCGTTTTCTTTCAGTCTGCGTATTAAATGCCGCCGCGCTTGCTCTTTCGACATTAAACCGAACGCCCAGGCCAACAGATAACAAGTTTGCGTATCGCTCCTTATTTTCCCGTCTTCCTCTACAAATTCCGAGCAAAAAGCATGGCGTATATTTTCGTATAAATTTTCATACGTTTGTGCGCCTTCTTTGTTCAATATCCTGCATACGTTGGCAAAAATACGAACTGACTGCGCATAAAACGCAGAGGAAAACACTTCCAAATCGGTTTCTTCCCCCACGTTCAGCCAATCCCCATAACAAAATCCGCTGCGCAAATATCCCTGGCTGTTTTTTTGCAGATACCCGACCCATTTTTTCATCAAAGAAAAACTTCTTTGCAAAATTTGTTTGTCCCCGTACATCAGATACATTTGCCACGGGATCAATACTGCCGCGTCCGACCAGGCGGGAAAGCCTTTGTCAACAATGGGAAGATACGGAGCGATATTGGGAACACATCCGTCCTGTCCGGTTGCATCTGAAAGATCAGTCAGATATTTGCCGAAAAATCTCCTGCAATCGGCAAGATACATGGCGCTCATGCAGAAAGTCTGTGCATCTCCCGTCCACCCCAATCGTTCGTCGCGTTGCGGGCAATCCATCGGCACGGACAAAAAATTATCCCGTCGGCTCCATTCCGCGTTTTGAAAAATGCGATTGACCGTTTCGGAAGAACACCGGAATTTTCCCGTTCGCCGCAAAGCTTGTGAACAGGCAAGCGCCGCGGCGGACAGGATCTCGCACTCCCCTTCCCGCACCACTTCAAAATACCGAAACCCATGGAAGGTAAACGACGGGCAAAATTCTTCCTCGCCTTCTCCGCTCAAAATAAATGTATCTGTCGCTAACGCCGTGCGCAAATTTTTCGTGAATAATTTGCCGTCTGCATCCAGAATTTCACCGTGTCTGACATGCAGAACGGCGCCACGTTCGCCGCGCACGCGCAGCTTAACTACCCCAGAAATATTCTGTCCCACGTCATAGAGGACGGCATTTGCATTTGCTTTCACGATTTTCGGGATCCGCGTTTCAAAAAAACGAATGGAAGGACACGCGCGCGGTACAAGGTTACGGTTTTCGCCTTCGAACACTTCTGCGGCGGACAGCCTTGCCGGGATTCGTGCAAAAGGACCCTTGCATCTGGCGTCTAAAATCTCTCCGTTTTGCAGATCGGACGCGCGAACCTCCCCTTCGCACGCCAGCGTCTTTTCATCCGAACAGATCATCTTCGTCTTCCCTTCATATAAAAGACGCAATGCAAAAATCAATTTAAGAGGATATTCCCCGTAATTAAACTTACCGAGCTGTGATATATGACCGGCATACCAACCATCGCCGAGCACCGCCAAAAAAAGGTTCTGCCCCTCCGAAAGATAATTTGTAACATCATAACGGCTGTATTCGAGCCGTTTTCCGTAATCCGTCCATCCGGGGGTAAACAAATCTTTCGAAACCCGTTTTCCATTCAAAAAGCAGACATTCCAACCCAAAGACGACACATAAAGCGTTGCCCGTTTCAATCCGCGTTCAACCGCAAACTCCCTGTAAAAATAGGGCGACGGCGCACCGTATTGCGAAAATTTTTCGATCGCGAGTTCTTTTTCCGTCAACTTTTTTCCGATCCATTTTGCATATCTGAACGGTTTCATCTTTCACCTCTGCAAGGGCCTTTGCTCGCGTCGTCGCAGAGGCCCTTTCCCGTATTATTTCGTCAATGCAAACATTCCGTCCGTCGGCAAAAATCATTTACGACGATGCGTTCCCCGTCTCTTTGACGGGATTGCTCTGCCAAAAATGCCATCACGTGGCTATGTACGGATTTGGAAATATCTGTAAGCCCGTCCGCCTTTTCACCGTTGACGGCATGCAAAAAATCCTCTACAAGGCGCATATCTCCGCCGCCGTGCCCGGAAAAATCGGACGTAAATCGGCTTATATCGATTTCCTTTTCTTCTTCTCCGAACAAACGCAAAAACAACTTTTTTTCTTCCATCCTGCCGCTGAGTTCCCCTTTAGTACCGTAGATTTTTGTATCACGGTAACATTCCGCCGAAAAAGCGCTCATCGTCAGCTGCGCCGTCACCCCGTCTTCCATAAGCATTTCAACAACCTGATGATCGGGGACATTGTTGTCGCAGTGAAACACACAGCGGCCATAAGGGCCTCGCTTCAAAGCACGCATGAGATTTTCTTGCGTCGGATTGGGATCAACGTAGAAAACCGTCCACCCCCTGCCTCCGTTCAGCCCTTCGTCAATATACGCGCGCTCGGCATTATACGCACAACTTTTCCCCATTGCACAGCCTTCCAGACAATATTCCGTACTGCCCTGCGGCGCATTGCTTTCGTTAAAATAAGAGTTTTCTCCGTAAGAGGACAGTTCCAAACAATTCTTGCCCGTCAAATAGCAGATGATATCAAAATCGTGACAGCATTTTTGCAAAATGATCGGACTGCTTTGATCGCTGTTGCGCCAATTCCCGCGGACAAAACTATGCGCATAGTGCCAATACCCCACGTTTTCCGCCTGCACTATCCCCGTTACGTCCCCTATAATCCCTTCTTCGACGATCCGGCGCATCTGCTTGTAAAACTCCGTGTACCGCAGAACGTGCGCCACGCTGACAGTCACCCGATTTTCCTTTGCCGTATTAAGAATTTCCAAACACTCATTTAAGTCTGTGGTGATCGGTTTTTCCAGCAAAAGATGATATTTCTTTTTCATCAGTGCGATTGCTTGTACGTAATGCATCCGATCGGGCGAACACACAAAAGCGACATCCGCCATCTTTTCCGCCGACAAAATTTTTTCGCAATCCTGTTCGCATTGCTCATCCCCGATTCCCAACTCTTTTTGCGCCCTTTTCAGCGCTTTGGGATTGGGATCGGCCACGCATACGATTTCCAATTCATCGGGATGCTTTACCGCATAACTTGCATACAGAGATCCCCTTCCGCCGTAGCCAAGCACCAGTGCTTTTAACTTTTTCATAATAACCCCTCGTTTCCGTATCTTGCATTTTTCTGTCCGTCCCGTCAGCTTAAACGGGACGGACAGATACCGGTTTTATGCCTGACCGCCGATCCCCATATACAGATAGGAGATGAACACTCTTCCACCGTAATCGCCGACAATATTCAGCGTGACGCTCACATTTTCCGCGTTCGTCAGATCGCTGCCGAACACGGCGGCAAAATCCTCTTTCGCGATTTCGACTTTCGTCCATTGCCCGTCGCCTGCCACCGTGACCGCTTTGCTCTCCGCACCGTCAAAGTTCACCGCAATACCGCCTTGATAATCGTAATTCCAGACATAGAACCATATACTGTCGTACTGCGACACGTTTGCGCCTCCCAAATCGATGCTGAACGCAAGCGAACCGCCCGTGATCCCTTCGTTCGTAGCTACCGTAAACGCCGATTCGCTTTCATTGTATGTCACGATCCCCGCATCCCATCTGCTGATATACGCAATCGTATTCTCGCTTTCGATAAGCTGCGAAAAATTGTTCCGCGAATACTGCGCAAATACCTTTTCCGTGCCGACGTCGATGTATTTTTCCGCCTGCTGCAGTTCGCCGTCCACCGTCTTTGAAAATCGGAGCAGGTATTTACCCGCCTCGGCAAACGAAAGGCTGCCTTCGACGGCATTGTCTTTATATTCGCCCGATTTGCTCCACGTCACCGTCCAGCCGTCCGCCGCTGTCAGATCGATCGCCTCGTTTACCTCATACAGATCGCGCATTCCGCTCAGATCGATCGCCTCGAGATCTTTGTGCGTCGCATACACCGAGGAAACAAAATATTGCATGGATTTGTTGCTCGTAGGATTGGAGAGTGAGAAAGACAGACTCCGCACATCGGTCGGATCGGCAAACAGTTTTGCATAATCTTCCCGTGCGATGGTCACTTTTGTGAAGAATCCGGCATTCACGTCGCAAAGTTTGATGCGTCCCTCTGCCGTGTTGAGATAGATCTCCCCGTTCTGGCACCAGCTTGTCGAATACACAAAGAAATAAATGCTGCTGAACACCGTAAGATCGTACACTTCCGTCTTGATCGTGTATTCATATGAATTTCCGTACCCCACCGTATCCGCAAAGGCCAGACGAATGGTATAAGGATCGTTTGCAACATAACTGAAAGTCTGGTCTTCGGACTTTATGAACGCAAGGTCGCCGTTATCGGAAGAAACAACGTTGCGCACATCGGTATCCGCCGTGAGAACGGTGACGCCTTTGCCCTCTACCGCAGAGATGGGGAAGGAAAGATACAGATCGTTTCCGTTTTCGTCCGTATATTCGATCTTTGCCGTATAATCCCCCGCCTCGCGGAAGGTGACGACACCGTCGCTTGGTGTGCAGAGCGTATCGCCGAAATAAACCTGAACGGATGCGGGCGTGATGTCGCCGTTTTCACTTTGGATACGCACTTCATCGACCGCAAGCGTTTTCCCCACGACGTAGGACGAAAGCAGCGTATCTTCGTCCACCGCGCTCAACGCATCGGATACGCGCACCGAACTGAAATACAGGTCGATGTCCTTGGCTCCCCCGATATCGGATATGATCTGAAATCCGTCCAAATTTGTACTCCCTTTCAAAACGGTCGCATAATCGGACTTCGGGATTTCCACGCGCACAATTTTTCCTGCGGGCACGACGAAATCATATGCCCAGACATTGTTCTGATTGAGTTTGACGTCTGTCGCGGAATTGTTGAACACATAGTAATAAATGTATTCATATCCCGTTACGTCATCGATCATGGATTTTTGCAATTTTATGTTCATCCAGACGCTGCCGGACGTATCACCCAAATATGCCTGACTTTTAACATTCAAAGACCCTGCTTCGCCGCTGAACGTAACATCCTCACTGTACGATACGGCGCAATTTTCGTTTGCGACCACTTCGTACGCCATCGATCTGAGATCAAGAAGGACGACGCGGTCGCCCGGCTCCGCCACCTCACAGACCACTGCTTTTTCGCTCTCGTTCCCGGAAAGATCCTGCGCCGTCGCCGTGATCCTGTAAATACCCTCTTTTTCCGCAGAAAAAGTATTTTCCTCGGAAGGTGTGACTGTTTCCGTCGTTTCGCCCGAAACGTATTCGACAACGATCTGTACTTGCGTTTCGCCGTCGCACGCATCCTCCGCCGTAAATTCGGGAACAGAAATCGTGTCGCCTTTCTTATAAAGCTGCATCTCTTTAGCGAGCGTCGAAAGCACGGGGGCAACCGTATCTTTCACCGTGATCGTCACGGATTTGGTAAGCGTTTTCCCTCCCGCTTCAACGGTATACGTAATAACGTAGTCGCCCTTTTGCGACAAGGTAAACACGCCGCCCGTCACAGAAACATCCGAGTTATCCGGCGCCGTGACCCGATAGTCAGCGATGATCTTATCCCCCGAAGGATCTTCGGCGATCACGTTGACGACTGTATAATCGTCCCCGTATTCTTCGACCGAATTTTTCGGTACTTCGAAGACGATTTCCGTTCCATTGTTTCCGGTATTGTCCCCCGGCCCGTCCGAACCGGAACCTTTTGTTTCTTCACCGCATGCGACCAGCGCAAACGCAAAGCACATTGCCGCCAAAACCAACAATATTTTGAGTTTTTTCATAATATCTCCCCCCTTAAATTATCTGACTAATCTGATATCGTCGACATACAGTACGAAATCTGCTGTCTGCTCGTTGCAGATCTCGTCGTACAGAATCATAAATCGGTTCACGTTTTTCAGGCTCAGGTTTTGGCTCGTTAAATCGTCATACGTCAGCGTAACCGTCGTCCACTCGTTGGGATTTACGTCCGCATACAGGTTTACGCTTCCTATCCCCGTATCATAAGCACGGAAAAACAAGCGACGAGACGAGGTTGTCTGACAGCGATAATAGATCTTCATTTCGATCGCGCCGTTCGGAGTTGCCGAAGGGTATAGCTGCGTAAAGTCGATCTGCGAAAGCACCGACTGCGATATTTCCACTCCCGAGAATGAATTTCCGGCAACCGCGTGAGCCGAACGCACGGGCGTGATCTGTAACGAGCCGCCGCTCTGTGCATACTTCACATCCGTATTCAAGCGGATCCCTGGATAACAAGTTTCGCTGCAAAAGGAAAACGGCTGAACAAACAAGGCGTCCGTAGGCTCGTTGAAAAATAAGATCTCATTTTCTTCAAACGTCTTTTGCACCTTTTCATAAGTCTTTTCCGTGTAATGCACCGTCAGCGCATCCACATAATATATATCCGCATCTTCTCCGTCCGGCTTTTCAAACAGAATATCGACGCTTTCCACATACCCGATATCCACAAACAAGCTGAGCGTTTTCCTGTCAAGCACAAAATCCAGTTCGGAAGATTCGCCCCCCTTGACCGTCTGCTCCTGCAGGGAATAGGTCTTGCGCTGGGCGGAATTGTTGAACGTGGTGATGCGAATGGTTACCGCCGCATTTTCTTCCCTGCCGTTGTACACCGACAGCGATAACAGATCGACATTCTCAAATGACTGAAAATCAAACAAACTCGTCCTGGAATAGACTGCTACGGAAGGCTCATATCCTTCTTTTGCGTACACTTCCAGCTTTGCCGCCCCTTCCCCGTGCGCCACATACGGCTCCCCGCCCACGATATCCACTCGTTGAATGCCGCCGCCGTATGCGTACTGCTGTGCCTCGTTGTAATCTTCAAAATCTGCGATCACACGAAACGTCTCGGCCGTCCGTTCTTTTTCTTCGGCACATCCCCCAGCAAACAGGAAGCCTATCGTCAAAAGCAGGGAAACAACGCAAAAAATTATCTTTCTCATGTTTCTGCTCTCCTTGCACTGACATAAAAGTCTTTCAGATAATACACCTGATCAGGCAAAGCACCGTCCTGCGTATATTGATTGGTAAATCGGAACAAAACCATATCCGTAGATGAAAGATGCTCCCAACGATAAGAAGAAAGATTTCCGACATACACGTTTGTCCATACTCCCGGTTTCAGAATATAACGATTAACGGTTTTATCCCCTTGTGGAGAACTCAGCACCAAAGACATCTGCAACGCAGCTTCACCCGCGTTATAAATCTTGAATCCGACCTCCTGCAAATCATTCAAAGCCGCCCCAAACAAATTTTCGCCAACGATCACGGACGGCATATAACTTATATTGTCCTGCGGCCGCTCTGCATCGTATTTATTTTTGATGACGGCTTTTAGCACCGTTTCGTCTTCAAACGTGATCGTTTCCAGACTGTTTTCGCCCGTGACGCGGATATCTTTCCTCCAGTCATCCCTGCCAAAATCGGCAACACTTTGCCTCTGCAACATAACGGAGGAAAAAGAAATCGTTTTGCTTTCTGTTTCCGCCGCAAATAACAGATTGCCCTGCGCATCCGAATTTACGGTTGCCGAAACAAATCCCTGAGAAGGCAAGGCGTCTCCCCCTTCAATCGTCGTTCCCTCGGGTGCATATACGATCATTTTTTCGCTTCCGTTCTGTTCGGTCATCGTAACCGCCACGCCGCTCTGCGCAAGCTCTAACAATTGTAAAAGTTGTTCGCGTACATTCAAAAACTCAGCCCCGTTCGTATAATATTGGGTACCGTAGTACAGCTTTCGGTACAAAAACGAACTGACGGACTCCGCCGAAAATTCTGTTCCGTAACATTCGGACAATTTTCCGTATTCCGATTCCAGCGCATACAAAAGCTCGTTTTCCTCCATTCCGTCGCGGATCGCATGCAAGCGCATAGACGGGAAAGGCCGGGGAGACCCGTATTTTTTGCCGGGATAAAACAGGTAGCCGTCGCCATTGACCGACCTGTCCGCATCGATGCGGATAGGTTCGTTGTACGGATCGACGGGTTTCGCAATATAGTTGCTGTCCAGATGCAGCCCTTGGTACAGCGCGCTCGACCAATACAGATTGCCCGTCACCCCGTAGTCTTTCTGCATCCAGCTCACGACACGTGCGCCCAAAAGATAGTCGTCGATCTGATAGGACGGATAAGGATATTCCGGCATCTGACAGCCATACCACCATTCCTCTCCGCCGCCGGCCGCTGCAGCATATGTGCTGCGCGAGGCGTCCGAATCGTACTGATCGAACATCGGACAAAACGTTACCTTGCAATCGGCAATGCTCTCTTCATATTCACAGGTCAGAACGTGGGGAATATTTAAAAGGTACGTCTCCACAAGCTGTTGCAGACCTGCTTCTTTTCCGGTAAAGAAACCCTCCCCTATCAGTTCCTCGTACAATTCCCGTTCCGCTTCCTGCAACTGTCCTGAAACCGTGCGCACAAGATTCAAGCCGCCCGCTATGGCAAGCGGTTCGTCGATCAGATCGTAACAGTAATAATACGCCTTCGCCAAAAGATTGCGCTCCGACGTCGTATTCTCCACAAGCGCCCGCAAATATTTCTTCACGCCCTCTTTATCGATCCCGCTTCCCGTACTGCAATGCGGCACAAAGATCGAACTCGTACGATCATTGTATTTCAAGACGCTTTCGATGTAAGCTTCCACACTCTCTGTGCTTCCCGGATACGATACGGCCGTGATACGGTATTTGAGGAGTTCCTCAAAATATGCGGCATACATTTCATCCGAGCAATCCAGTTCTCCCGCCATCAGATAATCCTGATTGAGCATGAATGCCGTCTTTGCCGTATATGTCTCAGGCATGACCGCATCGTACACTTTTAAAGACAGGGGCACGGAATACTCATTTAAATCGGCTTTTATCTTCACAGTTCCGCTGTATGTAGCGGGCGTACAATCGGCCGGAATTTCAATTTCCACCCAAACCCCCTGATTTTTTCCCGCTTCGATCTGCATTTCCCCCGCCGCTCCCGCATATTCTGCGGGTATGAGAGCATCGGGAATCTCCCCTGCGGGAAAAGCTTCGTTCTGATTGCGTTTGTCCGTTACGGGAATGTAATGTTCTTTGTATATCGTGATCTGCGAAGACGATATCGTCCCGCCGCCGCCCGTAAGGTCACTCGCCGTCACTTCAAACGAGGATACGTCTCTGTCGGGGCGCAGAATGATCTGCCCGCTCTCATACTCGCCGCGCACGGCGCTCAATTGCAGAGAATCAAACTTTTCACCGTGATATTCCTGCTCTTTGCTGATTTTTTCTAAAGAAGAAACACAATAGATCTCTACATCCGCCTGTACGTCTTCTTGTTTGCATCCCGCAAAGGCCACCAATAACATCAAAAAAGACAGTGCCAATGCGAACCTTTTCTTTTTCATCTCTTTACCCCGTAATATTTGCCTTGTTGCAGTACAGCTCCCAATTTGCAAATACATTCGTTATATTAGTTTCGTATACCTGCAATGCCGTCTTTTTATCCCCCGAGTAGGACGCTGCAAGTACGTCCACCAGTTTTTCCGAACCGCTCATATTATCAAATTCCGTCAATCCGCCTTTATAAAACAATGCATTTTTATTGTCGGAATAAATGATCTCGGCAGGAAGGTCGCCATACAAAATCTCGTAAACGCCTTGCTGGAATACGCTGAAATTCTCCTGCAGATTGCTTTCGGAAACTTCGTAGCGGAAAGGCAGCATCGCCCCTCCCGTCTGCTCGATATAGATCTGCAACCCTTCGTCACTCGCCATAAATTTTAAAAACTCCACAGCAAGATCCGCCGCATTCGCATACACGGGAATGAGCACAACATGGTTCACTCCAATCGTCTTGACAACGCCGCGCGCTTCTCTGACAATCGCAAAGTCTTCGGCAGATACGCCTTCGCAAGAAGTTTCACCTCTGTCAATGGCGTCGATCACGGCAGAAAGCATGGCGTCGTCTTTCACCGTATCCAGCTTTTCGATGATCGAACTGATCACGGGTGTACGGATAAAGGCAATCTCCACATCGTTGCCGAATGCCTGTGCTTCCAGCTCCAACCAGTCGCCGTTCGGCATAAACAAGGCTTTGCCGGCAAGAAAATTCATCTGTGCCTGCGAAAAATTATAACTGAGCGAGTCGGGATCGCTATAAATCGTGCCGTCTGCAGAAATACTGTTGAGAGCTTTTCCCAAAACTTCCAACATCTCGTATCTGCCCGACATCGTCATAATATCCGGTCCGAACGAGTATCCGCCGCGATTTTCATTATAATACATCCCATCCCAGAAATTGGTATACGCCTCCATCCCCGCATACTGTGCCACCCAAGTGTCGTACACCATATCCCAGTAATGATCTTCCAACGCATACATAAACAAATATTCCCCGCCCGTCAATTTTTCTTGCAGCGCAAACAATTCATCCGTCGTGTTGGGAAGATCGATCGAATACTTTTCTGCAATCTTTTTGTTGTAAACAAGTCCGCCCATACCGCCTGCCCACGGAAAACCATAGTATTTACCATCGACATTGAAATACTCCTCGTAACTGTCCACCATTTTATCTTTGACGGAATATTCCTCGCCTGACGGAATATAATCGTATACATCGCTCAACTCATAAAAACGGTTTTCATACGTCACTCCGTCCACCTTAAACGAACCAAGCTGTATAAGATCGAAAAAAGAACCTCCTCCGAAATAAAGATCTGTCGGATTGTATCTCGGACCGGAATCAAGCTGTGTACGCACTTTCGTCAGATCGGAAGAGTAGTTTGCATATACCTTTTTCCCGGGATTCAACTGTTCAAATCGCTCCACCATCGCCTCGAAAAAATCTGTTCCGTACCCAAGATCGGCCAACTCCACCACCAGATCGTTTTCCGTGTCGGGAACATCTTTTTTGCATCCGCCAAACATTCCCAATACTATGACTGCTGCCAACAAAAATAAAATCAGTTTTTTCATTTTCACTCCTTATCTTTATCCTTTCAACCCGCCTGCATAAGTATTTTCCATGATCGTATTCTGGAAAATGCCGAACAGCACAAGCACCGGAACCATCGAAAGTAATACCCCCGCAAAAAACAACGGATAATTAGATTTATAAGTCATATCGATCTGATACTCGTAAAGCCCCGAAGAAAGTGTAGGATAATCTTCAATAAACACGAGCGGATAACTGTAATCATTCCAAAAAGAGATCATCTGTATGATGCCAAGCGCAAACAGCATCGGCATTGCCTGCGGCAAAATGATTGTCCAAAAAACCCTGTGATGCCCCGCGCCGTCTATAAACGCCGCCTCCGAATAGTCGCGCGGTATTCCCTGAAAAAAACCGTAGAAAACCACAAATCCGAACCCGAATCCGCCGATAAACGACAGCAATATAAACGGCGTATTTAAAATTCCGTAAACGGAAAATAACCGATATTGTGCCGGCAAAGAGCCGACGATCGGAATCACCATGATTATGAGCGAAACAATATACAACAATCTTCTGCCGAGAAATCTGTATTTTGCTGCACAATAACCGGTCATTGCGGAAAATAATACGTTCAATATGGCCGCTCCGATCGAAAACCAAAGACTGTTAAAAAACATTGCAAACATTCCATTCCCATTGACATTCAATCCGTCAAACGCCTCGATATAATTGGAAAAGAGCCACGATCGGGGAAACGAAAAAGGATTGTTCATAAAAAACTCGTCATTTTGTTTCAAAGAAGACAAAAACAACCATATAAACGGAAAAATCAGTGATATTGCATATATGGCAAACAGTACCACGGCAATCCAAGCCGTTATTTTTTTTGATCGACTGTTCCTCACGACCCCCTCCTTAATATTCGTTTACGCTTCCCAACTTTGTGAGAATCTTTCTGCCCAGCAGAATGATCGGCAACCCGATCAACGTAAAAAAGACACCGACCGCCGCAGAATACTCATAATTGAATTGCTGATAAACCATATCAAATATCCAGTAAGAGATCGTATTCGTTTTGCCACGGCCTTCCGTGAGCAGAAGGATCGGACCCGAAGAATTAAAAAGATTCGTAAGCGCAAGCGTTAACACGGTCGTAATGGTCGGCCAAATCAACGGCAAAATGATCTTAAAAAACTCACCCCAAAACCCTATACCGTCAATACGCGCCGCTTCCAGACATTCTTGCGGCACGCGATTCATTGCACTCATAAACAGAATTAAGTTTACCCCAAACCCTGTCCATATGGAATAGAAGACCAAAGTTTTCATCGCATAACGGCTATCCGATAAAAAAGCGGGAAGATGATCACCCAAAATCCTGTACACTTCATCGATCGGCCCATCCGGCCCGATCAGATATTTGAAAACGATCGTCATGACCGTAACGGGAACAATCGTCGGCAAATAAAAAATAAACCGATACGCCCTGTATAAAGGAATTTTTGCATTGAGAAGAAATGAAAAAACTAAGGTAAGCGGCACCATCACAAATACGCTGACACAAAAAAATATCAGCGTATTACCTAAAGATTCGTTAAAAACGGATCCCGCTGACATTATATCCTGAAACATCAGTTCAAAATTTGACAAGGTAAAAGTAACTATGCCGTTTTCCCTTTTCTGAAACGCAAGCAGTATAGAGTTCAGATTGGTTGCGCACCAAAAACAAATAAACGCTACAATAGGCACGGCAAGCATACTTGCCAAAAAGCCGTATTCCGCAACCTTTTTTTTCATATTCCCCCCCTCACTTATAATACATTTTAATTTTACCTTTTTTAGCCTCCGATTGCAATAGACAAATTTCCGTATTTTATATACTTTTCGGAAATAATTGACTTTTTAGTAATTCCGCGATACAATATTATCAAGCGATTTTCCGCCATTTTGCGGATTTGGAAGGGGCAAATTATGTATCAATCCGATGTGTATTTTAAATTAAATGAACGCCAACAGGTCTATTCTCTGCCATCCTTGATCTCAGCATGGAACGTAAAAAGCAATTTTATGCATGTTTACGACAATACACAGAGTTTAGACAGACATCTCCGCTCGAATGTGTTTTGCTTGATCAAAGTAATTGAAGGCAACGGATATATAGAAGCGACCGATCAATGCTTTTATATAAAAAAAGATCAGTTTTTGCTCATCAACTACAACGATATCCTTCGTTACTATACAAAAGAAACCTGGGAATACTACTGGTATAACTTCCATTCTGCTTTTGCTCCGCAAATATGCGGTCATATTTATAACAGTCCGAAAACGGAAGAAGACGACAGACCGTTTTACGCTACCATCGGCTCGTATCTCTCTTCCAAAGACGAAAACAGCTCTTTATTGGCAGACCTGTATTTTGCCATATATCTGCAAAAACAAATTCAGTTTTGCTCCACGCAAGACAATTTTGCCTATGCTTCACAGTTGACAGATTTGGAAAAACATATTTCGAATAACTACACTAAACGGATCTCTCTTCAATCTTTTGCAAAAAAATACGGACTTACAGACCGCTATCTGCGCGACCTTTTTAAAAAACGTTACCAACTATCCCCGAAACAATATCAACAAAACATTCGCATGTATGCCGCCGTCAACATCTTACAGACTACCAGTTTATCCATATCGGAAATTGCGGCAACACTCGGGTATGATACGCAATTTCAATTCAGCCGCGACTTTAAAAAAAAGTTTGGAGTTTCACCTCAGAATTACAGAAAATAATTTCCGTTTTTCACTATGACAACAATGCAACAATGGAGAACAAGCTCTAAAGATATGAATTGGAAGGTGTACTTTTTCTGTTGATTGGAATGCGTATGTTTTATTGAAAAAGAGAACCTCTCAAACTAAATAAAAACATCAAATTTATTGCAAACTGTCAGATTTTTCGAACTTTGGCGATTCTTTCATAATTTTCTTTCCTAACCTTTCATCTTTTTCCTTTGATCAATGACAGCAACGCTTTTGCTTCCGCCTACCACCATCGTTACCCAAAAAAACAAATTCGGAAGGACATTCTATTCATTTAGATTTTAACCTTTTCCATTTTTAAATAACACAATAGTGTCCATAAAGATACGTTACAGTCTTGATACAAGTGCGCCGGGCTTCGCCCGTCGCAGACAAGCACACGTCCCAACACAAACAACCAAACAAACACGGAAACGAAAGCGCGGCGGGCGGGGCGTTTGCGCTGACCCGCTACCAACCTAATCCGCCCATAAGAATACACTTAACAATAGAAAACGGCACTGCAATGAATGCAGTGCCGTTCCCTTATTATATTTTTTAACCTTTTCCTATTTTAAAATTGTCCGAAAACATCTTTTAAAGCAGGGTACAATTTACGAAATACGTTATACCGCTTTTCATACAATTTTGCGATCTGCTCGTCGGGATAAACGGTCTCTTTGACTTTTACGATCGTCTGTGCCGCATTTTTTACAGTGTTATATTCCCCGTAGCCGACCATTGCAAGCATTGCGCCGCCATAAGAAGGCCCCTGCTCCGTCTGCGGGATCTCCACAGGCATATTCATGACGTTTGCCACGATTTTTCTCCACAGCGGACTTTTTGCCCCGCCTCCGCAGAGTTTTGTCTTGTTCACTTCTATACCGTTCTTTTTTGCCGCTTCCAGACAATCTCTGAGCGCAAACGTTACCCCTTCCAAAACGGCAAGAGTCATCTGCTTTCTCGTCGTGTCGGGACGCATTCCGATAAACGCACCGCGTGCATTCACGTCATTGTGAGGGCTTCTCTCCCCCATTAAGTACGGCAGAAAATACATGTCGTTTTTGCCCAGATATTCTTCCAAACCTTCCTGCTCTTTTGCGTAGTTATTTGTTTCCAGGATTTTATCCGACCACCACGCATTGCAAGATGCCGCCGACAAGATACACCCCATAAGATGCCAGCCGCCGTCCGCATGACAAAAACTGTGCAAGGCATTGACTTTATCTTCTTTATACTGGGTTGCGGAAACAAACAGCGTACCGCTCGTACCGAGAGAAATATTGCATCCGCCTTCGCCAACTACGCCCGTACCGACTGCCGCCGCGGCATTGTCTCCCGCGCCCGCGATAATTTTCACGCTTTCGGAAAGTCCCAGTTCTTTTGCAATTTCCTTTTTCAGCGTTCCTACCGCTTCATAGCTTTCATAAAGTTTCGGAAGCATTTGCATAGAAATCCCGCACACGTCGCACATTTTTTGCGACCAACGGCGGTTCTTTACGTCTAATAGGAGCATTCCGCTCGCGTCCGAATAATCGGTACAGAACGCACCCGACAATTTGTATGCGAGATAATCTTTGGGGAGCATGATCTTGGCAATCTTCGCAAAATTTTCGAGTTCGTTTTCCTTCATCCAAAGAATTTTCGGTGCGGTGAACCCTGCAAACGCAATGTTGCCCGTATATTCGGAGAGCTTTTCTTTGCCGATCACTTCGTTTAAGTACTTCGTCTGCTTTTCCGTTCTTCCGTCGTTCCATAAAATGCAGGGACGAATGACGTTGTCATCCTGATCCAAAACGACAAGCCCGTGCATCTGCCCGCCAAACGATATTCCTTTAACCGCCGATTTATCCTGTCCTTTGAGCAACTCTTTCAAACCTATAATGGCGGCTTTGTACCAAAGCGCGGGGCTTTGCTCGCTCCAACCGCTGTGCGGATAGCAAACTTCATAGCTTTGCGTGTTTTCCGCCAAAATTGTTCCGTCTGCGGCGACGAGCAGGAACTTTGTCCCGCTCGTCCCCAAATCGATTCCGATATATGTATTCATATTTATTTCTCAAAGGGATTTTCGGTAGGATAACGGTCTCCTTTCGCGCGGTTAAAGCCGATCTCCTCTACGGGTACGCCGACATATTTGAACACTTCGTACAACGTCTTTCCGAAATGCCCGAACGCCACCGCACCGTGGTGCGGGAAATTCTTTTCGATGAGAACATGGCGGTAGAAGCGCTTCATTTCGGGGATCGCAAACACGCCGATACTGCCAAAACTGTGCGTTCTAACGGGCAGAACTTCCCCCTGCGCCACATACGCGCGCAGTTTGTTGTCCGAAGTACTCTGCAAACGGAAGAACGTGATATCTCCTGGTGCAATATCCCCTTCCAGCGTGCCTTGCGTCACCTCTTCGGGAAGCGAGCGCGCCATAATGAGCTGGTACTTCATTTCGCAGAAGCAAAGCTTCTTGGAGCAGGTATTTCCGCAATGGAAGCCCATAAACGTATCCGTGAGCGCGTACGGGAACTTGCCTTCGATGTCCGCTTTGTAAAGATCTTTGGGTACCGTGTTGTTGATATCGAGGAGCGTAACCGCGTCTTCACTCACGACCGTTCCGATAAACTCGGACAATGCGCCGTAAATATCCACTTCGCAGGAGACGGGAATCCCTCTGCCCGTAAGACGGCTGTTGACATAGCAGGGAACGAACCCGAACTGCGTCTGGAATGCGGGCCAGCATTTGCCCGCGATCGCCACATATTCGCGCGAACCTTTGTGCGCTTCTACCCAGTCCAAAAGGGTGAGTTCGTACTGCGCAAGTTTGGAAAGAATTTCAGGTTTTTTGTTTCCCTTGCCCAATTCCACTTCCATATCCTTCACGACTTCGGGAATGCGCTTGTCACCGTCGTGCTTATGGAAAGATTCAAACAAGTCAAGCTCCGAATTTTCCTCGATTTCCACACCCAGATTATACAATTGCTGAATGGGTGCGTTGCACGCGAGGAAGTTCATGGGGCGGGGTCCGAAAGAGATGATCTTCAGATGTTTCAACGCATACACGGCGCGGGCGATAGGTAAAAATCCGT
>ERZ1106930.190-NODE-190-length-20103-cov-70.205407_pt1 | contig 20103 bp, 13 predicted proteins | sample MGYA00403663_ERZ1106930 | MGnify/ENA primary metagenome ERZ1106930 (study PRJEB35170, sample SAMEA104062438) | human gut metagenome | biome: human gut; feature: human-associated habitat; material: faeces | place: Denmark | collected 2012-06-26 ... | reverse complement strand
TTCCGTCATCCCCCGCCCCTCGCGCATAAACAGCAATCGCGGAGCAAGAGCAGATTTTTTTTTGTACATGCCCGTGGCGGTATAAGTGTCAGCGGTAAGCAACGCACAACGCCTTATGTAAGCAAACCCGTTCGCATCGAACTTTTCATTCCGTCATCCCCCGCCCCTCGCGCATAAACAGCAATCGCGGAGCAAGAGCAGATATTTTTTTGTACATGCCCGTGGCGGTATAAGTGTCAGCGGTAAGTAACGCTCAACGCCTTATGTAAGCGAACCCCCTTCGCGGGTGAAGCGCAACATAAGGCTCACTATGGAAGTGAGGGAGCGCTTCGCCGACCGAACGACCTTCTGTCGACGCTCGGCGGCTATGAGCCGAGCGGAGGGAAAGTCCAAGAAAACGATGCAGAGCGGCGGCACGCCGCGAACATTGTTGTCTTGACCATAAGAACCCAAGCGCGGAGCGGCTCTCCGCGCTTCCGTTGGCGTTCGGGCTTTGCCGAAACAAACACGCGGGAGCGTGTTTGTTGGAGGCAAACAACCGGCCCGAAACTTTAAAAATAGAAAACGGCGCTTCGTAAAAGCGCCGTTTGCCGTTATGCCCCGAGGGGCGGACCATCTCCAAACGAAAGAACGTTACGTTTCCAGAGTCTGCAAATACTTACTACTCTTATTGACCGTTCGAATAACGCTTTTACATGCCGTATCGCATTGACGCGACCAACTTATAAAATCCGAGCCTGCGGCTCATCAATAATGTGGTAATTAACCACGCGCGCGGTTTTACGCGCCCGGCAGCCGACCCGCCTGTCCGTATGGGCTTATCTCGGAGCCTAGCCCCGAGCGGTCGTATTTGCATGCAAACATAACATTCCCTTAATATTCACATACAAGTCGAGTATAGCCGATTTGTCGGGATAAGTCAAGGGAATTGCACCATAATTTCGCGCCCCGCCGCCCCGAGCGCGTATTATCGCCGCTCGCCGCCCGCGCACCGCCGCCCCGCCCCGTCACGCCGCTCCGAGCGCGCCCGAAAAGCAGGGAAAATGCCCCGACGCAACTACCGTTGCGTCGGGGCATCCGTGACCCGCCCGAAGCCTCGGGCGCGTCGTAATTTCAAATACGTATCAGATCTCGCGCGACTTGCGCTTGATCATGCAACCGGTAATGAACATCACCACGCACGCCAGGAAGCAGATGGCCGCGCCCACGATGAGCGCCCAGTTCAGACGTTCGAAGTTCTCGGTTATGATGGCCGTCGTCCACGCCTCTTCGTACAGCGCGCCGCCCGCGCGGTACAGGAAGTCGAAGAACAGCAGTCCCGCGCCGCAGATGAGGTACCCCAGCGCGAGCAGGAACTTGCTCACCTTGCCCTTGACCGCCGAGGATATCAGCGAAAGGATGGCGAACACCGCGGGAAGGAAGAACACCGCCGCCACGACGGGGTCGAAAGGCAACATGTCCCGCCACTTGGTCGCGGGGATCATCAGGTCAAGTCCCGTCACGCCGCCCGTCTTGGTCACGTCCATGATCAGCAGCAGCGCGGCGAACACGCCCGCCACCAGCGCGATGAGGAAGGACACCCAGTTCATCGTCATGGCGCCTCTGCGCTGAGCGCGCGGCTTCTCCTCGCTCTCCGTGAACTCGGACGGCACGCTGTCGCCCGCCACGTCCGTGTGCGGCTCGCTCATGCCGATGGCGGGAGCGGGGACGACGGGCGAAGGCGCTTCCTCCGCGACGGGCGCGGGTGCGGGAACGGGCGTTTCCGCAACGGGCTCGGGCGCGGGAGTGGGCGCGGGTGCGGGGGCCGCGGCAGGCTCCTCGGGCTTGACGGACGCCGCTTTGACGAGCGCGTCGTATTCATCGCGCGAAAGGAAAACGCCGTCCTTGCCCGTTCGGCTGTTCTCCATCTTCGTGCGCATCATGTCCATATATTCACGGCGAAGTGCGTCGTATTCGTCCGTCTTGGGTGCGGGATCGACGGGGCGCTCGGCATAAGGCCTCTCCGCCTGCGGACGCAGGTTTACCCTCATGCGGCAACCGCAATTGGGACAGACCTGGATCCTGCCCGGTTCCAGAGGAAAGACGCAACTGCATCTTGCACATTTGACTTTTGCCATACTGTTGATGAACCCCCTGTTATAGTAATATTATTATACACTTCCGCGCGAAATCTGTCAAGAGTATGCCGAAAATTTTTATTTTTGCCGATCTGAGGCCTTTCAGCCCCCTTTTACGCCCTTTTTCCGCCCGTTCCGCCCTTTTCCCTCTCCCCGATCTTCCCCTCTCACACGCCCGCCGTCCTCCGCCTTTCCGCCCGCCCCGCCGCTTGCCTTCACTCGCGTCTTGACATCTCCCACGGCTTGACTTCCCGCGCGTTTCAACATCTTCCGCGGCTTGACTTCCCGCGCGTTTTGCCCTATCCCGCGCCGTGACTGCCCGCACGTCTTGACCTATCCCGCGCCGTGACTTTACGCACGTTTTCACGCGCTTACGCCGCCCGCGAACGCACCCGCTTTGCCGCGCGCTTTTCCTCGACCGCCGCCGCCCGTCTTTTCCCCTTCCCGCATCGAAAGACGCTTGACACGACCCGCGCCGTTTGTTATAATACAATCACGTTTTGGAGGCGTATCGAAGCGGTCACAACGAGGCGGTCTTGAAAACCGTTTGGGTGCAAGCCCACGGGGGTTCGAATCCCTCCGCCTCCGCCAAAACGGAAAAAGCACCCTTGCGGTGCTTTTTCTAGTTGCGGTGCGCGGAGGGTGAGAACATTTTTGCGCATAAGCGCAAAAATCTGTTCGCCTTACGAGCCTTGTGTTACACCCGAGCGTCCGACTCCCACCGGAGCACGCTGCGAGTAACCTGCCGCTTGCGGCAGTATCCCTCCGCCTCCGCCAAAACGAGAAAAGCACCCTTGCGGTGCTTTTTCTCGTTGCGGTGCGCGGAGGGTGAGAACACTTGCGCGTAGCGCAAGTTGTTCGCCTTACGAGCCTTGTGCGACACCGAAGCCGTCGAACTCCCACCGGAGCACGCTGCGAGTAACCTGCCCCGCAGGGGCAGATTCTTAGTTCACAAGTTTTTATTATATTTATAGCAGAAGCAAGAATAAAAAAACCCTAATGTTGTCAATTGTTTTTAAGATTTTAATAACAATATAGAAACGACTATTGCGTCATGTATAAAACTATAATATTTACATATAAATATGAATGGTGCTATCAGTGTGGCGAGATGACATACAAAACAGTTTTCTAAAGTTAGGTTGATATCTTGGAAAACTAAATCAACCAATTGGGGCAGGACCAATATAGCACCTTAATTTAAAAATTTAGCTTTATTAAAAGACTTTCCTAAAAATTTTTTTGCTACACTTTCCGCCTTTCCTACTATTTTAATATCTTTATTACATAAAAAATGCTTATAAACTATCCTGCTCAACATCGATTTGACTAAAGGAACTTTTGTTGAGTCGTAAAGCGCGATTGCTTTATCTGTAAAGGCTCCAAATTTTCCCATATTTTCATAAAACATCACTTGCTGTATTAAATTATTTGTATTTTTTCTTTCTTCATGCTCAATTACTTCTATAGTTTTTTCTGTTACAGACAGGCGCGCGCTTATATCATAGATATTTAATATTAATGTTTCGGCAACATTTATAAAAGCTTGTTTAACTTCATCCTCTGTTATATCAGCCTTTATCTCCTTAATAACGTTGTAAAGATCATTAACTATATTATCAAAATCTTTATCTATTGGGGCTAATATTTTATATATTATTTTATTGGGAAACTCATATATGTCTTTGGCTATATTTATTTTTTCCTGTGTCTTTAACCTATGATTAAAACCCGGTAAAATTTTACATATAAGATTCATAAATATCAATGCTTGGCTAATTTTATAACCATCAGTATCGATATCATCTTTATTGTAATCATAGAGTTTTTCCCTCTCTATTTTATCCTGTCTTGACGCTGCTTTCTCAAATTTTTTTTCTCTTCTTTCTTTCTGTTGTCTATCTTTTTCAGAAGGTAATGTGTTAACTTGGCATTTCGCATTAAGTACAAATCCAATATTACCTTTGTCTATATCAAATTCTTCCCATTGACTTGTATGTGATTCTGCCGCTTGCCTTATTGCTCTTAATATACCTAAATTGCTTGTGATATAAGATAAGAATAGCAAGATATCACCATTAATGTTAAAGCATATATTTTTGATTAAAGATTGCAACTCATCTTTTCCTTCACCATTGGCATATTTGGTATTTAAACATTTAGCGACAAAATATGCAAGGAAATTGTTGTTATAAAAATAGTAATAGTTGTCATCTTCTACCAAAACCTTTGCGTCAACCATTATTTGGCAAAATTTTTGCACATTAATACGCATTGAATAGTCGCGATTATAATTTTCTATAATGCTAACCATATCCGATATACCAAGTGGGTATTTTTCATTAAAATGTATTTGATATGCAATTTCCTCTAGCAAAACAAAGTATTCGTCAATATCAACATCTGAAGCAAATTTACGTATTCTATTAACTAAATTTGTTTCAAAAACCCTACCAAATACATTTTTATTTGTGCTTGTCAATTCAGTATCATTGATACAACTATCGACATACATTTTTATAAACTTCGGACTAAGGCTAAAAAGTTTTATATTTTCTTTTATAAATTTATTTATTGCTTCCGCTTGTGCATTTAAATCATTATACTCAACGTTATTTATACAAGCTAAATTTTTTCTAATAAGTTCAAGTCTTTTTATCGAGTAAAAAGGTAGTATGCTTACTTTTGCAACATCTTGTGCCTGATACCTTTCTTTTACTATATTTACAAAATCTATTATTTGTTTTGAATCAACGATACAAACTACATGACCAACTTTCTCAAATAAATACTCATATAGCGGATCAATATATTTAGATTGAATTTTGCTTAAATCATCTATTAGTATTATTTTTTTATCTTTGTCAATCTGTAAATATTTTTCATAATCAACTGACTTATCTCCATACTGTTTGGCAAAAGCATTTTTTAACACTGTTTCTGGATCTTTTTTAACGATCGTGTCTACGTTTAAATATATTGGCACATAAGTTCCTATTAAAGATAAGTAAGCTTGTTTTAATAATGCTGTTTTGCCACTAGAATCACTCCCCTCTATTATAACTTGTTTTTTTGAAGTTAATAAAGTTAGAAAATTTGAAAAATCTTTAATTTCTTCATAATTTTCTTTTCCCTCTACTTCTACACCCGGGAAAACATAATAAGAACTTACAACTTGTTTATTATCATCCAAAGAAATTTCATTCTTATATTTTTCATTAGGTTCAATAATGTATTGGCTATTTTTGTTCTTTTGAATATCAAACTTTTTTTCGTTGCTGCTGATAAATAATCCTTCTTCTTTATCCAAAATAAACATTTTTGATTCTATAATATTACTATTTAGATCCACCAAAAATGTCGTAAACGATATTATACTCTTATCGAAATCCATACCTTGAGCTATAGATTTTACTAAGTAATTATCTTTTTGACACACATTATGTATATCATCAAAGTGTTCGTGACCATATAAAAATAAATCGGCAGTATTAATTAAATGATTTTTAAATGAAGTAGCCGAATCCCAATTAAACCATTCCGGACCCCTGTGCGACATTGTTACTACAAAATCAACGTCTTTTCTTCTTTCAACATAATCCCATACGTAATTAGGCAAATAATGCAAGCCTTTATCATCATCTTGTATTGAATCGTTACATGAAGAAAATAACTCACTGTTTATCAAATTAATTTGAAATCTTTTACCGTCATATTCATAAACTTGGCAATCACAAAGTTTTTGGGTTTTAAAACAATAAAATCGTGATACAAAATTATAAAAATTATTAAAATTTGTTAACTCATTATCAATTTTTTCATCAATCTTTCCTTCATTTATCATTGACCTTATTATTGTCCTATCCCTACTTTCGCCATTAAAATTTATATCGTGATTTCCAGGGACAACTCGTGTGCAAACATTACCATATTTATTAAATTTAGTACAAATCTTATTCCACAAGGCTCTCAAATAATTACTAGCTTTTTTATATTCATTAACTTGTCCAGAAAAAGTTAAATCACCGCTAAACATTATAAAACATTTATCGAATTCGCCAATAGAATTTAATGCTTGCACCTGAGCATTAATTATTTTTTCTGAATAATAAGTATCATTTTTAAAATGTGCATCACTTAAATGCAAAAAAAGTAATTTCATATTTATTCCCCCTAATTTTTTATGCCTTATTTTTATGATTACAAATTTGCTTAATTAATTGAATTATTATAAACTTTTTTATTTATCTATATCGAAATAAATTTTCAAATTAATTATACCACAATTAAAAAAATAGTTCAATCTTTATTGTATTGATATAACCTACTCAATTGATTTTCTAGTTAATATTTTATTCCAAGCGAAAAGGCACCCGTGCGGGGTGCCTTTTGACGTGACGCGGTGCGCGTCGGATAAAGAAGCCGTGAGCTTGCGAGGCCGCGGTCTCCGAACGATCACTGCAAGAGGAGCAGGCCGAAGACCAGGGTGAAGAGGGCGACGGTCTCCACTATACCGATGACTATGAAGTAGTTGGCGGTACCCTTGCCCGTTTCGCCGAGGGCGTCGGCGGCTGCGGCGGCGACCTTGCCCTGGAAGAGCGCGGACAGGCCGATGGCGAGTCCCGCGAAGATGCCCACGAACATACACAACGTCGCGGACGCGCTGCCCGATTCGTAAGCGCTGCGGATGAAGTTCATCAGCAGGAAGCCGTAGATGGTCTGCGTGAGGGGCGCGCCCGAGAAAGCGACCATCATGAAGGGAGCGGGTCTGCCGTTGGCGTAGCATTTTTTCCAAGCGCCGACGGACGACATCGAGGCGTAGCCCGCGCCGAACGCGGAGCCGAGGGCGGAAAGGCCCAGAGCGCACGCCATCCCGATAAACTGTATTTCCATAATTCCTCCTTAAAAGTCGGTAAGTTACTTTCTTTTGTCCCTTTCGTTTTTGAGAACGCGGAAGGGGTCGTATGCGATGCCGGACCACTCCATGCCGAGCTGACCGGAGAATTCGAGAAGGTTGAGGCGCACGCCGTGTACGACGACGGACAGAAAGCCCATGACGATGTTGAGGGCGTGGCCGACGATCATGATCGCGATGCCCACGACGACGAGCGGGCCGCCGAAGCCGGACGCCATGTCGTTGAAGCTCTGAGCGATGGCGAGAGAGGCCATGCCGACGGCGAACAGGCGGATGTAGCTCATGACGTTGCCGAAGGCGGAGATGGTGTTCAGGAAAGTGGTGAACGTATCGGCGAGCCCCGCTTTAAGGCCTTGTGAGAAGGACTTATCGGGGGACATGCCGCCGAAGAGCACGACGAGCAGGAAGCCCGCGCCTATGACTGCGGCGACGACGGGGATGTTGACCGCCACGCCTATGACGAGGTACAGGACCATGAAATAGAGGGCGCACACGGCCAGTAGCCAGCCCAGGTCTGCCACCCACGCGAGCGAGCGGCGGGCGATCCTGCGCCGTATGTTCATTACGCAGGCGAGCGCCAATTGTATCACGCCGATGGTGAAGCAGAAGCGCATGACGTTGTTCTGCGCCTGCGACGCGGTGACGTCGAAGTACTCGGGGTAGTTGGCGAACCCGGGGATGACGAGCGCTTTGAGGAAAGGCACGTCCATGGCGGCTTCCAGTCCGAACCACGTCCCCGTCAGCGCGCCCCATATGATGGTGGTCGCCGACAGCAGGTACATGAGCAGCGTTACGTTCATTATCTTTTTCGTGCGCGCGTGGAACACGATCGTGCCGATGAGGAAGAGCGTGCCGTAGCCCGCGTCGCCTATTATCATGGCGAAGAAGAGCGCGAAGAACGCCAAAAACCAGAATGATATGTCGTACTCACCGTAGCCGGGCACGACGCCCAGCACGTCGAACAGCGGCTTGATGAGCGCCGTCACCTTGTTGTAGCGTATCTCGGTGGGCACGCCCGCGTCCGACTCGTCCGCGTCCTGCATCATCCACGCCCAGGCGTGTTCGGATGCGGCGGCGGTGAACCTGTCCGTCTGCGAGGCGGGGATGTAGCCGCTCAGCCACACGATGCCGTCCGAGCTTTCGAGCGACGCGTCCGCGGCGGAGTATTCCACCTCGTTGCGCATTTCCAGCAGCCGCGCGGCGTAGCTCTTCAGGCATGCGGCGGAGTCCGCCAGCGTTTCGTCGCAAGCCGCCGTCCGCGCGCGCAGTTCCCTTTCCTCGTTTTCCAGCTCGGAAAGGCTCTTTTCGGGCAGGCGGAACTCGGTCGCGGAGAGCGCGTCGTCCGGCTTGCCCACCAGCGCGACGGCCTCCTGCTTGCCCACGGGGCGCAGTCTTATGAAAGAGAGGTCCTCGCGCGCGAGCAGAGCGCGGTACTCCCGCTTGTCCATGCGGAAGAAGTGCAGCTCGACGACGTCCGAGAGCGCGCGCACCTCGCGGGGGTCGAAATCCCCCCAATCCTTTATGCGTTCCTTTTCCAGCAGCAGCTCGGCGAGCCGCGCGTTGTTGCTCGTCTTTTCCGCGAGCGCGGCGGTCGCGGCGCGGTACGTTTCGTCGAACTCCGCGTCGGACAGCTCTCTCCCCCGCCTGCCCTTGACCTCGTACTCCTTCAGCTCCTGCGAGAGTCGGGAGAGCGCGTCGAAACGCTCGGTCAGTTCGGGGTCGGCGGCGCGCTTGACGGCGAGGTGGAGTATGCCCAGATCGCGCAGGGAGAGCAGCAGCTCGTCCTTGCGCGATGCCCGCGCCGCGACGCATACCGATCTCATCTTCTCGATCATGACGTTGCCCCCTGACGTTTTTTCTTGGCTATCTTACCGCGCACGACGGCGCTCGTCTGCTGATCGCCCAGGTATATCTCTATCTTGCGTATGTTCTCCCGCGCCTCGGGTATCATTATCTTTTCGAAAAGATTGACGCGCTGAGTGGTGACGCGCAGCTCGCGTTCGAGCAGCTCGGTCTGTTTCCTTAGCGTTTTGAGCAACGCGTCGCAGGCGGATATCTCCCGCAAACGCACGAGCGCCTCGTCCACCCACAGCGGGTAGTCGTCCACGTCGTAGTCCGCGTCGCGGAAGGTCAGCTCCTTGAACACGGGCACGAACACGCCCGCGATGTTCTCGCGCCCGCATACGACCTTGTCGGGAACGACGAGGCGTTCTATCTTAAGGTCCTCGGCGAACGCCGCGTTCTCCGCGAACACCGCCACCCAGTCGTCCAGCCCGTCCACCGTTTCGGCGTACCGCTTTTCCGCGCGTTCCAGCTCGGCGGCGGACTTCATGATGACGGCCTGCAGCTGTTGCTTTTTGAGCCGCAGCGTGGGCAGGTATCTTTCGAACTGCCGCAGCCTGTCCTTCTGTATCTTGAGGTCGTTTTTGGTCAGTTTGACAGCGCTCATGCTCCGCCCTCCTTAGCCGAGGTCGGCAGCCTTGGGCCATCTTTCGCGCAGGAGGTTGGTCTTGAGCCCCGTTTCGGCGGGCTCGAAGCACTCGGCGAGTATCTTCCAGCCCAGGTCGAGCGCCTCTTCCAGGGAGATGTTGACGCGCAGATCCATCATGCCGTCCTCGAACAGCTTGCCGTATCTGAGCAGTTTTTCGTCCCACTCCGTCATCATGAAGCCCATGGACTTCTTTTCGAGGCTCTCCTTGTAGGCGCTGTACAGCTTGATCATGCAGTCCATCAACGCGCGGTGATCGTCCCGCGTCCTGCCGTTGACGTTCTGTTTGAGTCGGGAGAGCGAGCCGAACGGCTCTATCCTGCCGCCCTTGAGGTAGTACTGCCCCTCGGTGATGTAGCCCGTGTTGTCGGGGACGGGGTGCGTGACGTCGTCGCCCGGCATGGTGGTCACGCTGAGGATGGTGACCGAGCCCGCGCCCTCGAAGTCCACCGCCTTTTCGTAGCGCGCGGCCAGACAGCTGTAAAGGTCGCCGGGATAGCCGCGGTTGGAGGGGACCTGTTCCATGGTTATGGCCGTTTCCTTCTGCGCGTCGGCGAAGTTGGTCATGTCGGTGAGCAGCACGAGCACGCGCTTGCCGTCCAGAGCGAAACGCTCCGCGACCGCGAGCGCGAGATCGGGGACGAGCGTGCATTCCACGGTGGGGTCGGCCGCCGTGTGCACGAACATCACGGTATGCCCCATCGCGCCGCTCTTTTCCAGCGTGTCCTTGAAGAACAGGAAGTCGTCGTATTTCAGACCCATGCCGCCCAGCACGATGACGTCCACCTCCGCCTGCATGGCTATGCGCGCGAGCAGCTCGTTGTACGGCTCGCCCGAAACGGAGAATATGGGGAGCTTCTGGCTCTCCACGAGCGTGTTGAACATGTCTATCATGGGGATGCCCGTGCGTATCATGTTGCGCGGGACGACCCTGCGCGTGGGGTTGACGGACGGCCCGCCGATGGGTATCATGTTCTCGGTGAGCGCGGGGCCGTTGTCCCTGGGGACGCCCGAGCCGGTAAAGACGCGGCCGAGCAGGTGTTCGGAATAGGACACCGTCATGGGCTTGCCCAGGAACCTGACGGGGTCGGTGGTGCCGACGCCCTGCGTGCCCGCAAAGACCTGCAGGAACACGAGGTCGTTGTCCAGCTTGATGACGTTCGCGTAGCTGTCGCCCACGAGCGCCAGATCCCCGTTGCGCACGCCGCTCGCCCGCACGGACACGACGTTGCCCACTATCGATTCGATCTTGGTGTAAATCTTCTGCATATCGTCAACCCGCCTGTTCGCCCGATGTCGTGAGATATATATCCCGTATGCGTTTTTCCTGTTCCTCGAAGCGCTCCGAACCGAACTCCGTGGTGTGCCAGTCGAGGAGCGCCTGGCGCAGTTTGTTGAAGAACGCGCGTATCTCGCCCTTGTCCTCCCACGGGTAGTCGCGCGTCAGTATGTCGTACATGACCGCGAACTCGCGCCGCTGACGCTCGGGCCCGCAGGCGGCGTCGATGGGGTCGAAGGAATCCTGTTGCAGGTACGCCGCGTCCAGCAGCTCGCCCTTCTGGTAGGTGACGTAGTCCTCCGCGGACACGCCCTCTTCGCCCACGACCTTCATCATGCGGTTGATCTCCGAGCTGCGTATGAGTATGGCGCGCGCCCGCTCGACCTTGTCGCCGTCCACGACGCCCTTGTATTTGGACCAGGACTCGATGGGGTGTATCGCGGGGTACTTGCGCGCGTCCGAGCGCTCGCGGGACAGACCGTGGAACGCCCCCACCACCTTGAGCGTGGCCTGCGTGACGGGCTCTTCGAAGTTTCCGCCCGCGGGCGACACCGTGCCGCCTATGGTGACGGAGGCCGTCCTGCCGTCGCGCAGACGCACCTTGCCCGCGCGCTCGTAGAAGGACGCGATGACCGATTCCAGGTATGCGGGGAACGCCTCGTCGCCGGGTATCTCTTCCAGACGCCCGCTCATCTCGCGCATCGCCTGCGCCCAGCGCGACGTGGAGTCGGCGAGCAGCAGCACGCTCAGCCCCATCTGGCGATAGTACTCCGCCAGCGTGACGGCGGTGTAGACGGACGCCTCTCGCGCGGCGACGGGCATGGAGGACGTGTTGCATATGATGACGGTGCGCTCCATGAGCGACCTGCCCGTGCGCGGGTCGGTCAGCTCGGGGAACTCCTTCAGGACCTCCACCACCTCGCCCGCGCGCTCGCCGCACGCCGCGATGATGACCACGTCCACGTCCGCGTTCTTGGCCTCCATGTGCTGGAGCACCGTCTTGCCCGCGCCGAACGGCCCGGGGACGCAGAACGTCCCGCCCTTGGCGACGGGGAGAAAGGTATCTATGCAGCGGATCTGCGTGACGAGCGTTTCGTCCGGACGCAGCCGCCGTTCATAACAGGTTATGGGCTTTTTGACGGGCCACGTGAACACCATCGACAGCGAACGTTTCGCGCCCTTGCCGTCGCGTATCACGGCGATCTCGTCATGCACGTTGTAGACGCCGCGCGGCGCGACGGACTCCACCGTCCACGCCTCGTCCGCCAGCCCGAACGGGACCATTATGCGGTGCGCGAACATGCCCTCGGGCACGGTACCCAGCGTGTCGCCCGGGCGCACCTTGTCCCCCGCCGCGACCGCGGGCGTGAACTCCCAGTCCTTGTCGGGTATGGGGTCGAGGTACTCGCCGCGCTCCAGAAAGAAGCCGCACTTCTCGGCCAGCTCGGGGAGCGGGTTCTGCAACCCGTCGTATATGCGCGTCAGCAGCCCCGGCCCGAGCGAAACGCTCATCAGCTCGCCCGTGAACTCCGCCCGATCGCCCACCTTGATGCCGTTCGTCGGTTCGTATATCTGCATGTCGGCTATGCCGCCGCCCACACGTATTATCTCGCCTTTCAGTCGTTTGCCGTCCACGAGCACGTAACCGACCTCGTTCTTGCGAATGACTCCGTCCGGTCGGACGGACACGAGGTTGCCGTTGACGCCCGTTACGCTTCCTGTAATACGATCCATCGTTTCACTCCGTTCCCCCGATCGGGATCATGTCGCGCAGCCCGTCCAGGATGCGTCCCAGCTCCGCTTTGCCCTTTTCCCGATCGAAAACATTTTTCCTTTCAAGCAGTTTCAGTTTGAGCGCGTAACCCGTGAGCGCGTGCTCGTCGAAACAATGCGTGCCCGTCAGCTCGTCCAGCTTGTCGAACTCCAGCGCGAGCAACGCCTCTTCCGCCGCGAGCGGGTCCTTGCCGCTCACCGCGTCGCTCACGGCCTTGGTCATCGCCGCGTCCTTGTCCCCGCCCGGCGCGCGTTTGCCCAGCCGCGCGTTGCGGTAGTCCGCCAGCGCGCTCCGCAGAGCGGAATGGAACTTCGCCCATTCGGAGAGCAACGGCCCCTTGTCCGAGGAGAGCGTCAGCCCCGCCAGCGCGGCGTACCGCGACTCGCTCACCGTCGACTCGCACGCCGCCAAAAACTCCGCGTACGTCAGCGGCGGCTTCCCCGACGCCCGCAGCATGGGCAGCGAGGACATCAGATAATAATACGATGCCATGGCCCTCTCCCCGTCAGATAGCGAGATCCGCGAAGTAGGGCGCGAGCATCTCCGCTATCGCCTCGTCCGAACAGTCGAAATATCCCGAACCGTCCTTCATCGCCAGTCGGAACCCCACCTTCACGCTCGGGTCGATCCTGATCTCCAACCCCTTGCGCACGGCATCGGCCAGCTCGCTCTTCAGCGCGTCCGTGACTTCGCCCACTTCCGCCGCGTACGGCGCGGGGTCCTCCCCGTTCATGGCGGCGCGTATGAGCTTCGCCAGCGTTTCGGGCTCCAACGTCCTGTCTATGTCCGCCGTGAGCAGCTTCTCGAACTCCTCCCGAACGGCGTTCTTGAACGCGAGCACCGCGTCGCGCTTGGCGTGCTCCGCGGTGACCTTCGCGCTGTCCTTCAATATCTTTACTTCGCTTTCGCTCTTGGCCGCTATCCGCGCCGCCTGCTCCTCGGCGTCCGCGACGATCTTAGCCGCCTGCGCCTTGGCCTCCGCGACGATACGCTCGGCTTCCGCCCGCGCCGCGTCCACGCCTTCCTTTCTGATCGCGCCGATCAGATCCCCGATCTGCATTTCCACGCTCGTTTTCTCCTTTACAGTGAAAGCTCACTCCCCTATTTTATCCTACTTTCGCCCAAATGTCAATACCGTTTTTGCAATGTTTTGCTACATTTTATGCCGTACGCATCCCCTTCTCTTACGCACCGAAAATGGCGCGGTCAAACGCGCAAAAAGCCGGTACGCGCCTGCCGATATCCCGTCCGCATTTTTCGCATACTCGGTATTATTTTTCGCATTGTCGGTAAGCGCCTATGCGCCCGCCGCGCGCCCCGACCGACAGCCGCACGCCCAAAACAAAAAATTTTTGCCCCAACGTGCGAAAACAGTTGCTTTTTCCCGATAGCTTTGTTATAATATCAAGGCTTTAATTGTGGCGGCGTAGCTCAGTTGGCTAGAGTACTCGGTTCATACCCGATTGGTCGGCGGTTCGAATCCACCCGCCGCTACCACAAGTCCCTATGGTCAAGCGGTTAAGACACCACCCTTTCACGGTGGAATCTCGGGTTCGAGTCCCGATAGGGATACCATTGCGCGGCAACGCCCTCGGCGTGGCCGCGCAAGGACTTATTAACGGCGACCGCCGGTCTGTCGTTAAGGAAGCTTAGCTCAGTTGGGAGAGCATCTGCCTTACAAGCAGAGGGTCACAGGTTCGAGCCCTGTAGCTTCCACCAATAAAAGCCCGATATGCTAAAACGCATATCGGGCTTTTATTTATGCAAGTGACGGATCGTATCCGTGACCCTCGCGCGTGAGGCAGAACAAGCACTCTTTTGTTGCGCACCGCTAACGCTCGCCAAAGGCGTGCGCCACAAAAGTGACGCATCTGCGGGATCTTTTTCGCGCCTCGGCGCGAAATTCCCCTTGACGCCGTAAGGCAGTCTGCGGGGTCGTCGCCCTTCGGGCGTACGAATTTCGCACCGATCCATCGAAAAATCTCGCCGCATCTGCTGCTTTCGGTGCTCTCCGTGGCTTGTCACAAGTGATGAGCTTGAGAAGTTCCACGGTCGGATAAGGCACGAACCGCAAATATACGGCTTCCCGCACTCTCCGTGGCTTGCAACAAATATCGGGCTTACTAAGTTACGCAAAGCCAAAACCGACGCGCGCTTTGGGAACAGACAACTGCCTTACATAATAAATCGAGCGAACTGCGCCGCGCGATGGAAGTGAGCGGGTCAACCGTGCAGATATATTATGTTTTTGCCTTTTCTTTGCGCGTATTTCAACGTCGCGGCGGCGCCGCCCCATCGGTGTTGAGCGAACGCGATCACGATATCCGAACAAAGCACCATCCATTCGTTGCGGCGGACTATGGCAAGCCGATAAGGCACCGTTTCCAATGACGGGCATATCGTATCGTCGTAACGTGCGCGCATTTGCTCTGTGTTTTCCGAACGAAAACGCCCTATGTACGGGGTCACCAAAATTTTTTCGCACTCAACATCCGCAAACTTGATACGCAAGCGGTCGATAGCATTTTCCGCAAGACGATCGAAAGCACCGTATCCCCCGCAATAAAAGCACAGCCTTTCGCGAGCGCGGCTCGCGGCTTTGAATATTTTAGCCAATTCTTCGTCAAGTTGCTCGCTCAAGGCTTGCTCACTGCCAAAAACGGAGCGATGTCCGCAAAATGTCACTGTCATGCTCGTATTATAGCACAGGATAGTGAGCCAATGCAAAGTAATACGGATACGCTCAGTATATTTATTTTGAAAAGTTTTATACTATCCCCGACAGGCGAAGGAACGCCGTCAAAGGAGATCGGTATAAATGACGCTTGCGGAGGCATTGTCGGCTCGCGTGGACGAGCTTTTGAAAGAGAAGAAAATGACGCAATACCGACTCGCCAAGCTGAGCGGACTTGCACAAACGACGATCGCGGATATACGAAAAATGCGCAATAAAGGCACGAACATCCAGAACCTCAACGCCTTGGCGCAGGGGCTGGGCACCGATCTGCGCGGCTTTTTCGACTCTCCCCTTTTCAACGGCGAAAACATCACCGATTGACGGATCGCGCAAGCGGCGTGTTGTGCGCCTTACTGCAGGACGCGATACGCGTTCGTTACCATATCGCCGCACCATGATAGCCGTGCTTTCGGCCATACCGCTTACGATCGCGCATTGCCGAAACGCACGCGCAAGCATGCGCATAGGACGCAAACGCCGCGCAAAATCTGCCTTACGCGGTAACGCATTATATGATTCGGCGCGAGCGTGGCTCGCGCGGTAGTCATGCGCTTCCCTTGGGCGGTTCGATGCAAGCGTGGCTCACGCGGTAGTCATGCGCTTCCCCTTTAACGATTCGATGCAAGCGTGGCTCGCGCGGTAGTCATGCGCTTCCCCTTGGACGGTTCGATGCAAGCGTGGCTTGCAGGGTGTTCGCGCTTTTACTTGGGCAATTCGGCGCGAGCGTGGCTCACGCGGTAGTGCGCTTCCCCTTGGGCGGTTCGGCGCAAGCGTGGCTCGCGCGGCAATCGCGCTTTTACTTAGTCGGCTATAATATAAATATAACAATATAATAATATATAAGCCCATTAAGCCAAAGCTCGGTCGCAAGCGACGCGATCGGATCGACAAAAGACCAAAATCTTCCCCCAAACACAAAGGCGGCACGCTTTCGGCGTGCCGCCTTGTTTCTTTGTTTTCGTAATTTTTCCGAACATTTGGCTATCGGACAGGACCGCTTGCCGCTTTCGTTCCGCGGTCATGCGTTCCGCCAAGGCGGCGTATACCCGCCGTTGCCCGACCGTCCGCGTATGCCCCGATTTGATCGGACACGCGAACGAGCGCGCATGACGCGGCCGACAGCGGCGCGAGCCTATACGAAACGCTTATCTTCTGCGTTTTTTGCGCTTTTTGTTTTTGTGCACGGCAACGGCGATAAGTATCGCGAGTATCACTATCACGACGATTATCACCACGACGATGGCTATCGTGCGCTGGGTATCGGTCAGGCCGTTCCAGAGATCGAGCAACGGGTTGCCGGGCGCGGTGGTCGGGTCATCGTCATCGGTGGACGGCGGCGGATCGGTCGCGACCGAGCCGTTGGGTTCGGTGGGGCGCACGCCGTTGTCCGCGATCTGGGTCTCGGGGTTCTTTTCGTTCTCGCCGGATACCAGACGCGAAAGAGCGGTCACGCCGGGGGTCTCTTCCGTGCACATCAGCGCGCCGTCCGCGCCGACGTCGAAGCGGATGTTACCGCTGAGGTCTGTACGCTCGATGCGTTCGGGGCTGAACTCCATATCCATTATGCGTTGCAGAGTGATGGCCGTGGGGTGGCCGTAATCGTTGCCGTAAGACTGGTCGTTACAGCTGAAAACGGTATACGTATTGCACCGCGCGTTCACGTTGGAGCACATGATGTCGAGGTACGCCTCGCTGGACGAAGTCGAGCTGCCGTGGTGACCCAGCTTGATAACGTCGGCGGTGAAATCGCCCGTGCGGAAACGGTCGTAACGCTCGTCCGTATCCGTTTCGGTCACCTTCTCCACGAACTCCGCTTCGTTACGCGCCTCCGCATCGCCCGAAAGCACGATGTCGCGCCCGGCGTACGACAACACCATTATGGGCGAGTAGTCGTTATTGTCCGAATAGGGCGGGTCGAGCGGCGAATAGAAATCGAACGTGTACTCCATCGTCTCGCCTTCAACGGTCACCGAGCCGCCGATGTGGTTGATCTCGTCGTTGTCGGGGTCGATGACGTACACCTCGTCCGTCATCTCGTACACGGTCGAAAGCGCGTTGCGATAGGTCGCGGTGTCCTGCATGTTGTTCTTGGGTACGTCGGACGTGTCGTAAGGTATGCCGTACTTGCCCTCACGCCCCACCGCGGGATCGGTGTAGGAATCGTCCTTGGAGTTGTCCGCGAGCTGCGACGGCCGATACACCACGTCCGCCGTGCGCGTGCCGTCGAACACGCGGGTCACGCCGCCTATGTGGTCGGCGTCGGCGTGCGTTATGATGAAATAATCGAAATCGCTTATCCCCAACCCGTCTATGTACTCCTCCACGGCGGTGTAGCTGTCACTGCTCGAATGCCCCGCGTCTATGAGCATCGTCTTGCCGTCGGGGAACTGTATCACGCAGGAGTCCGCCTGCCCGCAGTCGATAAAATGCACGCTCAGCGTACCCGTTACCGCCGCGCCGTCATCCGCTTTGACCGTGTATACCGATACCGCGAAAGTGACTGCCGCCGCCGTGAAAAACAACGCGGCTACGACGATCATGATCGCGACATACCTCGGTATGGTCGTAAATCCGTGTTTCATATTACCTCCGTTTCCGTTGTTTGTCGACCCGCGCCACGCTTAACGCGTCGGGCCGACGTTCCGCCACTCCTTCGCTTTAAACAGCTCCGCGGCGCGAATATGCCGACGGGGATCTCCCGCCAAGCACTTAATAACCTTAATAACGCCTCGGGCTTGAAAAACGAAATAACACATTGAATTTGAAAGCCGACGCCGCCCAAACTCGAAAACATGGTCTTTTGAGTTTTATCCGTGCGTGCGGTCGTTTTTGTGTGAACGGTGACGCACTGTGATAAAATTTTACGTAACGCCGCGATGACGGATACGTGATACGCAAAACATGTAAATTTTCGCGTGTCCGTCGCGTGTTCGTTTATGACCTTTTATGCGCATGCTTGTCATTTATCGACACGTAAAGGTCACATGTCCGAATATTCACGCCCGCCACGGTCCGTTTTCAAGCATTTTTGCCGTTCTCACCGGGCGGCGCAAATAAATTATATCAGTATCAGCGCCGCTTCGCCCGGCGCTCACAGGCGCAAGCCAAGCATATGCGGTAATGATCCACACACCAAGCGTTAATTCCCCTCCGAGCGATCACGATCATAGAAAGCCGCGCCCATACGCAACGGTCATGGTCCACGCGCGGGCGTTCACTTTCCGCCAAGCGATCTTTATCTTGCCCGAAATTCGCATCTATGCGCCACGGTCATGATCCACGCGCGGGCGGTTACTTTCCGCCGAGCAGGTCGTCCGTCAGTTTGAGGTACGTGGTGGTGGGCAATATGCGCTTTGCGAAGTAGAGGAATTTATACTTGCCGCCGATTATGTACATAGCCTTTTTACCGCGGCGGCAGATCTTGTACATCTTGTCGATGACTTTGGATATCGGCATACGCTTTTCCTCGCGGTCGTACACCTTTGCCTGCGCCTTGGCGACGCGGTCGCCGTAACGCTCCGAGGTCTTCGTATCCGCCAGCTTATTTGCGGAGAAGTTGGTGCGTATCTCACCCGGGCAGAGCGTCACGACGTCTATGCCCGTCTGCGACAGCTCCATACGCAAAGCCTCACCCAGCATAAGCTCGGCAGCCTTTACGCTGCAATACACGGAACGGAACGGAATAGCGGTCAGCCCCGCAATGGAGCTCATGAAGATTATGCGCGCACCGCGAGTCATGTGTTTAAGCGCCGCTCGGGTAAGGAAGAGCGCGCCGTAATACGACACGTCCATCGCCTTGCGTATGTCCTCGACGGGGATAAGCTCGGTCGCTCCCGAAATGCCCACGCCCGCGTTGTTTATAAGTATGTCTATCCGCCCGTAACGCTCGACTATCTTGTCCACGGCGGCGTTGACCTGCCCCTCGTCCGAAACGTCGCAAGGGTAGTCCGTTTCGCTCTCCGCGCACGACCGCGACAGCCCGCAAACGACGTCGCCGTCCGCACGGAATTTTTCGGCAAGCGCCTTGCCCAGGCCGGACGTTGCGCCCGATATGACTACGATCTTTTCCATACCCGGATTATACCATATAGCCCGCGTCATGTAAAGTCATTTCCTCCGCCCCTTTATACGGTCATGCTACATTATACTGATATTATACTTATAATAATTTATTGGCATTTTTATACTGATTATATACTTAATATATACTGAAATTATACTTAGTACTCCATCGTTAAAAAACGGTTAGAAAGTACGCTCGCCGTGTCGCCGGCTGTTTCGGCAGGGCGAGCGGATATGACCGAGAGCCCGTCATCGGCACTGTCTAATGCTCTGCCCCATGCGCAAAAGAACAAGATCTTTGCCCGGACGGCTATTTGCGGCATCGCGCAAACGGGCGCAAAACCACCGCGAATATCGGTCTTGCCCTGCCCGTTCACCCGCTCAAAAAGGACCCATGCGGCGATAAAAAAAAACATGTTATCGGATACGCGCCACAAGCAAACAACGGTAACAAAATCAAGTCAGTCACGCACGGCAACAAAACCATGACCACAACAACAAAACAGACATCGCACAGTCGCATGACCGACCGCGCACGGTATCGACTCCCGGCAAGTACGACCGTCGATCCGACCACGCATGGCGGAATAGAGCGAGGGCGACCGCCGATCGGACTATGCACGGCCGCCGATCCGGCTACGCACGATCGCCTATCCGAACACACACGCTGGCAAAGCCAAGCAAGCACAGTCGCAAATTTAAGCACGCGCCACAGATTTGGCCGACACAGC
>ERZ1106930.184-NODE-184-length-20834-cov-71.500409_pt1 | contig 20834 bp, 10 predicted proteins | sample MGYA00403663_ERZ1106930 | MGnify/ENA primary metagenome ERZ1106930 (study PRJEB35170, sample SAMEA104062438) | human gut metagenome | biome: human gut; feature: human-associated habitat; material: faeces | place: Denmark | collected 2012-06-26 ... | reverse complement strand
TGCTGGCGGCGAAAGCGGAGTCGGGAGCGAGCGTGGACGCGGAAGCGATGACGGAAGCGGGCGACGCCGCCAAGACGCGCACGCTGGCGCGGGAAGCGGACACCGAGAGGTATCTGGACTCGCGTACGACGGGCAACCGCGTGACCAACCTGTTCGAAGACGCCGACATCAATTACTGGGTGGAGGACGCGGTGACGTACCTTACGCGTCGGGATTGGAGCGGTACGTATCCCACGGAAGCGACCACGGTGGCGGCCACGCCCGAGATGGTGGAAGAGCTGGACGGCTACACGTACGAAAAGCCGGAAGGCGCGCCGAGCGTGTCCGACTACACGCTGGGCGAGGACGCGGGGATCAAGTTCGTGGACATGTACGGAGTGCCGTACGAGGACGATGAGAAGTGGGACGCGTTCCTGGACCAGCTTACGATAGACGACATGGTGAGCATCCTCGACGACAGTTTCAGCACACGCGGAGTGGTAAGCGTGGCGAAGCCCGAGCAGAAGAACAACGACGGACCGGACGGAGCGCAGCAGTCGTACATCTACGGCGACAAACGCGGAGCGACGTGCTATCCGGTGGAGACGGTGCTGTCGTCCACGTGGAACCTGGAGCTTGCGGCGGCGCGCGGACGATTCCTGGGCGAGGATAACCTGTACTCGGGAGCGACGCAGATGTGGTCGCCCGCGTCCAACATCCATCGTACGCCGTACTCGGGAAGGAACTACGAGTATTACAGCGAAGACGCGATAGTGAACTATTACTTCCTCGGGACGGAAGTACGCGAGATGCAGGCGATGGGAGTGAACGTCGCGCCCAAACACCTCGCGTCCAACGACCAGGAAACGAACAGATACGGAGTGGCTACGTTCATGACGGAACAGACGCTGAGAGAAGGGCCGTTGAAGGGCTTCGAAGCGGCGTTCACGGTGGGCGGAGCGCTGGGAGTGATGACGACGTACAACCGCATCGGGTGCACGTACGCGGGCCAGAGCAGCGCGTTGCAGGAGGAACTGCTGACGGGCGAATGGGGGTTCAACGGCGTGATCATAAGCGACGCGGTGACGGGCAAGATCTACCAGCATCCCGTGGAGATGCAGGCGGCGGGCAACGACATGTATTGCATAAGCGTGGGAGCGGACTACTTTGCGGGTCCGAAGATAAAGCGAGCGATACTGGAGAACGACGACGGATACCTTCTGGGCAAACTGCGAGAGACGAATAAACAGTTCTACTACGCGTTCGCGCATTCCAATCTCGTCAACGGCCTTACGCACGAGTCGGAAGTGGTAAACGTACTGCCGTGGTGGCAGGGACTGATCATCGCGGTGATAGTACTGCTGTCCGTGGCGACGGCTGTGTGCGTGGTGATGAGCGTGCTGTCCTGCGTAAAGGGCGGGAAAGCGAAGGAGGTAGCATGAGACCGGATAAGACGCGCGGGATCCCGTGCTTTGTGCTGAACGCGGCTGCGAGCGCGCTCGCGCTGGTGATAGCGATAGTGTACGCCGTGTACTCGGCGAGCAACGACACGTTCGTGCCTGTGGTGTTCGTGATGCTGGTGCTGGGAGTTGCGGGAGGCGTGGGCGTCATGCTGACGGACGTGCCGATGCTGCCGCTTGTGCCGTGCGCGTTCTGGTCGCTGGCGTTCTCGTTCTTCCTGTCCAACCGCCTGATGATGTTCGGTGACTACCTGAACGGACTGCCGGGACTGTCGGGCGGGGGCAACATCATAGAGCTGGTGTTCTTCATCCTGATAGGCACGGTGCTGTGCGTTGCGGCGGAGATAGCTATCTGCTTCATGGACACCCCGAAAAACCGCGCCTCCCGCGCGAACTAAAAATCGATAGTTACGGCGCAGCCGTTTCTATATAAAAAATCTTATTAGGAGGTTTTTTCCAAATGGAAAAAGGGAAAATGACGAAAAGCCTCGCATTTCTGACGGTAATCCTCGCAATAGTACTGTCCGTCATGCTCGGCGTTTTTGTTACCGGCTATTACCATGCCGGAGCTTTCAGCACCATGGAAAAGAACGGTGATTTTTATCCCGATTATGCTACCATGGAAGAGGCGCAGGCCGCCGCGAAAGCTCTGAACATCCAAATGGCCGAGGAAGGAACGATACTTCTCAAGAACAACAACAATGCGCTTCCCGTCGCAAGAACGGAGCGCGTCAGCGTGTTCGGTACCAGCTCCGACTCCATCCAGGGCGCAGCCGCGTCGGGTTGGGGCGCGACCGCGATAGAGGGTCAGATCCAGGATATGGCGCAGGCGCTCGCCGACGAGGGCTACATGGTGAACCCCGCGCTCCACGACTTCTATGCCGCGAATTCGTACAACACCAGCTCGCAGGGCAGAGAAGAGACCACCGAGTTCGGTGCGGCGGTCGAGCGTTCTTATAAGGAATACAACGACGTCGCGTTCATCACGCTGACCAGATTCCTTCAGGAAGGCACGGGCGCGGGCGACCACAACACCGTCCTCAACGGTAAGGGCATAGGCGCCGAAAAGACGGCCGCCACCGACAAGCAGGTGCTCGCCGACGCCGAGGGCGATTGGCACGCCGATCTCGCCACCAACGAAGACGGTACCGAGACGTACAAGCACGAGCTGATGCTCTCCAACGAGGAGGAGGCGCTGCTCGAATACGTCAAGAAACAGGGCTTCAAGAAGATCATATATCTCGTCAACGCTGTCGTACCCATCGAGTACTACGATCTCGAGAACGATCCCGACGTGGACGGCATACTGATGATCAGCCGTCCCGGTGCGGTCGGCCTCAGGGGCGTCGCGAACGTCATCTCGGGCGACGCCAACCCTTCGGGTAAGACCAACCAGATCTACGCCAAGGACTTCACCGCCGATCCCATCTGGCAGAACGTGGGCTTCAACAACCAGACGAACGCCGACTACAACAAGATGAAGTTCAACGCGGACGGCTCCGTCGCGACCGATAGCGAGACCGACAAGACGATCACCAACGCCAACGCCATACTGTCCAAGGTGACCTACCGTTACATAGACAGCGCGCCGGGCGCAGAGGTGACCACTTACCGCACCACCCGCGGCAACATCTACAACTTCCCGACGGGTACCGCGGCGAACTACTCCACCGATGCGGCGGGTCTGTTCGGCACGGACTACGAGGAAGACATCTACCGCGATTACTGGTATTACGAGACCAAGGCCGCGGATATGAACGAAGCTACGCCCGGTAGTGGTACGACGTGGTATAACGACAACGTTGTGTATCCTTTCGGTTACGGTCTGTCCTACGGTTCCGAGTTCGCTTACGAGATAGAGAGCGTAACGCTTAACGACGGCACCGCGCTTTCCGAAGGCGGCTCTCTCGCAAAGGCGGATATCGAGTCCGCGGTCAATAACGAGGCCGAGATCAAGAGCGGCACCGTTACCGTCAAGGTCACCAACGTGGGCTACGCCGCGGGCAAGGAAGCCGTACAGCTGTACGTCACCGCGCCTTACGACGCGACTAACGCTCCCGTCGAGAAGCCCTTCGTCAAGATGGTGAACTTCGAAAAGACGGGCGTCCTTCAGCCGGGCGCGTCCCAGACCGTGGAGATCACTTTCAACATGCAGGATCTCGCGTCTTACGACTGGCAAGGTCTTGCCGGCGATAAGGGCTACGTCATGGAAGCGGGCGACTGGACTCTGCGCGCAATGGGCAGCTCCAACAGCTGGATGGGCGCGGATGTCGGGAACGCCGATGACGACTACGACGAGCGTAACTTCACGGTGAACGCTACCGCTTATCTCAAGCTGGACGACTTCTCCGGCAACGAAGTAGGCAACCTCTTCTCGCCCGAGAACGGCGTGTTCTCTTCCGTACGCGGACATGAGGACAACATGTATAAGTTCAATGAGTCCGCAGACGCCAAGCAGACGTTCATGTCCAGAAAGGACGGCTTCACGGATTCATTCCCTAAGGCTCCCACGGATGCGGACATGACCGTTTCTCAGGCGACTCTCAACCGTATCGCTTACTGGCACAAGTTCCAGATAGGCGAGGGCGTCACGAAGTTCGACGAAAAGGCATATTCCACGCAGCTGACCGGCGACAATATGGCGTCTACGTCGACCGGCGCTCCCAATTTCTACATCGAACCTACGCCCGATGATTTCGAAGGTCCTCGTTATCAGGACGGTCAGACGCTGTATTACGATGCAGAGAACGACGCTATAACGACCGTCGCCGAAGGTAACGAAAAGATAGTTGATCCCGCGGATTTCCCCTGGATCGCCGACTTCGAGGCGGCAAAGGCCGAGATCGATACCTGGAAACAGGCGGCGCTCGGCACCGAGACCGTCACCGAGCTTCAGGTCTCCGACATGAGCGACGACGATCCTTATGACGGCGACAAGGGCACGGCCGAGTGGAAAAATTTCATGGATCAGCTTTCCTACAACGAGATGGAGTGGCTGATCAACAGAGGTCAGAAGCGCGGCATCGAAAGGATCGGCCTCGAAGCTCTTGCGGGCGGCGACAACTCCAACGACGGCGGCGGATACAAGTGGGCGTGCAACGGCATGATCGCCTCCACGTTCAACAAGGACATCGCTTACAAGCAGGGCCGTCTCATCGGTAACCTCTATCTGCTTCGCGGCACCAACAACGCATGGTGGGGCGGCACCGTCCAGACCATCCGTACCGTTTGGGCGGGCAGAAACGGCGAGTTCTTCGCCACCGATCCCATGCTCACCGGCTTCATGGGTTCGCGCATGACCAAGGGCGTCCGCGAGAAGGGCGTGGCTACCTGCATCAAGCACGGTATCCTCAACGACCAGCAGTCGCCTCGCGTGTCCGCGATGATCACCTGGCTCTCCGAGCAGACCCTTCGCGAGATCTACGCAAAGCCTTTCCAGATGGCTATCCAGGAAGGCAGCTCCAACTACTTCATGGGTTCCTACGCCAACATCGGTACGATGTACAACGGCGTCAACTACAACTTCATCACCGGCCTTATGCGCGGCGAGTGGGGCGCAACCGACCTTTCCTACACCACGGATAACCACGGTCAGGTCGGTCGTTACACCCCCGGCGACCTGATGGGCCGCGCGGGCAACGACAACATGGATACGTCCAGCCGCAAGGGTTACTCCGGCACGTGGAGCGACGAGAAGGGCACCGTTGAGTACAACGCGACCATCACCGAAAAGCTCAAAGCCGCTGCCGACGCGGACGAGGGCGTGCTCGACGCAGCCGAGACGGGCGAGCTCCAGTACTGGATGGCTCGTGAGAACGCTATGCGTTTCATCAACCTGCACTCCAAGACCCAGATGAACAAGAACGGCGTGGACGGTTCCGCATGGCTTGCGGCCACCGACGCCATCGAGCTGACTCAGGGCGTGGCCGTTGACGCGGCCGTGACCGTGGAGAACGGCATCATCGGCAACGAGTACGTCAACTATGCGATCACCGACGGCGAACTTCCCGAAGGCGTGACCATGGCGGCAGACGGCTCGCTCAGCGGTACTCCCGTCAGCGCGGGCGAGTACACGGTGAGCGTCACCGCCACCGCGGACGGCTGGGTGGAGATCGAGAAAGAGAACATCACCATCTCCGTCGCAAGCGGCTTCACCGTCAGCAAGACCGCCGGAACGACCGGCACCGCGTTCGCCGCGGCAGTGCTGTTCGAGGGCAGCGATAACGACACCACCTACACCGCGACCGGACTTCCCGGCGGTGTGAGCATCGCATCCAACGGTACGATAACCGGTACGCCCGTTACCCCCGGCACCTACACCGTGACGCTTACCGCGACCACGAGGACGGGCGTGTACGAGCACACCTTCGACATCGTCATCAGCGGCAACGCGACCGCTCCCGAAGGCAACATCGAGTCCGTCACCGTCTCGAACGGCAACGTCGTCGTGACGTATGAGAACGGCTACACCGCTTCCTCCGCGATACCCACGGTGGGCGGCACGCCCGGCGCAGACGGCAAGCAGATCGAGCTTCAGGTGACCGATACGCACGTGCAGTGGCGTTACGTCGGCGATGCCGAATGGAACGACCTCATCGCGCTCGAAGACATCACTGGACCTCAGGGTCCCGCGGGTGAGCAGGGTCCTGCCGGCGAGCAGGGTCCCGCAGGTCCCAAGGGCGATAAGGGCGACACCGGCGAGGCCGGACAGGGCGGCTGCGGCGGCAACGTCGGCGGCACGATCGCCATCGTCGCGGGCTGCCTGGCTCTGGGCGCCGTCGTCGCGATAGCTCTCAAGAAGAAGAAAGAAGACTAAACCCGACCGATCCCTCAATGAAGTTCCGCGGGCGGCATAGCCGCCCGCGGGACGTCTTGCGGGAAAACGGGGACCTCTCCGCGATCCCGCCTCAACATATATAAACAAAATAATATAAAAGGGAGACTGTTTATGAGAAAACTTTCAAGGATCTCCGTACTGCTGCTTTGCGCGGTCATCGCCATCGGCCTTTTTGGCGCCTGCGGACCGGCGGGCGGCGACGGGAATACTTACAGAGTGACGTTCAATCTCAGCTACAGCGCCCCGGCGGACGCATGGATCGCCATGGCGCAGGTCGAGAGCGGACAGACAGTCACGAAGCCTTCGGATCCCACTCGTGCGGGGTACTCATTCGACGGCTGGTACACGGACGCCATGTTCACGCAGGAATATGATTTCTCTTCGCCCGTGACCGCCGATCTGGTGCTCCGAGCGCACTGGGTACAGACCGAGGCAAACGTGACTTATTATCTCTACGGCGACACAACGGAATCGGGCAGCGTCGCGGTGGGGCAGGCGCTTGCCGAGCCGGCCGACCCCGGGCGGGACGGTTACGTGTTCGGCGGCTGGTATTCCGACCCGCTCTTCACGCATGAGTACGATTTCACGCAGGCGGTCAACGGCGACATCCAGCTGTATGCCAAGTGGCAGCAGACGGAAGCCACCGTCACGTTCAACTACGGTTACGACGGCAGAGTGGAAACGTCCAACGTGGAGATAGGGCAGTTCGTGGAAGAGCCGACCGAGCCGACGCGCGACGACTACGAGTTCACCGGCTGGTACACCAACGCTCAGACCACGGGCGAGCCTTACGACTTCTCGAGCGTGGTGGAGAACGACATGGTGCTGTACGCCGGCTGGAGGCTTGTCAACGCCACCGTGACGTATAACTACAACTACACGGGCGCGCCCGAGCCGGGCACCGTCAAGGCCGAGGTGGGCGAGACGACCACCGCGCCCGCGGATCCCGAAAGAACGGGCTACACCTTCAACGGCTGGTACACCGACATCAACGCCACCCGTCCCTTCGACTTCGAGAACACCGTCATCAACAACAACATGACCCTGTTCGCGGGCTGGACGATCAACGAGTACACCGTGACGTTCGACTGGAACTTCACCGGCGAGCCCGCTCCGCACGTGGTGAGCGGAGTCAAGTACAACACGCCCGTCGATCTTCCGAGCGTGACCGCGCCCGTCAACAGCGGGTACGTGTTCGTCGGTTGGTATACCGACGAGGCCTGCACCACGGCGTATGACTTCGACGCGCCCGTGACCGGCGATCTCACCCTGTACGCCAAGTGGCAGGAAGAGACCTCCGACAGCATCGTCATCACTTATCACCTCAACGACGGTACGGACACCATCTACGACACGGACGACACCGCGATAGCCGGTCTGTTCCTGACCGAGCCCGAGGAGCCCGTGCGTTCGGGTTACTACTTCGCGGGCTGGACAGTGGGATCTCCCGACGGCGAGCTCTGGGATTTCGGCCGCGACTTCGTGACCGGATCCATGGATCTCTACGCGAAGTGGCTGAAAGGCTATAACTTCGAGGCGGAGTACACCAACCTCACGGGCAAGAGATATCACGGCTGGTCGGACGACGGCGAGGCTCAGCCCGAGAACCTGGTGGCACAGTCCGACAGATTCGACAACGCCGACGCGATGAAGATAAGCAACGGCGCTCTGGTGTGGTGCCTGCTGTACAACGGCGCGTCGCTGGAATTCGAGATCAATTCGGACGTGGCCGTGGACGACGCGGTGCTCGTCATCCGCATGACGCCCGACGGCTTCGACTACGAGCTGGACGACACCGAGTGGCAGGTCCTCGTGAACGGCGAGCGTCTGGAATACGGTCACCTCTGCATGCCGCAGGGCAACGAATGGGCGGAGCTTGAAAAGCGTCCTCTCGAGAACTACCTCATGACGATCTCACTCAACCTCAAAGCGGGCCACAACACCATCCGCCTGCTCACCAACAACAATAACGGCCACGACGGTACCTATCACGCCGAGACCCCTCTGATCGACTGCCTGACCATCTACTCGTCCTCCACGCTCTCCTGGGAAGAATGCCATCCCGAGAACGTGCCCGGCCAGACGATGGCGGACGTGGACTACGCGATCGAGTTCGAAGGCGACTTCGATACCAACCGTGACCACGCGTATTGCCCTCTCGGCAATAACAAATAACGGAGGTCGACATGGATAAAGTATTGCAATTCATAAAAACGCGCAGCATAGCGTACTTCATCGCTCTTGCCGCCGTGATATGCGGAGTGGTGGCGTTCATCGTCTACCTCGCCGCCGGGACAAACAACTTCGTGACGTCCCTCTCGCCGTCGGTCATAGTGCCGATGGCGATAGGGATCGTCGTCGGGGTGGCGATGCTCGTCCGCACGTATAAGCTGGGCCTGCTCGCGGCTTACCTGGCGTTCTTCTACGGCATGGTCAGCGTGTTCATCGTAAACATCAACCTGATAGCCAACCTCGCTTACAACGTGGACGGCTCCAGCTTCCCCGTGGAGTTCTTCGTGATAGTCATATTCGCGGCGCTCGCCATGGTGGGTTGCCTCGTCGCGGGCATCATGACCAAGTACGGTCAGGGCGGCGCAAAAGCGGTAAAGGAGGGAAGAGCTGACTTATGAACAGACTGTTTTCATCCCGGTTATGGACGGTACTCGCGACGGTGTTCGCCACCATCCTGGTCGCTTTCATAATCGGCACGGGCGTGGCTTACGCTTACGCGCCCATCATAAACGTCACCCTGCACATCCAGACGTTCGAAACGGTGGAAACGGGGGACGGCACGGAAGACACCGAATATTTCAAATCGGATTACAAGACCATTGACGAGATATACGATTTCGCGTTCGAGGCGAGCAAGAACGTGGAAGCCGAGGGCCTGGTCCTCCTTAAAAACGAGGAGATAGCTCCGGACGTCAAGGCCCTGCCCATGGCGAAGAACTCCAAAGTCAGCCTGTTCGGCACGGGTTCGGCGTACATCAACTGCAGCTCGCAGGGTATGCGCAACCCGGGCGACAAGGAGGATTTCCCCACGCTCAAAGAGGCGCTCGAAGGCCTCGAGGGCGGAACGGTGGAGGTCAATCCCGACCTTTGGGAATTCTACACGACGGGGCTCGCCAAGGACTACGGCGGCACCAAGACCGTCAACAACGAAACGGGCCTCCAGACGTACTACGTCAACGAAGCGCCCTGGAACTTGTACAGCGCGGTGGAGAACTCCTTCGCCGATTACGGCGACGCGGCGATAGTCGTGCTGACGCGTGACTCCACCGAGGGCAGCGACGCGAACGCCACCCATTCGGACACCCCGACGGGCGACTACCTCACGCTGCACGAAAACGAAAGGGAACTGCTCGTCCAGCTCTCCCGCCTGCGCTCCTCCGGCACGTTCGACAGACTCATAGTGCTGCTCAACTCCGCGGTGCATATCCAGCTCGATTTCCTGGACGATCCCGCGATCACGGTGGACGGCATGATGTGGATAGGCAACACGGGCATGTCGGGCATACACGCCGTGGCGGAAGCGCTCGTGGGCGACGTCAACCCCTCGGGCAGACTGACCGACACCCTCGTCAAGGACAACTTCTCCTCGCCCGCGATGGCGTCGCTGTCCTATAACGACAACAAGATATTCTCGCGTTCGTGGACGGACGACAGGCTCAACGTGACCAACCGCAACTACGGCGTTTACGTCGAGGGCATCTACGTGGGCTACCGTTACTACGAAACGCGTTACTCCGACCTCATCGAAGGGCGTCCGGGCGTCGGACCGTTCGAATACGAGGACGTGGTGGCGTACCCCTTCGGCTACGGCAGCTCCTACACCGAGTTCGCTTACAGCGATCTCGAAGTGACGCCCTCCGCCGACGGTGAGACGTTCGACGTGTCCGTGACCGTGACCAACACGGGAAGCGTGCCGGGCAAGGAGACCGTGCAGCTCTACGTGCAGAAGCCTTACACCGAGTACGCCCGTACCAACATGATGGAAGTCGCCGCCGTCGAGCTGATCGGCTACGGCAAGACGAACGTCATCGAGGCGGGCAGGGACGAAACGGTCACCATAAGCGTGGAGAAGGCGGATCTCGCCAGCTACGACGTGTACGGCGCGGGGACTTACATCCTCGACGCGGGCGACTATTACCTCACCGCGGCCAAGGACGCGCACGACGCGGCGAACAACATTCTCGCAGCCAAGAATTACTCCGTCGGCATGACGGACGCGGGCGATCGCTCTCTGGTCGCAACGGGTGAGGACTTCATCACCGTCACCGAGCGCGACACGACGACTTACGCGGTCTCCCGCGAGGGCGACGAAGAGGTCGAGATAACCAACCGTCTGGGCCACATGGACATCAACAGATACGCGGGCATGGGCAACAACTACGTCACTTACGTGTCCCGTAACGACTGGGTGGGCACCTGGCCTTCCGCGGCGGCGGACATCGTGCTCAACGACATACTCGCCGAGGATCTCCAGAACGTGGACATCGCGGACGTCGAGCGCGAAGGCACGCTGCCGACCTACGGCGTCGCGAGCGGCCTTACGCTGGCGATGATGAGCGGCAAGACTTACGACGACGAGCAGTGGAAGCCCTTCCTTGACCAGATGTCCTTCGACGAGGTCAACACGCTGCTCACCACGGCGATATGCAACACCGCCGAGATAACCAGCGTCGCCAAGCCGCGTACGCGTGAGCAGGACGGCCCGACCTACTGCAAGGAGAGCAACATCTATCAGAACAAGATGTACACACGTTTCCCCTGCGAGGGCATATGGGCGGCGTCCTTCAACGCCGACGCGATAGCGGACGTTGCCAAGGCGATAGCCAACGAAGCGGTGTACGAGGACGAGAACTTCCTCAAATACACGGGTATGTACGCGCCCGGTCTCAACATCCACAGACTGCCTCACGGCGGCCGCAACCACGAGTACTTCTCCGAGGACCCTTACCTCGCGGGTATGGCCGCTCAGGCGGAGATACGCACGTTGCAGAGCTACGGCGTGATAACCTTCCCCAAGCACTACATCTTCAACGAGCAGGAGATCAACCGTAACGGCATCTCCGTGTGGCTGAACGAACAGTCCGCTCGCGAGATCTACCTCAGACCCTGGAAGTACGCCGTTTCTCCCAAGCGCGGCAACTCCCACGCGGTCATGACGGCGTTCAACCGCACGGGCGCGAAGTGGGCCAGCGCGGACAGCGCGCTCATCGACATCCTGCGCGACGAGTTCGGCTTCGACGGCTTCATCCTGACCGACATGGCGGACTCCAACGGCGCGACGTACATGACGACGCTGGACGGTATGCTCGCCGGTACGGACGCATGGCTCAGCTCGGGCAACGATCACAGCTTCGAGCAGTATCGCGGCAACGCGACCATAGAGAACCTGATGCGTGAATCCGTTCACAGGATCATGTACGTGACCGCCAACTACAGCGCGGCTATGAACGGCATGTCCACGACCACCAAGATCATTCCCCTCATGGCATGGTGGGAGGGCGTGCTCATCGCCGTGCTCGTGGTGTTCGGCGTGCTCACCGCGGGTTCGATAGCGCTGCTCGTCATCAGCCTTCTCAAAGGCAGACGGGCGGCGAGCGACAAGGCGTAATGCTCTTCGCGGCTTTGCGCAAGAGAGAGCGGCGCTGCGTCGTTGAGACGGCGTCCGCTCTCTCATACGCTTTTATGGAGGAAGAGGATTGAAGACCAAAGGCAAAAAACTATACTTTATCCTGCTCGCGGTCGTGGGCGTCATAGTCATAGCGGCAAACGTCGTGTGTCTGACGATGCAGGGCATGCTCAACAAATACACCGTGGGCGCGCCCACGAACGTGACGGCGGAAGAGCGGACGAAGATCGAAGCGGACGGCAGAGCGCTGGCCGAGGAGATAGCCGCGGACGGCATGGTGCTGCTCGAGAACAACGGCACGCTGCCGCTCTCGGATCTCGGCAACGTCAACCTGTTCGGGTGGTCGTCCACGGAGTGGGTGACGCACGGCTCGGGCAGCGGCGGCGTGGTGGGCGAATGCACCGACCTCATAGCCGCGCTCGAAGCGGACGGCGTGCGCCCGAACTCCGAACTGACGGAGCTGTACGAGAACTACGCGCCCGAACGCGAGTATTTCTCGAAGGGTGCGCTCAACACCTACGCCAAGGACTTTTGTAAGCTGTACGAGCCGTCCATGTCCGATTACCCGACCGACCTGCTGTCGCGCGCCAAGGAGTACTCCGACACCGCGATCGTGGTCATCGGGCGGGTGAACGGCGAGAGCAACGACGCGCCCAAGGCGCAGTACAAGTACGCCGCCGAAACGGATACCTCGCGCGAATACCTCGAGCTGTCCGCGGAGGAAGAGGATCTGCTGGGGTACGTGGGGGAGAACTACGACAAGGTCGTGGTGCTCGTCAACTCCACCAACGCCATGGAGCTGGGCGGCTTGAAGGATATCGAAGGCATAGACGCGGTGCTCGTCACGGGCGCCACGGGCACGTACGGCACGTCCGTCGTCGCGGATCTGCTCACGGGCGAGAAAACGCCGAGCGGACGTCTGACGGACACGTACGTCTACGACTTCTCCACCGCGGCGTCATACGCCAACGCGGGCGCGGAGGGCCTGGGCAAATACACCAACGGCGAAGGGCTGTATCCTTTCGACGGCACGATAAACGGCAACGTGGGCGAACAGGTGCCTTACGACCGACTGTCCTTCGTGGACTACGCGGAAAACATCTACGTGGGCTACAAGTGGTACGAAACGGCGGACGCCGAAGGCTTCTGGGCGTCGGACTTCGCGCATGACAAATGGGGCGTGACGTCTTACGACGAGGTCGTGCAATACCCCTTCGGCTACGGCCTGTCCTATGCCGAGTTCGACACGGAGATATTGTCCGTGACGCCTTCGGACGGAGCGTTCGCGGCCGATTCGACCATAACGGTCACCGCGCGCGTGACCAACACCAGCGGCTCGCGCTCGGGCAGGGAAACGGTACAGCTCTATTACTCCGCGCCTTACGCGGGCGGAGTGGAGAAGAGCGCCGTGGAGCTGGCGGACTTCGCCAAGACGGACGTGCTCGCGCCGGGCGCGTCCGAGGAAGTGACGCTCTCTATCACCGCGCGCGACATGGCGTCCTATGACTGCTACGGAAAAAGCGGGCACGTCGGTTACGTGCTGGAAGCGGGCGATTACGAGCTGTCGTTGCGTTCCGACTCGCACACCGTGCTGGACGAGCGCACGCTCACGCTGGCGGCGGACGTGACTTACGACGACGCGACCAACCTGTTCACGGGCGACGACGCGTCGGACGGCTACGGCATCGACGACGCGGACAACGTGGAGTACATGACGCGCGCCGACTTCGAGGGCACGTTCCCCGCGGCGCCCGAAGATCGCGCCATATCCGATGAGATAGCCGACTTCAACCTCTACGCCGCGGAGGACGCCGAGGCATGGATAGATGAGAGCGACGAGCCCATAGTCACGGGCGCGGACAACGGCATGACGGTGTTCGAGAACGGCACCGTCAACGAGCTGGGGCTTGCGCTGGGCCGCGACTACGACGACTCGCGCTGGGACGCTCTGCTCGATCAGCTTACCGTGGACGAGATGATGAACATCACGCTGCACAACAGCTACGGTGAGTCCAAGGCGCTGCCTTCCATCGGCAAGCCGCTGTCTTACGAGGCGGACGGCCCCACGCAGATAGGCTCGTTCAACTTGCCCTGGCACGGCACCGGCTTCCCCAATCCCACCACGATAGCGCAGACGTGGGACAAGGAGCTGGCCAACGCGTTCGGCACGCAGCTGGGCAGGGAAGCGGATATGCTGGGCTACCGCGGCTGGTACGGCCCCGGTTGCAACCTGCACCGCAGTCCGTTCGGCGGACGCAATTACGAGTATTACAGCGAAGACCCCGTGCTCAGCGGAGTCATGACCGCGCAAGTGGCGCGCGGCTCGCTGTCCACGGGTACGTATATGTACCTCAAACACTTCATCGCTTACGATCAGGAGACCTACCGCGACGGCGTGTACGTCTGGCTGACCGAACAGACGCTGCGCGAAACGTACGCGCGGCCCTTCGAGATAGCCGTCAAAGAGGGCGGCGTGACGGGCGTCATGACGGCGTATAACCGCCTGGGCGCCGTGTGGGCGGGCGGCAGCCACGCGCTGCTCACCGAGCTGCTGCGCGACGAATGGGGCTTCCGCGGAGCGGTCCTGACCGACTATTCCGATCACCACGCCTACATGTGCTTCGACCAGGCCATACGCGCGGGCGGCGATACGTGGATGGACGGCGTCATGGGCGCGGGCAAGTTCGCGTTCGAGACCGAGTCCGCCACGTTCATGCAGGCGCTGCGCACCGCCTCCAAGAACCTCATATACATATGGCTTAACGCTTACGCGCAAGCGGATGCCGCGGGCTTTGAAAAGAGCGTCGTGAACGTCGGCCTGCCCTGGTGGGGCGGTATGCTCATCGGGCTGGACGTCGCTTACGTCCTCGGCTTCGGGCTGTGGGGCTTCTTCAAGTTCCGCCGCAAGAAGACCGACGCCGCGTGATCGGCACGCGTGGGCTTATGCAAGTGTAAAGTAACGGGAAAAGCCCCCTCGAAAGGGGGGCTTTTTTCGTTATGTGTTCATATGCGCATCTGTGTCATCAGACGTTGTCCAGCTCGCGCTTGATCTTTTCGCGGTCGAGCTTCTGCCCGATGAACACGAGTTTGATCATACGGTCGCCGTATTCGGGATCCCAGTCGTGCGCGAACTTCTCGTCCGTCGCGAGCAGTCTGTCTATCTCCACGGGGGGAAGGGTGGCGTACCACGGCCCGTTCTCGGTCAGGTACTTCTGGCGTCCCGCCTGCTCGTAGACGTAGCTCATGTCGTTGTCGTCCGTGAAATACACCAGGCCCTTGGAGCGTATGATCATGCGCCCGTAGTCCTTGTTCGCCCAGTCCTCGAATTTCAGGCGGTCGAACGGACGGCGGCGATAATACACGTACGTCCCGATGCCGTATTCCTCCGCGGTGCCCTCGTCGTCGTTCTCGCCGACGCCGTGCTCGTGGTGGTGATGGTGGTGGTGATGATGCTCGTGCTCGTCATGATCGTGATCATGGTCGTGATCGTCGTCATCGTCGTCGTGGTCGTGGTGATGATGGTGCTCGTCCGCGTCCTCTTCGTTGTCGGTGCGGTCGAACTCCTCCATCCAGCCCGCGGAGTTGACGGCCTTTTCAAAGTCGAACAGTCCGGTGTCCAGTATCTGTTTAAGGTCCACCTTGCAGTAGTTGGTGTCGATGATGGTGGCGTGGGGCTGGAGCTTGCGTATGATGGCCTTGATGTTGTCGAGCTGTTCGGGAGTCACCTCGTCCACCTTGTTGAGCAGCACGATGTCGCAGAACTCCAGCTGCTGTATGACGAGGTTCTCGATGTCCTCCTCTCCGCGTTCGGCGTGCTCGAGCGCCTCGCCGCAACCGAACTCGTCCGCCAGGCGCAGCGCATCGGTGACGGACACCACGGCGTCCAGCTTGAGGTACTTGGGCATGCCGCGCTGCTCGAACTGATCTTCGAGGTAGGTGATGGTCTGTGCGATGGGGATGGGCTCGCAGATGCCCGACGCCTCGATGAGGATGTGGTCGAACTTGCGGGAGCGCACGAGGCTCGCGAGCTGTTCGATGAGGTCCTTTTTGAGCGTGCAGCATATGCAGCCGTTCTGGAGGGCGACGAGGTTGTCGTCCTTTCCGGCGACCACGCCGCCTTTTTCGATGAGGTCGGCGTCGATGTTCACTTCGCCGATGTCGTTGACGATGACGGCCATCTTGTAACCGCCCGCGTTCTTGAGCAGGTAGTTGATGAGCGTTGTCTTACCGCTTCCGAGATAACCGGTTATGAGTGTGATTGGTACGGTCTTCATAAATATTCCACTCCTTTGTTTCCCCGTTATTTTATAACTTATCCGTGTTTTTGTCAAATCTTTGAAAGGATGCGCGCCGCCTTTACATACGTCGGCGTTTGTGGTACAATACACGCATGACCACATTGCCCGAAAGATTCGTCGCCCGCGTGCGCGCCGCGCTGGGAAAAGAGGCGGAGGACTACTTCGCCGCGCTGGACGCGCCGCCCTCGCACGGCCTTCACATAAACGTCAGGAAGTGCTGCGCGGAGGAGGTGGACTCCGCGTTCGACCTGCGCGAGATACTGCCCGGCGCGCCCGTAAGGCGCGTGCTGAGCGGCCGTCCGTCCGCGCATCCCTTCCACGCGGCCGGCTTGTATTATATGCAGGAGCCGTCCGCCATGCTGCCCGTGTCCGCGCTGGACGTCCCCGAAGGCGCGCGCGTGCTGGACATGTGCGCGTCGCCCGGCGGCAAGAGCAGCCAGCTCGCCTGCGCCCTGCGCGGCGGTCTGCTGGTGTCCAACGAGATAGACCGCTCGCGCGCCGAGATCCTGCGCGAGAACATCGTGCGCATGGGCTACGACAACGTGACGGTGCTTTCCATGCGCCCCGACCGCGTCGCGTCGCTGTTCGGCGGCTTTTTCGACGTGGTCGTCGTGGACGCGCCCTGCTCGGGCGAGGGCATGATACGCAAGGAACCGCAGGTGCTCCGCGACCTCACCGACGCGGGCATCCGCGCGTGCGCGTCCCGCCAGCGCTCCATTCTCGAAAGCGCTGCGGCCTGCCTGCGCGAGGGCGGCACTCTGCTTTATTCCACCTGCACGTTCGCACCCGAAGAGGACGAGGACAACGCGGAGTATATTTTGTCGCTCGGTTTTGAAACGCTGCCCGTGCCGCCCGAGATCGCGTCAAAGGGCAGGGAAGCGCGGCTCGGCGTGAAGTTCATGCCGCACTTCTTTGAGGGCGAGGGGCAGTATTTCTGCCTCTTCCGCAAGACTTCTCCCGCTACCTGTGTCATGCACGAGAAAAAACGCGCGTTCCGCGAGGCGAGCGCCCGCGCGCTCCGCGCCCTGGACGAGGTGCTGGACGTCCGCGGCCTGAACGTCTGCGAGCGCGACGGCATGCTGTTCGCGCCCGCGCTCTTTTCGGACCTGCCCTGCCTGGTGAACGGCGTGATGCTGGGGCACACGGAAAAGGACGGCAGGTTCACGCCCTCGCATCAGCTTTTCACGGCGCTCGGCGACCGTTGCCGCTCCGTGCTCTCGCTCGCTCCCGACGATCCCCGCGTGGCTGAATACCTCGCCGGCCGCGAGATAGCGGGGGACGTCCGCGGCCGTTGCGCCGTCGCGGTGAACGGTCACGCGCTGGGCGGCGGCAAAGGCTCGGGCGGCGTCGTCAAGAACAACTACCCCAAGAACCTCCGCACCCACTGACCGTCCATTTGCGCTTCTTGATTGATGCTATGTTTGGATCATCCCACACCGCATGATATTGGAATTATTTCCCATTCCTGCTCGCTTTTGCTATTTGTACCAGACTTTCTTGCTTTTATCAATCTTTCGAACTCCTTATATATAATTGCGATTATAGTCGCTGTCTGATCATCGAGCGAAACTATATAATGTATAATGTTTTTTCAAGTCTTCGGTGATTGTGCGAGATTCTTATTGCCTTTAGCCGTATCCAATCAAAATCATGTAGGCTTACATCACCATATAAGCCCAAAGACATACAGAATAATATAATATTAGGAAAAGACTTAAAACAATTTTTTACCATTTTTACTGCATAAAATGAATAAAATAATATTTATTATATTATAAATTTGCAAAAAAAATACAAATCAAGTGCTTAAGCGCTTGATTTGTAGCATATAAATATATTATAATAAATGCATATGATGGCAGGAAGTCAATTAGGAGATTAAAAATATGTTAATAAGCTTTACATTTAAAAATTGCAGATCATTTTATGAAGAAACTTGCTTAAGTCTTGAGGCGGTTAAAGATAATGAATTGCGCGAAATCAATACTTTTAAGGTAGACAGTAAACTTATGCCTAAAGGTACAAACGAATTGTTAAAGTCTGCAGTTATTTTCGGCAATAATGCGTCTGGTAAGTCTAATGTCTTAAAAGCTTTGGCATATATGAAAAACGTATTGTTGGTATCGGCATCCCAATATCCTGTGGTCGCGGGGAATCAACCTTTCATGTTTAATGAAGGAGCTGATAATGAGAAAAGTAAATATGAAGTGGAAATTATTGAGAACGATACTTATTATCGATACGGTTTTACATTATGTCGTGGAAGCGTTAAAGAGGAGTGGTTGGATCGTCGAAAAGAGAGGTTAACCACAGTATTCAAGCGTTATGAAAATATGCTTGAGATTGTAGGCTTATCAAAACAAGCGGCAGGACTGATCAACTTATCACCTAGCACTTTGTTTTTATCTGTGGGCAATAATTTTAATTTGGATATTGCACCGTATTTGCATGATATAATGAATTGGTTTAATAAGCTTTTGATAGTCTTTGAAAACAATGCAAATAGTTTAGATATTTACACTATGGAAAATGGTAAATATAAAAAACAGGCATTGGAAATTCTTAAACTTGCAGATATTGGCATAAAAGATATGCGAGTCATTAAAGACAAAGTTGCGAATATGTCTGATTTAAATGACGTTTTGCGTTTTAATACGCAGTTGCAAATAAATCCTACTGATGTGGGGCAGTTAAAGCAAGAGAATGCCGATTTATATAATATTGATTTAGAAACAGTTTTTGATGTTCGGGATAAAAACGGAAAGTCTATAGGCCAAAAAATTGTAAGATTGTATAAGAATAGGGGGTTTAATTCAGAAGGGACTGAAAGATTGCTATGTTATCTCGGCTGGATTTTGGCCGCGCTTGATAAAGGTTTTGTTATAGTAATTGATGAAATCGATGCTAAATTACACTTTTTGGTCGCGGATTACATTTTAAAGTTATTTAATTCAATACACAAAAATCCTAAAAATTCTCAATTGATATGCACTGCTCATAATATAATGCTGATGGATGAAGATTTGCGTAGAGATCAAATATACTTTACAAGTAAAAATGCGCAAGGGGAAAGTAGTTTGGTCTCGCTGGCGGATTATAAAAATGTGAGAAAAACTGACTTATTTAGCAAGCGTTATCTTGCGGGCTTTTATTCTAAGTTGCCAGACATGTTTAGTGAGGATTGAGGTAATTATAATGGCACGAAAGAATAAAGAAATAAAAGAAAACAACGCCTTTTATATAATTACTAATGGTGCGGAGACAGAGTATAATTACTTTACCCTACTGAAAAGCCGTAAAAGTATATATGACGTGAAGGTCTTGTTCGCAAATAAAGATCCGCTCGGTTTGGTAGAGTATGCTTCGGATTATCTTAGTCATGCAAACCAGGTATGGTGCGTGTTCGATATAGATTATACGCATAGAGATGGAAAATTGATTCCAGCATTAAACAAGGCTAAAAAAATCGGGGTCAAAATAGCATTTTCAAATATCGCTTTTGAGGTATGGCTAATATCGCATTTTAAGGTGTGCAATAAGCCTTTGCAAATAGGCGATTACCAAAATGAATTAGATAATTGCTTAAAGGACGAGAAATATAAGGGTAATTACAGTAAAAACAATCAAGGAATGCTATCGGAATATTTCATACCACGGTATGCTAAAGCTGTTGAAAATGCAAGGGTAGTCCATCAACGATTTTTAAGAGATCACGGAAAGCAATACGGTGAAAATTCAAATCCAAAAATCTGGGAGTGGAATTCTTGTACCACAGTTTATAAGCTTATAGAAGCTTTAAAACTTTCCAAATAATAATTTATACTAAATATTGCTAATTGGGCTTGACAAAGAGCCATCCGAACTTACTGTTTGCGGCGGCGTTCGGATGGTTCCGTTTTTGCAGAGATAAGCGGACCGTCAATGCGGCGAAGACGCATTCACGGAGCGAAGCGGAGTTACGCACCGACCCCCGACCGTATCCCGACAATTCGTGCGTCAGTAAAGACCCGATCGCAGTGGGGGATATGTGCTCATATCGCCATATAAGCTAAATCGCCGGGCATAAGCCCAAAGCGACCGCAAAATCCGTATACCGTATACAATAATATAATATATAAAAAACATTTGTAAAGATCGAAACAATAAAAAATTCCGTATCGTGACGATACGGAATTTTCTTGGTAGAGATAAGTGGACTCGAACCACCGACCCCCACCTTATCAGGGTGGTGCTCTAACCAACTGAGCTATATCTCTATATGGTGGAGGTTAAGAGATTCGAACTCTTGACCCCCTGCTTGCAGGGCAGGTGCTCTACCAACTGAGCTAAACCCCCACGGACTGTCATTCTTCCCGACAGCTTATATAGTTTATCAAAATGACAGCCGATAGTCAAGCAAAAAAATCCGTTTTTTTAATATTTTTTTCGGAAAAATACTTGACTTTTCGCGCGCGTTAATGGTATTATATATGAACCGTCACCCCTGAGAGGTAAATGAGCGCGAAAAGCGCGCACGGTACGCTCGGAAGCGGCGGGACAAAGAAAATTTTTTTCAAAAATTTTCATCAAAACGCTTGACAAGCCCCAATGTATATGATATATTAATCGGGCTGTCAGCGAGA
>ERZ1106930.183-NODE-183-length-20872-cov-78.470529_pt1 | contig 20872 bp, 23 predicted proteins | sample MGYA00403663_ERZ1106930 | MGnify/ENA primary metagenome ERZ1106930 (study PRJEB35170, sample SAMEA104062438) | human gut metagenome | biome: human gut; feature: human-associated habitat; material: faeces | place: Denmark | collected 2012-06-26 ... | reverse complement strand
GACGTGTACAAAACACGTACACGAGCGAGAGCGTAGCCGCTCACAGTGCCGCTATACGCCGTCCCAAACACGAGGGGACGGCGCACCCAAAGAGCGTAGCCGCTCACAGCGCCGCTATCCGCCGTCCCCCTCTTGTGTATGTTTGGAACGGTTTCCGCCGTTCCAAACATACATAAGAGGCGGTGCATAAATGCACCGCCTCTTAAACCCAAAGGGATGCTGACGCATCCCTTTTCATCACTCGGTAGTCGAGCTCTCTTCCGTGGTCCCGTCCGACGTCGTGTCGTCGGTGGAGCCGTCGGTGGAGCCATCCGTCGTGTCATCCGTGGTATCGTCCGTGGAGTCGTCCGTCGCGGGAGCGTCCGACGTGATGTCGTAGATCGCGTCCAGCGTGTCCATCACGCCCTCGGTGCGAGCGCCGAACGTCAGACTGTAATATACCTTGCTGTCCGCGCCCGTTTCGTCCGTGGACACGTTCAGGTCGTGCGCGAGGTAAGCGTATGCCTCCACGTTGGCCACCCAGTTGTTACGGGTGGTGAGGCGGAACATCACGGTGTCGTAGGATACCTCGCCCGTGCGGCCCGCGTCGTCGCTTACCGAAAGCGTGCGTGCCTCGGGCAGGGTCACGAAGAAGGTGTAGCCCTCGGCGTCGGAACCGCGCGCTTCGGAGACCACGGTCTTGAGCTCGGAAACGGTCACTTCGCTCTTACGTATGTCCGAAGTATCCGAGAGCGACAGTCCGAAGCCGTAGTTGCCCTGGAGGCAGGCGGTGAAGAGCGAGAAGCTCATCATGTCGAAGAGGTCGTCGTAGGAATACACGCCGTTCTCCTCGCCGTAGCCGGACAGCTTACCGTCCGCGTTCTCGCCGCTGAGCATGTTGCCGCCATACCAGACGACCACGGACTCGCGGTCGGTCAGCCAACCGCCGTTGCCGTTGTCGTATTCGAGCGGGCGGATGCGGATGCTCGCGAGCACGATGACGGCGATTATCGCCGTGACCGCGATCACGCCCACCGTGATAGCTATGATGTTTCTTACCTTGGAAGACATTTTCGTTCTTATCCTTTTATCGTATCGTTATCTCCGCCGAGGTGCTGCTCCGTGCGGGGCGGCTCGGCGATGACCATTCCATCCTGTTTTTTGTTGCCGAAGTTGCGGTAGGTGCGCTCGTCGATTACCTTGATGACCTCTTCCGCGCTCTTACCGTCCATGATGAGGTCGAACTCGCCGGCGTAGATGGTCTCTTTTTCGATGAGCACGCGCACGAGCGTGTCGAGGAGCTTACGGTTCTCGCCCACGATCTTGACCGCGAGCGCGTGGCCGTCCTCCACGAATTTGTGCACCTGTTCGTCTATCTTGGCGGCGGTGGAATCGCTGTAGCTGTGGCTGGAGCCGTAGTCGCGGCCCAGGAACACCTCTTTGTCTCCGCCGTAGTACACCGGCCCGACCTCGCTCATGCCCCATTCGGTGACCATCTTACGGGCGAGCGCCGTCGCCTGCTGGATGTCGCCCGAGGCGCCGGCGGAGATGTCCTGGATGACCACTTCTTCCGCCGCTCTGCCGCCCATCGTCATGGCGATGCGCGCGGTGAGCTTCTTGTACGTGATGTGGTCGTCGTCGTTGTCCGGACGGCTCATGGTGTAGCCCGCGGCGTTGCCGCGAGGTATGATGGATATCTCCTGCACGGGGTCGCAATAAGGCGCGAGCTTCTTGGCGACGATGGCGTGGCCGCCCTCGTGGTACGCCGTGATGCGCTTGTCCACCTCGGTGACGAGGCGGGACTTCTTCTGCGGGCCCATGATGACCTTGTCGATGGCCTCGTAGATATCTTCCATTATGATCTGCGTGCGGTTGGCACGCGCGCACAGGATGGCGGCCTCGTTGAGGAGGTTCTCGATCTCGGCGCCCGTGAACCCGCTGGTCATGCGGGCGAGGACCTGGAAGTCGATGTCCCTGCTCATGGGCTTGTTGCGGGCGTGGACCTTGAATATGGCTTCGCGGCCGCGCACGTCGGGGACCTGTACGTATATCTGTCTGTCGAAACGTCCGGGGCGCATGAGCGCGGGGTCGAGGATGTCCGCGCGGTTGGTCGCCGCCATGACGATGATGGCTTCGTTGGACTCGAAACCGTCCATCTGGACGAGGAGCTGGTTGAGCGTCTGTTCGCGCTCGTCGTGACCGCCGCCCAGGCCCGCGCCTCTCTGACGGCCGACAGCGTCTATCTCGTCGATGAAGATGATGCAGGGCTGGTTCTTCTTGGCCTGCGCGAACAGATCGCGCACGCGGCTCGCGCCCACGCCCACGTACATCTCCACGAAATCCGAACCGGATATGGAGAAGAAGGGGACGTTGGCCTCGCCCGCGACGGCCTTGGCAAACAGCGTTTTACCCGTGCCGGGAGGGCCGACGAGCAGCACGCCCTTGGGGACGCGCGCGCCCACGCCGGCGAACTTGCCGGGGGTCTTGAGGAAGTCGACGATCTCCGCCAGCTCTTCCTTTTCCTCTTCCGCGCCCGCGACGTCCGAGAAGCGGACCTTGAGCGAGGACTGGACGCTGGCCTTGGACTTACCGAAGTCGTTGGCGACTCCCCCGCCGCCCCGCATGGAGCGGAATATCATGACCATGAACACGATCATGATGAGCAGCATCGCAATGGGATAGATATAGTCGAGGGGCGAAACGCCGTAGCGGTTGACCATGCCGTAGTCGAACGTGCCGTCGGGGTACGCGGTCGCCCACTCGGTGTAAGTGCCCTTGGCGTCTATGCCCATCGCGCGGGTGGCGTTGATGTAGTCGTTCCACTCGGCGGTCACCTCGGCCTCTGCCTCGGCTATCGTCGTTTCCGCGGAGGGGTCGTCCGCCGAGACGGAGCCGCGCACTTCGTCCATGCGCGACTTCAGCTCATCCGCGAGGTCCAGACCCGCCTTGTAGTTATCCACCTTGACGAGGTAATCGGAGTCCGAATTGCTGTAGATGTAGACGACGTAATTCCGCGTGCTGCGGGTGTTCTCCTGCACGGAAAAAGTCCAGGTGTCGTTGGAGATCTTAAGAGAATCGTCCTTCACCCGGTGGGAATAGAGAAAATCGTCGTAAAATTCATAGACTCCCACTTCCTGCGCGCGGGTGGTGGACCATACGATCACCATGACGACGGCGACCACCACGACGAGAGAGAGGAGTGCTATGAGTCCTTTGGTACTTGATTTCAATAGAGTTCTCCGTTTATGGACTGTGCTTTGTTATTATAACACAGCAGAAATATAAATTACAACTGTTTTAGCGCGGTTTTTCGTCGGGCGGCGGGGACTCGGGTGTCGTAAGATCGGGATATTCGACGTTTTTAAGGTATAGCGCGTAGGGCGGCGCGACGTCGGGGACCAGCCGCCGATCGCGTGAGAGCAACGCGCGAAGCACGCTTTCAGCGTCCGTTTCGCCCTTGCCCACGCGCACGAGCGCGCCCGCCATGATGCGTACCATGTTGTACAGGAACCCGTTGCCCGTTATCGTGAACTCCGCGCCGTCGGGCGAGCCGGTGACGCGCGAGGAATAGATCGTGCGTACGGTCGTCTTGGCGTTCGACCCGCTCGAACGGAAAGCGACGAAGTCGTGTTCGCCCTCGAACACGCGCGCCGCCTCGTCCATGGCGGGGATGTCCAGCCTCGGCACGAACAGTTCGCGCGTCCTGCGCAGGGGGTTCTCCGTCCGCCCGGTGTACATCTTGTAAACGTACGTCTTGCGCTTGGCGGACTTGCGCGCGTCGAAGGTGTCGGGGACGATCTCGCAGTCCGTCACGCGCACGTCGCGGGGCAGCCAATAGTTGAGCGCGGCGACGTAACGCTCGGGCGGGAAGACGCGCTCCGAATCGAAGTGCGCGACCTGGCCGAGCGCGTGCACGCCCTCGTCCGTCCGCCCGCTGCCGTACACGACGGTGGGGACGCGCACGATGCGTTCGAGCGCGGTCTCCATCGCTTCCTGCACGGTGATGCCGTTTTTCTGGCGCTGCCAGCCGTGATAGCCGCCGCCGTCGTATTGGATGGTCAGTTTGTATCTCATGCGAAGACTGTTCGGTCGTGCGTATAATATACATTCCGACCGTTAAAACATCATTAAACTTTTACGTCCGCCGCGCAAGCGCCGCCGCCCGCGGAGCGGACGCCGTCACACGCCGAACGCGCTTATCCAGGTCTTGTCCGCGTTGAACACGGTCACCCACTCCCAGCCCCACCAGTTGTACACGACCAGCAGCACGAAGAAGAACAGCGCGACCATGATCAGCGAGGCGATGACGTCGGGGACGCGGATGTGCATGACCTTGAGGCGCGTCCTGCCCTTGGAGCCGCTGTAACAGCGCGAGTCCATGGCGTCGGTCAGGTCGTCCGCTATGCGGAAGGAGGACACGAACAAGGGTATGAGCACGGGCAGCAGCGCCTTGGCGCGCTTGAAGATGTTGCCGTGATCGAAGCTCGCGCCCCTCGCCTTCTGCGCGCTCATGATCTTGCTCGTCTTTTCCATGAGCGTGGGTATGAGCCGCAGGGCGATGGCCATTATCATGGCGAACTCGTGCACGGGCAGGCGCATGAGCGCCAGGGGCTTGAGCAGGCTCTCGAGCGCGTCCGTCAGCGCGACGGGCGTGGTGGTGAACGTCAGCATGGTGGGGCCGATGACGACGAGCACGAGTCGGACGAGCAGCAGCCCGCCCTTGTACAGCCCGCTCGTGCATATGGTGAACACGCCCCACTCGAGGTAGAACCCGCCCGCGGCGAGCTCCGCCTCCCGCCCCGCGCCGTCGTTGAGCAGCACGGTGACTATCATGGTGAACAGCAGCAGTATGATGATGAACCGCAGGCTGGCGAGCACCTTGAGCAGCGGCACGCGCGACAGGAATATCACGACGAGCAGCGACAGCGCGATCACGCCGAAGGTGACGAAGCTGTTCGCGAAGAACAGCAACACGATGTATGCGATGGTGACGAGCAGTTTGACGCGCGGGTCCAGACGATGCACGACCGAATCCACGGGATAGAGCTGACCGAAAGCCACGTCTTTCATGCGCCCCTCCTCGCCGCCGTCGTCAGTTCGTCCAGCAGCTCCTCTTCGGTGAGCGTGTCCGGCCGCACGCCGGGTATGCGTTCCGCCAGGAAGGCGGCGCACTCGGTGACGGTGGGCAGTTCGAGTCCCAGCGAGTGTATGAGCTCGCGGCGGGAGAACAGCTCGGCGGGCGTGAACACGCCCATGATCTTGCCCTCGCCCAGCACCGCGACCTTGTTGCAGCACTCCGCGATCTCGTCCATGTTGTGCGACACCATGATGATGGTGGGACAGCTCTTCTTTATCTCGCGCACCAGCGCGAGTATCTCGTGCTTGCCGCGGGGGTCCAGACCGGCGGTGGGCTCGTCCATGATGAGCACTTCGGGGCGCATGGCGATGACGCCAGCCACGGCGACGCGGCGTTTCTGACCGCCCGACAGCTCGAAGGGCGAGCGCTCGGCTATCTCGTCGTAGTCCAGCCCGACCAGGCGCACCGCCTCGCGCACGCGCACGTCCGTTTCCTCCGCGCTCAGGCCGAGGTTGCGCGGGCCGTAAGCCACGTCGTCGCGCACGGTGTCCGCGAACAGCTGATACTCGGGGTATTGGAACACCATGCCCACGCGCTCGCGCAGGGCTTTGAGGTCGGGCTTTTTCGCCGCGAGGTCGATGCCGCTCACGCGCAGCACGCAGTCGGGGTTGAGCTTGGTCTGCACGCGTATGAGCGCGTTCAGATGGGACACCAGCGTGGACTTGCCGCTGCCCGTGTGCCCGATAATGCCGAAAAAGTCCCCGTCCTCTATGGTGAGGGACACGTCGTCCAGCGCGCGGTTGGCGAAGGGCGACTTGGGATCGTATACGTAATTGAGGTGTTCTATCTGGATGGACATAACGCCTCCCTGAGTTCTTCGTCCGTTATTATCTCGCCGCGCACGTCCACGCCGCGGGCGCGCAGTCCGCAAGCCAGCCTTGCGGGCAGGGGCGCTTCCAGCCCGTAGCCGCGCAGACGCTCGGCGTCGCACAGCGCGGAATGGGCGGGCTCGTCAATCACTATGTGTCCGCGGGAGAGCGCGATGACGCGGTCCGCCCGCGCCGCCTCCTCGGGGAAATGCGTTATCATGATGACCGTTATGCCCTCTTTCTCGCGGATGCCCTCGATGACGCGCATGACTTCCTTTTTGCCGCGGGGGTCCAGCATGGCGGTGGACTCGTCCAGCACGAGCACGCGCGGCTTGATGGCGAGCACGCCCGCGATGGCGATGCGCTGTTTCTGACCGCCCGACAGGCGGAAGGGCGTGCCCTTGCGGTGCTCCTTCATGCCCACGCAGTCCAGCGCCCAGTCCACGCGGCGGTCGATCTCGGCGGGCGGGACGCCCAGGTTCTCCGGCCCGAACGCCACGTCGTCCTCGATAATGGAGGCGACCATCTGGTTGTCGGGGTTCTGGAACACCACGCCCACGGTGGAGCGCACGTCGAATATGCGGCGCTTGTCCGTCGTGGGGATGCCGCGCACCAGCACCTCGCCCTCGGTGGGCTCGCGCAGACCGTTGAGCAGGCGCGCGAGCGTGGATTTGCCGCTGCCGTTCGCGCCGATGAGCGCGATGAACTCCCCCTCTTCCACGTCGAAAGAGAGGTCGGAGAGCGCGGTGACCTCGTCCTCGAGGCCCTCGTTGTATACGTATGTCAGATGTCTGACCGAAATTATGCTCAATTCAGGCTCCATGCGCGCCTTACGCGAAAGGCACGCCGTATATAAGTTTGATGACGCTCTCGGCGAAAGAGCCGGCGGGGAGCAACGCGTCCACTCTGCCGCGCAGTTCCTCGTTTATGTCCACGAACCCCACGGTCACGTCGCGGGAGTCCGTCGAGTCGTTGCGGTTGTCGCCCAGCACGAACACCTTGCCCTCGGGAACGACGACCGACTGCCCGATCTTGACGAAGAGTTGCCCGCCGCGCTGCCAATAGACGTCGCCCATGGGCAGCAGGCCCTCTTCCTCGACGAGCTCGCCGTTGACGTACAGCGCGACTTCGCGCTGCTGTTTCATGCCGCCGCCCAGTCCGGCCGCGACGCTCGTCACGACGTACTCGCCCGTGTAACGGAACTCCACCGTGTCGCCCGCCACCGCCGCCACGCGCTTGATGTACTGCACTTCCGTGTCATCCGACTTGGCGAACACCACGATGTCGCCGCGCGCGGGGCTGACGGAGTGCTTTTCCACGAGCACGTACTGCCCGTCCGTCAGCGTCGGGGTCATGCTGCTGCCCTCGATGAGGCAGAGCGAAAAGGTGTAAACGGTGATGAGCGCGGTGATCAGCCCGCATATCAGAAGGACGAGCACGCAGTTGAGCAGTACCGCCCATATCCTGCCCGCGCGATCGGGGGCGTGCAACAGACGTTCTGTTTCCATCGGTCACGCTCCTCACACCCACAGCATGGACGCGATGACGACGGGGCTGGCCGACCGCACGCCCAGGCTGACTATGGACGGCCATTCGGGACATACCGCGCCGGGCGACTTGAAGTCCTCGGAGCGGAGCGTGAGCTTGCGCCAGCCGTCGCAGGGGTCCAGACGCACGGTGTGCGAGAACTCCTCCGGCTCGCCGTCCTCGTCGGGCGCGGTCGCAATGAACTCCGCGTCCTGCGCCTCGGGACTGTATATCATTATCTGAAGGAGCGCGCCTTCCGCGCCGCCCGACCACTTGTCGCCCGGCTTGAACGTGAACATGTCGCCCCGCTCATCCGAAACGCCCTCGATGCCGAACGGCCCCGCGCGCATGACGAGACGGTTCTCCTCGCCCGCCGCGGAGCGCGCGATCCAGTCGTCCGTACCCATCTCGCCGTCGTACAGCAGCCGCGCGGAGGGTGCGGGGGTCTGCGCCACGCCGAGCAGAGCGGGCGTGCGCACGAGCACGGGCGTGCTGAGCGACATGCCGCCCTCCGGCATGGTCGCGGTCGCGAACGCGTAGACGGGGGCTTTGACGTCGTAGATGTCCGTGCGGGCGATGTACTCGTCCTCGCCCACCACGATGAGCTTGCCCTTGCGCCAGTTGCGATAGGCGGGCTGCGGCCTGCCCTGGGCGACGTACAGCTCGGGCGTCGAGCCCGCGGGGGCTTTGACGTTGTAATACAACACGCACTCCGAACAGGACGCCGTCAGCTCGGGCGAAGCGGGCGCGCTGCCCTTGCCGCGCAGGTACAGATCCAGCCACGCCGCGATGTCGCCGCGCTGCTCCGCTCCCACCGAATGGTCGGCGCGCGCGGATATGCTCAGGCGCGGGTTGCTCGAACGCGGTATGAGCGAGAACACCTCGCACATGTCGTCCAGAGAGCCGTCGCTCTCGTTGGACGCCAGCATCATAAGCACTGGACGCTTTATCATGGGCGCGTACGCCTCGTCGGTGAGCGCCACCTTGTATTTGAGATAGTCCTGACCCTCGCTCTCCTCGGGATGCGCCCCCGAGGGAAAGAGCAGAGCGCCGCACTGCGGACGGGGGTCCACCGCCAGCGCTTTGAGCGCCGCGCCCGCGCCCGCGCCCGCGCCTATGAGCGCCATGCGCTCGGGATCGACGCCCTCCAGTCCCGCCGCGAACGTAAGAGCGCGCATGGCGATCTCCGCCCATACCGTGCGGCAGTTGAAACGCATGTCGTCGGGCAGCTCGGTCAGACGCTCGGGCCTGAAGTCCGCGTAGGACATCGAGCGCGGATAGAGCGTGTATCTCGGGTCGTCTGCGCGCTCGCCCGCCCAGTCGGCGATGACGGCCGCGTACCCGCGGGATATCAGCTCCCGACAGTCCACCGAGGAAACGGGGGTGGCCGCGTCGGGCAAGTACACCACGACGGGCAAGGGCTTCCGCGACGAGGGCAGGACACAGCGCACGAACACGCGGGCGACGCCGTCCGTGGTCGTCGGCCCGTTGAAGTACGCCAGCAAAGTGCGCTCGCCGCCCGACTTGGTGTCGGCAAGCACGCTCACGCCCAACGGCAATGCGGAAGCGTCGTAACCCTTCCATACTATCTGCGGAGTTAAAATTTCCATAATACCGATTGTTATTATACTACAATCCACGCGTAAAGTCAAATCTTTACATATCTCCCCCGCCCGCGCCGCCGTCCCGCGGTCAGGACAAAAAACGCGCGGTAAAGCAAACGGGCGGAACGCGAAAGACACCGCAAGGAGAAAAGCGTACGCGGAAACACAAAAGCGGCACCCCGAAGGGTGCCGCCCATGACAAGGCGCGAGGCCTTGCCATATCCTCGCCACGTATGATCAGTATATCACACCGTAACGGCGTATGTCAAGACTTTTACACCGTTTCGGTGTAAAATATTTATATGAACAACTGCTTTGCGCAAAGACTGAAAGAACTCATAAAGACGAACGGGTGCTCGCAGGACACGCTCGCACACGCGCTTAACGTAAAACAGCAGACGGTGAGCAAGTACGTCCGCGGCGTGAACGAGCCCGATCTGGACACGTTGCTCGCCATCGCCCGATACTTCGGCGTAACGGTGGACTATCTCATCGACCCCGACGAGGACCTGCGCTGACCGCTCTTTTATTGCCGCAAGTCAGGCGCGCCCGAGGCGGCATGGGCGGCATATACGCAAAAACACTCAAACGCCCGAGCGGCATTTGCCGCTCGGGCGTTTTTATCGCTCACGGAGCAGATGGTTTATCGTATCGTCACGCGGCGCGGTCGATGTCGAAAGCGACGTCGAACACGCGGGTGCCGTCCGACTTGAAGGCGGAAACGTAGGTGCGCCCGTCCTCGTCCTTGCGGTAGACGGTCAGGCGGTCGCCCTCGAAGCTCTGCGCCTTGAAGATTATTTCGAACGAGCGTATGCGCATGCGCTCCGTTTCGCGGACGGAGAACGCGTCGCACGCCAGCCGCAGATAGGCGACGTTGTTCATGTGCACGTTCATGTCCAGGTCGGACACGCGCACGGTGTGGTCGAACAGCGCGTCGGAGGGGGCGTAGACGGGCGCGAAACGCTCGTACTCCCCCGCTCCCCGTTCGGAGCGGTGGGGCATGTCCACGGGATAGCCCGCCTGCGCGGGTCGGCGGGGCTTGCCCGTCGCCTTGTCCAGCACGCACCACTCGGAGGACAGCCGCGCGAACTCGCCCGACTCGTCCGAGAACGTCGCTTCCCTGTCCATGCGCACGATGCCGGGCGGCATGGGCCAGGTCTCCACGCGCACGCTGCCGTGCCACTCGGGCATGCGCGCCATGTCCACGCGTATGCGGGATATCACCCATATGGCGGAGTAGGCGTTCCATATCGTGGTCGCGTCCACGCCCAGCATGTATGCGTGGTCGTCCGCGACGCTGTGGAAATGCCGCATCAGACTGCAAACGTCGTAACGCTTGCGGAAATCCACGTCGTTGTCCGTTATCGGGAAGGTGCGGACGACGGTATTCTTTTCCGTTGTTTCGTTCACGGCAGTATGCCTCCCACTTCCAGACCGTACAGCACCGCGAACCCCACGGACATCAAGCCCGTCACGATCAGCGCGACCAAGGATGCCGCGCCCTTGCGCACGCTGCGGTAATACACCAGATCGATGATGAACGCCGCGATCCAGACCATCGCGGCCTTGTCGTACACGTCGCCGTCGAAGTATATCGCCAGCGCCATCATGGCCACCACGACGACCAGCGCCGCCACGGCGGCTATCACGCCCGCCTTGCCCTTGAAGAACCCGGCTATGGGGTTGCGCTTGCCCTCCGGCTCGGGCTCGGGCGTTTTATCCGGCTCGGGCGCTGCGGAACGAAGTTCGTCGTCAGTCATGATCGGGCACCTCCCTAAGGCCGAGCGCGATGAGCGGGAACGACAGGAACACGCAGACGTAGGGCATGTAGTCGTAAGTCGCGTCGGCGACGGACACGTCGCGCGTGATGACGGGTACGAACACGCAGAACACGGAGAGCGCGGCAATCGCGGCAAGCGCTATCACGGCCTTTTTGAACGTGACGACGCCGCGCAGGCGCAGGACGACGAGCGCGCAGGAGAGCACGGACAGCGCGAAATATGCTATCTCCACGGTGGTGGTGTACTGCCCGTTGTTGGCGATGCCCGCTATCATGGCGAGCAGGAACGCGACCGCGGCGGGCGCGGCGACGGGCAGCAGCAGCGCGTTCAGGCGGGGGCGCAGGCGCGCGAGCACGATCGCGAGGGCGGAGTATACCGCGCCGACGACCAGCAGACCGCCCGCGGCGACGTAGAGCGCGTCCCGACCGGCGGAGTAGATGTGCTCGCCCTCGCCGCCCGAACCGACGCCCGAGAGGCTCATGATCGCGAACGCGAGGGAGAGCGCGCCGCCCAGCGCGGCGAAGAGTATGCCGACGAAGGGCGCGAAACTTTCACGGTCGAGAGCGACCGAAGGGTATGTTCTGTTATCCATGATACACCGTAAAAGTGGGTGCGGGGGCTCACAGACCCGCCAGCACGTCGTCGGCGTTGGTGTCGGGGCTGACCTTGTTCATGACCCGCTCTATCACGCCGTGCTCGTCAATGACGAAGGTGGTGCGCACCACGCCGAAGCTCACTTTGCCGTAGAGCTTCTTTTCCTGCCACACGCCGTACGCCTTGATGACGTCCAGCGACTCGTCGGAGAGCAGGACGAAGGGCAGCGAATACTTCTGCGCGAAACGCGCGTGGGACGCCACGCCGTCCTTGCTGACGCCGACGACCACCGCGTTCTTCTGCGCGAACGCGTCGAAGCGCGCGGCGAAGGCGCAGGCCTGGCGCGTGCATCCGGGAGTGTTGTCGCGCGAGTAGAAATACAGCACGACCTTTTTCCCGAGGAAATCGGAAAGCGACACCATGTCGCCGTTTTTGTCGGGGAGCGTGAACTCCGGGGCCTTCATGCCCGTTTCAAGCATAGACATATCTCCTTTCGGGGGTCTGCCCCGTTCTTTTTCGTACATTATACAGACAAACGCGTCAAAAGTAAAGGACTTTGACGTCCCCCGCGCCGCTCCCGAAAGGTCGGCGTGCGGCAAAACGCGGTCAAAGGACAAAAAAGGTCGGCGCGTCCGGAACTCCTGCGGCTCACGGGCGCGCCGACGATCGGTCGGACGGGGACGTCACTCATGCTGCACGTTGAAGCGTATCGTGAGCGTGGATGAGTACCCGCTGGGCGAGGAGTCGAGGACCTCGTCGCCGTCGTTCATGCTGGTGTACATCGCGTTGCACACCGAAGGCATGGAATTGCGCATGCGCAAAAACCTGTGGACCTCGCCGCTGCGCAGCACGACGGAAGACTCCCCGTGCTCGGCGGCGTAGCGCCTGCAAAAATCGATGTAGTCGCGCACGTCCATGGTCGTGACCTTGCCCGCGGGGCGGACATAGGACGAAGGCGGGGGCGTCGTGCTCACGCCGCTGGTGGGCGGAGTGGTACGCGTCGGCACCTTGCGGAGGGAGTGAGCGCCTATCTCCTCCCCCGTACGTTGCAGCTCGGCGGCGTATTCCGTGTCGGGACGTCCCGCCTCGGGCAGCACGGTCTCGCCTGTGATGCTTGCGAGCCTGTCGCTCAGAGTCTTGACCTGCAGTTCGAGTTTCTGGACCCGAGAGATAAGGCCCATCAGAATGGCATCGTAACTCATTGCTTTTTCCTCTCCTTTACGTACGATCCCCGATCACTTTGACGAAATCGGATGCGGGGTGCTTGCAGAGCGGACATACGAAGCCTTCGGGGAGCTCATCTCCTTCGTATTCATAGCCGCAGATCGTGCAGCGCCACACGGTCTTGCCCTTGACGACAGGCTGTGGCGCGGGTTTGACGTTCTTTCGGTAATAGTCGTAAGTGCAGGTCGGCGCGTCGTTCAGCACGAACGCGTTCGTCGGCTCGGCGATGAACAGCGTATGCGTGGAGAACTCCGTCATGTCCGTCACGCGGCACTCGAACACGGCATTGACGAAGGGTGCGTCCGCGTAGAGCACGTCATTCTCTCCGCGTCGGGCATACCCGAAACCTTCGAACTTGTCCGTATCCTTGCCGGAAGCGAACCCGAACCGCTTGAACACGTCGAACGTCACGTTCTCGTTGAGGACGGAAACGTTGAACTTCCCCGTCCGCGCGATCATGCCGTTCGTGTAGTTCGCATGATTGACGGCGACGACCAGCCGCAGCGGATCGCTCGTCACCTGCATCACGGTATTGACTATGCAACCGTTATCCTTGCCGCCTTCGCGGGCGGTCAGTACGTACAGGCCGTAGCCTATGCGATATAACGCCTTGTTGTCCATGATGTAAAACTCCTTCTTCCCCCGCCTCTCACAATTCCACGCGGGACTCCAGCGCGCGCGAGAGCGTCACTTCGTCCGCGTATTCGATGTCGCTGCCCATGCTGATGCCCTGCGCCAGCCTGGTCACCTTTATCCCCAACGGCTTGACTATGCGCGCGATGTACATCGCCGTCGCCTCGCCCTCCACGTCGGGATTGGTGGCGAGTATGACCTCTTTCACGCCGTTTAGCCGCGCGAGCAGCTCCTTGACGCGTATGTCGTCCGGACCTCTGCCCTCCAACGGCGATATCGTGCCGTGCAATACGTGATACACGCCGCGGAACGCGTGCGCCTTCTCCATCGCCGCCACGTCCTTGGGATAGGTCACCACGCATATGACGGACGGATCGCGCTTGCGGCATATCTCGCAAACGTCGTCCTCGGTGAAATTGCCGCATATCGGACAATACCGCACGTTCTTCTTGACGGCCGTTATCGCCCCCGCCAGCTCGGCGGCCTCCGCCTCGCTCATGCTCACGACGGCATACGCATACCGCATCGCCGTCTTTGCCCCCACCCCGGGCAACCTGGAAAATTTATGCGCCAGCTTCTCAATGGATGTCATACTCTTCGCTCCGACCTCTCCTTTTCCCGCTCCGTCCTTTCCCCGCGCTTTCCGCAAGTCGGCTTTCCCCGTACGACGGTCGCCGCGCCCGCTCAGCGCAAGCCACTTTATCGATAACAATGTTATCTGTAAATAGCTTAGCTATCACCGTATATATAAAGGAATGATAGCCAAAGAGCGGTAACGAACGACGGGCACTCCCGAGGTCATTACAATTATTATAGATAGGATCTATTAATTATAAATAAAAATTTTACGATCAATTATTTTCGATCGGCTCGTATTCGCTTTATCCGCGACGCATCTCTCACGTTCGCGGAAAGCCTTTTGCCTTATCCGCTCCCACGCCGCGAAACCACAACTCCCGATCGATCGTCTTTCTTTCTGCCCCACCGACGGCGCAGAGTCGCGCAAAAATATTGATGATTAGCTTTATCTTTATTTTTTGCAACACCTGCGCGGACGGCTCCATGTCGCATACAAAAGAAAATTATTTTATTATCTTTATTTTTGCAACACTTACGCGGACAGTGCAAAGTGCGTGCCGTTGATAAAAAAATTGATTTTATCTTTATTTTAGTCCCACTTACGCGGACGGCGCAGAGTGGTGCTGTGAGCGGCAACAGTCGAGCGACGTGTACAAAACACGTACACGAGCGAGAGCGTAGCCGGTCACAGTGCCGCTATACGCCGTCCCTTCCACCGGGGCGGCAACAAAAGATCATATGCCGGCAGGCATCACCCGCTCCTTCTCCGCTCTCGCCTCGTCGGCGGCCGCGTTGTAGGCGGCGACGATGAGGTCCTCGAGCATCTCGGGATCGTCGGGGTCCATTGCCTCGGGCTTGACGGTGACCGCACGGAGCGCGCCGTGACCGTTGACGGTGACGGTCACCAGACCGTTGCCCGCATTGCCCACGAATTCCTTTTCGTCCAGCTCCGCCTGCGCTTTCGCCATCTGTTCCTGCATCTTGCGCGCCTGCTGCATGAGCGACTGCATGTTCATGCCGCCCATACCGCCGCCGAAGCCGTAGCCTCCGTGTTTTGCCATATGTCATTCTCCTTTTTTTACTGTATCTTACGCTCGGGTCATCTGCCCGTTATGCGCTTGCCTTTGCCGTCCACCACTTCGACGTCCAGCCCCTCGGTGGCGGCGAGTATCTGTTCGAGCACGTCCGCGCCTTCCGTGCCGGGCTTCTCCACGCGGAGCTTGTAGCCTGCGCCCAGCTCGTCAAGTATGCCCTGCACTATCTTCATGCTCTCCGGCTCGGCGAACGTCAGGTAGGATCCGCTGTTGGCGAACACGTAGAACTCGTTGCCGTAAAGCCGCGTGCGGTTGTCTTTCAGCTCGGAGTACTCCCCAAATATGCGGAGGTGTCCGTTCTTACGCAGTTTCTGTCGGATATATCCCAGCACGCCCAACGTCTTGTCGTCGCACGGCGTGCGCATGAGTATCTCTTCGGGATCACGCTTTTTCGGCTCGGGTCGGGGCGCGGCCGGTCGCGCGGCGGCCTCACGCGGGGCGACGGCCTCATGCGCGGCGGGCGCCGCCTGCGGCGCGCTCTCACGCACGGGCGCGATGACGGGCGCGGCGACGGGCGTTTCCGCCGCCCGCTCGGGCGCGCTCATGCCCGCGCACAGCGAGAGCAACGCGCTTTCCAGCACGATACGCGGCGCGGAGGAATAACGTATCTCCGCGTCGGCGCCGCCCAGCGTGCGAATGAACCGCACGAGGAAGGGCGCGGACGTCAGCGCCGCAAGGCCTTTCATGCGCGCGAGCGTTTCCGCGCTCGCGGTCGGCCCGCTCTCACCCGACGTCATAAGCAGTATGAGGTCGCGGGCGTAGACGGTCAGCTCGCGGGAGATCTGGGAAACGGACTTGCCCGCCGCCGCCAGCTTTTCCACGCGCGTGATGACCGCGCCCGCGTCGCTTTTGAGCACGGCTTCCAGCAGTTCCGCCGTTTCCTCGCCGCTGCCCGCGCCGGTGATGTCCAGCACGAGCTCGTACGTCAGCGTGTCGGCGGCGGACATGCACCTGTCCGCTATGGACAGCGTGTCGCGCACGCTGCCCTCGCCCAGTCGGGCGATGTGCATGATCGCCTTGTCCTCGGCCTTCACGCCCTCTTTGGCGAAGATGTCCTTGACCAGCGCGAACAGCTTATCCGTGGCGACGAGTCGGAAATCGAACCGCATGCACCGCGAGAGTATGGTCGCGGGGAGCTTGTGGACCTCGGTCGTGCAGAGCACGAACACCACGTGCGCGGGCGGTTCTTCCAGCGTTTTGAGCAAGGCGTTGAACGCGCTGCCCGAGAGCATATGCACCTCGTCTATTATATAGACCTTGTATTTGCCCGCGGCGGGGAGATACCCCACGCTCTCGCGCAGGTCGCGTATCTTGTCCACGCCGTTGTTGGAGGCGGCGTCCATCTCCACGATGTCGAGGTTGGAGGGCGACGCCAGCGCGCGGCAGACCTCGCACTTCCCGCAGGGGCTGCCGTTGACGGGCGACAGGCAATTGACGGCGCGCGCGAAGATCTTGGCGCAGCTCGTCTTACCCGTGCCGCGGCTGCCCGTGAAAAGATAGGCATGGGACACCGCGCCCTTGCGTATCTGATTGGTGAGCGTGGTTACGATGACGTCCTGTCCTATTACCCCGTCGAACGTCGTCGGACGGTATTTGCGATACAGCGCTGTTTTCATGTCCCTCGTGCGTAACGGGCGGTATTATCAAACGGGCAAAACCCACCCGAAGTTTTGCCCGCCTTATGCTTCTCTATCCGTACCCGTCGTTATTCTCTGTACGCAGCTATGCCGCGCAAAACGGTCAGCGTGGAAAGCACTACGAGCGCGACGACCGCCACGCCCACGAGCAGGCTCTGGAACAGCCCCAGTCCCGCGGCGTTGATGAAACAGAACACTATCAGCGTTACGGCCACCGCGAGCGCCGCCACGGTCAGCGCAAGCAAGAATACGAACAAGGCTTTATTTTTTTCCTGTTTATCCATAGTATTATAATTATAATGCCGTTAAAAGCGTTTGTCAAGCGAATTTAGTTCCACTCGCTTGCGCCTCGGGCGTCAGAACGCCGAGGGGTCGAAGGGCGGATCCTCTTCCTCGCCCTCCTCATCGTCCGAGAGCGTGCGCGGCGCGCTCTGCGTTTCCTCCGCCTTGGCGGGCGCGGACGGCTCGTCCATGTCCTTGAAGGACACCTGCTCGCCTATCCAGCGCATCTTGACGGTGCCGAGCGGGCCGTTACGGTGCTTGGCGATGATTATCTCCGCGCTGTCGCGGTCGGGGGTGTCCTCGCCCGCGTTGGGACGGTATATGAACATGATTATGTCCGCGTCCTGCTCGATCGCGCCCGACTCGCGCAGGTCGGACATCTGCGGCTTGCGCTTCTCCTTTTCGCTTCCGCGCGAGAGCTGGGAGAGCAGGAGCAAGGGCACGTCCAGCTCTTTGGCCGCCAGCTTCATCGTTCGGGATATCTCCGAAACGTCCTGCTGTCTGTTCTCCACGCGCTTGCCGCTGGACATAAGCGTGAGGTAGTCCACCATCACGAGGTCCAGACGCTTCTGCTCGCGTTTGAGCCTGCGGCACTTGGAAAGTATGTCCATGGGCGTGGTCAGCGACGTGTCGTCCACGAATATGCGCGACATGCACAACGCACTGCGCGCGCGGGCTATCTTCTTCCAGTCGTCCGCGCCCGTCAGCTCGCCCTTGGAGAGCTTGGAGAAATCCACGCCCGCCGCCGCGGCTATCATACGCTTGGCCAGCTGGGACGCGGGCATCTCCAGCGAGAATATCGCGCACACCTTGGGCTCGGCGGTCTTGCTCGGCTCGCCGTTGACGATGTGCGAGGTCGCCACGTTCTCCACGATGTTCATGCCGATACTCGTCTTGCCCTGGCCGGGTCGCGCCGCGATTATCACCAGGTCGCCGCCGTGCAGTCCGCCCAACAGCGAGTCCAGACCGCGAAAGCCCGTTTGCAGTCCGCGCTTGGCGAGCGGGTCGCGCATGAGCGCGTCGAAGTCCGACACCGCCTCGCTGACCGCCTCGTCGAAAGGCCGCAGCGCGCTTATGCCCTGGTTCTCCGCAACGTCGCTCACCGCTTTCTCGGCGTATTGCAGCGTTTCCAGCGCGTCGCTGCCCGCGTAGCACATCTCCAGCACCGAGTTGGACGCCGCCATCAGCTGGCGCAACCGCGAGTCCTGTCGCACTATCTCCGCGTGCGCCTTGAAGTTGGCGGACGTCGGCAGATACCCCGACAGCTCGGCTATGTACTGCGCGCCGCCCGCTTCCGACAACGCGCCCATGCGGTCCAGCTCCTGCGTGACCGTCACCAGATCGATGGGTCGGTTGGAGTTCCATACCGTGCTCATCGCCTCGTAGATCAGCCTGTGCGAACGGAAATAGAAATCGTCCGAACGCACCACGCTCATCAGCTCGATGGGTACGTTCTCGTCCGTCATCATGCAGCAGAGCAACGCCTTCTCCGCTTCTTCGCTGTGCGGCGGCACCTGCCCCTTGACGTTGGGATGCTCCTTTATCTCTTTTTCCTGTTTGCTCGGTCTTGCCATGGTATCAACATTATAAACGCAAGAGAGGAAAAAGTCAATACTATTCGTGTTATTCGCGCCGGTTGTAAATCGGGCCGGTTGTTTGAGTATTCGCGCCGGTTGTCGGTCTGCAATATATGTGCTCCCGCACATATATTTCGACCGAGCGCGAACGCCAAAGGAACTCCGGACAGCCTGTCCTCCGTTGGCGTTTTTATAGACAAGACAACATCATTCGCAAACGCTCCGCGTTTGCTCTGTGATGTTTTCTTGGACTTTCGCAGTCGCTCCGCTCGCGGCCGCTCCGCGACTTTTAAAAGGTCGTCGGCGCGGCAGAGCACGCGCCGACTTCCGCAGTGAGCCTTATGCGCGTTGCGCCGTATAACGGCTTACTTGCATAAGCCATATGGCAAGGCTTTGTTGAGAGATATGGCGCGGGCGGGACAAAGGCTTTGCGAAGGGATATGGGCGGGCGGGATATTTGCTTGTGGAGTCGGATGGCGCGGGACGGATAATGTTTTTGCGTTTGAAAAAAGCCGCAAAGGCTTTTTGCGGCAAAAGAAAAACGGCGGGCGCGGGGTGCGCGGAACGCCGTTATTTGCTCATGTTCAGGTTCTGGTAAGGGGTCTCGCCCTTGGCGGATTTTTCTTTGGAGTCTTTCTCGTAGGCGTCGCAGACCGCTTTGGCGTCGCCGTACATCTTGGTGCGGCCGTGGTCCAGCCAGAGGACCTTGGAGCACATGTTGCGCACCTGGCCGAGGGAGTGGGACACGAGGATGAAGGTGGTGCCGCCCTCTTTGATCTCCTTGATCTTTTCGGCGCACTTGCGGGCGTATGCCGCGTCGCCCGTGCTCAGCACCTCGTCGGCGAGCAGGATGTCCGGGCGGACGTCCACCGCGATGGCGAACGCCAGGCGGGAGCGCATGCCCGAGGAGTAGTTCTTGAGCGGGACGTTGATGAACTCGCCCAGCTCGGAGAACGCGACTATCTGGTCGTAGCGTTCGTCTATCTGTTTTTTGCTCAGACCCATGTACGCGCCCGAGAGGTAGATGTTGTTGCGGCCCGTTTCCTCCGCGTCAAAGCCCGTGCCGAGCGAGAGCAGAGCGGACACGCCGTTGACGATGACCTCGCCTTCGGTGGGGCGCAGTATCTCGGCGATTATCTTGAGCAGCGTGGACTTGCCCGCGCCGTTATGCCCGATGATCCCCAGGGATTCGCCCCTGCGCACGGTGAGCGACACGTTGTCCAGCGCGTTGAACATGCGGTATTTCAGCTTACCGCGAAAGAACCGCACCACGAATTCCTTGAAGGAGTTGACCTTCTCCGTGGGGAAACGGTAGCGCATGGACACGTTATTCAATTGGATGAGTATGTCTTTATCCATCAGATATACAGTATGAATTTGCGCTTGAGCGACTTGAACACTATCGCGCCCAGGCCGTAGAACGCTATCGCAAAGCCGTAGATGAGTATGAACTGCGAGGGCGACGGCACCGTGGCGTACACCGCGATTTCGCGTATGAAGTCCACGTACTGCGTCATGGGGTTGATCTGTATGAAGGGGTACACCCAGGAGTCCTTGAGCGAGTCGGCTTTATAGAACATGGGCGTGAGGTACCGCCAGAGCGTGATGAACACGCCGTAAAGATGCTGTATGTCCCGGAAGAACACGAACAACGCGGCGAGCAGCAGGCTCATGCCGTAAGAGAACAGCACGAGCGCGGGCAGCCACACCACCACAAACACGAGCGTCCAGGATATGGCGTAAGTGTCCACCACGAAGGTCGTCACGATCATGATGCAGAGCAACGCCGCGCCCGAGAACGTGAAGTTGACCAGCGAGGACAGCGTGCGCGACAACGGTATGATCTCGTATTGCAGTTTGGTGCTCTTGAGTAGCCCCGCGCTGTGGACGATACTGCCCAGCGACGAGTTGGTCGCCTCGCTCATCACGCCGAACGCGATGGTGCCGCTCAGAAGATAGAGGTGGTAAGTGGGATCGTTGCGCCCGAACAATTGGCTGAATACCATCCACATGACCAGCATTTCGAGCACGGGACGAAGTACCGTCCAGAACACGCCCAGCGTGGAGTTACGGTACTTGAAACGCACGTTCTGCTTGATCATCGACCGCAGTACGTACAGGTTTTTTTTACGTTCCTTAGAGCGCTTTTCCGTCTGTTCGATCATGCCCTCTTTATCTTCCCCGCCCCGCGTCGGACGTATACGCGCCTCACCGCGCACCCCTCAGCGTGCGATATATCCGTATAGTATTATGTTTTATAGTACTATATTTTAACTACAAAGTCAAGCCCTTTATTTGTTGCGCACCCTTGGTGCGCAACGCTATTCCCGCATCTGCGGGATCTTTTTCGCCCTGACGCGCGAAATTTCCCTCGCCGCCGTGACCTTTTTGTTGCGCACCGCTAACGCTCGCCAA
>ERZ1106930.182-NODE-182-length-20906-cov-669.735744_pt1 | contig 20906 bp, 11 predicted proteins | sample MGYA00403663_ERZ1106930 | MGnify/ENA primary metagenome ERZ1106930 (study PRJEB35170, sample SAMEA104062438) | human gut metagenome | biome: human gut; feature: human-associated habitat; material: faeces | place: Denmark | collected 2012-06-26 ... | reverse complement strand
ATATTCCCAATCGTATCGCGTCGGGTCTGGTCAGCCGCAAGAGCAACAGGATCGCGATCATAGTGCCGGAGCTTTCCAATCCGTATTATCTGCAGGTTGTGGAAGCGATGATCGAGCAGGCGAAGAAATACAATTACGTGATTTCGGTATTCAAGGCATACGGAGAGGAGATGTCGGGGGTGCTGGAAGAAGTGATATCGAATCGGGTCGCGGGCGTTGTGAATTACTCGTCGTCTTTTCCGTCGCGGTACAAGGCGTATTTGCAGGAGATCGGGGCGAAGCTGATCCGGGCGGACGGCGGAAAGACAGATTTTCAAATGTCGCTTTCGTATGACGGGGCGATCCGGGAAGCGCTCAGGTTGCTTTTTTCGCGCGGCGCGGAAAAAATTTTGTTTATAGCGGGGATCACGGAAGATTTTGCCGCGGACGATCAGCGGATCCCTTTTTTCAGAAAATACATGGCAGAGCACGGGCGAGTGCCGCAGACGGAAGATATTCTGTACGGGGATTATCCGCGGCGGGACGCTTATGCGGTGGGGCAGGATGCGGCAAAGAAGCTGATCAAAGAAGGCAGGAAATTTGATGCCGTGTTTTGTATCAACGACATGATGGCGCTGGGATTCATGAACGCATGGAAAAAGGCAGGCAAGCGGGTACCGCAGGATGCGGCGGTCGTTGGCTTTGACAATATTCGGCTGGCGGAAGCGTTTGATCCGGGATTGTCGACGGTGGCGACGGATACGGAGAAAGAAGCGCGGCTGTATATCAATTATATTGCGGGGATCGGATCGGAAGAAGATACGGATCTGCATGCAAAATTCATTGCGCGGGGCAGTACGGATTTTTTCAGACGGAGAGGATGAACGCCGCAAGAACAAAACAGAAACGGGAAACGCAGGGCTTGAGCGCCGCACAGGCGGACGCAATGCCCTTTGTGGATAAAAATAAAAAAAGGAGCAGAAAAAAATGAAAAAAATTGCAGACAAAGAGATCCTGGTCGGCGCAGATTTTGCCGGATTTCCTTTGAAAGAAGTGGTTGTGGAATATCTGACGTCGAAGGGCTGGAAGGTTACGGACGTCGGTGTGAAAAAGGACAGCGATCCGAAAGATACCGATCTGATGTTCCATCGCGTGGGACTTCGCGTCGGGAGTATGATCGCGGAAGGCGAATTTGAACGTGCGCTGATCTTCTGCGGAACGGGCATGGGCATCCATATTGCGGCGAGCAAATGCCCGCACGTGCATGCAGGCGTGGTGGAGAGCGTTCCGGCGGCATTGCGCGCGATCACGGGCAACGGCGTCAACGTACTGGCGATGGGTGCGTTCTATGTCGCGCCGCAGATGGCAAAGGATATCGTGGACGCGTATCTGAACGCGCATCTGGGTTCGGGTTACGAATGGTGGCACAATTTCTATGAATTCCACAAGCTGGCGATCGACGAGCTGGAAGCGTTCAACTACGAAGAATATAAAAAGAACGGCTTTAAGGTGAAAAAACTGGGCGATTACGATTTGAAGCTGGAAGACAAACCCGACAATATTAAATAGGGCGCCGCAACGGGGAGCGTTGTTTGCGCGGCAAAAAACGTTGCGTAAGCCGCCGCGGAGCGCCGCATTTTTGCGGCGCTCCGCGGCGTTTTGCCTGAAAGGCAGCCGTCGGCACGGGAATATTTACCCGAGGGAAAGGTCGGGCGCATGCGTTTGCGGAAACTGTGTCCGAAGGCGGAAAATGACTGAAGAGATAAAAATAGGTGCGGAATGAAAGACATCATTGAAGAATTGAAAAATGCGGAGCTGAGGGATTATGCGGGGATCCCGTTCTGGAGCTGGAATAACGAACTGGAAATCGATGAACTTTTGAAGCAGATTGAAGCGATGAAAAAGCGGCATCTGGGCGGGTTCATCATGCACGCGCGGACGGGGCTGAAAACGCCGTATCTGGGCGAGAAGTGGTTCGCGTGCATAGAGGCGTGCCTGGACAAGGCGAAAGAACTGAATATGCGCGCGTGGGTATACGACGAAAACGGCTGGCCGAGCGGATTTGTCGGCGGGGAACTTCTCAAAGACAAAAAGAATCTGGCGACGTATCTGACGCTGGAAGAAGGCTTTGACGGCGAAGCGATGGCGTGTTTTGTGTCCAAAAAGGGCGGTTTCGAGCGCATCCGTTCGGCGGAAGAGGCGAAGGGGCAGAAAGTGTACGCGGTGCGGCTGAACTATTCGCCCGCGAACACGGACATTCTCAATCCTGCGGTGATGGATCAGTTCATCGCGTTGACGTATGAGAAATATTACGAGCGGTTTGCGGACAGATTCGGCAAGGAATTTGCGGGATTTTTCACGGACGAGCCGCAGTATTATAGGTATGCGACGCCGTATTCGGTGGTTTTGGACGAAGAATACAGGGCGCTGTACGGGGAAGACCTTCGCGACGGGCTGATTCATCTGTTTTTTGACGGGGAAGCGGATTACGAATTCCGCGAACGCTATTATAAGCTGATCCACGGCGCATACGTCCGTAATTATTACAAGAGGCTGTATGACTGGTGCGAAGGGCACGGATGCGCCCTGACGGGGCACAGTGTGGAAGAAAGCTGGCTGTTCACGCAGATGTGGGGCGGCGCGGGCGTTACGGAAACGTACGAGTATGAAACGATTCCCGCGATCGACGATCTGGCGGACAATTTTTCGGCGCGGCTTTCGGCGAAGCAGCTGGGCAGTGCGCGCGAGCAGCTCGGCAAGCGCCAGGCGCTGACCGAGACGTTCGGGTGCAGCGGGTACGATGCGCCGCCGCGGCGGCTGCGTGCGATCGGCGACGGACAGTTTGTGCGCGGCGTCACGATGATGTGCCATCACCTGTATTCCTATTCCCTTGCGGAACAGGGCAAATACGATCATCCGCCCTGCTTTTCGGAGCATATGCCGTGGCGGGATGATTTCGCGGATTTCAACGACTATTTCACGCATTTGGGGTACCTGCTTTCCAACAGCGATGAGCAGGTGAACGCGCTGGTGATCAGCCCGCTCTCGAGCGTGTATCTTAAATACAAGCGCAACGACGAAGAGGCTGCGCGGATTTACGATATACGTCTGATGGAATTGCAGTCGATTTTGAAGGAAAAGGGGATCGCCTATCATCTGGCGGACGAATCGCTTCTCAAGCGGCACGGCCGCGCGCAGGACGGGGCGGTAGTGCTGGGCAGGATGCGGTATACGTATGTGATCGTGCCTTATGCAGCCAACCTGTACGCGTCGACGAAGAAGGTACTGGAAGAATATGCGGCGCAGGGCGGCAAGGTCTGCTTGTTTGACGGGGTGCCGCAGTATACGGACGGGAAGCGCGACGATTACTCGTTCCTGCGCCAGAACGTGACGCTGGACGAAATAGCGGCGGACGGTGCGGTGAAATTCCGGGCGAGCGTACCTGTGGAGTATACGTACCGCAAGGGAAAAAATTTCACGATGCTGTATCTGTTCAACGAAAGCGAAAAGGTTTCGCAGATCACGCTGTCGGAGAAGTTCACGAAGCTGGATTTGGTCACGCTGCACGAAGAAAAGGTCGGCGGAACGCTGGAGCTTGCGCCGGAAGGGAGTGCGGTACTGCTGCAGGGCAGGGATGCGGAAAAGAGCGTGTTTGCGGCGGGAAAGGCGGAGGATATAACCGATCGTTTCCGTTTTGTGAAGATCGGAGAGAACAATCTGACGCTGGATTTTGTCAACGTATCGACGGACGGCAAGACGTTCGGGGAGCCGCGCTATTTCAGCGAAGTGACGGAAGATCTGATCCGCAAAGATTACCGCGGCAAACTGTATGTGCGGTATGCGTTCACGGTCAAAGACAAAGTTAACGTACGGCTGATGCGCGAAAAAGACAGGGGCGGAGATTTCCTTCTGAACGGGAAAGCGCTGAAGTTTGCGCAGAGCGCGTTCGATATGCTGTTTGAAGAGGCGGACATTTCAGATCTCATCCGCGAAGGGGAGAACGAATTTACGTATTCGGTCGATTTCTACGAGGATCCGGGGGTACGTTTTGCGCTTTTCGATCCGGAAGCGACGGAGAGCGTGCGCAACTGCCTCGTGTACGACACATACATTTATCCCGTGTATCTGCGCGGAACATTCGAAACGGACGCACAGCGCCGTCTGACGGCCTGCACGCACACGCCGTCCATAAAAGGCGTCGACAAAGACGGCTATAAGTTTTTTGCGGGCGAGGCGGAATACGCGGCGGAGATCGAGTCGCAAGAGGGCGGCCGTGCCTGCCTGCGCTTTACGGGCAATTACATGACGGTGCATTTCACGGTGAACGGGAAGGAGTATTCCTGCGCGCTGAACGACTGTACGGAAGTGGAGCTGAACAAGGGAACGAACAGGATCTCGCTGAAAATCACGGCGAGCCTGCGCAACATGTTCGGGCCGTTCCACCTGAAAGCGAACGAAAAGGACGGGGTCTCGCCGTTCAGCTTTACAATGAGCATGAGCTGGAAAGACGGCAAGAGCCAATGGTTCGATCCCGCGTACAAGACGTTCCCGTTCGGGTTGGAAAAAATCGAACAAATTTCGGCGGAGAAAGAAGACTAAAAAGAACGCCGCACGCAGTTTTGCGTGCGCAATAAAGTGAAAAAACAGAGCCGCCCGCCTGCGCAACTTCGTTTACGCAGGCGGGCGGCTTTTTTTGTGCGGGAGGCGGCGCGCCCTGCAAATGAATTGCAGGGCGCGCCGCTTTTGCGTAAAAAAGGTGCCGCGGCGCGCAAAATTTTTGCGCGCCGCGGCATTCTTCAGTTTCGCGTAAGGTTGAGCATCTGAGAAATTTTTCTGTATTTTCCGGGCGGCATTCCCGTCAGTTTGCGGAACTGGCGGTTGAAGTAGTTTTCGCTTTCGAAACCGCAGGCGTAGGCGATCTCGCGCACGCTGCGGTTGCTTTCGAAGAGCATGGAGATGGCCATATTCAGTCTTTTTTGCAGAATGTACTGCTGGGGAGAAATTTTAAACTGTTTTGTGAACAAGCTGCTGAAATAGGTCGTGCTCAGGTACATGAGTTCGCTCAGCTGTGCGTTGGTGATGGTGTTTTGGATGTTGTCGTCGATGTATTTGAGGACGGGCACGAACCGTGCGGAACTGGCGTATACTTCTTCGCTGTTTTCGGGCAGAAATTTGGACAGGAGGAAGCGCAGAAGCCCTTCGCAGGCGAGCCGGTCGGAGATCCCTTTCCGTTCGTCGGGCTTTTGAACGAGCTTTGTAAGCAGATCCATGATGGGTTCGTCGGTGGGCGAGGCGGGAACGATGTTTTTTGTCTGGAAGACGGAAAGATAGCTGGCGGTGGTGATATCCAGGTTAAAATGGATCCAGTAGTGCTTGAGGATCTGGTCGCAATGCGCATCGAACAGGGAAAAAGCCGGGATGAAATAGAGATTCCCGGGGACAAGTTCGAGCTTTTTATTGTTTTCTAAAAAGATGATCGCATGTCCGCTGACGATGTAATAGATCCTGTAATAGGGGAAAAAGGCGACAAAGCGGTGCCAGGAGCTGTCCACGCTGTCACAGCCTGCTTCCATGATTTTCGGTTTCATCCCTTCGAATGGGTTGATGTTTTCGTTCATTCCGAACCTCCGAAAACAGATGTTTTATATAAACACTATTATATAGTATAGAAACTAAATTTGTCAAATTTTTGAAAGTAAAAGATTTAGGTTATCGATAATACATTCTTAAATAAATGTCATAAAAAGGTATTATTTCCAGCAAAAATCATAAGAAAGTTCAAGTTTTCCATAAAATAATTCATTGTTATGAAATAGAGATGGCGTTATAATAGAGCCATAAGGAAAAGTTTAAAGGAGAAAAACTGTATGAAAAAGCTGCCCGTGCTTTTGGGAGCGGTCCTGGCGTTGGTGCTGGGAGGGATTCCTTTTCTTGGTTTACAGCCGAAAGCGGAGACTGAAAATGTTTCGTTGCTGTATGGTCAGCCGACAGTGATATTGGAAGGAGAGACCGAAAGTGTTCTGGATTCGATGCAGGAGACTGCGGGAGTATCTTCCGTCAAGTTTTTGCTGGGGGTGCAGGACGGAGTACTCAGCGTGAAAGACGCTCGGGGAAATGTTCTGTGCACGCTGGAAGAGGCATATGCGAAGCTGCCGAAAGGGGCTTCGGTGATTGCGGAAGTTTCGGACGATACCGCGTTTGCCCTGTATGCGGACTTTGCAAAAGAAAAGGAGATCAAAAACCCGGGTGTGCTTTCTTCGGACATCACGGTGCTGAATGCTGCGTCTTCGGCGGTGAGCGGGGCGGATCTGTTCTATGCGCCCGCGTCGGCATCGACGACGCAGGAATGTCTTGCGGAGCTTGAGAAGGCGAACGTACTGGGAATCCAGGTTCTTGTTCTTTCGCACGCGGACGCGAGCGTGGACAACGTGCGGTACCTGCAGGCGCGGTTCAAGAGCGTGTGGGTCGAGACGGACGGGAGCGCGGCGCAGGTTGCGGACGCGGTCGGTTCGGGAGCGTACGGGATCATTACGTCGGACGTGCAGACAGTGCGGGATCTGTTCGTGAAGATTGCGGCGGCTTCGGATACGGATGCGGAAGGCTACCCGATGGTGATCACGCGCACGCCGTTTGTGGCGGCGCACAAGGGCGATCACATGCTGTACCTGGAAAACAGCGCGGAAGCGGTGGCGGAAGCGGCAAAGATCGGGGCGACCCACGTGGAGATCGACATCCGCCTGACGAAAGACGGGCAGGTCGTGGTATTCCACAACGATCAGATTTCGTACAACGGGAAGAACGTGAACGTGAATTTGCTGACGCTGGATGAGATCAAGTCGATCGATCTTCCGAGTGCGAACGGCTGTAAAGTACCGACGCTGGAAGAGGTGTTCGACGCGGTACTGACTTCGGGAAACGAAGATCTGGTGATGGTGATCGAGCTGAAGGGGAAGGAGGCGGATCTTGTGCCGTTGTTTGCGGCGAAAGTGCGTCAGTACGACATGGCAGACCGCATTGTGCTGATCTCGTTCTACGAGAACCAGCTGGATCTTGCGCGGGAGTATCTGCCGAACACGTCGGTATCGTTGCTGCAGTACCTGACGGACGGCGACACGGCGCTGACGGCGGCGAAAACGCGCGGCGCGGGCATTGATATGGCGTTCAATATCGACAGCAGCCTGAAAGGGACGAACATCCGCACCAAATACGGCAACGGCACGACGACGAGCAGCGCGTATCTGGACGTGTTCCGTACGTTTGCGGACAGAGGGTATTCGCTGTGGATGTGGACATATGATTTGAATTCTATGACGGAAGCGTTCCGTTACGGGGTAACGGGCATTACGACGGACGATCCGCGGTATGCTTCCGATAAAATAGAAAAATTGCAGATCGGACAGGAAATTTCCGTAGAAGCATTGCCTCAGAACGGCGAGACGATCGAGATCCCTGCACTTACATACAAGGGTGAATCGACAACCGTTCCGGCGAAAGTAATCTATTTGAATGATAAGAATACCAAAGCGGTGCTGGTGTGCCGCAGGGAAGGCGAAATCGGGCTGGTCAGCCAAAGTGTAACATTCCGTGTTGAGGAGGGCGGAAGTGCGGGCGAAAGTGCAGGCGGATGCAGCAGCGTCGCTGTCTCTTCTGCGCTTGCTGTTTCCGGAGTGTTGCTTTTGGCGGGTATCCTGTTTACTGTTTGGAGGAAAGCAAATTGAAAAAGAAACTGATTCGAATATTTGCATGTATGTTGGCCTTTGCGGCGGTATGCGTTCTCGGCGCAAGCTGTGCAAGGGAGCCGAAACCCGATGGAGGCAATAATAAAGAGCCGAACATTGCGGATTTTCCTTTTTACAATGCAGACTACATGAGTCTGCAATATGCGAAAGAAACGTATGAAAACTCGATGACAAAGCCCTATTGGCTCGGAAACGTCATCTACAACGAACTGGCGCTGCCGATTTCATACAACAACGGTGACGCCTATGCAAACCTTCTGTATACGCCTTTGGCGGTGGTTTCGGTGATGGACCAGAAACTTTCCGTAACGTATGAAGAGGGGAAAGACTATGTGGTGGACAAAGAAAACAAGCGGCTGGTGATCCCGGAAGGATCTTCGATCGAACTTCTTTCCGAAAATGCCGAGCACGGGGTAGACATTCCGGAAGGATACGAATACAGCACGGCACCCGATTCCGTGAGCAAATACACGGTCTGGGGCGGACAGCCGGGCGATGCGAGCGCGTATGTTTACACCGAGAGCAGCCTGTTCTACGGACGGTATCTTTCGATCACGTACGCATACGACATCAGCGAACTTCCCGCGGGGTTGTTCAACACTTATGACGGGACGATGCTGATGAATTTCCGCAGCAAGCTGGCGGCGGGTGAGGACGTGAGCGTGGCGTTTATCGGTGACAGCATCACGGACGGAAGCTCATCCACGGGGGATAACCTGCACGTGGAGCCGAACACTCCCTGCTATGCGAAGCAGGTCTGTGCGGAGATCGAGAGGGTTTACGGCGTGAATGTGACGTACACGAGCGGGGCGAAGGGCGGCACGAAGAGCGAGTGGCCCCTGACCGGGGAAGGCCTGCTGAGTCTGAACCGTGTGCTGGAAGCGAAACCCGATCTGTGCGTGATCGCATACGGGATGAACGACGCGACGGCGGATCCTCCCGTTTCGGCGGTGAAGTACCAGTCGAATATTGAAAACATTATGCTCAAAGTGCGGTCGGCGAATCCGAATTGTGACATTATTCTGGTGAATTCTTTCCCTTGCAATCCTCTGTACGAGAAGGAAGCGGGGCTGTTCGACAATTACGGCAGGAAGCTGGAAGAGCTTTCGCAGAAATACGATGACGGCAGTGTGAAATACATCAACATGCAGACGGTAGGCAAGAATTTCCTGCAGATCAAGAGATATTGCGAAATTTCGTCGAGCAACGTCAATCACCCGAACGATTTCTTGCACCGCGTATACGCGATGAACATCATGACGGCGATCTGCGATTACAAAACGGTCTGAAAACAAAAAAGGTTTTTACTTTCCAAGTAAAAAGTCAGTGCTGACGCACTGACTGCCAAATTAACAGAAAATCCGCGGGAGCGGAAAAAGATAAAGGAGAAGACAATGAAAAGATTTTTGAAGGTGATCCCTTGTTTGCTCTTGGCATTGGTAATGGTGGTAGCGGCAGTCGGATGCTCGTACAAGCGTCCCGGCGACACGACCGAAGAGGTAAAATATACTATAAATTTTGATCTTCCTGCGAGCACGAAGACGACGATCAAGGTGCTGATCCCCGACGACGAATACGAGCGCAAGATCATGAACGCGCTGATCGCGGGATTCAACCAAAAGTATCCGCTGATCGAAGTGAAGATCAACACGCTGACGATCGATCGTTACAACACGGTCGTATTCCAGCAGTCGCAGGCGGGAATTCTGGCAGACATCGTTTGGACGAACTCGTCCAACTACTACTTCCTGATCAGCAACGGCATTTCGCTCAATCTGAATCAGTTTATAGAGCAGGGTACGCAGGCGGGCGTGTTCAATTATGAAACCGATTTCAATTCGGATTTCAAAGAAATGGGTATGCTTGGTGAGAACCGTTATGCGATCCCCCGTTCGATTGACTCGGTGGTATGCTTCTACAACAAAGAGATTTTAGAGAAAGCGGGCGCGGACATGTCTTTGGTCAGAGACGGCTGGACGTGGGACGATTTCCTGACGATCTGCGAATCTGTGCGTAATTTCTACGATACGACGAGCGATTCGGATTACAAGAATTCGGAATTCTATCCCGTGGATGCGAACCTGACGTGGGAGTCGGTGGCATATCCGATCATCAAGAGTCTGGGCGGCGAAGTGCTGAACGAGAACGGCGAATTTGCGTTGACGAAAGAAAAGAGCGACGAGGTTGTGGCGTTTGTAAAGGAACTCGTGGACAAGAAATATGTGGCGACCAAAAATACCAGCCAGTCGAGTTTTGAAAGCGGCACGGGCGCCTTGTATTTCCAGTCGACATCGATCGACAAGCTGTACAACAAGGCGTCGCTGATCAATCAGATAACCCAAAAACCCAAATTCGACGTCGTATCTTTCCCTCTGATCAACGGGGAAAGCTCCGTGATCGGCAACGGAATTGCGGGATATGCGATGAACAAGGCGACTGTGTCGGATCAGACGAAACTGGATGCTTCGGCGGCATTCCTTGCGTACCTGATGAGCTATGACGGACAGCAGAAAGTGGCTTTGGACGGCGGACTGACCTTACCTTCCATCCGCAACGATCTTTCCATCGAGAATCCGGAAGCGAACTGGCACAAACAGTACAGTGCTTCTTTCAACATGGAAGCGTATTTATGGGGCTCGGAGTATAAAATGGGACTTCCGTTCCTGGCGGACACCAAGCCCGAATTTACGAGCGGGATCGTGAATGCAATGAATACGTACGTCGGCGCGTATGCTTTGCAAGAAACGGCAGATACCGCATATAACCTGTTCAAAGGGGAAGTGCAAGATGTATTCAACAGCATCGTCTGAGGCGGAAGAGAAGAAAATGACCGAGAGCGCGGCGAAAAAACCGTCGCCGCGCTCCGGTAAGATCAAACAGATCTGGAAAGAGAACCGGGAAGGCTGGATGTTTGTGGCACCTTTGGTCATCGGTCTTGCAATCTTTACGCTTTATCCGATGGTACAGTCACTGATCTGGTCTTTCTTTAACTATACGGGCGCCATTTATTACTATCCGGTAGGATTGGGCAATTTCCGCTATATGTTTGCGACCGATCCGGTTTTCTGGAAAGTTCTCGGCAACACGGTTTTCTATGCGTTTGTCAGTGTGCCGATCGTGCTGGTATCCAGCTATTTGCTGGCGACGCTTGTAAATTTACCGTACAAGAGCGTGGGCGTGTTCCGCGTGATCTATTACCTTCCCTGCGTGATACCGGGGGTGGTATCCGGGCTTTTGTGGAAGGATATTTTTGCGACGAACGGCGTATTCAACCAGTTTCTGGGGCTGTTCGGGCTGCACAGCCAGTTTTTTGAAAGCGAAAGTTCGTGGACGGCGATCAGCTCTATTTTCCTGATGAATATGTGGAGCATCGGCGGCGGCATGATCTTATGGCTTTCGGCGTTCAAGGCGATCCCCGCACAGCTTTACGAAGCGGCGAAGATCGACGGCGCGGGCAAGATCCAGCGTTTCCTGAACGTTACCATCCCGATGAGCTTCCCGATGATATTCTTCAATGTCGTGACGATGCTGATCGGAACGCTGCAATACAACGGTACGCTCACCTATGCGTACAACGGACAAGGCTACCGCAATTCGCTGTACATGTTTGCGGTATTCATCTACAACGAAGCGTTTGTGAACAGCAAATACGGTTATGCGAGCGCGCTGTCGTGGTTCCTGCTGATCTTTATCGGTATTCTGACCGCATTCCTGTTCTTTGCCCGTTCTAAGATATACAGGGAGGACTGACGATGCAAGCGATCAAAAATTCATCTCTGGATATCAATATCAAAGTCAGGCGCAGCGAGATCATTTTCAAAGTGCTGATGCACGTGCTGATGATCGTCATTGCGCTGATCCTGGTGTTTCCGTATTTTTACATGGTCATGAAGAGCCTGATGACGCAGGAAGAAGTGATTTCGCCCACGTTCAGGCTGTTCCCGGAGGTTCCGCAGTTTTCAAACTATGCGCAGATCCTGCAGGACAGCGGGTATCTTGCGGCGTTCGGGCACACGATGCTGGTGATTGTGTTCAACCTGATCGCGGTTCCGCTTTCGGCGACGTTTGTGGCGTTCGGGTTTGCACGCTGCAAATTTATCGGTAAGAACATTATTTTTGCGTTCATGCTCTCGACGCTGATGCTTCCGAGCGTGGTGACGCAGGTTCCGCTGTACGTCCTGTATTCGAAGATCGGCTGGCTGAACACGCTGTATCCGCTGACGATCCCGAACATTACGGGCGGCGGCGCGATCTACATATTCCTTGCGCGTTCGTTTTTGCAGAGCATCCCGAAGGACATCGACGATGCGGCGAAAATCGACGGGGCAGGGTCTTTGCGCAGATACTTCTTTATCGGGCTTCCGCTCTGTAAGCCCATCCTGATTTATATCATGATCAACGTGTTCACGTCCAACTGGGGCGATTACTACGGCCCGTTGGTGTGGCGTTTGGACGACAGCTTCCCGGCGACGCTCGCATACAAAGTGTTCTATCTTTTGCAGAACGGCGCAACGGGGAACGATATGGTTCACATCCGTATGGCGGCAGGCGTTATCATGAGCCTTGTGCCGGCGGTACTGTTCTTTATATTCCAGAAGCAGCTGATCGAAGGGGTTGCGATGGACGGATTAAAAGGTTAGGAGCATCGGATGAAAGGAAGCAAATTTTTGAAAATGTTTACGATATGCGCGTTATCGGCGGCATTTTTGTGCGGCTGTGCGCGCGGCGGGAACGGCGGCAGCGGCGGAAACGGAGAAACGGAACTGAAGTACGATACGCGCGGCCTTACGCCGCAGGAATACAGTGTGGCGAACCTGGTGGCGACGGACGATTACGGCAGGACGGTGGAAGTGCGCGATCCCACGAACGCGGAAAAGAAATACGTAGGCCTGTTTTATTTCCTGTGGCTGGGTTCGCAGAGCATGACGGGCATCTACGATGTGAACAAACTGGAAAAGCTGGGCGACGATTCGCCGCTGTATGATACAAACGATCAGACGGGGCAGAGCCCGACGGGGCAATTCCATTTTGCGAGCGAGCCGCTCTACGGATACTATTCCATGCGCGATCCGTGGGTGATCAACCGCCATGTGGAACTTCTGACGATGGCGAACATCGATTACATCATGTTCGACTGCACGAACACGCTCATTTACGAGGATGTCGTGAGGTTGATCCTGGAAACGCTGCAAAAGTATGCCGACCAGGGCTGGAACGTGCCGAAAGTTTCTTTCTACACGAATTCTTCTTCGGCGGACACGGTGCGCAGGATCTACAACGCGTTCTATGTATCGGGGCAGTACGACAGCCTCTGGTTCCGCTTTGACGGCGACACGCGTCCCGTGATCGTCGGCATTTCCTCCGCGAACATCGGCTCGACGGACCAGTCGCTTTCATCCGGCGCGGCAACGGTTCTGCCGACCAGCGATCCTCTGTACAGCTATTATAATTTCTATGAATCGCAGTGGCCTTCGTCGTCCAAAGTGGACGATGAGAAGGGTTTCCCCTGGATGCAGTGGGGATCTCCCGCGCCGCACCAGAACGGGAATGCGTCGGTAAGCGTGGCGCAGCATTCGGAGTCGAGCGTATTCTTTTCCGATCAGCTTCCCAATTCTTCGCGCGGCTACAACGGGTCTTCGGTGGAAGAGGACTGGCGGCAGGGCGCAAATTTCAACTGGCAGTGGGAGCAGGCGTTCGCCTATAACAAGGCGGGCATGGTCAAAAACGTGTTTGTGACGGGCTGGAACGAATGGACGGCGATCAAATCGGTTACGGGCAAACCCGGCGGCGGAAGCAGTACGAGCGGCTATACGGGCAAAGACATATGGTTCGTGGACGATTACAACGCGGAGTATTCGCGCGATATCGAGATGGGAGTCGAGTACGGGGACGGATTCTATATGCAGCTGGCGGCGAATACGCGCAAGCTGAAAATGGGAGAGAGCACCAAGTACAAGATGGTGACCAAGACGATCGACATACAAAACCTGGACGACTGGAAGAACATTTTGCTCGAATATGCGGATTTCTCGGGCGACGCGATGGCGCGTGACGGCGAAAATGCCGCAAACGTGGCGCATACGTATGTTGACAATTCTAACCGCAACGACATCGTTTCGATCAAGGTCGTGCACGATGCGGAATATGTATATTTCCGCGTGGACACGAAAGATCCGATCACGGAATACAACGGAACGGATACCAACTGGATGAATCTTATGATCGGCGCGGGCGACACGACCAATTCTTTTGCAGGCTTTAACTACATTATAAACCGTAAACCGGGCGAAAACGGTACAACGTCCGTCGAAAAATACAGCGGAAGCGGTTACAACTGGACGGATGCGGGCTCGGCGGAGATCTACGTATCCGGGAATACGATCGTTTATAAGATAGCTTTGTCGGCGCTGGGGCTGACGGGCGAGGATGTATCTTTTTCGTTCAAAGTCAGCGACAATGTGCAGAAACAGACTTTCAGCGAAAGCAAACAAGAAGATCTCGATATAATGGACTTTTATTGTACCGGCGACAGTGCACCGATCGGCAGATTCGGTTACGCGTACGGTAAGTAAAGAAAAATAATTTAAGGAGAGGAGAATTTATGAGCAGAACTAAGAAATTGCTGGTATTGCTTCTTGCAGTCTGCATGGCAGTTTCGGCGATCATGTGTCTGTCTTTCTCTGCGTTTGCAGAGGGCGAGACGGCTGCAAATGTGGTGGGTGTCGCGGATCAAAAAGGAGGCAATGGCACTTATCCCATCCGTGTTGACGTCAACACCGACGTGAAAAATACCCTCGGGAACGACGGAAATCTGAATACGACGGAAATGTCTAAGGTCACATTCCGCCGCGGATCTGCCTCCAAGAGTGCAGACATCATTCAGGGGCATGGGACGCAGATGTATTGCTATTTCAAGACGAGTGAAGATCTGCCTTTGACGGAAGATGTGTTGGTGCGCGGCGATATTCTGAATATTGCGGCAGGCTTTGTATTCCAATCGTTAGACAAAGCGACAACCTATATTATCAACGAGGAAGTCAACTACATTTACGATGGTGCGGCATGGATCAAAGGCACGGAGCTTCCTTCCGAAGCGCAGGAAGCGACGGCAAGCATCCTCACGGCGGAAAGGGTGAAAGGGAACGGTTCTTACCCGATGCGCGTGGATGTCAATACGAACGTAAAGAGCTCGCTCGGCGATCAGGGCAATCTGATCGGGGCGGATCTGGCCAAAGTCACGTTCGTCCGCGGAGATGTTTCCATTCCCGCCGGCGTGATCCAGGGTCACGGCACGAAATTCTACTGCTACTTTGCGGTGGGCAGCAGCGGGCTGGATCTGTCGACGGAAGGCGCACAGGAAGGCGATAAATTCATCATCGACGAAACGTTCTCGTTCAAGTCGAAGGACAGCGCTTTTATTTACACGGTGGATACGGGCCATACCTATGTGTATGACGGCACGAAGTTTGTGGAAGATTTCAGCAGCTTCACAGAGATGAAGATCAAATCCGTCACGACGGAGGACGTTGTGAACAATGACAAGGATTCCATTTTCTTTGTAACAACGGATTCCGCAAATACAGCCAATTTCGGTACCGACGATTATACGGCTACAAACATTCTGAACTACATCACGTTCACCTTCCCGGACGGAACGGCGGCTGATGTCTGGTTTTGCCGTGTAAACGGTTCGGTGGCTCGTTTCTTTATTCGTACGGGCGGAACGAACCTGAATATCAACACGCTTCCCGTCGGCAGCGTGATCACTATCAAACCCGGCTTCCGCATCCTTGCGACGGAAGCGGTGCAGAAAGAAGTATCTTTCGTCTATGACGGGGAAGAATGGAGCGAATACGACGGCACGGCGATCACGGCGTCCGCGCGCATTACCACGGTCGCCATGGGCAACGGAAACGCTTCTTATCCGATCACGTTGAGTGTTTCCACGAACATGCTCAACCTTGGCTCCCTGGCGAACCTGACGGCGGATAAAACCAAAGTAACGTATACGCGCGGCGACAAGAGCGTGAACGTAGGCGTCGTGCAGGGTTACGGTAAGAACCTTTTGATGTATTTTGCAAGTTCGAGCGATCTTACCCTGACGCAGAATACTCCCGAAAAGGGCGATATCCTGAAAATTTCGGCAGGATTCACGTTCAACAGTGCGTCCAAATCGTGCGTTTATAAAACGGCGATCGACTATGTGTTTGTTTACGGCGACAACGGATTCGAAGCGGATCTTTCTTCCTTCACGGACATGAAGATTCTTTCGCTTACGACGAAGGATCCGAAAAACGGAAACAACGACACGGCGTTTTATGTAAATACGAATTCATCCAACGAGAAGAATTTCGGCGATCCGAATTATACGGACACGGATATTCTCAACTATGTGACGTTCACGTTCCCCGACGGAACGAAGGGCGACATTCATTATTGCCGCGTGAACAATACGGTTGCGCGTTTCTATATCCGCAAGAAGGATAATTCTGGCAACATCGGCACGGTGGAAAAGGGCAGCATGCTCACGTTCAGCAAAGGATTCCGCATCCTGCCGAGCGAAGCGCTCAAAGAAGACGTAATCTACATCTACACGGGTTCCGAATTCCAGCTCCTGAAAGAGCCGACGGATTTCAGCATCGCGGCGGATCAGAAGACGGTGGTGATCGCAGGTTCCACTTTGCAGATCAATGTAAAGGCGGATGCGGGCGTCAACGTCAACTATACGTACAAAGTCGACGACAACAAGATCGCTACGATCGATTATAGAGGCAAACTCAATGCCATAAAGGCAGGCAAAGTGACGGTCACCGTAAGCTATAAGGATATTTCCAAGACGATCGAGATCACGGTTCGCGACGAGACGTCGGAAGAAAAAGAAAAGCGTCAGTTTGTGATCGAACAGCCGGAGAACGGGATCAAGTACTATGTCCCGGTCAGCACGGACGAAAAGCCCACGTCCATTTTGACGCAGGGATTCGATCTGCAGGGCAAATACATATTTGCGGACGGTTCGGAGAGCGCGCCTTTCGATATCAAAGACGACTGGTTCAAATCCTTTAAAGAAACGGATGGCAGCTACAAGACTCCGGGTGAATATCATCTTGTGATCATGAATGATGACGAATTCGAAACGGAGATCACGGTTGTCGTTTATGAATACAAAAAAGTAGGTCTTTTCAACAGCATCGGCGTATCGGGCTATGATATCGACGACGACCGCAACCCCGGTGAAGGAACCTGGAACGGTCATATGATGATCGGGCTTTCGAGCTATTCCACGAACTCGACCAACCTGCTCTCGCAGAACGAACTGAACAAGATCGCGTCCTATATCGAATATACCACGGCAGAAGGAAAAGTTTACCTGGGCAGCGGCGACGACAAACGCATCGGCGTATGGCAGATCGGCACGAACATGCTCGTCATGATCAAGCCGGAAGGCGCGACGACCAACATGGGATATTCGTCGGAAGATCATTACAAAGGAACGAAGTACGCGGCCGTCTATCAAAAAGGTGACAAGATTACGTTCAAAGAGGGTATGCCTATCTATGCCTGGATCGGGAATAAGTCGGTAGATCCGAACCGTCCGATCGAAGGGGAAGGCTATCTGATCATAGAAGGGTATCTGGATGCGGATTATACCTATTACTGCTATGAAGAGGACGGCACGAAGAGCTTGTGGCAGCTGTATAAGGAATACACGGACTTCAAGCTGAGCGAGAGCATGACGATCACGGCGGGCGGCACGGCGTCCGTGGGCGCGGTGCGCGTACCTTCCGATGCGACGCTCGGAACGTTCTCGTACGAGTCTTCCGATTCCAACATTGTTACGGTAACGCAGCAGGGCAACATGATCGGTATGAATGTCGGCACGGCTACGATCACGGTTACGCTTTCGGGCGGCGTGGATGCAGAAGGCAATCCGATGGAAGACATCGTAAAGACGATGACGGTTACGGTAAAACGCGGCATTTCGAAAGTGAGCGGCAGCATTGAACTGAAAGTCGGTTCGACGTTCGATCCTTCGGCATACGAAGTGACGGTAACGTTTACGGACGGAACGACGGAAAACATCAAACTGAGCGATGAGCGCGTCGTGCTTTCCGGAACGGTCGACACCTCTGCGACGGGCGAACAGACGTACAGCATCGCTGTCACGATCGACGGAGAAACCAAACGCGGACAGCTGACGGTCAACGTGACGAACGGCGGCGGATGCAGTTCTGCGGTTATAGGTGTAAGCGCGGCGGCAGCGGCAATTTTGATCGCGACGGCAGCGGGCGTCTTGCTGGTTATCCGTAAAAAAGCGCGTTAAAAGAGAACAAGTGAAAAGGAGAAATGCCGTTTTTGCGGCATTTCTCCGAAAATTATGCTAGAAATACAGGTCGGGAGTTATGTTGAAAGTATCTGAAACAGCATGTGAATATCAGATCGATCCTCTGGGGATCGATAGCAGAAAGCCGCGGCTTTTCTGGAAAACGGAATCGGACGGAGAAAAACAGGCTTGGTATCGCGTGATCGTAGCGTCTTCGGAAGCGGAACTTATGCGCGGACAAGGGGATCTGTATGATACAGGCGTTGTTTCTTCCGCATCGGATTTTTATGCGGAATACAGGGGGCAGGCTCTGACTTCCAGACAGAAATGCTGCTGGAAGGTGTTTGTGGGATACGAAGGCGGCACCGCGGAAAGTAAAGTGAGCTTTTTTGAAACGGGATTGGATGCGGCCGACTGGAAGGGCACATGGATGTCGATGCCGGTGAAAAACCAGGGCGGTACGACTTTGTACCGCAAGATCATTCCGATAAAAGAAAAGGAATTTACGCGGATTCGCGCCTATGTGTGCGGGATCGGGTGCTGTGAGGTATTCTGCAACGGAGTAAAGACGGATGATGCAGTATTGGATCCTCCGGTCACGGAATATGCGCAGCGGGTGTTGTATCGTACGCACGATCTGACAAGCCTGATGCATGCAGGCGACAACGTTTTCGGCGTGGAAGTGGGGCATGGCTGGTTCGGTGCGAAAAAGGTACTGGTGCAGATCTATGTGGATTATGCGGACGGGGAAACGGAAGAATTCCATTCGTCCGTGAACGGCGGCTGGTGGGTCGGCGGAAGCCCGGTCATCGACAACAGTTTTTACGACGGCGAGATTTACGACGCGAGAATCGAGGATCGGGTGCCGAAGAACTGGGCGACGACGGCATATGTCCCGACGTGGGACAAAGGCTGGATGTTTACCGTGTATACATCGCCCCCCGCAGGAAAATTGGAAGCACAGACGATCGAGCCGGTGCGTGTGACGAACCGCTATCCTGCCATTTCCCTGCAAAAGCACGGGGAAAACGTTTGGATTGCTGATTTCGGCGTCAATATTGCAGGCTGGGCGCGCATCCGCGTCCGCGGCGAGAGAGGCGCGCGCATTACTTTGAAATTCGGCGAAAGGCTGAAGGAAGACGGGAGCGTGAACCGCTGCAATCTGCGCTGTGCGAAGGCGAGAGACATTTATATTCTCAAAGGCGACGGCGAAGAAGAATATGCGCCGCGGTTTACCTTCCACGGATTCCAGTACGCGCAGATCGAAACGGAAGGAAAGTGTGAATTGCTTTCGGTGGTGGCAGAGCACGTGCATACGGATGTGCGGATTGCAGGGGCTTTCCGCTGTTCGGACGAAACGCTGCAGAAACTGCATCGGAACGCGGTGGTAACGGAGCTGAACAACGAGCAGGGCATTCTGACCGATTGTCCGCAGCGTGACGAAAGATTCGGCTGGCTGAACGATCTGGGTTCGCGGCTGTATCAGACGGTGTACAACTGCGGTATGGAACGGTTTTTCCCGAAATTCACGCGGGATATCACGCATACGCAGCTGGAAAACGGAGCCATTGCGGATACGGCGCCTTATTATACGGGCGGACGTCCGGCAGATCCCGTGTGTGTGGCGTATCTTTTAATGCCGTTCTGGTCGTACGTATATTACGGCGACGCGCGCACGGCGAAGGAAGAATATGCGAACTGCAAGGCGTGGACGGAATACCTGCTGTCCTGTTCGGAAGGGTACATTATGAAGTATTCCTATTACGGGGACTGGGTAGCGCCCGATTGTTTCCGCATCCATACGGATAATCTGTATGTTTCGACGTTATCGCTGTACTGGCATCTGAAACTCATGGCGCGGCTGGCAAAGATCGCGGGGCAAACGGAAGACGTGACGCTGTACACGATGAAAGCGGAGAAGTGCCGCACGGCGATCCATAAAAAGTATTTTGACGAAAAGACCTGCAATTATGCGGGCGGCACGCAGACGGCAAATGCCATGGCGTTATCGCTGGGCGTAGTGCCGGAGGAATACAGAAAGAAGGTTGCGGAAAATCTTGCGGAAGACGTGGAACGTCTGGGCTATCATTCATCCTGCGGGAATATCGGGTACAGGCATCTGTTCTATGCGCTCGGGGATAACGGTTATACCGATGTTGTCCTGAAAATGCTGAAAAATCCCGAATATCCGGGCTGGGGCTTCATGCTTGCGAACGGCGCGACGTCGGTCTGGGAAAGATGGGAGAGCGAAATGAGCGATGAAATGGATTCGTTCGATCATCCGATGTTCGGAAGTTACGATGCGTTTTTCTATCATTACCTGGCGGGGATCCGCATCGACGACGATTCGTTTGCCTGCGACAAGATCACTTTAAAACCCGTCTTTGCGGAAGGCTTGGATCATGTGGATGCGACTTTCTCCACGGTACGCGGCAATATTGTCAGCCGTTGGGAGCGCAAGAACGGACGTATTTTCTGTCATTTTGAGATCCCGTCCTCGATATCTGCGAGAATCGAAGTGGGCGACTTGCTCCTGACCCGCGTGAACGGTAAATTCGATTTCGTGCTCGGCGCAGACGGATGCAGTGTCGATACCAAGCCGTCGGACCGCACTTATGCGGGATGCTGAGCGGTCTGTACAAGGTGTCTTGCGCGGTAAGGTATGTTTTTTGTGAACAGATTTTTCCGAAATGTGCGGAAAATCATAAAATAAACAGATAAAAAAGGAGCGGGGAGAAGCAATGCTTCTCCCCGCTCCTTTTTTGTTTCCGAACATACCTCGCTACCGCTCATCGCTACCGCTCATCGCTTTCGCTCATCGCTTTCGCTCATCGCTTTCGCTCATCGCTTTCGCTCATCGCTTTCGC
>ERZ1106930.181-NODE-181-length-20936-cov-658.663378_pt1 | contig 20936 bp, 17 predicted proteins | sample MGYA00403663_ERZ1106930 | MGnify/ENA primary metagenome ERZ1106930 (study PRJEB35170, sample SAMEA104062438) | human gut metagenome | biome: human gut; feature: human-associated habitat; material: faeces | place: Denmark | collected 2012-06-26 ... | reverse complement strand
TAGCCATTAATGAATGTATTTTTTGCGGAGCAAAAAATACAGCCGGCTGTATTTTAACTTAGCCCTATTTTATCACTTATTTTCATAATAAGCAAGAGGTTTTAACTTTTTTTAACAGAAATATAAATAAATTAGTTTCTAACGTGTTAAAACATAACCACGGATACTTTTAAAAAAGGCGGTCGGTGCAGAATACATTGCACCGACCGCCTTTTTTAAAATCAGCCATTCTTTCTCAACAAATGAAAAAGCGGGACTGCGTCCCGCTTTTTTGTTACGCGCTTTTTTTGATGAGTTCGGGCTTGGAATTGCCTAAAACACAGTCGCGCGTGATCTTCACTTCGCTGATGTCGTTGTCCGACGGGATCTCGTACATGACGTCCGTCATAATGTTCTCGATGATCGTGCGCAGTCCGCGCGCGCCCGTCTTCAATTTGATCGCCGTGCTTGCGATCTCGCTCACAGCCGACGGCTCGAACGAAAGTTTTACTCCGTCCAATCCGATGAGTTTCTGGTACTGTTTGATCAACGCATTTTTCGGTTCAGTCAGGATCTTCACCAACGCCGTTTCGTCCAGAGGCTGCAGATTGACCACGATCGGCACACGTCCGACAAATTCCGGAATCAGTCCGAATTTCGTCAGATCCTGCGGCTTCACGTCGTCGAAAAGCTGATAATCCATTTCGTCCGTACTCTTGACTTTGCCGCCAAAACCGAGGGACGTATCATCTTTTCGCGCCTGAACGATCTTATCCAATCCCACAAACGCGCCGCCGCAGATAAACAGAATATTCGTCGTGTCGATACGCATGCATTCCTGCTGCGGATGCTTCCTTCCGCCCTGCGGAGGTACGTTCGCGATCGTACTTTCAATGATCTTCAAAAGCGCCTGCTGTACTCCTTCGCCCGATACGTCGCGCGTGATGGATACGTTCTCGCTCTTGCGCGCGATCTTGTCGATCTCGTCGATATAAATGATGCCGCGCTGCGCCTTTTCGATATCATAATCCGCATTCTGAATGAGTTTGAGCAGAATGTTTTCCACGTCTTCGCCCACATACCCCGCTTCCGTCAGGGTCGTGGCGTCGCTCGTGGCAAACGGAACGTTCAGAATCCTCGCCAGCGTACGCGCCAAAAGCGTCTTGCCGCACCCCGTAGGGCCGAGCAGCAAAATATTGCTCTTTTCGATCTCGACATCGTCGTCCTTTTTGCTCAGCTCACTGTTGATGCGCTTATAATGATTGTATACGGCTACCGACAAAACTTTCTTTGCCTTGTCCTGCCCCACGATATATTTATCCAGTTCCGCTTTGATTTCCGAAGGCTTTTTCAGTTCTACCGTATCCGTCGGTTTCTCCTGCGCCGCACGGATCTCCTCGTTACAGATCTCCACACATTCGTCGCAGATGGACAAACCGTCCGGCCCGCTGATCAAAACCTTCGTGCGGCTCTTCGGTTTGCCGCAAAATGAACAGCATTGTTCTTCTTTCATGGTTGTTGTCCTCCTTTCGCGTCCCCTTGCGGGCCGCGGGATGATTGTATGTCAATAACAAAGCACGCCGCGGTTTCGTAAATTGAAACGAACGGCGGCGCTGCTCTCATACCGGTACAAATTTCTTCGCACCGTCTTTATCTTTTATAAAATACGTTGTCGACAAGCCCGTAATTTTTCGCCTCTTCCGCAGACAGATAATTGTCGCGGTCCGTATCGCGCTCGATCTCCTGGATGCTCCTGCCCGTGTTGTCAGCCAAAATACGGTTCATCTTGTCTTTGATCTTCAGGATATGCTCCGCCTGAATCTTGATATCGCTCGCCTGTCCCTGTGCTCCGCCAAGCGGCTGATGGATCATGATCTCGCTGTTCGGAAGCGCAAAACGCTTGCCGCGCGTGCCGCTGGAAAGCAAAAACGCTCCCATGCTCGCCGCCATTCCGATACAGATCGTCGATACGTCGCAATGAATATACTGCATCGTATCGTAGATCGCCATGCCCGCCGTAACACTTCCGCCCGGACTGTTGATGTACAGGCTGATATCCTTGTTCATATCCTTCGCTTCCAGGTAAATCAACTGCGCCACAATGGTATTCGCCATACCGTCGTTGATCTCACCCGAAAGAAAGATGATACGGTCTTCCAACAGGCGCGAATAAATATCGTACGAACGCTCGCCCCGGCTGGATTGCTCCACTACCATCGGAATCAGATTCATTTTGATTTCGTCCATGTCTTCTCCAATCGCTCTCGACGGGCACAAAATCCCGTGCGATTACTCCGCTTTATCTTCCTTTTTTGCCGCTTTCTTCGTCGTCTTCTTCGCCGCAGGTTTTTCTTCGCTGTCCGCTTTCTTTACCGTCTTCTTTGCCGCGGGTTTTTCTTCGCTGTCCGCTTTCTTCGTCGTCTTCTTGGCTGCGGGTTTTTCTTCGCTGTCCGCTTTCTTCGTCGTCTTCTTTGCCGCAGGCTTTTCTTCACTGTCCGCTTTCTTTGCCGTCTTCTTGGCTGCGGGTTTCTTTTCTTCCGCGTCCGACGTCATGTTGTTGTTCTCTTTCAGGAAAGCAAACAGTTTGTTGATGACGATGTCGTTGCCGATGTATTCGCGCTGAGAAGCGTCCACGTCTTTCTTATATTCTTCCAAAGACTTGTTCGCCGCTTTTGCAAACTCTTCGAGTTTTGCGTCGATCTCCGCGTCTTCCGCTTTGATGTTCTCTTCACGGATGATCTTATCGATGACCAACTGGCTCTTGACGGTATCCGTCGCCTGCGCGCGATAGCCTTCGCGGAAGGTTTTAAGATCCGTTCCCATATACTTGAGATAATCCGCAAGTTTCATTCCGCCGTACTGCATACCGAGGCGATACTCCATGTTGCGCATCATCATATCCATCTGATTCTCGATCATTGCGTCGGGGACCTCCACTTCCGCGTTGTCGGTGATGGCTTTTACGATATTGTTTTCCGTTTCGGAATCGCCCTTTTCTTTAGCCTGTTTTTCAAGGCGTTCGCGCGTTTCTTTCTTATACGCGTCCACGCTTTCCGCACCCGCCGCGTCTTTGATGAACTCGTCGTTGATCTCAGGCAGTTCTTTCTTTTCCAGCTTGTTCAGCTTGACAGCAAACACGGCGTCTTTCCCTTTGAGGTTTTCCGCCTGGTAGTTTTCGGGGAATTTCACGTTGATATCCTTTTCCTCGCCAACCTTCATGCCGATGACTTGATCTTCAAATCCCGGAATAAAAGAATTGCTGCCGAGTACGAGCGGATAATTCTCGCTTGTGCCGCCTTCAAACTTTTCGCCGTCCACGCTGCCGGAAAAATCGATGGTAGCCGTATCGCCCTTTTCCGCCGCACGGCCTTCCACCGCCACAAGACGGCTGTTGCGCTCCTGCAGGCGTTTGAGTTCGGACTCCACGTCCTCATCCTTTACATTATACTCAACTTTTTTGATGTTTATACCCTTGTAATCGCCCAATTTCACGTCAGGCTTTACGGGAGCCACCGCGACGAGCACCGCGCCGTTTTCGCTGATGTCCTCCACGGAAAGCTGCGGCTGACCGACTACGGTAAAGTTGTCTTTCTCCTTTTCAACGATATCATAATAATGATCGGAGAAGAGATTGTTCAGCGCATCTTCATAGAAAACTCCCTTCCCGTAATTCAGCTCGATAACGTGTCTGGGAGCTTTGCCCTTGCGGAATCCGTTGACAAAATATTTCCCGCGCGTCTGTTCATACGCTTTCTGATTTGCGGCCTCCCACTCGTTTTTGTCAAACGTCATGGTGATTTTCACTGTGCTCTTCTCGGAAGATTCGGTTTTGTATTTCATAAAAACTTCTCCTGCTATAAATTGCCTTTTTACTCGTTATAGTATTTTAGCACAAAGCAAACGTTTTGCAAAGCGTTTTTATGCAAATGATTTACTTTTTTTGGCGAATACGCTATAATAAACAGAGCAAACGGCAAAACAGCGGTATTTTCCGGATCAAACGCCGTCTGCGAAAAGGAGCAGATCATGCCTCAGGACGCCTTTACGCTGCGCCACATCGCGCGAGAACTCGACGAACAGCTGCGCGGCGGAAAAGTCAATAAAATCATCCAGCCGTCGCGCGACGAGATCGACATCTTGCTGTATGCGGGCGGAAAGACAAAAAAGCTCGTACTCAACACGAACGCATCCTTTGCGCGCGCCATCCTTTCGGATATTCCGCGCACCGCGCCCGACGTGGCGCCCAATTTCTGCATGCTTCTGCGAAAATATATCACGGGAGCACAGCTCCTTTCCGTCGCGCAATGCGGTTTCGAGCGGATCCTCGCATTCACTTTCGACTGCTGCGGCGAATTTTCCAGGGCAACGCGCATCCTTTACGCCGAGATCATGGGGAAATACTCCAACCTGATCCTCACGGAAAACGGGATGATTGCCGGGGCGCTGAAAATTTCCTCTCTGCAGGAAAATTTCAAGCGTGCGCTTTTCCCGGGCGTCAAATACCTGCCCCCCGAGCCGCAGGACAAAGCAGACCCTTCCGACGAAACAAAACTTTGCGAACGATTGTCGGCTTTTCAGGGCGGCGATTTTGCGGAATTTCTGTTCAGCAATATTTCGGGGCTTGCCCTTCCGACCTGCCGCATTCTCGCTCAAAAGCTCGAAGATCCTGACCGACCTTTCGGAGATAACGTTGCAAAAACGGCACAACGTATCCGGGAATTTATATTCTCAGACGAAGTTTCCCCTGCCTTGGAACGGGTGAACGGAGAAGCCAAAGATTTTCACGCGCGCTATGAGGGAGAACCGTATCCGACCGTCTGTGCCGCCGCCGACGCCTACTATACCGAACGCGAAACAAAGCGCGATTTCAACGAAAAAAAACGCAAGCTGGATAGCCTTCTGCAAGCGCGCCGCAAGAAGGAAGAGAAAAAGCTCGCCCTCTTGCGCGAACGCGAAAACAGCTGCGCGGATATGGAAAAAAACCGAATTTACGGCGAACTTATCACGTCGAACCTGTACGCGCTCCGCAAAGGCATGGAAGGCTGCGAAGTTGTCAATTATTACGACGAAAATGCGGCGACTGTCCGTATAGCGTTGGACAAAACGCTTACGCCTGCACAGAACGCACAGAAATATTATAAAAAATACAACAAACAAAAGCGCACGCTTGCGGCGGTCGCGCCGCAGAAAGCGGAAGCGGAATCCGACCTCGATTACACGGAAAGCATGCTTTCCGCTTTGTCCCGCGCGGAAAATACGCTGGATCTGACGGAGATCGAACAGGAACTGCGCGATACGGGAATTTTGCCGCCCGAAAAGAAAAAGTTAAAAAATGCGCCCGTCGTCCCCTTCCGAGTCTTTGCGATAGGCAAATTCCGCATTTTTGCAGGGCGGAACAACGTTCAGAACGACAGGCTCCTGCGCGAAGCCGCCCCCGACGATGTATGGCTGCATACACAAAAATACCACAGTTCGCACGTGCTCATCCGCACGGAAGGGCGAAAAATTCCCGACGATGTGCTCCTTGCCGCCGCCGAAATCTGCGCCTGTTTTTCGGATGCCAAGCAAGGTAACAAAATACCCGTCGATTACTGCCAGCGCCGGTTTGTCAAAAAGCCGCCCAGAGCAAAGGCGGGCTTCGTTACGTACACCGATTTCAAAACCATCCTCGCCGACCCGAAACGTCATTCGGAACTGGAAATATGATTTTCCTCGATTCGGCGAACGAACATGGCTGACAATCGCCGCTGTTGCATTTTTTGCAATAGCGGCGATTTTTTTAAGTAAACCTGCGTGCAGACTAAGACATTTTTTGTCTGCTCGTACGGTGATCAGAAAAGCATGTATAAAAAACAAACACGATTTATGAAACCCGAAACGTTCAGCACACGTCAAACATCGGTCAAAAGGCTGTCGGACTATAGTTGGACGGCTGTTCTACGGCGATCAGACAACAAAGGAACCCCGATCGAACAGCAGTTGAGCAGCAGTTGTACGGCATCAGGCGACCATGAAGCGACGGTTTAAAGCTCATTGGCTGTTAAACGGCATCAGGCAACATGAAGCAAGGTTTTAAAACAATCGAACGGCGGTTGAGCGCTGCGGGATTCGTAAATTTACAGAAGATCTTTACCGCGTAATTTCTGGAAAAAGCGCTTTTTTATGCAATTCTCTTGCCTTAGCGATGAATCCATGTTACAATACACGTGGTCATAAAAACATAGAATTGTGAGATAATACATGCAAGATACAACGATATCCGTCTGTTACAGCGGCAACAAACGAGTTTTTTCGGGGCTTTTACTTTCGGTGCTGTCGCTTGCCAAATACACACAGCGTCCGCTGCATATTTATATCCTTTCCATGGATCTGCACGAGCAAAACGAAAATTATCTGCCGTTCAGCGAAAACCAGATCGATATTCTCAACACCGTTTTACGAAAGAAAAACGCGCAAAGCTGCGCTGAACTTGTCGACGTGGGAGAATTCTTCCGCAAGGAACTTGCCGCAGGGAAAAACGCAAAAAATTATTATACGCCCTACGCACAGCTTCGATTGTACCTGTCCGAACTGGAGCAGATGCCCGATAAACTCATATACCTGGACATCGATACGATGGCGGCTTCGGATATCGGACAGCTGTATGATATCGACATTTCCGGTTATGAATACGCCGCGGCGCTGGATTATATGGGTAAATTCTGGATCTCGCCCGTTTACTGCAACTCGGGCGTATTGCTTTTGAATCTTCCCGAACTGCGCCGCACGAAACTTTTTCCGCGGGTGCGCGAATATGTGGCAAAGCACCGCATGATCATGCCCGACCAGACGGCTTTGCACCGCCTGCACAGAAAAAGAATGATCCTGCCCATGCGGTTCAACGAACAGAGAGACATCAAAAAAGATACCGTCATCAAACATTTCTGCCGCGGAATATTCTGGCTCCCCTTCTTTCATATCTACAACATCAAACAATGGGAACGCGACGCCGTTCACAAACGTCTGAAGATACATTACTACGACGATATTTATGATCAATACGATCAGCTTACAAAATCATACGACCCGGAGAAATAGCCATGCCCGATTCAACGATCCATGTCTGCTATTGCGGAAACAAAAAAATATTTCACGGCCTGCTCCTTTCGGCCCTGTCGCTTGCCATGCGGACAAAACGCCCCCTGCACCTGTATATCCTGTCCATGGATCTGCACGAACAAGATCCCGCATATCTGCCTTTCAGCCAAAACCAGATGGACATCCTTAACGAGGCACTGCGCGAATTCAATACGGAAAGCTGTGCGGAACAGAGAGATCTGCGCGAGCTGTATCTTAAAATGCAAAAGCACAACAAAAACGCCCATAATATGTACACGCCGTATGCCCAACTGCGGCTGTACCTGACGGAACTTGAAAATATCCCCGACAAGATACTATATCTCGACGTGGATACAATGTGCATGAAAGACGTCGGAGAACTCTACGACATCGATATTTCCGGCTATGAATACGGCGCGGTCATCGACAATATCGGGAGAGTCTGGACAGACAAACATTACTGCAATTCAGGCGTTCTGCTCCTGAATCTGCCCAAGATCCGCGAAACACACCTTTTCGAACGCGTGCGGCAGCGCATCTGCGAAAAATGGATGTGGATGCCCGATCAGTCCGCCTTGCATGAACTTGGCTCTGAACGGCTGTATTTGCCACGGAAATTCAACGAACAGAGCCGCAAACTGCGCGACGATACCGTCATCAAGCATTTCTGCAAGGGCATCAAAGTCTATCTGATCCTTCCCCTTTCCTACAACGTCAAACAGTGGGAACGCAAAAAAGTCCATAAAAAGCTCAAATATTTCTGCTTTGACGATATCTACGCAAAGTACGATGAGATCGCGCAAAAACACAATATCGGACAGTAAATTACCCGTCGGCTGATTGCAGCCGACGGGTTTGTATTCCGAACAAACGACTTTTCTTCCGCTTGCGAAAAGCCTGCTTGCTTTTTGCCTTGCCGAATTTCCGTTTGCCTTTAAAAAGCACAGAGGGGAGCGGCTGCAATGTTTTGCAGCCGCTCCCCTCTGTATCTTGCCTGATTTTTACAGGCAAAGAAAAACAGCCGACGCATAAATTGCGCTGTGCGCATCAATAGCGGATAAAACTTTCCTGCGCGTTCAGCGGTTTTTCCTGCGAAACGACCGCCCTGTATTTTCCGTCCGATCCGAGTTCGCGCGCCTTGACGTTATCGGCAAGCATCGTCTGTAAAAACTGCAGGATCTTATCCTCAATTTCTCCGTGCGGGACGGGCGCCGCAATTTCAACGCGCTTATCCGTATTCCGCGTCATGAGATCGGCGCTGGAAATATACATCACGCGGTCTTCTTTCGTGCCGAAACAGTACACGCGGGAATGTTCCAGAAATCTCCCCACGATCGAACGGACGGTGATGTTCTCCGTTTTTCCCTTCACTCCGGGCAGCAGACAGCAGATACCGCGGATGATCAGCCGTATCTTTACCCCTGCGCAGCTCGCTTCTACAAATTTGTCGATGATGGCTTTGTCGGTCAGACTGTTCATCTTCGCCAAAATTTCTCCGTCCCCGCCCGCTCGCGCCTTTTCGATCTCCCGATCGATCAGGCGTATCAACCCAGGTTTGAGAGTCTGCGGCGCGACCAGAAGTTTTTTATAGGTATAATCGGTGTTGCAGATCGCAATATTGCGGAAAAACGCCACCGCATCTTCCCCGATCTCGCTGTCCGCCGTGATCAAATTCAGATCCGTATACTGTTTTGCCGTCGCTTCGTTGTAGTTCCCCGTGCCGAGATGCGTTATGTAACGGATCTCTTCCCCTTCCTTGAGAACGATCGATATGATCTTGGAATGTACTTTGTAATTTTCCATGCCGTAAATGATCGTACAGCCCGCTTCCTGCAGTTTCGCCGCAAAATGCAGATTGTTTTCTTCGTCAAATCGCGCGCACAGTTCTATGACGACCGTCACCTGCTTTCCGCGTTCGCACGCACGGCAAAGCGCATCCACGATCCGCGAATGATTGTCCAGACGATAGATCGTGATCTTGATCGACAAAACGCGCTTGTCTTTGGCACATTCTTCCAGAAGGTCTACCAACGGCTCCATGCTGTCGTACGGATAAGAGAGGTAAACATCTTTTTCGGATATTAGATCGATCAGCGATTCCGCTTCCCGCAGTTCCTTGGCTTCCGCACCCTTGAAAGGCGGATATTTCAATGCCGCCGCCGTTTCGGCAGGCAGATAATTTCCGATCGAAAACAAAAATTTATAATCGAAATAATGCGGTTCCTCAAAACAGTAATCCGAATTCAGCTTGAGCTGCTTCATGACAAAACTGCAAAGCGGCGAACGCATATCGTCCACTTCCAGGCGCACCACGCCCTGCCTTGCGCGCGTTTCGATCTTCTTTTTCATGAATTCGGAAAAATCATGCTCGACATCCGTATCGTCTACGCGCGTATCCAGATCCGCATTCCGCGTGACGCGCATCATTAGTTTCCCACGTACCGTGTACCCCGAAAACGCCAGATGCCCGAATGCTTTCATCAATTCTTCGACCGGCACGACTTTCGCTTTCTTTCCGTAGCCGATCCTGTACAGCCGATCAATGGCGGGATTGACATACATGACCCCGATCATGTCCCTTCCGCCGCGTTCCAGCTCCCAGAGCATATAATTTTTCTTGTTCTCGAACTGGATCATCGGATGTTTGGCGTCCAGCACCATCAGGGAAAGCAACGGCATCACGCGCGAAAGAAAATAGCTCTTGCATTCCTCGCTCTGCCGCGGCGTCAGATCCGCCGCCGTCAGGATGCGCAATCCCGCTTTGGAAAGTTCGCCGCGCAGTTTTACGTATGCGGACGCGCGGCTCTTGTAATGCTTGCGCACGACCTGCATGATCCCCCAAAGCTGTTTCGCCGCCGTCAGCTGCGTCTTGTTGTCGGTGATCTCGGGAGTTTCCAACATCTCATTGTACAGACTGCCCACCCGTACCATGAAAAACTCGTCCAGATTCGAACAAAAAATAGATAAAAATTTGCAGCGCTCCAAAAGCGGATTGCTAAGATCCGCCGACTGATCCAATACCCTCTTGTTGAACAAAAGCCAGCTGTATTCCCTGTTTACGTAAATATCGCGGATAAACCGCTTTTTCGCTTTCTCAACGGGACTCAATTCCTTCACGATATCATTTCTCCTTTCGCTCTTTCCACACCCGTTCTCTTTTTCTTACTTTATTCCTTCGCATCCGCTTTCATGTCTTCTTTCGTGTTTTCCGCGCCGACGGCCCCAACTTTTTTTGACGTCGTTTTCTTCCCCGCTCCGACAGCTTTCATTTGCGCCGTTTCAGATTTTTTGTCCGAATGTTTCATGCTTTTTGCGCCGCGCGTTCTGCGGGATCCCTGTGCCTTGCCCGCGGCTGTTTGTCCTTCTTCGCACGAAACACGACTCTGCCGCGCAAAATCATAATACGATCCCTGCAGGCGGTTTTCCAAAATCAACTGTAAATACCCTTCCTTCACGCCGCGCGAACTGATGCGGATCTCCTTCGCCCCGAAACGCTTGAAAAGCGTCTTTGCCACTACGGCGGCGATCCCTGCCGAATACAGCTTTTCGGGCGCCGATTCCAAAATCAGTCTGGAACGGTCGCGCCCTTCGATCAGATGATCCGCGAGTTTTTTAAACTTTTTGTAGGTCATGATGCGCTCGTCTGACTTGTTTTCCCTGTAAAAAGCCCCATAAAGCTCATACAGCGCCCCGCAGTTCGCGCCGACCGCGATCACCGAATCGAAGGAGCCTTTCCCCGGGACTTCCGCTTTGTCAAACTTCTTTTTGAGATATTTCCGGATCTTATCCGCCTCTTTCACGGACGGCTGGATCTTTTCCACAAATTTTTCATGAAGGTTGAAGATCCCGAAATCGAGAAACACCCGCTTGGAAAGGTCTTCCCCCGCAAGATCGCAGATTTCGATACTTCCGCCGCCGATATCCACAAGCGCCGTATTCGGTTCGGCCCCGAACTCGCGGTTTGCCGCAAAGTCGCAATACGCTTCCGTTTCTCCCGATACGGGATTGATCGGAAGCCCCGTGCGCTCTAAAATCGCTTCGCTGACCCGTCCGCTGTTTTCCACCGCGCGCAACGCCGCCGTGGAGATCAGATATACTCTGTCCGCCGACAGATTCCTGCACTTCTCTTTCATGTCCGATACGGCTGCCGCCAGCTTATCAATGCCGCGCGCCGACAGGTCTTTCCCTTCCATATAATGCAGCATCGCAAGATTCACGCGGTCGCTGAATACCGTCTGCAAACGCTCTCCGTCCGTTTCCGCCGCGATCAGCGATATGCTGCTCGAACTGATATCAATGACACAATATTTCATGTTTTCTCCTGTCCGCTCACCTTCCGAAACAGACGCCGATATCCTCTGCCTGGCGCACGATATCCGACGTCGGATCGACAAACTTGTACTTCCCTGCGATGTCGGGCAGCGCGTTGAAAGTGATATCCCTGCCCGCAACGGCTACCGTGACGCCGAATTGCCCCTGCGCCGCAAGTTTTCCCGCATAGCTTCCCAATCTGGAAGAAAGTACCCGATCGTACGGCGAAGGATTCCCGCCGCGCTGGATATACCCCAGCACCGTGCCGCGCGTTTCGATCCCCGTCCGCTCGCCGATCACTTCCGCCAGATGCTGGGTGACCGTCGTTTCGCCGCGCTCCGTCCTCACAAACACGCGCTCTTTCTTCTTGAACCGCGCTTCGCTGTCCAAGACCGCACCCTCGCCGACCGCTATGATGTTGCAGGGCTTACCTTCCTCACAGTTTTTCCGAATCGCTTCGCAGATCTTATCGATATTGAACGGGATCTCCGGCAGCAAAATCACTTCCGCTCCCGCGGCGATTCCCGCATACAATGTCAGCCAGCCCGCTTTGTTGCCCATCACTTCCACAAGAATCGTCCTGCCGTGGCTCGCCGCCGTCGTGCGGACTCTGTCGATCGCTTCCGTCGCCACGTCCACCGCCGTATGAAATCCGAACGTAACGTCCGTTCCGTAAATATCATTGTCGATCGTCTTCGGCAGCCCGATCACATTGCACCCTTCCGCACACAAAAGCGCCGCCGTACGGTGCGTGCCTGCCCCGCCAAGCGTAAACAGACAATCCAGCCCCATCTTTTTATAGTTCGCACGCATCTTTTCCAGTCGCGTTTCCCCGTTCTCTTCGGGCACCGTCATCGTCTTGAAAGGCGTGCGCCGCGTTCCGAGAATCGTCCCGCCTAAATTCAAAAGCCCTTCAAAATCTTCCCTGTCCATCGGCGCGCTCTCACCCCGGATCAATCCGCCGTATCCGTCCGGAATTCCCACAATTTCACAATTTTTTATATTCCTGTATGCGTATAAGCCTATCGCACGCATGACCGCGTTCAATCCGGCACAATCTCCGCCGCTCGTCAATATTCCGATCTTCATACCTACCTCCCCTTTTATTTTACCACCCTCTCCCCGCTTCCGTCAACGCTCTGAAAATATTTTTTGCCGTTTTTTAAAATTCGCTTCCTCTAAAGCCGATGCGGCGCGACGCTATTAAGCGTCGCGCCGCATCGGCTTCCCGCTTGGGAAAATCAGTTGTCTTTAAAGATCGTCGGCATCCTGCACGGGCTTTTCCCCGTCCGCAGGCGTCCCCGTATAACTTCCGTTGCTGTCATACGCCGAACGCATGGTCGACTTCTTTTTCTTCTTTACTTGCACGATTTGCACGCCTTGCTTGCTTTGCCGGTCGTCTTGTTCTGTGCAGACTTGCTGCTCTGTTTGCTCTGCGTGTTCTGCGTGTTCTGTGTGTTCTGTTCTTTGCTGTTTTTCATGTTTTTACTCCTTTATTCGTCAAAAGGTAAGGGAATTTCAACATAACCCTGCTTCGCTTTGCACAACGGGCAAATCTTCCACGCTTCTTTCGTCGTCGCGCGGTATCCGCACTGGCTGCACACCCACAGCGCAGGCTTGTTCCGTTTGTACAATACGCCGTCCTTGATCGCATTCGCAAGATATCGGAATACAATTTCATGATCCCGTTCCACGCCTGCAACGCGCTCGTAAAGATCGGCTATGTCGTCGAATCCTTCTTCGCGCGCTTCCTTCGCAAAAGCCGGATAGATCTCGTCATGTTCCGATTTTTCTCCGTGCGCCGCAAACTCCAGACCCTCCGCCAGGGTTCCGAATTGAAAAGGATAGCCCGCATTCAACTCGATGTTCGCGCTGTTTCCCGCCTTCTGTATGAGCGTATCGTAAAAAGTTTTGGCATGATAAGTCTCATTCTTCGCGATCGTGCGGACTACGTCCGCAAGCACGGGATATTCTTCCGCGATCGCAAGTTTTGCGATCAGCTGATAACGCATCCCCGCCTGGCTTTCACCCGCAAACGAACGGGCAAGATTGGTGTACGTTTTTGTCTTTTTGAACTGCATGGCAATCCTCCTTACGCACTACAGTATGGACGATTGCCCATAACTTTATACAATCTTTTTTCTTTTTTTAAACAAAATCCTCGTTATAAAAATTCCCCGTAAACGCAAAGGGGAGCTGTTCGCATATAATTTTGCGAACAGCTCCCCTTGCATTTTCATGAAAAAGCATCCTGTTTAAAACAGGATGCCGTTTTTTAATTAAATAATTGTGCGATCCAGCTTCCAAGCGGAAATTTTTCGTTGACAAAATCCTGGAACGGATTTGCGCCGAAAATGTATTTGAATAAAAAGCATTCCGAACATACGTCGGACGCCGAGGAAACAGGCCCGAAATAAGGGACAAACGTACCTGCAAGTACGCCGATCGCCATTAAAACCGCCGCCGTGATCACGATCGCATACGCACCGCCCAAAATCCCGTCGATGATCTTAAACACGACATACTTGCGCAATCCTTTGAGAAGAACTTTCACGATCGCCATCACAATGATCACAATGATCCCCAGCCCGATACAGATGATCACCGTCTGCACAACCGAAGCGGCTTCCGCCGCGTCCAGCTTTACAGGCGAGTTTTCCCCGACTACGGAAGCAAATAAACTTTCCAGTTTTGCCAAAAGCCCCGCATTCGTCAAAGAATTGTTCAGCGTCGGCAAAAGCAATATACATACCCCCGCCGTCAACGCAATATCCACCAGCCACCAAGCCTTATTCAGAAAACCTTTCCGGTATCCGAAAAAAAACATCAGCGCCAGAAACAATACAAAAATCACATCGATCACTATACTCATATTTTTCTCCAATGCAGCCGGCCCGCCGCGTCATGCCCGATCTTATTGCAATCCGCCGCTGTATTTTTCCTTACCCTTGTAAAACGCCAGGAATATGCCGCGCACAAAATTCGCGCCCGCTCCGACAAAGAATAATTTGGTCAGAGCACTGAATTGTCCTACCCAGCAAAGGACTCCGAAGATCGCCAGCGCCACAACAAAAGCAAACCAGGTAACAAACCTGTGCCATCCCTTGCAACGCACACGCCCGAACAGGCTGAACAGAAGCGGGAAATCCAGCACCAACAACAAAAAGTACAGCGGGATCCCGTACAACAAAACATAATAACAGATATTGAGGCAGATCGAAGATATGGTCTCGTTCCCGGCAAATGAATGCGTCCGCACGACATTATCCAAAAATCCGAGGAACGCCGCGTTCGAACTCTTGTTGACCAATGACTCGAACAAATGCTTCACCGCGTCAAATCCCGTGAACGAATAAGTTCCGCCGACCCACGCAACAAAAAACATTCCGATACTAAGACCGAGCAAAATCAAAGCAAAAACAGATATCACGATCCGGTTCGCGCTGCGCTTGCTCTTTGCTTTCTTTCCCGCCTGTACGTTTGCGTTCGAAGCGGCCGCTGCGGGCGCACCGGTATAAACCGCCCCTGTCGGAGCCGCATACGGAGCCGCGTAGATCACGGCAGGCTGCACTGTCTGAACCGGCTGCTGGGTCGGCTGCTGCGTTTGCGGCGTCATTCCGTACTGCTGCACGCGCGCCGCCTGCATACGGTCGATCTCGCCGTGCAGAGCTTTCAGCTCGCCTTTCAGCTGCGCTACCTCCGATAAAAGTTCGAAACGCTCTTTCGTCGTGTCCGCCCGTCCCTGCTCCGTATGTACGCCTTCTGTCTCGGCTGTCTGCACCGTATTCTGCACAGGCCGGGACGTTGCGATCTCGTTTTTGTACGCATTGAGATTGTTTTTCATTTTACTCAGCACGCTGTCCAGGTCTTCTTCAAAGAGATAACCGCAATGCGGGCAGCGGACTTTCGAATCATCCGTTTCCCTTCCGCAATTTTTACAGATCTTCACGCTATTTCTCCCTGTTCATCAATTTGCACAAAATATAGATATACAACATATTTACACAAATGTGCTTATATTTATTATAATCGCAGAAAGCGTTTTTGTCAATCGCAAAAACATAATCGCTCAACAAACCTTAGAGAAAAATTTTACCGGCCGCAAATTGCGGCCGGCACAGTTTCTCATTATTTTTTGTTAAAATTATCTTTCAGCGACACGATTTCCGAAAGCACGAGTTTTCCGCCTTCCGTACACTTTTTATAATATCCCGTGCGCATCAGCTGGAAAGGTGTGCCGTCCGGCGCCTGCGCCAGATACGGTTCTGCCTTCGCCTGCAAAATTTTCTCGCTTTCCGGATTCATGCGCTCGGAAAAATCCTGTCCCGCATAATCCGCGTCGCGCAGAAGGCTCTCGTACTGCCTTACTTCCGCATCCGCACAGGTATCCGCATTCACCCAGTGGATCACGCCCTTTACCTTGATCCCGCTCGTATCGTTCCCGCTGTGGCTTTCCGGAACGTATGAACACAAAACTTCGGTAACGTTCCCTTCTTTATCCGTCAAAACGTCGTCGCAGCGCACGATATATGCGTTCTTTAAACGAACGTATCCGCCCTTTTTCAGACGGAAATATTTCGGCGGAGGATCGAGCGAAAAATCCGTGCTTTCGATATACAGATGCTTGCCGAATTTCACTTTGCGCGTGCCTGCCGTTTCGTCCGTCTGGTTGATATCGAAATCCAGCTCTTCCTCTCCTTCATAATTCGTGATCGTAAGTTTGAGCGGCGAAAGGACTGCCATGGCACGTTCCGCATGCGCGTTCAGGTATTCGCGCACGCACGCTTCGAAATAGGAATATTCACACTCGGAATTCGCTTTCGCTATGCCGATTCTGGAACAGAAATCGCGAACCGCCGCCGCAGGAATACCGCGGTTGCGAAGTCCCGAAAGCGTAGGCATGCGCGGATCGTCCCAGCCGTGTACAAGCCCCTCTTCCACTAATTTTTTCAGGTAACGTTTGCTCATCACGGTGTTCGTGATGTTCAGGCGTGCAAATTCGATCTGCCGCGGCTTGGGTGAAAATCCCAGCGTCAGCCCTACCCAGTCGTACAGAGGACGGTGATCTTCAAATTCCAGCGTGCACAGGGAATGCGTAACTCCCTGCAGGTAATCGCAGATCGGGTGCGCGTAGTCGTACATGGGATAGATACACCATTTATCGCCCGTGCGGTGATGGGTCGCGTGCAGAATACGATAAATGACAGGGTCGCGCAGGTTCACGTTGGGCGACGCCATGTCGATCTTAGCGCGCAGGCATTTTTCTCCGTCCTTATACTTTCCTTCCTTCATTTCGGTAAACAGCTTCAGGTTTTCTTCCACCGAGCGGTTCCTGTACGGGCTTTCCACTCCCGGTTCCGTCAGCGTGCCGCGCGTGTTTTTGATCTCTTCCGCGGAAAGATCGCAGACAAACGCTTTTCCTTCCCGGATGAGCCGAAGCGCAAACTCATATATCGTATCGAAAAAATCGGAGGCATAGCACTCGCGCGCCCACTCATAACCCAGCCAACGGATGTCCGCACGGATCGCGTCCACAAATTCCGTCTTTTCTTTGGACGGGTTGGTATCGTCAAAAAATAAATTGCATTTGCCGTGGTATTTGAGTGCCGTGCCGAAATTCACGTACATGCTCTTTGCGTGCCCGATGTGCAGATACCCGTTCGGTTCGGGCGGGAAACGCGTCTGGATCGAAGTTACCTTTCCGTTCTCCAGATCTTCGTTGATAAATTGCTCGATAAAATTCGTTGCCTCGGGAATGTTCTTGTTCGTTTCTTCCATATTAAACTCCAAAATTGCTTTAAAAACGCAGGACGTACTGCGTTTTTTTATACAAACTCACTGACTGCACGCTTCGGCGCGCAATTTCCGGCCGCAGCAAAATCTTTGCTGCGGAAATTCCATGCTTCTTGGAATGCGTTCCATCCTTTAGGACAGACCCACCGTTTCGCCGTTTTCGTCTATATCGATATGCTCCGCCGCGGGATGTTTTCCGAGCCCAGGCATAAGCATGATGTTTCCCGCCACCGCAACCACGAATTCCGCACCGCCTTTCACGATGATATCGCGCACGTGGACTTTGAATCCGCTCGGGCGCGCCAACAATTTCGCATCGTCGGACAGCGAATACTGCGTTTTTGCAATGATCACGGGCATTTTCCCGTAACCGCGCTTCTCCGCGTCCGCAATCTTTTCTTCCGCGACCTCCGAAAACGTAACGCCGTCTCCGCCGTAAACATTTTTTACGATATCCTCGATCTTCTTGCGGATCGGGTCGTTCAGATCATACGAATAATGCAATTCACTCTTTTGCTCCGCCGCGGCGCATACCGCCTTCGCCAGTTCTTCGCCGCCCTCGCCGCCTTTGAGGAATACATCCGTGAACACCGCTTTCGCACCCGCCTTTTCCACGCCGCGCATGACCGCTTCGATCTCCGCAGGCGTGTCCGTTGCGAAACGGTTCATCGCCACAACGACAGGTTTTTGATATACCGTACGCATATTTTCGATATGCTTGAACAAATTCGGCATGCCTTTTTCCAGTGCCGCAAGATCTTCTTTCGAAAGGTCCGCCTTGTCCGCGCCGCCGTGCAGTTTCAGCGCTTTCACCGTCGCCACGATCACGACGCAATCGGGTTGGATCCCCGCCACGCGGCATTTCGTATCCAAAAATTTCTCCGCACCCAGATCCGCACCGAACCCTGCTTCCGTAACGACCCAGTCCGCCAAAGAAAGCGCCGTATACGTCGCCAGAATACTGTTACAGCCGTGCGCAATGTTCGCAAACGGTCCGCCGTGCACGATCGCAGGCGTTCCCTCCAGCGTCTGAACGAGATTCGGCTTGATCGCGTCTTTCAACAGCACCGTCATCGCGCCTTCCGCTTTCAGATCGCGCGCATATACATACTCGCCCTTGCGGTTTTCCCCGACAATGATATTCCCGATACGGCGTTTCAGATCCTTGATCGACGTCGCAAGGCAAAGGATCGCCATGATCTCGGAAGCCGCCGTGATCTCAAAATGCTCTTCACGCTCCACGCCCTCGCCTTTCTGCCCGACCGTGATGTTGCGCAGCGCACGGTCATTCATGTCCAGACAGCGCCTGAAATAAATCTTTTCGGGATCGATGTCCAGCTCGTTCCCGCGGAAAATATGGTTGTCCAGCATCGCACACAGCAGATTGTTCGCCGCCGTGATCGCGTGCAGATCGCCCGTGAAATGCAGATTGATGTCTTCCATCGGTACCACCTGGGCATATCCGCCGCCTGCCGCTCCGCCTTTGATCCCGAAAACGGGTCCGAGCGACGGTTCACGCAGCGCCAGGCAGACTTTCTTCCCCAGACGCGCCATTCCGTCGGCAAGCCCGATGGAAACCGTCGTCTTGCCTTCGCCCGACGCCGTCGGATTGATTGCCGTAACCAAAATCAGCTTTCCTTTCCGCTTGGAAAAATCGACCGAAAGTTTCGCCTTGTACTTGCCGTACCGCTCCATACTGTCTTCGTCTACGCCCAGTTTCGCCGCTATTTCTCCGATATCACGCATTTTACAGCGCTTTGCAATCTCAATATCGCTCAACATTCCGTTCTCCTCCATTCTTTCTGTACTTTCTCTTCCTCAGGCGCAATTTGCCGTATAAAAATCAAATCCGTTTTCATCCCGCCGCTCAATGTCCGCAATCGTGCGGCAGACGCAGCGTTTCATATCCTGCCACATAATATTCGCCCTGCCGTTCAAACCCGAACCGCAAGAGATCCGTACCCCAGACGTCTCGCGTCCTGACCGTCTTCACAAAATCATTCATGCATTTATTGACCAGCGTACGCAGCATCAATTCTTTCTGCGTGCAGGCCGCATCCAAGACCAGTTCCCCGTCCTTCATGCCGCCGCCGTACACGCCCTGCCCGTCCGACAGCTCATAATAAAACGCATAACCATCTTTTTTTCTGCATAATACGGATAACATAAGCACATTATAACACAAATTCTTGCGAAACGCAAAAAAACTTGTGCTCACAGACCAAATTGTGGTATAATTTTTTTACATCGGCATGCCTGTCCCCGCACGGACACGGATAAGCCGGCAAAATACACCGATCGGAGAACATACCCTATGGATGCTGCCATCTTACAGGCACTTGAAAAAATTCGCTGTCCGTTCCTGGACGTATTCTTTTCTGTCTTTACCGCACTCGGCGAAGAGTTTGTCATCGCGGCGATCATTGCCGTCGTTTATATCTGCTTTTCCAAACGCATCGGAGAACAGGCACTCGTTACGGTCATGACCGCCAGCAGCATAACCACCGGCGTCAAAAGCGCCGTGCGCAGGCTTCGGCCCTTCGTTGCAGGAACCGTGGATAAAGTAAACGTCGACAATTTCGTCGTATCTACTGCCGATCTTGATCCGGACATGAGTTTTCCCAGCGGACACGCCACTGCAACGAGCAGCTTTTTCACCACGCTTGCCATCCGTATCCGCAAACCGCTCGCCATTGTCCTGAGCGCCCTGTTCGTAATTCTGGTCATGCTCTCGCGCCTGTATCTGGGAGTACATTATCCGACCGACGTGCTCACAGGCCTTGCGATCGGCGTTGCCTGCGCTTTCTTATGGAATCTAATCTATGCCAAATGGTACAATGCACGCCTGTATATCTATCTTGCGATCGCAGTTCTGACCATCCCGCTCCTGTTTATCGAGCGCACGGCAACGCATTCCATGTTTCAGATCTCCGCGATCACTCTCGCGACCGCCGCAGGACTTTGGATCGAAAATAAATTTATCCGTTTCGAAGATACGAAAAACTGGTTGCACAGATTGTTCCGTCTGATCGTCATCGGAGTGGTTGCCCTGATTCCGTTTGTTCCGATGCAGTTTCTTCTGCCTGACAATAACTGGTTTGATTTTCTGAAATATTTCGTCACACTTTTTCTCGCAATGACGGCGGCTCCTTACCTGTTCGTGAAGTTAAAAATATAAATAGTATGCGAAGGCATATGCAATCCGTTGACTTTACTTTGCAAAACAAGTAAAATAATAAAGAAATTTTTGGTATTGAGGTACATCATGACAGATAAACACGCAGTAACGATGGATAAGATCGTAAACCTTTGCAAAACACGCGGGATCATTTTCCCCGGCAGCGAAATTTACGGCGGCATGGGAAACACCTGGGATTACGGCCCCGTAGGCGTGGAGATCAAAAATAACATCAAACGCGCATGGTGGAAAAAATTCGTCCAGGAAAGCGATAACTCTTACGGTGTGGACGCGGCGATCCTGATGAATTCACGCGTTTGGGAAGCCAGCGGTCATACCGCTTCCTTTACCGACCCGAAAATGGACTGCAAAGAATGCAAAGCCCGTTTCCGTGCCGACAATCTGATCGAAGCGCATTCCAAGGGCAAAGTCAATCCCGACACCATGACCAACGAGGAAATGGAAGCATACATTGCAGAGCATAAGGTCGCCTGCCCGAACTGCGGCAAGCATAACTGGACGCCCATCCGCACATTCAACCTGATGTTCGAAACCTCCCGCGGCGTTACCGACGAGA
>ERZ1106930.179-NODE-179-length-21020-cov-580.843835_pt1 | contig 21020 bp, 15 predicted proteins | sample MGYA00403663_ERZ1106930 | MGnify/ENA primary metagenome ERZ1106930 (study PRJEB35170, sample SAMEA104062438) | human gut metagenome | biome: human gut; feature: human-associated habitat; material: faeces | place: Denmark | collected 2012-06-26 ... | reverse complement strand
CCCATCCGCACATTCAACCTGATGTTCGAAACCTCCCGCGGCGTTACCGACGAGAGCCAGAATAAAATTTATCTGCGTCCCGAAACGGCGCAGGGCGAATTCGTAAACTTTCTGAACGTTCAGCGCACCACCCGCGCAAAAGTGCCTTTCGGCATCGCGCAGATCGGCAAAGCGTTCCGCAACGAGATCACCCCGGGCAACTTCATCTTCCGCACCATCGAATTCGAACAGATGGAACACCAGTGGTTCTGCAAAGAAGGCACAGACCTCCAATATTACGAAGAATATAAACAGAAAGCCAAAAACTTCCTGCTCGGCCTCGGGTTCAAGGAAGAACACCTGCGGTTCAAGGATCACGACAAACTCGCACATTACGCAAAATCTGCCTGCGATATTCAATACCTCTTCCCGATCGGCTGGTCGGAACTCAACGGAATTCACGACCGCACCGATTACGACCTTTCCCGCCATCAGGAATATTCGGGCAAGAACATGAATTACCTTGACCCCGTAACCAATGAAAAGTACATCCCCTATGTCGTGGAATACTCCATCGGCGCAGACAGACTCATGCTGGCAGTCCTTTGCGAAGCGTACGAGGAAGAAGAACTCGAAGGCGGCGATGTCCGTACCGTCATGCACTTCCACCCCGCTCTCGCGGCTTACAAAGCGGCCGTGTTGCCTTTGCAGAAAAACCTTTCTGAAAAGGCGCGCGAAGTGTATAAAAAACTCGCGAAAAAATTCATGGTCACTTACGACGAAGCAGGCTCGATCGGCAAACGCTACCGCCGTCAGGACGAGATCGGAACGCCTTTCTGCATCACCATCGATTTTGATACGCTGGAAAACAATTCCGTTACTATCCGCGACCGCGATACCATGGCGCAGATCCGCCTCGACATCGACGAGATAGCTCCCTACATTGAAAAAGCATTGGAACACTGATTTTATAAAAATTTACGCCGCGAAAACGTTTGCGTTTTCGCGGCATTTTTTTGTTGGAATGTTTTCCCTTGTTGTCATAGCTGTACAGCCACGTCTTTCCGAATTCTTTGTTATCTTTGCGGGTCAGACGGTTCAAGACATCGTACTTATACCATACCATGGGTTGCGCCGTTTTCGTCAATGCGCATGACGGGGTTGTTGCCGCAATAGGCGTAGAAATTGAGGCCGTTGATCTTTTCATGGTCAATATAGGAGATGTCGTCTATTGTTATAAATCTGCCGACTTTGGGGTCGTAGTAACGGGATTTCAGGTAATACAGGCCCGTTTCGTCATTACTCATCATAAACAAAGCAGATTTGTTTATGATGAGTATAACATACAATCTGACCATCGTCAAGATTTTATTAAAATGAAACGGGTATCCCGTTTTGGTTACAGGCATAGCGAGATTTCTGCTTTTTGTAAAAGTAAATCCCGCTCTGTCCTAATTTTTATCCATGTTTGAAGCATCCGCGCGTTTTTCTGCCGCAAAAAAAGGCGCGGGAATCCCGCGCCTTTTAGCTAAGCCTTTTCGCTTTTCCGCGAAAGGGATTATTCAATTTCGATCTTATGCTCCTGCGGACGCGAAGGCGATTCCTTCGGGATCGTAACGGTCAGAATACCGTTTTCATATTTCGCTTTGATGTCCTCTTTCTGCACATCCCCGACATAGTAGCTCCGACGGCAGGAAAAACTGCGTTCACGATGAATGTAATTTTCCTTCTTGTCTCCGTCCTGCTTTTCCGCTTTCTGGACGGAAATGTTCAGGTACCCGTCTTTCAGATCAATGCCGATATCTTTCTTGTCCATACCGGGCATTTCGACTTCCATTACATAATCATTTTCCGTTTCCTTGATATCCGTACGCATGTACTTGTGTCCGTTGTTCCTGCTATAGAATGCAGGGAAGAAATCATGCATCGCTTCATCAAAGAAATCATAATCCGAATAACCGTTCTTTCTCGTCAATTCATTTTTCATAAAAATCATCTCCTTCTAAGTTAGCACTTACTTTTATTAAGTGTCAGCACTCTCTTTCTGAGATTGCTAATATTATACCACTTTAAAATTGTATGTCAAGTATTTTGAAGAAAAAAATTAAAAATTTTTAAAAATTTTTTATCTGCACTTTTTTTCGAAAATTTTGCGCCTGACAATGAGAAAACTCCCCTTATTTATAATGTGTCTTAAGCCCTACCCTTTATAGAATTATTCTGAGAAAAAAACCTCTCTGTATACGCCGCCCCTTGTAAAACTGTTTACATACCGCAAAAATTGGTTTCAAGGAAGGCTGTCCGCATAGACTTTTGCGGACAGCCTTCCTGCCTTGCATTGCGCCCGCAGATCATTAAAACGGAGCTGCGGCGGACGGCGATTGAAAAAAAGCGGAGCGGCGGGGCAAATATTGCCCCGCCGCTCCGCTTTTTGAACACACACTGCCAACGCAGTGCCTGCCGATCCTCCGTAATTTTTTAAGGTCCTAAAAATGCTCCGCAAAAGAAAAACGCCTTCGGAAACGTGCTTAACGCCCGTTTCCGAAGGCGCAAAAATTAACGCTGTTTACACTATTTGGGTCTGTTTCGGACTTTTGAAAAAATCAATTAATCTGTTTCAAACATTCGGAAGAACTCACGCACAGCAAAAGACGGGGCGGCACCCTTCGGAAAAGCGATCCCGACAGAACGTGCGGGAAGAGCCGGTTCGGTTTTGATTTCAAACAATGTTTTGTCTTCCGAAAGTTCCCGTTTGACATATTCTTTCGGAACGCACGCGATCCCCACACCGTTTTTTGCAAGCTGGATCATCAATTCCAGGCTTCCGCACTCGATTTCCGGATGCAGGTGGATCCCGATAGAATGAGAAAAGTTAATGATGGCTTTGCGCGTAACCGTATTTGTATCCAGCATGAGCAAGGGATAGTCGTGCATATTTTTCAAAGGCTGAACATTTTCTGCAAGTGCAGCAAACTTCTCGTTTGCCACAAACGTATCGTGCAGAGGCATGATCGCACTTGAAAGAATAAAATCTTTGTCGTCGACGGGTAAGTTCAAAAAAGCAATGTCGCATTTATTGTTTTTGAGAAGCTCCAATGTCTCCGTCGTGATACAGTTGATCAGATTCAATCTGACATCCGGATATTTTTCATGGTATTGCGCGATCTTATCGATGAGGACATAAGAAAAGATCGTATCCGACGCACTGATACGGATGGTGCCCGTCGCTTTTGTATTGATCTCTTTCAGCTTATTTTCCGCCGCATCCAGTTCTCCGAGCGCCTTCTCGACGATATCGAAAATCTGTTTTCCGCCCTGCTCGGAAAGCTCCATGCCGCGGTGCGTACGGTTGAACAGCGAAGCGCCCAACTGTCCTTCCAGCTGTTTAATTGCCTGCGAAACCGCCGGCTGACTGATAAACAACTCATCCGCCGCACGCGTAAGGCTACCGCACTTCGCGACCGTATAAAAAACCCTGTACAATTCCAGATTGACCATATAATGTTCTCCTGTAGCTGACAGCCCTTGCGCAAGGATCACTTTCCGACGCAGAACTTTGCAAAAATTTCATCTATGATACGTTCGTTCGCCGTTTCTCCGCTGATCTCTCCCAACGTTTCCCACGCCGATTTCAAATGAATTCCCAATAAATCCAACGGCACTTTCCCGCAGACCGAAAACGCTTCGCGTATATCCGACAGCGCACGGCACAGCGCCGCATAATGCCTCTCTTCGATCAAAAATTCCCCGTCCGCCGTATAGTCGTGCATACAGCGGGCGAACATTTCTTCCCGCAATTTTTTTATATTTTCACCCGTCTTTGCGGAAACACGGATGTCCGCAGGAGGATCGCAAGCGCCTTCCCCCAGATCCGTCTTATTATAAACGACCAGCTTTTTCTTTTCCGCCAGGGAATCGTAAATTTTTCTGTCTTCTTCGGAAAGTTTTTCCGAAGCATCCAAAATAAACAGGACCAGATCCGCCCCGTCGATCAGCGTCTTTGCACGCGATATGCCGATACTCTCGATCTCGTCGCCGCTTTCACGGATGCCTGCCGTATCATAAAGGTTGAACCGTACGCCGTCAATTTCGAGCGTTCCTTCGACAACGTCGCGCGTCGTACCCGCCACCGACGAAACAATGGCTTTATCCGACCCCAACAGCGCATTCAGAATAGAACTTTTTCCCGTATTCGGTTTTCCCGCCAGCACGACCGAAACGCCTTCCTTGATCTTGCGGCCCGTCTTATAGGTGGAAACCATCTTTTCCAGACGCTCCGCCATTTCCGAGATCCGCTCTTTCACGTCTTTGAGGTCGGTATGTTCGATATCCTCTTCGGGAAAATCGATATCTGCATCGATTCCTGCCAGAATTTCCGTCAGCTGCGCCTGCAATTGCGCGACTCCGCCGTTGAGGTGCTCGGAATAGAGCATATATCCTGCCCTGACTTCCGCTTCGCTCTCGCCGTTGATCATGTCGATCAGACCTTCCGCCGACGAGAGAGACAGTTTTCCGTTCAAAAATGCGCGGCGCGTGTATTCGCCGCGCTCCGCAAGGCGGCATCCCAACGAAAGCGCACGCCTCAATATACCGCGCGCTATGCTCGTTCCGCCGTGGCAATGGAATTCTACGACGTCCTCTCCCGTAAAACTGTGCGGCGCCTTAAAATAAACGCACAATCCGTAATCGCGGAACGTCCCGCCGTCGATCTCTCCCGGATACATTCTCTGCGGTTCGAAATCGGAGACCGCGCGTTTTCCCGACGGGAAAAACATCTTTTCCGCAACCGACAGCGGATTTTCTCCGCTCAGACGTATGATCGCCACGCCGCCTTTCCCCGGCGGTGTGGATATTGCAGCTATCGTATCGCTAACCATAATCCTGCTCCTGATTCCCGAAAATTATACCATATTCTCCCCGTCTTGTCAATCGGGGTCGGTTTTTTGGGCAAAATTGCCGTGTGCCGCGCAGATTTTGCGCGGCACACGGCAATTTTCTTTACTTGACTATACCAACCGCCCGAACTTGCTCAACGCCGACGCAGCAACGCTCTTGCCGTTGAACCGCTCCGAAAATTTTCTGTTTCCGCCCGTCAGGAAGAAAAATGATCGGGATCCTGCGGCGGATCCTTGCGATCCTGTCCGCCGTCTGCGTTCTGACCGCTGCCGTCCGATCCGTTTCCTTTCTGATTATTAAACTCACCGAACGGATCCTGTTCCGATGACTTGTTTTCTCCGGAAGAAAACTCGCCGAACGGGTCATCCGGTTTTTTCTCCGGCCCGCCGTAAGGCGCCTGCCCGTTCTGCCCGTAAGGGCCGCCGTAAGGATTGCCGTAAGGATTCCCATACGGATTCCCGTACGGAGGACGCCCGTATTGCGCCTGTTGCATACGGCGGATCTGTTCCATGCGGGCCTGCATATACTTTTCGTAATCGACAAATTTGCGGTTGCGGAACGCAAACGCAAGAATTCCCGCAACCGGCAGGAAAACACAGACAACGTCCAGCCAGATGTACGACTGCGGCGCATACCCGCGGAAAAATCCCATGTACAGGAACACGCTCAGCACAGCGTATATAACCATGAAAATATATTCCGCAATGTAAGCAACGTTCATGACCGTCACGAACTTTTCAAATTCGCTGCTGAACTGTAAACCGTAGGACGTAACATTATTTTCTGTCGAAACCACAATTTCGTAAAGATTGTGTGTATACGCGTATGCCAACGGAAAATAATTCAGCGCATAGCAGACACAAAGGCAGATCTCGGCGATCATCGTAAGCAATCCGAAAATCTCGATCTTCGTCCTTCCGACGCGCACCGCCCCCGCAAGCTTCCCCATCAGCCAGGTGCTGGCAAACGGCACGAATGCACACCAGACATATTTTTTCATTTCTCTGTTTTTCGCCATCGTCGAGAGTCCGATTGCTTTCAGTGCATAAAATACCGCGTAAATAACCAATGCGATAATGATTGCCAGGTATACAGGCAGCACTTCCCGCCCATAGGCCGCTTTGATTCTGGGATCGCAAAATGAAAAGATCACCCCGAATATCACAAAAAATTCCATAATTACCCCGTTTCGGATCAGATTTTTCCGAATCTTTTTATATTTTCGTCAGGTTTCAGCGAACAGATCGCAACCGTATTCGGCTCGCAGGAGAGTAAGACCCTTTGCCGGCATCGTCTTTCCCAAAAGATCGCGCCCGCCGCCTTTCAAAGCCGCCCTGACCGATTCTTCCGAAAGTTTGCCGCAGCCGTAATCCAACAGCACTCCCGCCATAATGCGTACCATATTGTATAGAAAACCGTTGCCGCATACGTCTATATCCAACCCACGCATCTTTGTGCATTCCTGCAACCACGGCGTCAGACTGACCGAATACACCGTACGCACCGTCGTCTTCACCGACGAACCCGTTGCGGAAAACGCCGCAAAATCATGCTCGCCTTCCAATAATTCAGCACATTCACGCATACGTGTAAGATCGGGATTTTCCCCGAACCGCACCGCATACCGCTCCAGAAGCGGTATTTCCCGCTTGGAAAAGTATATGCCGTAACGATACGTTTTTTTCTTTGCCGAACGACAGGCGTCAAATTTTTCATCCGCCCGCGCGCTTTCCAGCACCCGCACGTCCGCAGGAAGCATCGTATTCAGCGCGTCCGCAACGCGTGCGGGCGTAATGCGGATGGCATCGTCCAGCGCAAAGTTACAGATCTGCCCCGCCGCGTGTACGCCGGCATCCGTCCGTCCGCTTCCCGTTACCCGCGAAACAATGCCGAACCGTTCCGTTACCGCCCGTTCCAGTTCTCCCTGCACAGTCCTGCCGTTCTCCTGGATCTGCCAGCCGCAAAAATGCGTACCGTCATAACAGACTTTCATTACTATATTCATAGTTTGCACCATTTTCAGCACAACGTATGCGCTTTTTTACAACATCATCCCAAAAAATAATTGAGAATCGCAAACTTGCCGCCGAAGTAAATATTCAAAAACACCACACCCGTGATCAGCCCCGCCAGCAAAACCAGCCCTACCGCGTCGCGCCAGCCGAATGTAAGTTTTTTGTACTTCGTCCTGCCCTTCGAACCGCTGTAACAGCGCGCATCCATCGCATCGCCCAAATCTTCCGCCCTGCGGAACGCACTCACCAAAAGAGGCACGAGTACGGGGATCATCGCCTTTGCACGCTTGATCAGCCCCCCCGTTTCAAAATTTGCACCGCGCGCTTTCTGCGCCGCTATAATGCGGTTGGTCTCATCGATCAGCGTCGGGATAAACCGCAGCGCAATGCTCATGATCAGCGCCAGTTCATGTACGGGAAAACGGATCCATTTGAGCGGCGTAAGCAGGCTTTCGATCCCGTCCGTCAGAGCGACGGGCGTCGTCGTCAGCGTCAGCACCGACGTTCCCAATACGAGCAAAAACAGCCGCATCGCCAAAAAAATCATATTGATGATCGATTCCCAGGAAATCGTGATCACCCACCACTGCGCCAGAATATGCAGATCGCTCGACGACGAATAAAAAAACAGGTTCAGAACGGCGGTAAATATGATAATAAAGAGGATCATTTTCACCGACCGCAGGACACTCCCTGCCGGTACGCGCGAAAATGCGACCGCAACGATCAGAAACAGCGTTACCGCCGCCAGCCCGAAAAAGTTGTTCGCCAGAAAAATCGCCACGATATACGCAATGACAAGCACGATCTTCGCCCGCGGATCCATCCTGTGTACAAACGACTGCGTGGGATAATATTGCCCGAACGTTACATCATTCAGCATGACGTTCACCGCCTTTCCCGTACAGGGCCAATACTTTTTCCACAAAATCGTCGCAGGTAAAATCCGAATCGATTCTGTATCCCTTTTCTTTCAAAATTCGCGCGCATTTTGCGGTAACGGGTATATCCAATCCGAGCGAAAGCAGTTCTTCACTGCGGGAAAAAATCTCCGAAGGTTTTCCCTCCATGACCACCTTGCCCGCCGAAAAAACCGCCGCTCGCGTACAGTTTTCTGCAATCTCGTCCATGTCGTGCGATACGATGATGATCGTCTTGCACCAGCCGCCGTGAATGGAATGCAAAAGTTCCATCAGCTCTTTCTTTCCCAAAGGATCCAGTCCCGCCGCAGGTTCGTCCAGGATCAATATCTCCGGCTTTGTTACGATCACCCCTGCAATTGCCACGCGGCGTTTCTGCCCGCCCGAAAGCTCGAACGGCGACGCATCCTTTACCGCTTTCCAGTCCAATCCGACCGTTTCCAGCGCTTCCCTGACCGCCGCCTGCGATTCTTCCTCGTTCAGGTCTTTGCGGAAATTTTTCAGTCCGAACACGACATCCTTTTCCACCGTTTCGGCAAACAACTGGTATTCCGGGTACTGGAACACCATCCCGACCTTGCTGCGAAGCTCCAGAAAGTTGCACTTTTTCTCCGCGAGATCGTAATCGCCGATCTTCAGATACCCGTCCGTAAGCTTCAAAAGCCCGTTCAGATGCTGCACAAACGTGGATTTTCCGCTTCCCGTATGCCCGATGATCCCGAAAAACTCGCCTTCCTTGATTTCGATATCCACACCGTCCAGCGCCGTACTGGCAAAAGGCGACTTCGGATTATAAACATATTTCAGCCCTTTTGCAACGATCCGCATATTTCCTCCGCCAGTTCCTCTGCCGTAAACGCATTCCCGACGGGCATGCCCGCCTCCTGCAGACGTTTACAGATATATGCCGCGCGCGGCAGCGTCAGATTGTATGTTTCCAGCTCCTCGCTTCGCGCAAAAATCTCTTCGGGCGCACCGTCCATTACCACTTCGCCGCGATGCATCACGATCGCACGATCGGCCTGCAAGGCTTCGTCCATAAAATGCGTGATCAGGATCACCGTCATGCCCTGCTCTTTGTTCAGACGGCGCACCACCTCCATGACTTCCCTTCTGCCTTTCGGATCGAGCATGGCCGTGGATTCGTCCAGGATCATGATCTTCGGCAGGATCGCAAGCACGCCCGCGATCGCAATGCGTTGTTTCTGTCCGCCCGAAAGGCGCGACGGCGTCGCATGGCGGAATTTTTCCATCCCCACCGCCTTCAGCGCAAAATCGATACGCCTGCCGATCTCCTCGCGCGGCACGCCGATATTTTCGGGACCGAACGCCACATCGTCTTCCACGATGCTCGCCACCGTCTGGTTATCCGGGTTCTGAAACACCATGCCCGCACTCTTGCGGATCTCAAAGGTTTTCTTCTCGTCCAGCGTATCCATGCCGAACACCGTAACGCGGCCGGATACAGGCTCCAAAAGCGCGTTGATCAGTTTCGCCAGCGTACTCTTTCCGCTGCCGTTCCTGCCCAGAATCGCCACAAACTCGCCTTCACGGATCGTCAGCGTTACACCGTTGACGGCAAACGCGCTATCATCATCCCTGTAGGTATATTTTACATTGTCGAAATGTACCGCTTCCATAGCTCAACATTATAACAAAAACGGAAAATTTATACAACGATTTTGAGGCTCACGGAACGTATTTTCATGCGTTCTTGATAAATCTTTGACAATTTTCACCGATTTATATTGACTAATCTTTGAAAAAACATTATAATAAGGAAGGAGTTTTGCGGAACATATTCTGCATTTGCTCCGCTTATTTTTGTAAAACTAACTATCGGAGGTTCTATTTCCTATGAAGAAGATGACGATTGACGGCAATACCGCCGCCAGCCACGTCGCTTACGCATTCTCTGAAGTTGCGGCTATTTATCCTATCACCCCCTCTTCGCCGATGGCGGAAGTCGCGGATGAATGGGCTACCGCGGGCAGAGTGAACATGTTCGGCCAGAAACTGCGCCTTGCCGAAATGCAGTCGGAAGGCGGTGCCGCAGGCGCCGTACACGGCTCTCTTTCCGCAGGTGCTCTGACCACGACATACACCGCCAGCCAGGGACTTTTGCTCATGATCCCGAACATGTACAAGATCGCGGGCGAATTGCTCCCGACCGTGTTCCATGTCAGCGCCCGCGCGATCGCCGCGCACTCGCTGAACATCTTCGGCGACCATCAGGACGTTATGGCTTGCCGCCAGACCGGTTTTGCGATGCTCGCTTCCTGTTCCGTTCAGGAAGTTATGGATCTTGCGCTCGTCGCGCACCTTTCCACGCTCAAAGCAAAAGTGCCGTTCCTGCACTTCTTTGACGGCTTCCGCACTTCCCACGAAGTATCCAAGATCGACGTCATCGACTACGACGAAATGAAATCGCTCGTCGACATGAAAGACATCGACGATTTCAAGAGCCGCGCTCTGAACCCGGAACACCCGATCCAGAAAGGTACCGCACAGAACGGCGACACCTACTTCCAGAACCGCGAAACGGCGAACAAGTATTACCTCGCTACCCCCGCGATCGTTCAGGAAATGATGGACAAGGTTTCCAAACTCACGGGCAGAAGCTATCACCTGTTCGATTATTGCGGCGCTCCCGACGCGGAAAACGTCGTCGTGATCATGGGCAGCGGTGCGGACGCTATGGAAGAAACCATCAACCGCATGAACAAAGAAGGTCATAAAGTCGGCTTGGTCAAAGTCCGCCTGTACCGTCCGTTCGTTGCAGATGCGTTCGTTGCGGCACTGCCGAAGACCTGCAAAAAGATCGCAGTTCTCGACCGTACGAAGGAACCCGGCTCCCTCGGCGAACCCCTCTACCTCGACGTTTGCTCCGCACTCTTCGAAAAGGGAGTCAGCAAGATCAAAGTTGTCGGCGGGCGTTACGGTCTCGGTTCCAAAGAGTTCAACCCGTCCATGTGCTACGCGGTTTACAAGAACCTCGAATCCAAAAATCCGAAGAACCACTTCACCGTGGGTATCTACGACGATCTGACCAATACATCCCTCGACTTCTCCGAGAAGTACGATGCGGCTCCCGAAGGCGCGATCTCCTGTAAGTTCTACGGGCTCGGCTCGGACGGCACGGTCGGCGCCAACAAGGATTCCATCAAGATCATCGGCGACCACACCGATATGTATGCACAGGCATACTTCTTCTACGATTCCAAGAAATCGGGCGGCATCACCGTTTCGCACCTCAGATTCGGTAAAACCCCGATCCAGTCTTCCTACCTCATCGACAGCGCCGACTTCATTGCCTGCCATAACCCGTCCTATATCACGCGCTATGACATGCTCTCCGACGCAAAGGAAGGCGGTAAATTCCTTCTGAACTCCCCTTGGAATACTCTGGAAGAGCTCGAAAAGAATCTGCCTGCAAAAGTTAAACAGCAGATCGCGAAGAAACATCTTAAATTCTACAATATCGACGGTATCGGCATCGCGTCCCAGATCGGCCTGAACGGCAAGACGAGCACGATCATGCAGTCGGCATTCTTCTACATCAACGATTCCATCATGCCTTACGAACAGGCGGCAGACTTCATGAAGAAGGCTGTCTACAAGAAATTCTCCCGTAAGGGCGATGCAGTCGTCAACATGAACTACGCGGCGATCGATTCCGCAAAGAGCGGACTCGTCGAAGTCAAATACCCTGAAAGCTGGGCTACCGCGACCGACGGCGCTCCGATGGTTTCCGTTGCGGATAACGAATACTTCAAGAACGTCGTTCATCCGATCCTCGTTCTGGAAGGCGACAAGCTGCCGACTTCCGCATTCAACGCGGACGGTTCTGTTCCCGTCGGAACGACCAAATACGAAAAACGCGGCGTGGCGGTCAAAGTGCCGAAGTGGATCACTGAAAACTGCATCCAGTGCAACCAGTGCTCGTTCGTCTGCCCGCACGCTTGTATCCGTCCCGTCGTCATCGACGATGCGACCGAAAAGCCCGCAACGTTTGTTACCAAACCTACGACCGGACTTAAAGGCACACAGTTCCGTATGCAGGTTTCTCCTCTGGATTGCATGGGCTGCGGCGTCTGCGCGAACGTCTGCCCCGGCATGAAGGGCAACAAAGCGCTCGTTATGGTTCCGCTGGATGAAGTCGTCGACGCCGATGCGAAGAACTGGGAATTCGCGCAGGAAGTCAAACAGGCGGATACTTCTTCCATCAAACGCACGACCGTCAAGGGAAGCCAGTTCAATCAGCCTCTGTTCGAGTTCTCCGGCGCTTGCGCAGGATGCGGCGAAACACCTTATGTCAAAGTCGTGACCCAGATGTTCGGCGACCGCATGGTCATCGCGAACGCAACGGGTTGCTCCTCCATCTACGGCGGTTCCTCCCCTACATGCCCTTACACCGTAAACAAAGAAGGCCACGGCCCTGCATGGGCGAACAGCTTGTTCGAAGACAACGCGGAATTCGGTTTCGGTATCAACCTCGCTTACAAGGCACGCCGTGAAAAACTGGCGGCGGAAGTTACGCAGCTGGCTGAAAAGTGGGCTGACTTTGCAGAAGGCAAAGCTGCTTGCGAAGAATGGCTCGCCAACATGAACGACGCAGAAGGCAGCAAAGCGGCGGCTGAAAAACTTATCAAGGCTTGCGAAGGCTGCAAAGACTGCGGCTGCGACTGCGACGCGCTCTGCAAAGAAGTCCTCAAAGCGAAAGACTGCCTCGTCAAGAAATCCGTTTGGATCTTCGGCGGCGACGGCTGGGCTTACGATATCGGTTACGGCGGTCTCGACCACGTCCTCGCTTCGGGCGAAGATGTCAACGTACTCGTGCTCGACACCGAAGTTTACTCCAATACGGGCGGACAGGCGTCCAAATCCACGCCGACCGGCTCCGTTGCGAAGTTTGCTTCCTCCGGTAAGAGAGTCAAGAAAAAGGACCTCGGCATGATGGCAATGAGCTACGGTTATGTGTACGTCGCTCAGGTCGCTATGGGCAGCAATAAACAGCAGTTCCTGAACGCGATCGTCGAGGCGGAAAAATACCATGGGCCGTCCCTCATCATCGCGTATGCGCCTTGCATCAACCACGGTATCAATATGAGCAAGAGCCAGGACGAAGAAAAACGTGCGGTGGATTGCGGATACTGGCAGCTCTACCGTTACAACCCGACGCTCAAAGAGGAAGGCAAGAATCCGTTCACGCTGGACAGCAAGGAGCCGACCGGCGACTACCAGGAATTCATCCTCGGCGAAACACGTTACAGCTCGCTGAAAAAGACGCAGCCCGATGCAGCGGAAAAACTCTTCAAGGAAAACGAAGAAGAGAGCAAAGCCCGCTACGAAGGCTACAAGAAATTGGCTGAAGAGGAATAATTCCGAATCCGAAAATTTCTTTATAAAAAAGAAAAAAGGACAGGCAAATGCCTGTCCTTTTTTTATACAAATTTTTTCACAAACTTTTCGTACAAACTTTTCGCTTTTCGTACAAACTTTTCGAATCGCTTTTTGATCGCTAGTGAGCAAAGTACCGATGTACAAAAATTTTCAGGCAGTTTTTCCGCCGATCCTCTAACGTTTGACATCTTTGAATGTCTTTATTATAATATCTTTAACGCGACATAGTATCATTTACAACACATTTACATGCAAGGGAGATTATCTATGACACCTGAAGAATACATCAAATTTGTAAAGAAGAATCCTTATCTGGTTGCGGGTTCGCCAGCGCACGAGTGCATGCACAAAGCGGCCGAAGAAGCGAGGCGCATTACCTGTGAAATCAACAATACTTTTCATACGGCGGCGGAGCTTCGCGATCTGTTTTCTCAATTGATCGGAAAAAAGGTAGACGAAAATTTCGGATTATTTCCGCCCTTTTACACCGATTTCGGAAAAAACATTACCATCGGAAAGCGCGTCTTTATCAACGAGGGGTGTTGTTTTCAGGATCAGGGCGGCATTGAGATCGGCGACGACTGTCTGATCGGGCATCAGGTCGTATTCGCGACTTTAAACCACGATCCTGTTCCTGAAAAACGCGGAAATATGACTGCCGCCCCTATTCATATCGGAAACCGGGTATGGATCGGCGCTCACGCAACGATTCTCGCGGGTGTAACGGTGGGCGAAAATTCCATTGTAGCCGCCGGAGCCGTCGTAACGAAAGACGTGCCTGCCAATACAGTCGTCGGTGGAGTACCTGCAAAAATCATCAAAGAAATTAAATAATTCCGATCCGCATCCGACCGCGGCGATATTTTGCGATCTCAAAAAGTGTTTACCTTTTTGAGATCGCATTTTTTATATCCCACATAGCGGACGGACCAATGCTCTGTTCGCCGTATGCCATTCGTCGTACTAAATAACCTTTAAACGAATACATGAAATCAACGAAAAGCCTGTGCGCGCAATTTATTTGCCCGCACAGGCTTTTCGTATCACATTAAATTGTCTTGTGAATATTTATGCAGCGGAATCCTTTATATGTAAAAATCGGGCAAAATAAATTTTTGCCCCCCCCATTCATTTTATACCGCAACAAAAACATCTTCTTCGTCAAAAGAATTCTATATGATAGAAAAAACGAGTCAAAACACTTTTGACTCGCTGTCCGTTTTGCCCTGCGGCAATTTTGGTAGAGACAGTAGGACTCGAACCTACGACCTCTCGCATGTGAAGCGAGCGCTCTAACCAACTGAGCTATGCCTCCATATGGGCAACCCTTTCCCGGGATGCTTATTGTCGCTGACTTAGCGATACGTGCGTCATCAGCATTGTTATTATACCATAACGCAGATATTTTTACAACTGTTTTTTCCCGCAAAGAAAATCTTTTTTTTATTTTTTTCCTGTTTCGTATAAAGAGGGTATTGTTAATAAATTGAATTCTTACCTAAACGCTGCCAACAACGCCGCATGACTTCCGTTCTTTTTATCTTAGAGTGCGGACGGTATAATATTTTATCCTTTACCGTTTTTATTGTGCTCTATTCTTTTCATAAATTCAAACATTTCAAAATTTTCCTCCGTAAAATTTTCCGGCTCATTCGGATCTTTATGATGAGCATTAAAAAATTCTACGACATGAAAATGACATACATTGACATAAAAATGAATATTGCGTTTTTCTAAATATGGCGTACATGTTTTCCAAACAGCAATATCAGGGTACAAACTTTCAATCGAAAACCACATAAATTTCCCTATACCTTGCCCCTGCATGCCATGTTTTACATAAAGAAAATCCAAATACCCGCTTTGCTCAATTTTATTTACCACAACGATCGCACCGCCGACAATCTGATTCCCCATCATCGCTTTATACGCAACGGCACCCTTTTTCAAAAGAGAATGATCGATATCTTTTTCCGGCAATACCTGCTCATTACATTCCGAATATCCACTTTCTTTTGCTCCAAGTTGAAACGCCTCCTGCATATCGGCTTTATATTGCGCCAAATCTTCGTTTTGCAATCTTTCAAATTTTAGTTTCATACTGATTATATCCTCATCAATAGTCATATACGGCATACATTAAAAAATCCTATGCCGTAACTCCGTATTTTTTGTTTCGAATTTTGAAGAGAAAATCCCTTTGCGGCAATCCAATTGCTCATGTCTGTTTTAATAATAACAAGCGTGCCTTCCAGTCCATTAGCATGATAATTGTGACAAGCGATACCTAAATTTTCAAATTCCTCTCCCTCTGCCTTAAAAAACAGCTCGGCTACTACAAACGTAATAACCGAGCTCACTCGACATCTTTTCTGACATACGGCCTGCAAGCAAATTTGCTTACGATCCTCTACCCTACGGGGATACTGTCCTCCGATGATTATTATTTATTTTTTATCATTATATCAATAATTTCGCGAATTGTCAAGAACATTCTATTTATTCGCTTTATAGTCAATGGTTAACTAAAATTTATGTCTGTCCTACCTTATACGGAAAGCTTTTTGAAACTTTTGCGAAATTTTCGAAAAGCCAGGGCATATCCCCAATCGGGATAAGCCCTGGCCTTTTGCTTGAACTCTTTTGCCGCATGAATGCGACATTCTCCGCATTGAATTACTTGCGGGGGCATTTTGATGTTGACCTGTATCGTTGGTACAGATTGAGGGTTATCCGCTAAATTTAAACTGACTCCTCTTCCATTTGTATTCGGTAACTCAGACCTATATTTTACACAGCCAATGGGGCTTTTCATCCTGTTCGGGATATGTATAAGTGTATGAAAATTCTTCACTGCCCACTTTCAGCATTTGATCGAATGCCTGCCTATCCAAAGGAATAACCTGCAAACATATCACTTTTTTAAACGGTGAAAGCCTGCAACGTAGAATCCCGGTATCCTTGACTGCCTGAGGCAGCTCGATATAGACACCTGCCACAGCCTCATCATTTTCATCGGCAAACTCTATGCTATGACCATAAGAGACAAAGCAATTATTATCGCAGGCAAAAAGCGCCGTCCGGTTAAGAATATCATAATATTTTATTGCGATCTCTTTATTATACATATCAACGGCAGGATCTATAAACAGCATATATTCATTCCTGTTTCCGAGAGCGTTATTACCATGCATAGCATAATCACTTGCGCCCATAGTCGCCAGTTTCCAGAACGGATATAATTCATCAGGCTTATACAGCAAAGAGTCTATATGGATCGCTTCATCAAAACACGGATGAATAACGACAGAATCTGCCTGTTGGAAATATCTATCGTAATGTTTTGTAATTTTTTTCATTTCCGATATTTTCATAAACTTTTCAACATGATTTTTTGAACTAATTCTTCCCCGGGAAACAACTGCCGATCTATTAAGTTCAATATTATTAGTCTCACAAGCAGCCTTAAAGTATGAAATAATCTCTTCTTGCTGACTTTTAAGGTCATAGAACAAAAGTATTGGCTTAACGGGGAAATTTGCATGTTCTCCAATTGATTTATTCGCCGGTTTATTATGATAAGTTTCAGAAAAAGCTTTTGTAGCGTTACATATTAACTGGGAACTTCTAAAATTATTAGTTAAATACAATGTAAGCCAATTCGGATCATTAATTTTTTTAACAAAACATTCGCGTTTTGCTGTTCTCCACTCATAAATTGACTGATCTGGATCTCCTACTAAAATTGCTTCTTGTAACCCCGCATTTACCAGCAAGTCAAAAATAGCCATTTGATCTTTAGAAGTGTCTTGCGCTTCATCAATAATTATTACAGGAAATCTTTCAATTATTGCTTGTACCACATCAGGATGCTTTTTTAATAAAAGCAATGATTGATATGGAACTTCATTTTGAAAGTAACAACTTTGGCGATGCATTCTTTCAATATAAGATCTACACGGAATTACGCCATGCTTCTCTTCACAGGCAACTTTTTCTTCTTTATAATACGTTTCCCTGTTTTCTAACACCCTAAACTGTTCAATTTTTGAAATACAGTCCTTTTGAAAGCAATCCTTGCGCCAAAATCGATACGCATTTGCAAAAGCGGCTTTAAGCTGAATTTTTGGCCGAGCATTAATTTTCGATAATAAATACCCAAATCTAAGGAAAATGTAATTATCAATAAAACTATCAACAGTCCCTATGAAATGCGGATATTCATAAAAACAAATATCACCTTCTTCCTCAGCAATCTTATTTTTTATTTCATCACACGCAACGTTTGTAAAAGATAGAACAGCTATACCAGAATGTGCCTTATCCCATCCTTTTTTGTACGTAAGAAACTTTTTAGCTACAATTGTGGTTTTGCCACTTCCAGGGCAAGCACAAAGAACAATTTTCCCTTTAGCCTCTAAAAAAACTTGCTGTTCCTTAGTTGGTTCCATTTTAATCTTCCGCCCTCGTCACGGCATAAATCGCTTCTTTAATATACTTAGGAATTATAAAACTATCTTTATTGTCTCTAATGTGTCGGTGGAAAGCTGATTTCCTTCAACTTCGCCACCCCAAATCGTATATTTTATTTTTTCTTTACCTTTCTCGTTCTTAATAAGGGCAAATCTTATATGAAATTCACCTTCATCTGTGCCAGGCTTCCAGATTTCAATAAGATATTTAGGAACATTTGCCAAATAAATATCGAATTGCGCTTCACTTGCAAGAACACCTTTAGAATCCAAATGAAAATCTGCTTTTGTAAAATAAATATCCTTTTTGTACTGCACTATCGATATGGCAATTCTTAAAGCTGAAATAATCGCTGATTTTCCGACATTATTTTCGCCCACAATAGCATTAACACCTGAATGAAACTTTAATGTAACGCCAGTTTTATCAAAAGTTCTAAAATTTTTAATTCTGAATTCCTTTATATACATTAATTTACCTTCCTAAAAATTATTAAGTTTATGATCGACATCATGCCTTATGCAACATGCAATTCCCTTACAAATAAGGAAATAAACACTATAGCCCCATTTGAATTGATAAATTATTTAAAGCGACTAAATTAAGTTTTATAATAATATTGAAATATTACAGATATAAGCTTTTTCATAAAATAATCAGCGCTTTATAATAGAGACACCCTCACTTTCAAATCACTCCACTGGTTTTCGCGGAGCATTTCTTTGCGCTTTTTACGAAAAGCTAAAGCGTCATTGTATTTAACCAACAAATCAAAACTATTTTCTTCCATTATATCATCATTTGTGTTAAATGACAATAGCCAAACAAATTCTGTATCGCTGACAACCTGAATTTTGGAAACAAAAACACTGACCAAATCTTCCACAAACTTTGCCCCGCTCTTGATCATGTTTGTCAACAATTCCCGCCCTTCTTCCTGGGTAACCGATAAATTTGTTCTGTCTTCCACCTGTTTTTCAAAATCTGCAAGCCTTTGTTCTGCCTGCTTCTTTTCTTCTTCCACTTTGCCGCGCATTTCAAGATATTCTTCTTTGGATAATTCCCCCTCCATGCGCATATCGATAAGGCGATTGACCTTTCCGGAAATCGCCTTGATCTCATTGTAAAAATCACCTTTGATGCGTTTGATTTCATTTTCCTCGATACGGCGTGAATTGATAAATTTTTTGACAGCCCTATCAAACAGCTTTTCATTCTTTAAGATCTTCTTAAAGATCATCTCCGCCATCAGTTCAAGTTTCCAACCGCAAACCGAATGCACCGTGCAGGCTATTGTATTATCCTTTGAAACATGATTGGCACCCTTATTCAACTGGCTGTAACATCTGTATCCCACCGGCGTTGTTCCGTCATGTCTCTTCCTCCACTTATTTCTCCTCATGGAAGAACCGCAGGCACAGCGTAACCTTTGAGACCAAATATCTTGAAGAACTCGGAACCCTTTTTTCTCAATGGTGAGTTCTCCTTCCTTTTCTACAAGGCGCACTCTTGTGCGACTCTCTCTGATTTGCCTGCAATGTTCCCATTGCTCTTCCGAAATGATCGGTTCGAAATTCCCCTTTACGTACATGTAAGTACTCTCATCTCGATTGATAATGGTTTTCTGATCCAAAAAATTATTTCTCTGCGATTTTTTATATCCCATCACTCCTTTATAGATGGTATTTCTCAGAACGCGCATAATTTTTGTAGTATCCCATGAAACCTTTCCGTTTCCTGCTTTACGCCCCGCACGTATCAATTCGTTCCGAATTGCCTGCATGCCAAGCCCGGACTCATATAAATTGTAAATCATTCGCACTGTTTCTGCCTGATCTTCATTGATCACATATGTACTGCCTACCCTGTCATAGCCCAATACATTGCCGTTACCGTATAGCACACCGTTGGCACGACTAATTTCCTGCCCAGCCTTCACGCGTTCCGACATTTTTCTGCTTTCTTCCTGTGCGACCATCGCTCTGATTGTAAGATTCATTTCCCCTTCATTGTCCATAGTCCAAATCCCCTCCTGTACAAAAAATACTTCTACTTTACTGTTTCTCAACTTTCGCGTCATCTCAAGACAGTCGATTGTGTTCCTTGCAAAGCGCGACACCTCACGCGTTACAATCAAATCAAATTTCCCGCGAAACGCATCATCGATCATTCTCATGAACTCCGGACGCTTGTTTGTCTGTGTTCCCGTAATCCCCTCATCCATATACCGCTCGATAATATCCCATTCCGGATAAGAACGGGAAAGCTCTTCATACCATTGCATCTGATTTCTGAGCGCATTTAACTGCTCTTCATGTTCCGTGGATACCCTGCCGTAAAAGGCGACTTTTCTGCGTTGCCTGCTCTTGTTCTTTGTCGAATTGTAGTTGATCATTTGAAATACCTCCTTTGATGTAAACTATACTTTATCAAAGAAAGCCGACAAAGACAACCGACAGCAAAAAGTCTTGCATTGCATACCTTGCATTAATCGTGCTGAGATAGGGCTATTTTAGCACACTTTTTAGGCAATTACAATAGCAGTAAATTAAGATTTTTCAGTATCAACAAACGTAAGTCTAGTAATAATCACAGATTTTAATGAATAGCAAAACACCCCGTTTTTTGCCAAAAAGTATAAAAAAATGGCTGTTTTCGCGAGAAAACAGCCATTTTTGTCTGTTTATGAAATTTTATTTATTGCGTGGCGAACGGATATTGGCCTGTGCAGCGGCAAGACGTGCGATCGGGACACGGTAAGGCGAGCAGGATACATAGTTCAGGCCGATCTTATGGCAGAACTCGATGGAAGAAGGATCTCCGCCGTGTTCGCCGCAGATGCCGAAATGCATCGTAGGTCTGGTCGCTTTTCCGAGTTTGACCGCCATATCCATCAGTTTGCCGACGCCGACCTGGTCAAGCTTCGCAAACGGATCGGATTCGTAGATCTTGTTTTCATAATATGCAGGCAGGAACTTGCCGGCATCGTCACGGGAGAACCCGAACGTCATCTGCGTCAGATCGTTCGTTCCGAAGCAGAAGAATTCCGCTTCTTTCGCAATCTCGTCAGCCGTCAGAGCTGCACGAGGGATCTCGATCATCGTACCGACTTCATACTTCAGATCGATTCCGCTTTCCTTGATCAGCTTGTCAGCCGTTTCAACGATAAACTTCTTGACAAACGCCATTTCCTTCACTTCGCCGGTCAAAGGTACCATGATCTCAGGTACGATATTCCAGTCGGGATGCTTTTTCTTAACATTGAGCGCAGCCTTGATGATCGCACCCGTCTGCATCTTTGCGATTTCAGGATAGGTAACCGTCAGACGGCATC
>ERZ1106930.174-NODE-174-length-21949-cov-640.420161_pt1 | contig 21949 bp, 17 predicted proteins | sample MGYA00403663_ERZ1106930 | MGnify/ENA primary metagenome ERZ1106930 (study PRJEB35170, sample SAMEA104062438) | human gut metagenome | biome: human gut; feature: human-associated habitat; material: faeces | place: Denmark | collected 2012-06-26 ... | reverse complement strand
TTTGCTGCGATCTTCCCGAATTCAACTATGATTTTCAGGCGCCTGTCGGCCAGTACGGGGACATCCGTCCGTGCGGGCGGGAGCTGAAACTTTGGAATTATCTGATCCGCTATTTCGGGCGGCAGATCTGCACTTTGCCCGTCAGCCTGCTTCCCGGCAATCCTTCCGACCCTGCCGATCTGCAATCCCTGCGCTGCGCGGTGCGCGCGCAAGGGGACGGAGGGTTTGTATTTTTCAACAATTACGTAAGACATTATCCGACAAAAGAGCACATCGTCCGTTCTTTTTCGCCCGTGCAGGGCGTAACACTGCCCGATTTTACGCTCAAAAGCGGGCAATACGGAGCGTTTGTCTTTCACAGAGAGATCTGCGGAACTCGTTTTCGGTATGCGCTGGCGACGCCTTTTTGCACGCTGAACGAAAAAGACTGCGTGTTCTGGGCGGAAGAAGGGCAGGGCGAAATAGAAACGGAAGGCGAACCTGCGGGGAAAGTGATTCTTCTGAGCAAGCAGGACGCACAGAACGCCTGGTGTTTCCCTTATGCGGGCATGGACCGTCTGTTTGTCACGGACGGCGAAATGTACGCATCAGAGGGCGGGATCGTGCTTTTGTGCGGCGAAAACGCCCGCCTGAAAATTTACCCGAAGCCCGAAACGCCGCCGTGCGGATTTGTCTGCACGGGCGATGACGGCGTGTTCGGTTTGTACGAAAAAAAGACAGACGTACCGTCTGTTTCTGTGCAAATCTGCGGACAAGAGCAGGGGGACGGGTACACGGATTATGCTTTGAAATGCGAAGGGCCGTACGAGGATGTTCATGCGGTGCGGCTCGCGATCGGGTACGAGGGAGACCGCCTGGAACTTCTTTTGGACGGGGAAAAGGTAGCGGACGACTATTATACGGGCAGACCTTATGTGTTCGGTTTGCGCGGGTACGGGTATCCGTCGCGCATCACGGCGCGCGTTTACGAAATGCGGCAGGATGCGTTCGTCTATACCGAATACCCGCCCGCGTTCATAAACGGGAAAGCGTGCCGTCTGACGTCTGTGAACGCGGCGGTGCAGATGCGGGTATTGCTCGGGTCATGAAAAAAGACCGCCGAAGCGGTCTGAACGATTTTTCCCGAAGCAGTCGGAAAAGATTTTGTCTGAAGCAGTTTGAAAGGATTGCACGGGGAAAGATCAGGAAGTTTTGAACACGCGCATGCGCCAGCGGTGCGGGGAAACCTGGTACACTTTTTTAAAGGCATTAATGTAGGCGCTCTGGGAATTGTAATTGAGCCGCATGGCGATGTCGAGCACGGAGAGGGAGTTGTCCATGAGCAGGATGGTGGAATAAACGACGCGGCTCTCGTTGAGGCATTGCACCATGGTTTTTCCGACATTTTTTTTGAATTCGCGGCAGATATAGCCGTGGCTGTAATGGATATCGCGGATGATGTCCTGCACGTCGCGGCAGAGGAAGGATTCAGATTTAAGGTTATCGAAAAAGTTTTCGATCCAATCGGGGTATTCGCGTTTCTGGCGGATCTTGTGTTTGAGAAGGATGCCGAGGATCTGAAAGACGACGGTCGTATGCAGCTGATCGAACAGATCCATATGGCTGGAGAAAGAACTTTCGTAGACATTGAAGTAATTGAGGGTATATTCGAAAGATTCCATATTTTCGTTGATGGTGTCGATGACGGTCACGGGCGACTGGCTGAGCGCGGCATACAGATTTTTATCGAGCATGGCGCAGAGCTTTTTCATTTTATCGACGGTGACGTAAATATCGCGGTGCTGCAGGGGTGCGGCGCCGGGCACGGGCTGATCGACGGGGATCATTTCGTGCGTAACTCCGGGCTGGATGAGTACGATCTTGGAAAAGGGATGGCATTCGACGGGCGTTCCGTTGACATAGTTGGTGACCGTACCGTTCACGGTGTACGTGAATTCCCAGAAAAAGTGGGTATGCGGCGGGATATGCTGGTTGAAAAGGAGCGTCGTATAGGGCGAATTTGCCACGGTTTCCGAAGTATAATTTTCGATCATGGTAACACCTCCGAACTGTGATCAAAGCAGAGTCGCGGCGGGTAAATTTATTTGCTGTTACGCTGTATTTTATTATATAATATAATACGGTGCAAGACAAGAGTTTTTCTGAAAAAAGGTCAAAAATTTGCAATTTTACGACAATGGATGGAGTAGATTTTCCGTTTTCGGTCTGTTACAATACAAGAGAAAACGAGAAAATAGCAAGTGATGGCGGGAGAAAACAGGATGATCATAAAAAGAGCATGGCGGTTTCTGGCGCTGCTGATGGTGCCGTTGTTGATGACGGCGGGGTACGGATTCAGTGTTGAGGGTGCCGCGTCGATCGGTTACAACGGGAAGGGGAGTGCGGTACTGACGTTTGAAAGCGAACTCACGGAAGCGGAGTTTGAGGATGAACTGCAGGAAAAGCTGAAGGGATTCAATATCGTATCGGGCGACGACGATATGCTGGTGGCGGAATCGGTGGAGCCGACAAAGACGGGTTATGAAGTTTCGGTGGCGTTCCGCCGTCTGGATAAAATCAAGCTGAACGGTGATTTTTATCTGGAGCCGTGGTCGGAATTCGTAACGGAAGGGAGCGAATCGCTCGAACTGCTGGAAAAGCTGAACCGCGGCAACTTAAGCTGCACGGTATCGGCGCATTTTGACGGGATCCTGGGGCAGATCACCGTTCCGCGTACGACGGCGGACAGCATTTCTCCGAAAGATGTTTCGGGGGAAGCGATCCCTTTGGAAACGTTTGCACAGCAAGGCCGCGAAGCGGCGTCGAATACGAAACTGCTGCTTTTTCGCCTGTTCGGACTGGAGGGCGTAACGCGGGCGCAGGTGACGGTACCCGGGCGGATCAGGGCATACGGCGGCAGCGTGACGGTGCTTTCCGAAGACACGTTTGAGGTAGTGCCGGGCGAGGTCAATGCGACGGTACTACGCAACAAGGTGGTCGTCGACGAAAACGGCACGGAAAAGTTTGAAGCGGAAGTGACGAACGAAGCGGTGAGCATGCTGGTCGGGTACATTGTATTCGATCAGGACGTCGATCCTGCGGTGTATTGGCTGATCGGGATCGCGGCGGCTGTCGTGGCGGGGCTGTGCGTTGCGGTATATATTTATTTCCGCCGTGCGGGGCTGAAAATACTGCAAAGCGAGGCGCAGAACAAGGAGGGAAAAGAGAATGGAAAGGGAGAAAACTGAACGTCTTGTCAAGGCGGTGCATCGCGGCCCGTTCCGAACGGGGGTGCACGCGTTTCTGACGGGAAAGACGTGGCAGGGCATCGTGCGGCACAAGATGCTGTATCTTCTGCTCCTGCCGGCGATTATTCTGATCTGTATTTTCTGTTATGCGCCGATGTTCGGCGTGATCATTGCGTTTCAGGATTACCGCCTGACGGAAGGGGTATTCGGGAGTGAATTCATCGGGTTCAAGATGTTTTATAAGATCCTGTTCGATCCCGAGAGTGCGAGTTATCTCGAATTCCGAAACACGATCTACATATCCCTGATCCGGATCTGCACGAATTTTCCGATCATACTGATCTTCACGCTGCTCTTGCGTGAGATCCATAACCGCCGTGCGCGCGGGTTTGTGCAGGCGGTGGCGTACGTTCCGTACTTTATTTCGTGGATCTCGATCGGGGGCATGTCGTACAACCTGTTTGCGGTGGACGGCGGCATACTCAATCAGATCCTGGCGGCGTTCGGCAAGGAACCGATCACATGGTATTCGGAAGAGAAGTACTGGTGGGCGATCCTGACGATTTCCTCGCTGTGGAAGGGGATGGGCTGGTCGACGCTGATATATATGTCGAGCCTCGGTTCGATCGACGAAGAGCTGTACGACGCCTGCGTGATCGACGGGGGCGGACGATTCCGCCAGATGGTGACGGTAACGCTGCCTGGGATCATGAACGTGATCATGCTGCAGATCATTCTCGATGTCGGCGGGATCATGTCGGACAATTACGATCAGATCCTGGCGATGGTCAACGGATCGCAATCGCTCAACAATGTGACCAGGGTGGTCGGCACGCTCGAATACGAGGCGATCATCGGCGGGAGCCAGTATTCCAAAGCGACGGCGTACAGCCTTCTGCGCGGACTCATCGGCATGGTGTTGGTGCTGATGGCCAACCGCGTCGCGAAGAACTCGGACAATGAGGGGATACTGTAATGGCAAAGCTCAAGAAAATCGACGCGTTTTCCGTCGTCAACGGATGTATCATGGCGGTATTGGTGGCGGTGTTCATTCTTCCTTTCTGGATCATTCTTACGACATCGCTGAGCGAAAATCTGCAGGTGCAGTCGAACGGGATTTCCCTCTGGTTTCAGGGATTTACCTTTGCGGGCTACATATTCCTGTTCGGGATGAGCGATATTTTTATCCGTTCGCTGGGCATCTCGCTGCTTACCTCGTTTACGTCGGCGGCGTTGTCTGTGATCGTCTGCACGGCGGCGGCGTATGCGCTCTCCAAAAAATATCTGGTGGGCAGAAAGTTTTTCAATGTGTTTTTGATGATAACGATGTTTTTCAGCGGCGGTACGATACCGACGTACCTGATCATCCGCGGCATCGGGATCTACGATACGATCTGGGCGCTGATCCTGCCGGGGGTCGCTTCCACGTACAGCATTTTGCTTCTGCGCAATTATTTTTACGGGATTCCCGAGGCGCTGGAAGAGGCGGCGTACCTGGACGGCGCGAACGATCTGCAGCTTTTGGCAAAAATTTTCATTCCGCTCTCGATGCCCATGATGTTCACGATCGGAATCATGACGTTTGTGGGAAAATGGAACGAATGGCTGCCCTCGCTGCTGTATCTGGGCGCGACGAACAAATCCCTTTGGACGGCGCAGTACGTTCTGCGGCAGATGCTGCAGGATATGCAGACGCTCTACGGCAGCTCTTCCACGGGTTCGATCACCAATGCGCCGCTCATCACGGCGAAAAATGCGGGCATCGTGATCATCGTTCTGCCTCTGGTCGTGCTTTCGCCCGTCCTGCACAAATATTTTGCGTCGGGACTGATCGCGGGTTCGGTCAAGGGCTGAAATCAAGAATGGAAAGCAAAGAAACGGCGGGCGGATATTTTTATCCGTGCCTGCACGTTGCGGAAATAAATTTCGGATAAGGAGAAAAACAATGAAAAAAACGGCGGCGGCTATTCTTGCCGGGGTGTTGTCCATTGCGATGCTGTTTGCGTGCGCAGGGTGCGGAAACAGAACGACGGAAAACGGAGGCGGCGGAGGCAACACGAACGTAAACCGTCCTGCGGGGACGAAAATTGTCATCTATGCGGGCGGATCCAGCGAATTTTCGTGGGTTGCGGGCAGTGAAGAGACGGAAGTGATCGAATACATTGAAAACGCCTATTGGGAGGATACGGGGAAATCTTTGGATTTTGAGATCGCGTACCTGGGCGAGGATATGCAGACGAAACTTGCGAGCGAGCTTGCGGCGGGATCGCAGGTGGACATCGTGATCTCGCACACGCGCGGCGGACAGGGCGTGGACGACAAACTCAAAGGGGAAGATTCGCACTATAATCTGTACGATGCGATCTATGATTACGCTCCGAATTTATACGAAGCGGTGAAAGGTGCGCCGTTGAATTGCATGACGACGGTGAATAACGACGTGGTGGGGATCCCGTCGGTGATCAGCCCGTACAAATTCGGCATCCTGGTGCGCAAGGATTACATGGAAGCGTGCGGGTACACGGACGATCCCGCAAAAGCGGGAACGCCTTTTAAAGACGGAAAAACGTACGAGCTTGTGGATAATCTGGACACGTTTGCGGATATGTGCCGCGCGATGAACGAGATCACGGGCAGCAGTTACGCGGTGACGGGCGCGGCGTGGGATCTGGAAAAGGTGCTGACGCTGGGCGCGTACGGCGACGCGGGGTATTTTTCCAGCGCGCTCGTGGAAGAGAACGGCAAAGAGCTGATCATGACGGGCGGGAGCACGCAGGCGTACAAAGAAGTTCTTTCCCTCGAATACGAATGGGCGACGACGGGCGTCATTTCCAAGGACGGCAATTCCATTCTTTTGGAAGAAGGGGAATCCATCTTTATTTCGGGCAAGACGGGCGTTTTTGTGCTGGATCCTACCATTCAGCACCTGATCAAAGTGGCGCGGATGACGAAAAACAATGATCCGGACGCGGAATTCACGGTATTGGGGCCGCTGAAAGCGCACAAGGACAGTCCGGACGATCAGAAGGGTTTCATGCGCAACCCGACGGCGACCTTTGCGGCGGCGATCACGGGATCGAGTACGTACGTAAAGGAGATCATGGGCTTTCTGAACTGGGTGTATGCGAGTGAGGACAATTATAATCTCTGCCGTTACGGCGTGGAAGGCGAGCACTGGGTCGACAACGGCGACGGGACGTATTCCTATCCGGAGGGAAAGGAAAGCTATGCGACGGAAGCGCCCTATTCGGGGATCCTGACGCTGGTGGAAAACCAGAACATGAGCAACCTGATCTATGACGGGTACACGGAAGAGGAACTGCATTGGATCAACGATATAGCGGGCAATCCCGAAAATTATATTGACAACGATGTCATGGATTATCTGTTTGTTTCGACGGACAGTTACAATACGATCACGGCGAATGCGGGCGCGACGCTGTACCAAATGGCGGTAGACGCATGGACGGGCAAGACGGATCCTCTGTCGCTTACGTCGGGCGGGGTTACGGTCTTTGATTCGGTCGCTACGGCGTACAACCGCGCGACGCTGGAAGTGCAGGAATATTACACGACGCAGTACAAGACCATGAAGGCACAGAGGGAGCTGGAACTGCAATGACGGCGTGGATCGTCTTTCTGGTGTACATGGAGATCTATTCCGCGGGCGTGATGGTTCTGGCAAAAAAATGCGGGATGCAAAGATACGGGTTGTGCCTGATCCCGTTTGTTTCCTTCTTTTTTGTCGATCGTATCCTGGGCGGATTCAGCGTATGCGGGATCCGCGTCAGGAGCATGGGGAAGCTCGTGGTAAAACTTGTGATCGTCTGCCTGTTCGCGACGGTGTATGCTTATTGGGGACTGGCGCATCTGGCGGCGGACGACAGTGCGCCGCTCGTGCAGGTCATGTGGGTGCCGGCGGCGTTCAGCATGGTGGTATTCTGGCTCGCGACGGTATTTTCGGCGGTGCGTATCCTGTTTTTGCTCCGCGCGAGTTTTCGTCTGGACTGGCTGGTCTGCGCATTGTTCGTGACCGTGCCGTTCCTGTTTATGTTTGTGCACAACCGCGGGGAGCGGTTTGTGCAGAGCGCGGCGCAAAGCGCCTGAAATCTTTTATTCATGGGGAGGAAATATGAAGTTATTAATCAAGATCCTGAGCGGGATGCTGGCTGTGTGCCTGCTTTTGGGGACAGCGGCCTGCACGCCCGCAGCCGATCCGGGCAACGGGGATGATACGGGGAATGAGCCCGGCCCGGGGGAAATCGAAACGCCGCTCACGACAGAATATGTCGACAAAGTCAAATCGCCCGATTATCCGGAAATTTCGGATGAAATCGAGTATACGGTGTATTATTTTGATTCCGAAAACGGAAGCGATTCAAACAGCGGTCTGAGCGAATCGGCGCCGAAAAAGACGCTTTCCGAAGCGGAGCGTCTGATTTCGGCGGTGGAAGAAGAGGTGCCGACGAAGATCCTGTTCAAGGCGGGCAGTGAGTACGAAAACGACACGTTCACGATGACGGGGTTCAACGCGGCGGAGGAGTCTCCGCTCATCGTCAGCGTCTACGGACAGACGGAGGAGAACCAATACGTTAAGATTATCGGGCCGGAACTTGGAAACTGTGCGGAGATCAAGAGCGGAAACATCCGCGTAAGCTATCTGGAATGCACGTCGCCTTTGGGGTACCGCGGCATTCACGTCACTACCAACAAGGGCGGGGCGATGAAAAACGTCGTTGTATCCGACTGCTATGTTCACGACATCAACTACGATCTGGAGGGCATCACGCTGCCGGAAGGGGATGAAATGCCCGATTCGGCGACGGTGCAGGAGATCTGCCCGAACGGCAGGTTTTCCTACAACTGCGGCGGCATCATATTCGAGGCGGATACGCCCAAAGCGAAGGGTGCAAGCTGGTACGAAAATGTATGGATCGACAACAATCGCATCGAGCGTGTGGCGCGCACGGGGATCTGGGTATTTTCCAACTGGGCGCAGCGTCCGGGCGTGGACTGGGGCAGAAACCCGTATTATGACGACGAAACAAACTGGTTCCATCATTCCAATGTCAACATCCGCGGCAATTACCTCTCGCATACGGGCGGCGACGGGATCATCCTGGGCGTGACCGTGGGCGGATTCATCGAATACAACACCTGCTATCATGCGCAGTACCTGGGCAGGGCAAATTATTACTGCGCGGCGATCTGGTCGCATTCGTGCAAGAACCTCGTATTCCAGTACAACGAAGCGGCGTACACGCATACGGGTTACGACGGGCAGGGATTCGATATCGATATCGGAAATTCAAACATTCTGTTCCAGTACAATTACAGCCATCACAACGACGGCGGCGGACTGCTCTGCTGTCATACGTCCACGAACATCGCGCAGTACGATAAGGACGGCAATCTCGTCCTGGACGAAGACGGACTGCCCATCATCGAAAAGAAATTTTCCGACTGGTCAAACGTCATCGTGCGCAACAATGTGTTTGCGGACAACGACGTGGCGGATCTCATTCTGAGCGGGCCGGTGCGCGATGTATGGTTTGAGAACAATACGGTCATCAAGAGCGGCATCATCGAGAACGAGAAGATCGTCGATTCGAAAGATTTCGGCGGAACAAGAATGCCGGGCGAAAACTTTAATTTCTCCAACAATATCTTTTTCAGCAGGCAGGAGAATTCGGCGCGGTTTGCGATGGAATTCACGGCGTCCTACTACATTGACAACAACGTTTATTACGGATTCGGGGACGAATTCGAAGCGTATATGCGCGACGAGATCGGCGAGAAGAATTATATAGAGGCGGATCCGGGATTTGCGTCGGATCTTGCGGCGCAGAAGGGGTATGAGAATGCGAAAGTGTTCGTACCTACGAACACGGCGCTGTTCAGCAACGCAAAGACGCTGGAGACCATGCTCAAATACGATTTTGCGAATACGGACGTGGAAGGACAGCATTATTACGGCGCGTTCGGCAAAGCGGCGTAAACGCGGATATGGGAGGTAAAGAATGAGAAAGATCTATCTGTACATAGCGGCGTTTCTTCTTACTCTGGCGATGGCGGCGGGGTTTGCCGCGTGCGGGGATAAGGAGAATGAAGGAGGCTCGGGATTTGCGCTTGCGGAAGGGGCGAACATGGTCTGGCTGGACCGCTACGAAGAAGCGGAAGTCGCTCTGGCGAGCGGCGACGCGGCGGCTCTGGACTGGTCGTCGGCGAACGAGTCGGTCGTAACCGTTGATAAGGGGCTTCTGATCGCGCAGGGCGAAGGGGAAACGATAGTCACGGTAACGGACGGCAGCACATCGGCGGAAATCTCCGTCAAGGTGCGCGATTCGGGCATCAAACCGAGGTTTTCATTCCGCGAAACGGACGCGTTTTTGAACGTTTCGACGGCGTTCCCGAACACGATCACCTACAACGATAAAATTTACACGCCCGAACTGGATTACACGATCACCTTTGAAGACGAGACGTATGCGACCTATGCGGACGGGCAGATCACGGGGCTGAAGCTGGGCAGTACGTCTGCGGACATATCGGCGCAGTACAAGGGGCTGACACTGGAAGCGACGATTACGGTCAACGTCAAGGAACCTTTGAACCTTGAGTTTGCGGCGGACGAGATCGAACTGTACAACGTGGAAGGAAAATTCGGCGAAGCGGAACTGGACGCGAAGGCGCTGTATCTGGGCGAAGAAGTGGCGGATGCGGCGATCTCTTACGAAGCGATCGAGGGAGCGGAGTGCGTATCCATCCAGGACGGAGTGCTTTATGCGGAGAAAGAGGGCACAGCGATCGTGCAGGCGTCCTATACGGACGGCGAGCATACGGCGCAGGCATTTCTCGGCGTGACCGTACATCCGAATTATATCGAAACGTCGTATGAAAACGTAAGTTTCCATGACATCATATGGGCGGAAACGGACGAAACGATCGGCGGGCGCACGGGCGTTACCGAATACAAAGCGGGTGCGGACATCACGCCGAACACCTGTTTCGACCACCGCGTGGTGGAAGCGCATTCGGGCGATAAACTTCTCGACCTGTATGCGGACGGATACAGATATTTTGCGTATGATCTGTACTATACGAGCAATCAGAATCTGATGATCGGCTGCGGCGCATTCACGTCATGGCTTTCGGTGGGTGACTATTTCCGCAAGGATTATTTCAAGATCATTTCGGACGGAAAAGTTACCAACACGCTTGAAAAGAACACATGGATGACGATGGTGTACGATCTGAAAGCGCTGTGGATGATGGACATGGGGAAGACGGCGGATTTCTTCTTCTTTGTGAACGACGCGACGACGTCGCAGTACATCACCGACGTGCGTTTCTATCTGGACGACGCATTCATTCCGGATGAAAATCTTGTTTACGAGGATGAGGGGGATTACATACAGGCGACGAACGACGAGTTTGACGTAATGGTTCCCGTTTCGAAGAATTACAGTATGGATACGGGACTTCCCTCGACGGTGGTGGATCCCGAAGAAGTTCCGCTGTACGGATTGTACGGCGAAAGCGTGGGGGGCAGAAACGGCGTTTACCGCTATGAAACGCGGAATACGGACGGCTGGCTGAATTCGCTGATCGTGGCGACGTCGATGAACGAAACGTACGACGACAGCATGTATGCGCTCAACAGCCGCGGATCCTATCTCACGTTCGATATTTATCCCGAGCAGGGCGAAACGCTGGTATTCCGCATGAATTATCTTGCGAATACGGCGACGGTCAAAGTGGGTTCAACCAATCTCGGGCAGTTTGACGGCTGGCTGTGCGTTATCCGCGACGGAAAGGTGCAGAACACGATCGAAGCGAACGTATGGCAGACAGTTTGTATCGCATACAGTGACAATTATTCGGAAGATGCGATCGGCGGTTCCATCACTTTCTCGGCGGAGGAAGAGGGCAGCGTCGTGTACATTGACGACGTGCGCTATCGCAAAAACGGCGACTTTATTCCGACGGAATACGCGGAGGAGACGTATGCGCCCGTCCTTGACAAGACTTCGGCAAACATTTCGCTCGAACGCGTGACGACGGGATCGTTCAAGGGCGCGTACCTGTACAAGGACGGCGAGAGTTCGGCGAATGCGGAAAACGGGCTGACGTTCAAACAGCTGATCGGTTCGGACGGCGCGGCGGGCAAGTTCTACCGAGACGGTTATCAATATATCCGTGTTCAGGTTTATTTTGCGGAGAACGTTACGTCGCTGGTGCTGAGCGTTTCGGGCGGCGGACTGAACGAATATACGAAAGAGATCGTTTTGGGCGAGACGTTTGAAGGGATCCCCGTATTTACCGAAGCGGGCGTACAGGCGACGGTGCTTTCGGCAAAGACGTGGTACGAATTGTATATACCCGTAACGTATGACGGGCAGGTAACGGGCGAAGCGGACGTGCGCCTTGGCACAAAGGGCGGAACGGCGGCGGCACCTGCGTCGGTGTACCTGAAAAACGTGAGCTTTGAAGTGAGCGTGCAGACGCCGTATCTGCGCGAAGGAACGAGCGGCGTGTCGCTGGCTCTGGAGACGGAAGGGACGTTCAAGGGAACCTGGAAATATGTCAACCGCACGAGCGGCGAAGAAGAGGGCGAAGGCCAGAACTGGGGCGAGAGCGGCGTATTGTTCAGCCGCGTCACGAAGTCGGACGGCAGCGGGCCGGATGCGTTCTTCACCGAAGGCTACCATTGGATCAAAGTGGATATCTACGCGGCGGAAAACGTGAATTCCATTTCCGTGCGTTCGACGGCGGACAGGAATTACAACTCTTATTGGGAACGTCAGATCGGAGTCGGCGCGTCGCTGTATAACTTCTCTCTGTATCTGTTCGACGGGTCGGAGCGCGTGGACCGTTTTGAACGGAATACCTGGTATACGCTGTATATTCCCGTGGATTATTCTTCGCTGGATATCGGTTATGTTTACATCATGCTCTACACCAACGGCGGCAGCAGTGCGGCGCCCGCGGTGATGTATCTGAAGAACATCGAGTATGTCAAAGATTTCGATATGCCTGCGCTTGTGATGGACGATGGTACGCCGATCGGCCGCACGAACGACGGCTGGGATACGTACGTGTCCGTGGAAGAGGTCACGAGCGGCGAATTTGCAGGCGCGTACGAGTATGTCAACAAGTCGGGCGGGCAGGACGCAGATGCGGTGAAAAACAACTGGGGCGAGAGCGGCGTTTACTTCTATAACGTCGTGAACCCGAACAACAGCGATATCGGAACTTTCTTTACGGACGGTTATAAATGGCTGAAAGTTCCCGTGTATTTCGTGAGCGGCGCGGATACTTTCTCGATCAGCGTTCATGCGGACCGCAATCTTACGCTTTACTGGCCGAAGCTGATCCCGATCGGCGAACCCATCCCCGAAAGCCTGAAAGGGCAGGTATACGCGATCGACGCGGATGGCAACCGTGCGGAGATTATCGAAGCGGGCGAGTGGTACGATTTGTATATCCCCGTGGATTACAGCAGTACCGACGTAGGGTATGCCTATGTCAACATTTACACGAACGGCGGCACGGTAGAAGAGCCTTCTGTCATGTATGTAAAGACAGCGGAGTTTTTGGAAAGCTATATCGTTCCCGAATATCCTGAGCAGGAAGAACCTGCAGATCCGAGCGTGGGAAATCTGTACGTGCGCGATGAATACAAGGCGGCGGGACTGAATGTAGAACAGGATGCGGAGGGTATGTGGACGTATACAAGCCCTCTCGGCGGGCTGGACGGCACGGAAGGCACAGACCTGTATTATGGCGAAGCGGGCGTGTTCTTTATGGAAATTTCTTCCTCCGGCACCTTCTTCACGAACGGATACAGGCTCATCCGCCTGGAGATCAAAGCGGGGGCGAACGTAAACTCGATCACGCTCCGATTCGGGCAGAATCCGACCAATTCGTATTGGGTGGAAAAGATCGAAGTGGGGCAGCCTCTGCCGCAAAGAGCGGTTTACCTGTACGATATGAACGGGCAAATGGTGCAGAGTCTGGAAAGCGATACCTGGTACACGCTCTATATTCCCGTGGAGGACACAACGGCGTTCAACAGCATTCAGATCAACGGCGGAAGCCAGGACGCGCCTGCCGTGATGTATCTGAAGAATATAAAATATGTCAACGCGATCAGCGAAACGTCGTCGTATATTTTGGGCGACGGCGTAACGACGAACGGAACGGAGCAGACATTTACGTCAAACGGTACGGAAAAAATGTATGTGAGCGGCTTACAGCATCCTAATGCGGCATGTGCTTTTGAAAGCATGGGCGAATTTTACCGCGCAGGATATCATGTCGTGAAAATGGATGTGAAATTCGGTGACAACGCTTCGGTTCTGACATTTGTTCATTTGGGTGATTCCACCGGTTGGAGCAATGAGATGCGTTACACGTTTACGGTAGGCGGCGGCGTAGAAGGCAATGCACTGATTTTGGATGAAGAGGGCTTTATCGTAACGACGATCGAGCGCGGCGTATGGTACAGCATTTATCTGTATGTTGATTATACGAATACGTCGGGCTGGGCGAACTTTAACGCAACGCTTTCGTGCGAAGCGGCGGGAACGCCTGCGACGCTGACTGTCAGCGATGTGATGTTTATGGAAAAACTTCCTGCGGCGGAAGAAAAGCCGCAGGAGCCTGTGACGGCTGTGGGAAACCTGTATGTCAGGGAAGATTACAAGGAAAAGGGCGTGAGCCTGGAACAGGGTGAAGACGGCGTATGGACGTATACGAACAAGACCAACGGGATCGACGGCGGAGAAAATGCGAACTGGGGCGAATCCGGCGTGTTCTTTATGGAAATTTCCGCATCCGATTCTTTCTTCACAAACGGATACAGGCTTATCCGACTGCAGATCATGGCGGCGGAAAACGTAACTTCCGTAACGCTTCGGTTCGGGCAGAGCACTACCAATTCTTATTGGATCGAGAGCATTGTCATCGGGCAGCCGTTGCCCGCGCGTACGATTTATCTGTACGATGCGGAGGGGAATATGGCGGAAAGCATGCAGAGGAATGTATGGTATACGCTGTATATACCCGTAGAAGACGCTACGGCGTTCAACTGTATTCAATCCAACGGCGGAACCAGTGCGGCGCCTGCCGTGATGTATCTGAAAAACGTAACGTATGTCAAGGCGATCAGCGAAACGTCGTCGTATATATTCGGCAATACGGTAACGCAGGGCGAGGAAGGCAAGGTGTTTACTTCCGTCAACGGGCAGGAAACGATGCTGGTAAACGGGGTAACGCGCAGCGGTGCGGTCATGGCTTTTGAAAGCACGGGCGAATTCTTCCGCGCGGGATTCCATGTCATCAAGATGGACGTAAAATTCGGTGATGCTGTATCGTATCTGACGTTTATGCTGAAAGGAGCGGTTACCGGCAATGCGGAAGTGTGGTATTCCTTTACGGTCGGCCAGGGTGCAGGGGCGAATACAATGATCCTGGATGAAAGCGGCAATTCCGTAGGGACGATCGAAAAGGGCAAATGGTACAGTATTTATATGTATCTGGACTATTCGGCGACGGAAGGCTGGACGGATTTTCTCGGGTACCTGGGCGGCGGCAGTGAGGGTGCGCCCGCAACGCTGACCGTTCGGGATGTAGAATTTATTGACGATTTCCCTCAGATATAATATAATAAAGAAAACTTTACTGCCGCGGGCGTTGCCTGCGGCAGTTCGGGGGTAAGGCCTAAATGGAAAAATTTGAATGTTTAACGGTAAGCTGTCTGGAAAAAGTTTTCGCACAGATGCGGCCGCAAATACAGGAGAGTGCGAACGCTTGTTTTTCCAACGAAACATTTTCTTTTCAGGTTGCGTTTTGCAATCACGGCATCGATCCGATTTTGCAGCGAGGGAGTTGGGAAATCGAAAGCACGCTTCGCGAGTTTATCCGCGTGCGTCCCGTATACAGTGTTCCGTGCACATTGCCGCACGGATATCTTGCAGACGATTATTATCTGACAAAAACGGCGGCATTGGTTCCGGATCTGTTGGCGGAGGAGGATTTTTTCGGATTGCGGATCGGACAATGGGGCGCGCTTTGGGTAACCGTCAGCGGAAATTTACCCTGCGGAAAACATACCATACGCATTCTTCTTAAAGCCAATGGCGAAAAGGTGGGGGAAGTCGAATATTCGCTTACGGTATTATCCGAAAAGTTGCCCGAAAGCGAATTGCGCTACGCGCATTGGATGCATTACGATTGCATTTCACAAAAGCATAATGTACCTCCGAACGGAAAAAAGTACGAAAAAATTGTAGAACGGTATCTCAGAAATGCGGCGGCGCACGGGACAAACGTGTGCTTTGTACCGTTGTTTACGCCGCCGCTGAACACGGCGGTCGGAATCTACAGACAGTGCGTGCAGCTGGTCGACGTGAAAGCGGAGGACGGGCATTGGACGTTCGGTTTTGGCAGGGTGCTGAAATTTATGCGCCTTGCGCAGCGGTGCGGGATGAAATACTTTGAAATGTCACATCTGTTTACACAATGGGGCGCCGAACATCCGCCGCTGATCATGGCGGAAAAGGACGGCGCACAGGAGCGCGTTTTCGGCTGGCAGGATGATTCGCTGGGGAAGGATTATGTTGCGTTTTTGCGCGAATTTTTAACGACGTTCGTGCGGTTTTTGCGCGAAAACGGATACGGAGAAGATCGGGTCGTGTTCCATATTTCGGACGAGCCGAATTGCAATCATCTGGAAAGGTATCTGAAACTGCGCGAGATCGTGAAGGGTTGTTTGGGCGGTTATAAAGTGCTGGACGCCCTGTCCGATTACGAATTTTACGCGAAAGGCGGTGTGGATATCCCTGTTGCAACGACCGATCATGCTTCTGTATTTCTCGAAAACGGTGTCCGCGATCTGTGGGTGTACTATTGCTGCGGGCAGGGCGGGGAGTATCTGTCCAACCGTTTTATGGCAATGCCGCTGCAGCGCACGCGCATTCTGGGGTATCAGCTGTATCTGGCGGGGTGCAAAGGATTTCTGCATTGGGGGTATAACTTTTACAATTCGGCGCTTTCCGAACGCGGGATCGATCCGTATCTGGTAACGGACGCGGACGGAAGTTTTCAAAGCGGAGACAGCTTTATCGTTTATCCAGGCAAGGACGGGCCGCTCGATTCGGTGCGGCACGAGGCCATGGCGGACGCCGTTCAGGATTATCACATGCTGTTGCTTTTGGAAAAGCGCATCGGCAGGGAAGAAGTCTGTCGTTTTCTGCGCGAAGAGGGGGTGCGATCTTTTACAGAATACCCGCACGATGCGCATTGGCAGACTTGTGTCCGCAGGAAAATCATAAAAATGTGTTGCGAAAACGACGCATGAAACAGTTAAAAGACAGGAAAACGGACGGCGCGCCATTTTATAAAAGGCGCGCCGTCAAACGGCAAAGCGCTTGCGGATTTTCCGCAAGCGCTTTGCTTATTTTTTTAATTTTTCTTTCAGCTGCAAAATTTTTTGTTCGATTTTGCGGATGGTAGCTAAAAATTCCTCATCGGATTTTCCCGTGGGATCTTCGAGATCCCAATTTTCCGTGTACCGCGACGGAAGGTGCGGACATTGCACGTTGCATCCCATCAAAATGACGATGTCGGGGGCGGGGATCGCGGAAAGCAATTTGCTGTATTGCGTTTTCGTCATGTCTGCGCCGTAGAGTTGCTTCATCAGTCTTACGGCATCCGGATTGATCTCCCGAACTTCCGTTCCTGCGGAAAAGCTGTCAAAGACATCTTTTGCAAGCAGTTTCCCGAGACATTCTGCGATCTGACTGCGGCAGGAATTGTGAACGCAAACGAAAGCGACTTTCGGCTTGCCGTCGCCGCGCGCGGAACGGCGGTTGTTTTTTTGTTCCTTCATAACCGAACTTATCCTTTCACATACGTTCTTTGATAAGTTTTTCGATTTGTTCGACGGAAAGCATCCTTCCCGTTGAAACGACTTTTTCGTCAATGACGAGGGCGGGCGTCATCATAACGCCGTAACGCAGGATCTCGTTCATGTCTGAAACGTTGACGGGTTCTTCCACGCCGCAATTTTTTGCCGCAATGACGGCATTTTCATGATTCTGTTTGGATTTTTTGCAACAATTTCCCAATGTAATGATTTTCATATATTTACCTCCGATTTTTGTTTTTAAACGAATAAGAAATTCAGGGCGTTAAAGATGTAACCGATGACGATGATACCCGCGACGACGATGACGATGAACCAAAACAGCAGTTTCGGCTTTACTGCTTTGGAAAGCATGATCATCGAAGGGAGAGAAAGGGCGGTTACGCTCATCATAAACGAGAGGATCGTTCCGACGCCTACGCCTTTGAAAAACAATGCTTCCGCGACGGGGATCGTTCCGAAAATATCCGCATACATCGGAACGCCTACGACGCTCGCGATCAGCACGCTGTACCATTTATCCTGCCCGAGCACCATCTGGATCCATTCCGTCGGAATGAAATTGTGGATCGCCGCGCCGATCCCGACGCCGATCAGGATATAGATCCATACCTTTTTGAGTGTGGACAACATCTGATCTTTGGCATAAATCAAGCGGTCTTTTCTCGTCAGTTCCACGCCTTCAGCTTCAGCCAGCGTTCCCTGCAAAATGAAATCCTGTACATTTTTTCCGACTCCTGTCTTTTCGATGATCGTGCCGCCGGCCACGGCGAGTACGAGTCCGACAAGAACATAGGTGATCGCGATCGGAAATCCGAATACGCTCGCAAGAAGGATAAACGCTCCCAGATCCACCAAAGGACTTGAAATTAAAAAACTGAACGTTACGCCGCTGGAAAGTCCCGCTCTCGTAAAGCCCATAAAGATCGGGATAGAGGAGCAGCTGCAAAAAGGGGTTACCGTTCCGAGCAGCGCACCCATGGCGTTTGCCCAGATCCCTTTGTATTTGCCGAGCAGTTGTTTTGTCCGCTCGGGCGGAAAATAACTCTGTACATAGGAAATCAAAAAAATCAGCAGGCACAGCAAAATAATGATTTTGATCGTGTCATACACAAAAAACTGAACCGCGCCGCCCCAATGCGTTGCCATAAATTCAGCCCCGAACATTGCGGTAAAAGCCATGCCCAGAAGGGCGTTCAGCCATTTCATCCCGAGGATCTGGTCGGTGATAAAATTCCCCAGCGCTTTGATCCCGTTTACGCCGTCCGCAATGGCGGCGATCCCGATTGCCACCCCGATCGCCGCAATAATACCCAAAAGTATCAATAATTTTTTTCGGCGATTCTGAGAAAGATTTTTTGTTTCTTGCTCCTGCAACGCATGTTTCTTGGTTGCAATGTTTTCCTGTTCTTCCATTTTTCATCTCCATACATTGATAATTATCTATATGAAATCCAAAAAAATATGCATTAATCATGCATATTGCATTTTGTACAGCCTAAAAAGGCGATCAGTTGGTTTAGTTTTACGCAATTCAAAGAATAGTATACCCATTTTCCGTTGCGTTCGGCGAGTACGATGCCGCTGTCGCAAAGAATTTTCATGTGATGCGACAAAGTGGGCTGTGTAATATCGAATTTTTCCTGAATCTTGCAGGCGCAAAGGCTCCCTTGACGAAGCATTTCGAAGATCTGAAACCGGATGTCGTCGCCGAGCGCTTTCAGAATCTGAACGTATTCTTCCGTATTCATTGTTTCACCGTGCCTATAGTTTTTATATAGATATTTTTCTATATATTATATGCAATACATAGAAGTTTGTCAATCTGTTTAAAGTAAATTAAAAAAATTTTTAAAAATAGCGCTTGCGGATTTTCCGCAAGCGCTAGGATTTTATCTTTTCTTTTTTAATGCGGCATAGGGATACAAGCAGGCAATGGTTCAGTAAAATTAAAAACAGATCAAGTCGAACGGGGAGGGTATCCATATTTCCGATATCCTGCCGGCGGTGATCAATAGGGGATAAGCAAGCGTTTTTTGTCAGATTCGGTTTTTATCTCCCCATTCGCACATACCGTCAAGGATCGGCATAAGCGATTTTCCGCGTTCTGACAAACTGTATTCTACTTTCGGCGGGATTTGGGGGTATTCTTTGCGGATAATAAGGCCGTCGTTTTCCAGTTCTTTTAACGATAAACTTAATGTTTTGTATGAAATCCCTTTGATATAACGCTGCAATTCGTTGTAACGCACTACTTTGAATTCCATGAGGGTATATAAAATCGTCATTTTATATTTACCGCTTATGAGTGAAAGCGTATAGCTGAATCCTGTGTCGCTCAATTTTTCCGATGCGATGCACCTGTTTTTTGAATTATCCACCTCAAAATACTCCCTTTTACACTCTACTTTTCGTTAGTATCACACTTTATTGTGCGTACTTGACAAAAGCATTATATGGTATAAAATATATTCTGTCAAGAAAATCGGGAGGATTCAAATGAAAGTTTTATTGATCAATGGCAGTCCGAATGAAAAGGGCTGTACATACACCGCACTTACGGAAGTCGGTAAAACATTACAAAAATACGGAATCGATACGGAAATTTTATATCTAGGGAAAAAGCCTGTAGCCGGCTGTATTGCTTGCGGAAAATGCCATGAAACAGGAAAATGTGTTTTCCAAGATGCGGTAAATGAGGTTGCGGCAAAATTAGACGAGTATGACGGTATCATCGTGGGGTCGCCCGTATACTATGCCGGGCCTTCGGGACAGCTGACGGCTTTTCTTGATCGGCTGTTTTATCCCAACGAGGCAAAAATGGCAGGTAAACTTGCGGCGGCCGTGGTATCCTGCCGAAGGGGCGGAGCGAGTGCCGCCTTCGACAGACTGAACAAGTATTTTTTGATATCCAATATGCACGTCGTGGGTTCACAGTATTGGAATCAGGTTCACGGTTTTACGCCGGAAGATGTCCGTAAAGACAAAGAAGGCCTGCAAACGATGCGGACTTTGGGCGAGAACATGGCATGGCTGTTGAAATGTATCGAAGCGGGCAGAAAAGCCGGAGTTCCGTTTCCGGTGTACGAACCCAGGATGCGTACGCATTTTATAAATTAAAAAGGAGATTTTATGAGATCGGAAATCAAAGAGTATGAAGCCGTGGAAGCGGCGGCACAAAACTTTGTAAAAAGCGTTGCCGAGGGCGACAGCAAATATGCAAAGCAGCTGTTTATTGACGAAGCCGTATTGTTCGGTTATCTGGACGGAAAGCTTGAACACGGCTCCATTGAGCAGTTTTATAAAAACGTGGATACAGTGGGAGGGGATAAAAACTTTAAAGCGAGGATCGATGTCATTGCGTTGGAAGAAACGCTGGCTGTCGTGCGCGTTCTCGAAGAAAATTGGGGAAACCGAATCGATTTCACCGATTATTTGCTGCTTTTAAAAATGAACGGCGAGTGGAAATGTGTTGCAAAAGCATACAATCAGAATTCTGATACAATAAAAAAATAAGGAGAATTTATCATGAGCAAGAAAATAGTAGTAATAACGGGCAGTCCCAGAAAAAAGGGCAACAGTTTTGCCATGACGGAGGCTTTTATAAAGGCCGCGCAGGCAAAGGGGTACAGTGTTACAAGGTTTGACGCGGCTTTTAAACAAGTCAGCGGGTGCCATGCCTGCGAAACCTGTTACAAGACGGGTAAAGCGTGCAGTTTTGACGACGATTTCAATGAACTGGCGCCGTCTATACTGGAAGCGGATGCGATCGTCTTTACTATGCCTGTGTATTGGTATTCCATCCCGGCGCAGATAAAATGCGTTATCGATAAAATGTATTCCCTTTGCGTCGGAGGAAAAGACGTTGCCGGCAAAGAATGCGCGCTGATCGCCTGTTGCGAAGAAGAGGATATGTCCGTATTGGATGGGGTACGTATTCCCTACGAACGTACGGCGGCACTGCTCAAATGGAAGTCGGTCGGCGAAGTTCTGATCCCCGGAGTATTGAATATCGGGGACATACACAAGACAGACGGATGCAAAAAGGCTGCTGAGCTTGCCGAGGTAATTTGAGACGGTTTAATCTTTAAAAAAAGAGGTAAAAGATGGAATGTTGTTTGGCGTGCTTTAATGTTTATCCAAAACGAGGAAAAAATCCGAAAATAAACGGATGGTTTAGGAGATGAACTCTCTCGCGAGAAAATGATGGCTCTCTGTTTTTCTGTATTGACAAATACAAATAACGATGTTACAATATTTTAGCCAATGTGTAGGTGCTGTTTGCATTGGCGTGTTTAAGGGGGTGAGTCTATATTATAGAAGCTTTTATATAGATGTTTCAGACCCCGAATGGCACCGCGGGTCGCCCCCCCCCAATACAAAACAATAGGGATTGCTGTTTTGAGCAATCCCTTTATTCTACTTATTTTCATCGATAAAAAGAAAACTCCATAAGGAGTGAGGCGACGGAATGGTGTATCGTTCGCCGACGATGCGGTCGCGTCAGTATTTAGCTTATATAAAGGAATAATCTGAACCGATTGTTTATAACATTACAGTTTAAATTCTATATTTTGTGGCGCGCCCTAAGGAGTTTTGCCCCCCATAGGGGGCAAGGTCTGCGACGCGATTAGCTTGCCGCGCCGAGAAACAAGAAAATAAAGCGAACATGCGGCAACCAATACGGGCCTGCTTCTGACACACAACAAAAAAGGCATGGACTTTTGTCCATGCCTTTTTTGTGGCGCGCCCTAAGGAGTTTTGCCCCCGTGAGGGGGGCAAGGTCATCGAC
>ERZ1106930.169-NODE-169-length-22464-cov-5.872640_pt1 | contig 22464 bp, 20 predicted proteins | sample MGYA00403663_ERZ1106930 | MGnify/ENA primary metagenome ERZ1106930 (study PRJEB35170, sample SAMEA104062438) | human gut metagenome | biome: human gut; feature: human-associated habitat; material: faeces | place: Denmark | collected 2012-06-26 ... | reverse complement strand
ATATTCCCGCAAAAAAATCAATAGATTTTCACAAAACGGTTTTTTCCCCGCGAAACGGGAAGCCGAACCCTAAAAGCAAAGCCCTTTCCCTTCTCGCTTTCGACCATGAACGAGCTTGCCGCAGGCTCGACGACTTTCGACGTCGGCGCAAGCCCCGGCCCGTTCCCCTCGCCCGAACGGGAGGCGTCTCCCCGATAAAATGTATCGACCACCCGCCGTTTCGTCTCCAAGCCTCGGCCCGTGTCGGAGACGGTGACGCCGACGTGCGCTTCGGCCGAGGTCTGCCTCACGGAAATCTTTCCGCCTCGCCGTCAAGTTTAATTGCTTCCGCCGTTAACCTTCAAACCGCCCTGCCCGCTTCGTACGCCTCGCCGGCGGCTTTCGTTCCTTTTATTTCTCCTGCGGCGTTCGCGCCGGTGCCCCTGACGACGCCCTTGAGACAAACCCCGTCAAAGCAGGCAACCCAGCCTTCGATCCCCTTAACGGCCCCGTCCATCGCCTCGGGCGCGTCGTCCGCCGACGCGGCCAGCAGATACACCTCCCTAAAGGAATTTTCCTTGGGATAGAGCGGATTCATGCGGTCGAGAAAGGTTTTCAGCTGCCCGGACATCTCGTAATAGTAGATTGGCGTGGCAAACACCAGCACGTCGGCGCCGCTCACGCGCGGAAGCAGGGCGTTGACTCCGTCTTTGAGGATACATTCGCCGCGCTTGAGACAGGAAAGACAGCCCGTGCAGAATTACAGCTCCATATCGCGGAGATTTACCTTTTCCACGGCATGGCCCGCCTCCCGTGCGCCGCGCGCAAACTCCTCCGCCAGAAAGTCGGAATTGCCGTTTTTTCTCGGCGAGGAAGACACGATAAATATTTTTTTTGCTCATACTCTTTTCTCCTTTGATTTTCGTTGGTTTTATCTTAATATAACCGAATTTCCGTTCCGTCAAACTCTTGTTTTCTATACCGAGCCGTTCTTCGCGGATATGCTTCCGGTTTCCCTTCTCCGCCCGCAATAGATACGGATTTACTTCTCTTTTCCGCACCCCGACGGGCACGGTTCGGTCTTTTTCAATTTTCCTGCGGCACGGTTCATTTTTCCAAACCGTCCTGCGGACGCGAGTTTACTTTTCTTCTTTTCTGAATTCCTCGTTTACGCACCTGACTTCTCGCGCGATATTTTTTCGGCGTTTGAAAACGCCCCGCAAAATACGCCATATCCAGAAAAACGGAAGCAGAAAAGGCAGTTTTTTAAGGACGGGAAAGGCCTGTTTCATCGTCCTGAAGGGCGGGAACAGCCGTCCGAACAGATATTTTCCGCGCCCCGCTTTTCGGCTCTCTTTGATCCAGCGTTTTTCCGCCCTGCCGTAAACTCCGTCGGAAAGAATTTCCAGCCCCGTTTCGTCCAAAACGGCGCTTTCGCCTTCAAACCAAAGCCCGATTTCCCGAAAGAGGATAGCCTCAAAATTTTTCAGCGGCGTACCCTCCGCGCCCCGCTTTTCTGCCAAAGCGTCCGCCGCGGCGATTTCCCCGTCGATGTATTCCCTGTTTAGCGTATCGCCGTACGCCTTCAGGAAAAGGTAAAAATCCAGCACCGTCCTGACACCGCTGCCTGCGCCCGAAAAATGTTTATAACCGTGCATCAGCATAAATATGTACTCATCTTCGGGAGAAAAGCGATATACGCTTTCCTCGTCCGTCGGCAGCGCCCTTTGCCAGGGATCGGCATAATATTCCGCAAAAGGAGACTCGTCGGGCAAAAGCGCGCGGTGCATTTCCACGTGCGTCACGGGCGGCCGCTCGAAAATCTGATGATGTCCGCCCGCGCTCTCCTTTTTATAGGTATAGCCCAGCGCTTGCAGGCCGTTTTTCACTTCAAAAAACTGCGATTTTCGGTACAAAATATCCAGATCGCCCATCAGCCGAAGTACGGTTTCGGGATAAAGTTTTTTAATGCGCAATCCTTTCAAGGGCAATACGTTTATCCCTTTTTCGGAAAAATCCTCTTTGAGCTCGTCCCAGGCAAACAGCTGCTGAATGTCGGCGTGCACACAGACGCGGTAGGCTCGCTCCCACTTTTCCCACACTTCCCCCTCGGGCTTTTCGTCCGCGCTTTCCAACGCCCGAAACGTGACGGCGGAAAGGGAGTGTTTTTCCGACAAATAAAAAATATCCGCCCATTTCACCCCGTCGGGCTTTTTCGGAAAGAGCGACTTCCTCCGATTTTTCTCCGCTCCCAAGCGCACCAGCCCGAGAAAGTACGCGCCCGTTTTCAAAAAGGTTTCCCTATCCATTTCACTCCCCCTCTCTATTCGATCTTCCCCTTTTCGATACGCAGAACCCTGTCCGCGATCTCCAGCGCGGCGGGACGGTGCGTGACGATCAGGCAGGTCTTTCCCGACGTATTTTTTATATTTTCCAAAAGCTTCCTTTCCGTCTCCCCGTCCAAAGCGGAGGTCGCCTCGTCGAGCAGCAATACGGGACGGTCGGAAAGCAGGGCCCGCGCTACGGCCAGCCGCTGAAGCTGTCCCTCCGAAAGTCCGCCGCCCCGTTCCCGCAGGGGCGTGTCCAACCCTTCGGGCAGCTCCCACACAAACTCCGCGCATGCCGCTTTCAGGGCCGCGCTTATTTTTTTCTCCGAAACGCCTCCTTTCTTTTCCCGCGCGCTTTCGCCGTTTTCCGAGTTACCCTTATTCTTTTTCGACGTATTTCCATCCCTTTCCGACAACGCCTCGTCCTTTTCTTCCGAAAAAAAGACGAGATTTTCGCGTATCGTCCCCGAAAAGAGAAAATTTCCCTGCGGCACGTAGGCAAACAATCCGCGTTCCTTTGCCGTCAGCGGAATTTTTTCTCCATGCAACGCCGCGTAAACACCCCCGCTCAAGGGAGTATAAACATTTAGAAGGAGCTTGAACAAGGTGCTTTTTCCGCTGCCCGATCCGCCCGTGATACAGACGACGGATCCCTTTTCGATTTCCGCAGACGCATCGCAGAACAGCCTTTCCCTGCCGTAATCAAAGGTAAGCCTCTCTACGATGAAACGCTCGAGTCCCGCATAAAGAGGCCCGATATCCGAACTCCCCGGCGGCTCGGGCGGGATTTCCTCCAGCTCGCAAAGCCGCTGCGCGCTCGCCGCGCGGGCATATACCAAAGGCATGACGGAAGAAAAGGCGGAAACGGGGTGTTGCAGCTGTCCCAACAGCAAAACGATCGAGAGGATAGACCCGTAATCCGTCGTGCCGCGCATAATCCCCACGCCGCACCAGATCACCGCAAAGATAAAGCCCGCGTTGCCGAGCAAAGATAAAGCCCGCGTTGCCGAGCAGGGAAAAGACGCCGCTCATGCCCGCCGTGAAACGGGCGCGTTTCATTCTTTTCCGATAATAAATATCCAGCAGCCCGCGCGATTTTTCCGCCGACTTTTCCTCCGTGCCGTAGGCCTTGAGCGTAAGCGCGGAGGTCAGGCTCTCCTGCATAAACGCGCGGCTCTCGCCCTTCGCCTCCGTCATTTCCCGATGATAGCTCATCACCTTTCGGCGGAACAGCGCCGTCAAAATCCCGACGACGGCCGCACCCGCGACAAAAATCGCCGTAAACAGCGGGTCCAGCGTCAGCAGCGCGGCGACCGCGCCCACGCACTGTACGATCATTCCCGCGACGGCGGGGAAAATATTGACGCTGTCCGCCGCCACCTCCGTTACGTCGGAATCGAAACGGTTGAGCAAATCTCCGCTGTGATACTTTTCGAAGCTTGCGTAATCGGCGCGGAGCGTCCTGAAAAACAGCTTATTTTTAAGCTCCACCGAAATTTTCGCGCGGCCCTTTTCGGAGAGATATTTTACCGCCGTCTGAACGAGAATGCGCAGCAAAAGCGTCGAAAGCAGAATAACGGCAAAGAGAATCAATCTTTTCCCGTCCTTTTCCGACGCGCTGTTGACGAGATAGCGGGTGAGATAGGCGAAGGCCAGCGAAAGCAGAGTACCCGCAACGGTGAGCGCCGTTAAAAAAAGGATAAAGGGCCGATAAGGGCGCATTTCCCTTTTCAGCCACGCTTTTCCCTTTTCCGTCCCCTGCCCTTTGTCTTTCTTCATTTTTCCGCCCCGTCGTTTCTCTTTTTTCCCCTGCCCCGACACGCCTTGACGACGTTTTTCAGCCGACCTTTCACGCGCGCGAAAAACCGTCTCGCGGGATAGAGCTTCACGCGGCGCTTTGCATAACGGAGATATTTTTTATCGGTGCAGAAAACGTGTTTGTCTTTGCGGAAAAATTCCGTCAGAACCCCCAGCACGTCCCCTTCGCGCACCGCCTCGTCGCCGTAGCAGTTATCCCCGCGGATAACGTATCCCCCGTCCTTTACCTCTATGACGCGATGGAGCACGTAATCCCCGCCCCGCTTGTAAAGGGCCACGTCCAGCCGTTTCAGCCGCCCGGCCGGGGGGCGTATCACGACGCTGTCCCGCCCCGTCTTCAGCATCGGGAGCATACTGACGCCCGACGTCGGGCCGACGTACTTGCCCTCTTTCAAAAGGACTTCCTCGATGTTGAGTTTTTCTTTTTTTTCCATGTCCGTCACGGCGTTCGTCACTCCGCAAAGGCATTGGAGCGCAGGATCTCGGCAAACCTTTCGACGTCCCTTTCCGCTTCCTCCCGCGAGACCTCGTATTCTCCCAGCAAAGCGGCGACCGCCTCTTCCTCGCTTTGTTCCTTTAAGAAAAAGTTCCACAAAAAGCCGCCCGTTTCGTTGAGCTTGATCATGCCGTGAAAGGACTTGCTCATTTCCCCGACGGGGACGACGATGTTCTCTCCGCCCACTTTGCGCAGGACGAAGCCCTTTTTGATCTTCATATTTTTACCCCTCTGTTTTTATTAAATTTCCCGTTCGTAGCTTTTGCCCGTCAGCGCCTCGAAGGACAGCTTCACCGCTTCCTCCGAAATCGTGCATTTCAAGAGATACGCGGGAACGGCCGAAATCAGCGCGTCCGCCAGCTCCAGCGTTTTGGCTGCGTTTTCCTCGTCGGTCGGAAGCAAAAGCTGCGTAAAAATACGGGAAGCCACCTCTCCTTCCGACAGTCGGACGAGAGAATTTTCCTTTGCCTGTTCGAGAAAGCACAGCCCCTTCAAAGACGCCCTGCCCTTTTCCCCGCGCCCTTCCTTGCCCATCCAGGGCGTGCCGTAGGCATAAAAGCCGCTCTCCGTGCAGGCGACGATCGGCTTGTCCCCGTTGAGGATTTTCGCTTTGGGCAGATACTTCAGCCAAAGCCCCGTATGCGTCGATTTTCCCGCGCCGCTGCGCCCCAGAAAGGCGTATCCCTCCCCTTTATAGTCCAGCACCGCCGCGTGCAGCAGAAAGCGCTCCAGCCGCGGCAGGCGCAGGCAGAGATCGCGGTAGATACAGATATTTTCAATATATCCGTCGGAATAGGCGGGACAAGATTTCTTTTCCTCCGAAAAGGCTTGTTCGGAGGCAGCCGCCGACAGATCGGGCGGCTGTGCCTGATCCGCCGCGAGATACCCCTTGCAAAATTCCGTCGTGAAAGAACAGCGGTTTTTTATTTGTATCCGCAGATCGGCTATTTCGTAAATCATGTATTTTTCGTTCCCCTTTCCCCTTGCAGACGTTTCTTTGAAGATTATATCACACCCCGTCCCTTCTGTCAATATCCCTTTCCGCTTTTTTCAGACAGGAAATATGCCTGAAGCGCGATGATCGTCTTTGCGTCTTTGATTTCGCCCGCCTCCAGCATTTCTTTCACCTTCTCCGCGGGCACAACCTCCGCCGTGAGAAATTCCCCCTCGTCGGGATGCGCGGCCGCGCGCGTCCCCTTTTCCGCCCGATAAATATATATCTTTTCGTCGGTATATCCGGGCGAGGGGTACATTACGAAAAGCAGCGTCAGCTTTTCCGCGCGCACGCCCGCTTCCTCCTCCAACTCCCGCGCGGCGGCTTTCATGGGGTCCTCCCCTCTTTCCAGCTTGCCCGCAGGGATTTCGCAGACCACCTCGCCGTACGGATATCGAAACTGTTTAACGAGCAGTATTTTTCCTTCCTCCGCGTACAGCACGCACGCGCCGCCGGGATGCTCGATCAGCTCCCGCTTGCAGGGCTTGCCGTCCGGCCGCAGCGCGTCGTCCGCGCGCACGGTGATGATCTTGCCCCGATAGACGTAATTTTTACTGACAGTCTTTTCCGTAAGTTCCATTTTATTCCTGACCTCCGTCCTTTCGTTTTGCCGAAATTAGATATTGTTTATAGGTTTTTCAGCCCATAGTGTCATTATAGCACAAAAACAAAAATAATTAAAGAATTTTTCCGAAAATATCTTGATTTTGCTTGTAAATTTATGTATAATATAGGCGACCGAAAAATTTTGGAGGTACGATCAAAAATGAAATCCGTTAAAATTTCTCTCGAAATGGCCCAGAAGGTGAAAGAGTTTGTCGCCATTACGCAGGACTGCCCCTATGAAATCCTTTTGAAGAGCGGCAAATACGTCGTCGATGCAAAATCCATCCTCGGTATCTTCTCGCTCGATCTTTCCCAGCCCCTCACGGTGGAGATCTATTCCGACGACTGCGAAGCGTTTTTGGAAAAGCTGAAAAAGTTTGCCGCGTAAGCGGACAAATTTTTCCCTTTGCAGAAAGACGGCCGCGCCGTTTAAGGGGCGGCTTCATTTGGCCGAAAAACTATTTTCGGTCTTTTTTCCGACCATTTGAGGAGCTTTTACCAATGCAGATACAGGGCGAAACGTCAGTAAACAAATTAATCGTTCTTTTCGTTTTCGATAAGATGGAAAGCGCCCTGTCCGAGCGCACGATCGTGGAAATGTGCACCACCAGCAACAATTGGCTGAATTATATGGACTGCATGGAGCTTTTGCCCAAGCTTTTGGAGGACGGGTTTATCTGCCGTCTGTCCTCCGACGAGGAGCCGCTCTACACCATCACCACGGACGGGAGAGAGAGCCTCAACAATTTTTACATCAACATACCCAAAAGCGTCCGCGAGGAGATTTCCGCCTTCGTCAAAAAGAACAGCGGCAAGCTTCGCAACCGTCAGGAATGCAAGGCGGATTACTATCAGAACAAGGACGGCACTTACACCGTATTTCTGAAAATCATCGCCCCCGTTCAGCCCATGCTCGAGCTGAAATTTGTCGTTCCCGACAAAAAAACGGCGCAAAATATTTATAAAAACTGGGAAAGCAAGGCTTCCGAGCTTTATTCCGCCATCTACGAAACGCTCGTGGATTGATTATCGTACAAGCGAGGTGATTTATTATGTTTACTTATTCCACGAAAGGAACCTGTTCGAGGCAGATCCTCTTTGACGTCGATGCCGAAAACAAGCTGCACAACGTGCGGTTTATCGGCGGCTGCGGCGGCAATCTCCAGGGGATCGCAAGGCTCGTCGAAGGCAAGGATATCGACGATATCCAGGCGCTTCTCTGCGGCATCAGATGCAGAAACGGCACTTCCTGCCCCGATCAGCTTTCCAAGGCGATCGCCGAATATAAAACGGAAAGAGAAAACGCCGCGGCCGAAAAATAGCCCGACGGCGTTTTTTGTTTTTTAAGGTATTTTTACAAAAATTTTCAATCGATTTTTTGGATAAACGGGCGGCTTTTCGTAAATAGTCGGTACTATCGCAAGAAAAGCCGATCCGTTTGCGCGCAGAAACGGCGCCTATTTCGGCAAGTAAAAAAACGTTCTTCCGTGGAAGAACGTTTTTTTGTTTATGTGGTAAAGGTCACAGAAACGCCCTTGATGAGAAAAGAATATTCCGATCGGCGGCGTTCCCTGTTGTCGTCGAGCAACTTGACGTTATTGCCGAGCATCAGTTCGATCCCCGAAAGGCGGCCGAAACCGAACCTGGCCGAAACAGCGGCATTTTCTTCGGCGTGCTCGCAAGGGAGCGCGTCCGCTTCCGAGTTCAGTCGGTTTTGGGTGAGGCGGCAGACAGCCACGGAGATTTTGCTTTTACGGTTCTCTTCCGCCACGCCGTAGCCCGCACAATATCTCTTCCCCTCCGAATCTATCAATACCGTATTGAGAATAAAGGCGTCGTCCGAAAAGCTTTCGATAAATACCTCTATTCTGTCCGCCTCGGAAAAATCCCCTTCGACGGGTAGAAACAGCGCGGGCGCTTCCTCGTTGACAAAGCTTCCGATCCGCACATATAGTTCTTTTCTGAACGGTTCACAAAAAACTTTTTCGCCGCGCGCCTCCGCTTCGGCGGGCGGAAGCCATATTCTGCGGGGACTTATCCGTTTTTTCAGACACAGGCTTTTCCCTCCGATTTCTGCGGAGATTTCCGCAATGCAGCGTTCGCCCGCCTTAAAGGTAAATACCGTGCATTTCCCCTTCCCGCATACGATTTCCGAGCCCTTTTTTCCGTCACAGAAAATTTCCGCTTCCGCGGGCGAATATACGAGCGCACGATTTGCGTCGGGGGCAGCTTCGCTTTCCACAAAAATATTATTTTCGGCAAAAACGACGTGTCCGCCCAGCTCCCGCCGCAATTCTTCCGCGTCGAAATCATAGACCAGCATCGTGCCTTTGGCGATACGGTCAAACAGGGAACACAAAGACTTTTTTATATCCGTTTTTCTGCCGTAAAAGCACTCCGCTTTACGGGCGGCGCGTTCTATAAGCATAAAATATTCGTATTCCTGCAAACCGAGATACAGGCTGAACAGCCGAAGCGACGGAAGCGGCGCGCCGTATTTTGTCTCCGTATAAAAGAGCAGTCCGTCCCCACAGGCGCCCGGAAAGAGAAGCGTTTCCTTCAAAACGTCGCAGTCGGTATATTCCCGGGCTTTTTCGTCGTATTTTTTCGTAAGGTTGGTCGCCCAATACAGATTGCCCGAAATATCGTACAAAAACCTCAGCCAGCTTTCGAAGCGGCTGTCGCGCATGGGGCTGTCCGTATGCAGATTGGGAAAAGGCGTTTTGGGCGCCACGCACCCGTACCACCAATTCTTTTTTCCCAACCCGCGGAGCTTTTTTTCCTCATAGACGTATTCGGGCTTAAAATATCCCCAATACGTCGGGCACCAGGTATCCACCTCGCCGTAAATCGGCTCCTTATTAAATACCGTAACGATATTATCCAACGTCAAAAGGCTGTTTTCCACGCCGCGTCTGCCCGTAAAATCGACGCTTTTCGCCACTTCCCGTTTCAGGTCGTGGATTTCGCGGTAAACGCGCCTTACGCTGTGAAACCTTTCGGGCGCGGGCTCGTCGATAAAGGTGATATAAAAATTAGCTTTTTTCAAAAGGTCGCACTCGTCCGTGCTGTTCTCGGCAAACGCCGTCAGCAACTTACGGAGGTAATCCGTGTCGAGGCATTCCTGTTCCTTTTCGTAAATCGTATCCTCGCGAAAGGTCTTATAGGGCAGAGAATAGGCCGCACAACGGACGTCTGCCGTCCGTTTCCTTGCCTCCGATAACGCCTCCTCAATCCCCCACGTGCCGTACGGAAGAAGCTTTGTCGGAGAAAGGCGGTAATGCAGATGTTCCTCGACGAGCTCGTCATACTTTTTCCGAAATTCTCCGGGATCGGCGCTTTTGATCATATCTTCCCGGATTGCAAAGGAGGTGACATTTCCGTTTTGTTCGGGCAGGCAAAAATCCAGCACTTCTATCTCCGCTTCCACCGCCGCCTTTCCCTCGTCAGCCGTTACTTCCAGCCGAACGGTATGGCGTCCCGCCGCGTCCGCAGGGATAGTTACGAAACACCAAAGCACGCCTTCCCCCCGTTCGGAAGTATTGTCTTTGAACTTTTCCGCACGGGAAGCATCCACCATGACGTCGGGATATTCCCCCGCGGTCGTCAGCCCGGAAGAGGAAGCGGAGAGCTTAACGTACCTTTCCCAAAAGATTTCGGCGTCCCATTCGCCGTCAGCCTCAGCAAAAGCGTTGTGAAAAGGCTTGGGCAGAATCGCCTGAAATGCGACCCGTTCCCCCCTTGCGCCGACGAGAGAAAGCCGCGTCCCGCGGCCGAAAGAATCGCCGAAACGGTGCTTGACGGTATTGGATAAAATATAGAGTTCCATAAAAAATTTCTCCATAAAAAAGGGCGCCGAAAGACCGACGCCCCGCCGTTTTTTAAGGCAACGCCGCACGATACTATACGGCATCGTCGTCTCAATATTTCTGTTTACGCTTTTTCGCCGCGGAAATTGTCTAAAAACAACTCGAATTCTTCGTTGGAACCCCCTGCCTCGTTCAAAATAACGATATCCAGCGTCTCTTTATTGTTTGCTTTAAGAAATTCCAACGTTTCTCTCTTGATTTTCAGCGTAAAAGACTGATCGGGATTGATCGTGAAACGATCGTATTGCCCCGAAGCGTATTCGTAATATCCGCCGTGAGCATTTTTGGCGAGATACGGTCTCCCATCGATACAGAGGAAATTTACTTCCGCATCGGCAAATACGTTTTCCAAAAATCTTGCGTCTATTTTAAGATTGGGATAACCGTTGTTTGTACCTACTTTCATGCGCAGGCTTTTTACCCCGTCCGTCGGGAAATCTCCCGCAACGTTTGTCTGAGTGACGTCGGCAAAGGATATCACGGGGCCTATTTCGCCGTCCTCGAAGCTCAATTTATCGCCGATGACGTTCACCGTGTAGAGATAGTTTCCCTCGGCCGTACGTATAATCACTTCCTGCTTGCCCGAAAGCCCTTTTAACGCCGCGGCGGAAAGCGTCGCCTGCTTATCGCCGATCGTCGCGTTTGCCGTTACATTTTTGCCGCCCAGAGACACGCTTTTTGCTCCGTTTACGGCGAAAGTCACTCCTTCACACTGATAAACGGTCTGTGTTTCCGCGATTTCCTTTACGCCGCGGAAATTGTCGAGGAATAATTCAAACGCTTCGTTCAAATCTCCGTTATTGAAAATAACGATATCCAGCGTCGCCTTATTCTCTGCCTTAAGAAATTCCAGCGTTTCCCGCTTGATTTTCAGCGTGAAAGCCTGGTTAGGTTTGATGTCAAAGCGGCCGTATTGATTTTTTGCGTATTCATAATAGCAGTCGTTGTGCGCTTTATCGACAAGATAGGGAGTCACATCGATACAGAGGAAATTTATTTCCGTGTTTGCGAACACGTTTTCCAAAAATCTTCTGTCGATCTTCAGCGTAGGGTAACCGTTATCAACGCTGATATCCAAATGCAGACTCTTTACCCCGTCCGTCGGGAAATCCCCCGCGACGTTCGTTTTTGCGATGCCGTCAAACATCAGCGCGGAAGGAATGTTTCCGCCTTCAAAGCTCAACGAGTCGCCGATTACCTCCAGACGATAGATCCAATCTCCCGCATCGGAAATCACAAGCAATTCGTTTATCCCCGCCGCCGACTTGAGCAGCCCTGCGGGAAGCGTAGCCTTTGCCGCCGCAAGCTGCGCTTCTCCCGTCACGTCCGTTCCGTTCAGGATTAATTTTTTAATCCCCGATACGTTTATTTCAAAAGGTGTGCCCGATCCCGTATAGTACGTATGGGCAGCCGCTTTAACGCCTCTGAAATTATCGAAAAAGAGTTCGAAGCTCTCGTTGGCGTCGCCCGCATTCAGCATGACGATATCCAACGTATTTTTATTGCCAGCCTTGAGGAAATCCAGAACCGCCCTCTCAATTGTCACCGTAATCGTCTTATCTGGAGAAATCGTAAAATACTGATATTTTCCCGAAGCGCACTCGAAATAGGCCTCGTGCGTTTTTTTCGCAAGATAGGCGCGCAGATCGAAACAAAGAGCGTCGTTTTCCGTATTTGCAAACACGTTTTCCAAAAATTTTCTATCGAGCTTCAGCGTAGGATAACCGTTATCCGCGCCCACCTCGACGTGCAGGCTTTTCGTCCCCTCCGTCGGGAAATCCAACGCCACGTTCGTTTTCATCACGTCGGAGAAGGAAAGGGCGAGGCTTTCGTTGCCGTCCTCGAAACCGAGCTTTTCGCCGATGACCTCCAGCGTACAGACCAGATCGCCGCCTTCCGCGATCACCAGCAGTTCGCTCCGTCCGATTTCCGTCAGAAGCGAGGCGGGAAGCGTCGCGTCCGTCGCGGTAATCGTCGCGCGGGCCGTAATGTCGGCGCCGTCGAGATAAAGTTTTTTAATTCCTTCCGCGACGATTTTACAGGCTTCCGTCTGATGGGTATAATATGCCTGTCGAGTCACATCCGCGCCGCGAAGGTTATCGATCCAGAAAGAGAATTCCTCGTTGCTGCCCTCTACGTTAAGGATCACGTATTCCAAAAACTCCAAATCCTCGTCCCGCAGGAAATCCAGCGCTTCTCTTTTTACGACGACGGTAAGAGAGGAAGAGGCCGTATGGGTAAAGTATTGATATTTTCCGCTCGCATATTCGTAATAGGCTTCATGGCTCTTCGCGCCGCCGAAATAGAGGTCAAAAGTAAAAGCCTCCTTTTCCTTAAATACGTTTTCGAGGAAATACCTGCTGAACTTCAGCGTAGGATATCCCTGCGCGGCCGTCGCCGTCAACTTTAAGCTCTTTCGGCCCTCCGTGACGTGTTCGTCCGAAAGCTCCGCCGTGCACTGATCGAACGCCAGCGCCGAGCTCATGCCATCCTCAAAACCTATGTCGGTAGCGTTGGTCACGACGTTATAGACGATCCGCGCCGCACCGCGCCCTCCTTCGAGAGCATATTCCAGCGTATAAGCTCCGTCGCTTGCGGGCTTAAATTTATCCGCCGCCCCGCCGTGCGCCGTCTCCGTGCCGTCTTTATAAGCCTTGAAAGAAGTGAGGTTTGCGTCGGGAATTTCTTTTTTCAACAGCTCCGCGGGAGAATACTCCGCTTCCTGCTTGAGATAACCGCCGTCGAAAACGCCGTAGATATCGTCTATGCACAGCTCAAATTTTTCGTTTGGCACCTCGTTAAGGAAAATCAGTTCGAAAATCCCCTCGTTCCCCAACATATATTCGAGGTCTGCCGCAGGAATATACAGCTCCGTTTTTTCCCCCGCTTTAAGCTCGCCGTACGTGTAAACGTCCTTCGCCTTTTCATAATAGAATTGATGAGAGGAAACGTTGCTTCCCCAAAGCGTAAGGTGCAGCTTGTCGTACCCCTTCGCCATGTAGCCGTCGAACGCGCCCTTGTCGAATACCACGTGCGGCCAGAAGGCGTCCATGCCCGTAGAAGCGTAAAAGTTTCCGTCCTTTTCCTCAAGCTTGAAAGAGAGTCCCTCCCCCGAAAGAAAACCGTCGTCCAGCCCTTCCTCGAAATCTTCCAGCCCGTCGAATTCCGCACGTTCGCCCGAAACGTAAAAATACGTCTGCGCGCTGTCGGAATTTCCCGATGTATCCGTCGCGGTGATTACCATGCGGTATCTGCCGCGCTCGGAGGGCATAAACTTTCCGTCAACGGCGCCCGACGTTTTATTGTCGGAGGGGTCGTAGATTTCAATCGTCTCGGAAGCGATTCCGCCCGCGTCGTAAACCTCGTATTCGGGCAGGGTCATCTCTTCGTTTACCCGATGCTTGGCAGTGCTCCCATCCACGCTGATGATCGGCTTGCCCGTGTCCGTGACGCTGACGCGCAGGACTTTTTCGAATGTAAAGCCCTTATATTCCAGCGTATAGGTAAGCGTATATTCCTGCAATTTTTCGAGCCTGAGTTTTCCGCCGACGATTTCCGCCGTTTTATCCCCGCACTTTGCGGAGACTTCGGGCGTATGTTCCCCGCCGTCGCTGTCGAATACCACTACCTTGGGTATGGCATATTCGCTGCCGATTTCCTGCGTCACGCTTTCGGGGACGATAAATCCGTCAAGCTGAGCCTCCGCCTCCTCCCGCGTAAACGCCTTTGTTTCGGTGCACGCGGCCGCCGATAAAACGCATCCCGCGGCCAAAAGCGCGAACAGTACTTTTTTAAGTTGCTTATTCATAGTTTTCCTCCCTATTTTTTCCTTACGGTCAGTTGCTGCGAGGCTCCAGCCGTATATTGTCGATATAGATATCCTTATCGTCCGCCGCACTGCTCCCCGCAAAATTGCCGTAGGTGATCTCGTAGGAATTTATCAGCGAAAGGAAGGAAGGTTCTCCCTCCTTGGCGGGGTTTTTCGCGGCAGCTTCCGCGAGGCTTAAACGACATTCCACCCACTTTTTCGGCGTGGGCGTATGGGCGACGGCATAAAATTTGTTTTCGCTTCTGACGTCGCTTTCGATATGAAAGGCCGAGTCGCTGTCGTTATAGAGATCAAACACGATATCGTAGTCCTCTCCGAGAGAAGCAAAATCGAGCTTTTCGATCAACGCTTCGCAGAACATGATCCGTACGTAACAGCTTTCGTTTTCCGTGCCGTGCGGTATGTGAAGCTTCAGAGATTTCTCTCCGCTGGAAACGAAACGGGGATCGGTATTTACCGTGATTTCGGGCACGTAAGGCGTATAGGCGCCATAGCCCGTGACATACAGCAGATAACGCTGATAGTCCGCTTCAAAATCGCACACCTCTCCCTCGCCGAGCACGATGGGGGTCGGTTCTCTCTTTTCCTCCGTATCTTTCACAAGGACGTTGTCGAGGTAATAGGCCGTGCGCGCGTCGGACGGCGTGAGGCCGTCAAACTCCAACGACATATACTCGAGCGAGGTGAAATCGTAGATATACGCAAGCTTTTCGTATTCTATTTCATACACGCATTTGCTCCAGGCTTTCGGAGGCAGGACGTAAGTCATCACCTCCGTTTCCAGCACGTCCCCGCTCGAAGCGACGCCCAAAGAAAAATAGCAGACCTTGCTTTCGTCCGAGGTATTATAAAGATCGAACACCACCCGTTCCGCCTTGGAAAAATCCGCGTTTTCCGCCGCGATTTTCGCGGGATACATAACCAGCGCGGGACGGCTGTACGGATCGGCATAGCCCTCGCCGCAGGGTTCCAGCTTTGCCGAGCCGACGCCGTTCTTCACGTACCTGCCGTCGGTATTTATCGAATATTTCCCGAAATAGTTCTTCTGCATGACCCCGCCGAATTCCGCGTATTCCTCGAAATTGAACAGCGAACGATACCCCTCGGGCAGAGAGAGCGTTTCGCCCGTCTCCCCCGACGCGCACCCCGCCGCCAGCATCGGCTGAAGCGCCAGCATCAATACGCAGAAAATTTTTCCCGCACCCTTCATTCGGTCACCTCCCGGGCCCGAAGCACGATATTGTCTATTAAAACAGTCCTTGCGACGTCGGATTTCGAGCCGAAATGGAACGCGATATACCGCACGTCGCCGTAGGTATCCCAGGCCAGCGAGCCAAGATCGGACAGCGTTACCTTCTGATAGCCGTGCTTCAGCGTGACGGCGCCGACGGGGATGAGAACGGGTTTTGCGGAAACCGAAACGTAAACGGTCAGGCCCACGTCTCCGTCCATATTATAGAGGTCGAAAAGAAGCGTGTCGCTTTCGGGCAGCGCAGACAGCCCCGCCGCCGTAAATCTCAGCGACTGCACCTTATCCGTGCTTGCGCCGAATACCGCTTTGAGAACGCGGGTATCCATATTGTCGTCCTCGAGCGTGCCGTCCGCCACGGACAGCTCCGCCATATCCGAGGAGAAGGCTTCAAGAGCGCCGTTGCCGTCCAACGTGGTGAGCAGCGTGCTCTTTCCGCCCAGATCGAGCCTCATCGTCTGACTTTTGCCGTCCTTTTCCGCCGTGAGGGAAAGCGCGTTGCTCGGCCCCTCGAGGGAGACTTCCACCGTATATCGCTTATACCCTTCCTTTTCCGCTTCGGCGCCCGAAAGGAGCTTCCCGCCCGCTTTCAGCGCAACGCCGTCGGCCGCCAAAATCTCGAACACGGTCTTTTCTCCCGTCGCGCGGATATCCGAAATATAGGTGTCGTAGCCCTGGCATAAGGCCGCCGCCCCATAGAGCGTTTCTCTCACCCGCATAAATTCCCCCGCGGTCGTCGTAACCCTGGCGCCCGCATACAATCGGCTGTAAAGCGTCTGCAACAGGTCGGTATCGTCCACCCCCGTCGCCGCATAGCGTTTTTCCAGATCCGCAAGCATCTCATATTCTTCCAGGCCGTCGCGAATGCTTTCGAGCCGTATGCTCCCTACGGGGCCGTCAATACCGTAAACGTCGCCGGGATACACCAGATACCCGTCCCCGTTGTCGCCGGGAAAATGCATGGGATCGCCCTCATACACGTCCGTCTTTTCGCGCACCTCGTCGCGGTAACGGGTCCAGAACACCGTTTCCCAATACAGATTGCCTGCAAGGCCGTAATCTTTCTGCATCCAGCTGACGATTCTCGAGCTGATCAAGGCGTCGTCGATCTGATAGGTGGGATAGGGATTGTTCGGCCCGATACAGCCATACCACCAGGTTTCCGTCCCGAGGGACTTATAAAATTCGCGCTCCGTCGCCGTATCGAAATAGTTGAATAAGGGGCACCAGTTTCTTACGCCCTCGCCGCCGTTGTTCATCCGCTCGGTATATTCGCTCGTTTCAAGACAGGGAATTTTACGCAGCGAAGCGCATACCTCGTCCTTGATCTCTCCCGTTACGGAGGCGGCGGCCGCAAGTTCGTCCGCGAGACGGTTGACGAGAAGATACGCCTGATTACAGATCCGCGCGGCTCGGTCTTCGATGCCGCCCATGCGCGCCTCATCTATTATTCCGAAATAATAGTAGCATTTTCCGACGATATTCACGCCCGTCTCGATCGATTTCAGCGCAAGGGATTTCGTCATTTCCTCCAGGAAATCCCAATCGACGTCTATATCCTTATGCGTTTTGCTGTACGTTTCCTTGTACGGCACCGCAAAAGAGGAAACGTCCTCTCTCGCCGCATACTCGTGGGCGCGGGCCGTGTAATCGGATATATCGTAATTGAGGGCGGGCAGGTACATGGGCATTACGCGGTGTTCCACCAGATACTCGTAGTATCTCTCGTAATTTTCCATGGTGCTGTCTCCGTAAAATTGCAGATAGTGCCTGCCCAGCAGAAAACAGCTCTTGGCCGTGACCTCGTCGCTCAACGTATAATCCGTCACCGTCACCGACGCGGGAATCTCGTATTCCGTCCCGTCCGCGCGGAGAAGAAACGTTCCCGTATATTTGCCCGCGTCCTGTTCGGCGGGCACTTTGCAGCTTACCGTGACGCCCTGGTTTTCGCCCGCGGAGATTTTATTTTCGCCGTATTCCTCCGCTTTCGCCATGGGCAACAGGGCGTCGGGATACCAGCCCAAGCCCGCGGAATACCCCTCCGAGGCCACGGTTACATTGCGGTATTTTTGATGATAAACGGAAAAGCTCTCTTTTTTCAGCGTTTTGCCGTCCGCCGATTTGAGATCGGAAAGAACCAGCGTATAGTTTTTTACCGCCTTTTCGGGCGTCAGAATAAGCTGTCCGCCCTCCTCCTCGTTTTTGCAGGCGAGGATATCCAGCCGCCCCGCCCTTTTGAATGAAGCCGCATAGTCCTTATCCCGCAGAATGCGCTCGGCCGCCGTATAGGACCAAACCTCCAACTTCCCCGCGGAGCATTCTTCCTTGCATCCGCCCGCGCCGAACAAAAGCATGGCGCACAGCGCCGCGCTGATCACTTGTTTTCTCATCTTTTATTCTCCTTGCCCGAGGTCTTCGTCCGTCAAAGCAATCCTGCGGATTTCAGGAGAAGGTTCCACTTCTCCACCGTCCAATAGGCGTATTCCTCGTCGAAAATCTGCTTGGGCGTTTTACGGTCGGCCGCGTTTTGCGCCGTGAAAAAGATTTCGGGATTTTCCCGTCCGCCCGTCCAGTCGGAAAGGCCGTTGATAGCGTTTCCGTCGCCGCCGTAATAGATCGCCCCCTCGGTAAGGGCGTAGATGGATTTGCTGTAATCGCTCTTTTTCTCCCAAAGCTCCGCATTTTTTTCTATGTCGTACATAAAGGGGAGCATATTTCCCGACGTGCAATCCATATAGATCTGCTGCGCCTCGTCCGTCGCCATATATTTGAGAAACTCCTTGGCAAGTTCCTTGGCCGTCGCATAGACGGGGATACCTACGGTGTGCTGTCCGCCGATGGAATGGCGGCAATGCCTCGCCTCGTCGATCCTGGCTATATCCGCGTCCGAAACGTCGGCGATTTCGCTTCTGTCGAGATTTCCGTCCACATAATCGATCACCCTGCTCAACGTGGCATCGTCCGCGATCGTCTCGCATTTTTCAATGATTGCGCTGACGACGGGGGTATTCATCATCCTGAAGGTATATTTGTTTTCGTCCTCGTCCTCTACGCTCTTCATCTCGTTTTCCAGCCAGTCGCCGTTGACCATCATCAGGCCGTTGCCTAAAATAAGCTGTGCCTGCGCCTGCGTAAACGTCAACGTATTCACGCTGCCATGGTTGTATTTTTTTTCGGCGTTTATCAGGCTGTCGAGCGTTTCGAGAGACACCAGCCTGCCCTGCTGCAAAAAGATATCCCTGCTGTACGAACCGTCGTCTATGCCGTTAAAGAAATCGATCATGCCGTCAACGCCCTGATACTGCATATACCAAACGTTGCGCAGATACGTCCAGTAGCCCGTAGCGGAGGAAAAAACGAAAGGAATCTCCCCGTCCCCCTTAATCTCGCCGCACAGCTTCAAAAGCTCGTCTGTCGTATTGGGAACCTCGTAGCCCGCACGGTCGAATTTCGTCGCGTTATATACCAGCCCCGTCATGCCCGTCGCCCAGCTGAAGCTGTAGTAATGCCCATTGACCTTTTTGGGCTCGTAACCGTCCATAAACCGATCGTAAACGGTTTCGCCGTCGATCTTGCTCTCCAGCACGTCGTCGATAGGCTCTAAAACGCAGTCGTAGCCCTTCAGCATTTTTTCACCCATATAGGCGTAGCTGTTAAAAACAGTTCCGTGAATGAACAGATCGACGGAATTTCCCCCGGGGCCCGCCGACAGCAAATCTTTCGGATCGACGTCCGAGGACTTGGACAGCACCACCGATACGCCGGGGTGCGACGCCTCAAACTTTTCGCCCCACCGTTCGATAAACTCGTACCCGTAACCGGCGTCGTAATACGCGATCTCCAGGGTATTTTCCGAATTATCCACTTTTTTTGTGCAGCCTGTAAACGAACAGCACAAAACGGCGGCCAGCATAAAAACAACTGTCTTCTTCATAACAATTCTCCTTGTCGAAATATCTTTCCACCGACCCTTTCAAAGCTTCTTTTTCGTAGGCTTTGAACAAATCGCCTTAAAAATTTCGTTATCCTTTCAGCCCGCCCATGCTCAGGCTTGACATAAACGTATCGCGGAAGCAGATAAAGACGGTAAGCACGGGGATCGCGGAAATGATGACGCCGCAGAAATATACGGGATAATTGATCGAACGTATCATCGCCGCTTCATATTTATACAGCCCCGTCGCCAGCGTAGGGAAGCTGGGCAGCCAGATCAACGACGTCATGTAATCGTTCCAGCCGCCGATAAAATCGGTAATGGCAAACGTCATCATCGGCGCCAGCGCCTGCGGAAACATGATCTTGACAAATACCTGCCAGTGAGACGCGCCGTCCATGTACGCCGCCTCCGCATATTCCCAGGGGATTCCCTTGAAAAAGGCCTGAAGGATAAGAAACTTACTGCCGCCCACGGCCAAAGAGGAAATAATTACCTGCAAAGGCGTATCGTAGATGTTGAGATTTTTACTCAACAGCAGAGCGGGCGCCATCGAGCCGTAAATGGGGAGCATCATTTGCAGAATAATTACGGAATAGACGACCTTGCGGCCGGGAAAACTGATTTTCGCCACGACGTAGCATACCGCCGCCGAGACAAACACCCCTTCTGCGATCGACAGGACATTGATCCAGAGGCTGTTCCAGATCATTCCGAAATACCCCGTCTCCCCCACCTTGAGCGTCCGAAAGCTGGTGAGGTAATTTTCAAACTTCCAATACTTGGGCAGAGCGAACGGATCTCCCGCCTCGTATTCCAAACTCTTTTTCAAGGAAGAAAAAAACATCCATACCATCGGATAGAGGAGGCTTAAGGCATAGAGAAAGAAGATGACGAAAAAGACGGCAAATACGATTTTTTCGCTTTTTCCCTTCACCGCGTGAAGACTTTCGGATTTTTCCATATTTACCTCCCCTCAATATTCGATATCTTCTATCTTGTTGGTGACCCATCTGCCCACGCATACGAAAGGCAGCGTAAACAGCGTCATCAAAAGCCCCATCGCCGCGGGAACGTTATAGTTTCCGCCGACGACGATCTGATCGTAAAACCAGTAGCTCAAGGTCGTCGTGCCGCTCCGTCCCTCGGTTAAAAGCAGAATATTCCCCGAAGCGCCCAGCATCCCGATGATGTTCAGCACCGCCTGCGTACCGATGAGCGGCCCCAACAGGGGAAGCGTGATATGCCTTATTTCCTGCCAAAAGCCTACCCCGTCGAGCTTTCCCGCCTCGATGATTTCGTGCGGAATCCGCGCCAGCGAGCCGCAGTAGATCAGCATATTGGCGGGGATTCCCAGCCAGATATTGGAGGAGAGCACCGCTTTCAGCGCGTAGGACGAATTGGCGAGAAATTCGGGAACAGCGTCCTTTTCAAAAACCCCGAGCGAGACCAGAACTTTGCATAGCGGCCCTGAAGGCATGATAAAATTTTTGTACGCCGTCATCCAAACCACCCCGCCGATGATGCTGGGCAAAAAGAACACCACCTGAAAAAATTTATATCCCGGAAGCTTTTTATACAGCAAAAAACTGACGAGTATATTGATCGGCATCAGAATCCAGCCCAGCATCCAAAAGGCAAACGTATTTTTTATGGCCGTAAACATCTCGCTTCCGCCCGAAACCAGCTCTTTGAACACGTAACGGAAATTACCGAAGGTGAGCGCCCCCGTGGAGACGTCTTTGAACGCCAGCGCTACCCCGTCAAAATTGACATAGACATAAAAGATAAAGAAATGGAGTATGGGCAAAGCGAGCACCAGATACGCAAACAGCCAGAGGCTGTGCTTCATATTGCGCATGTGCGCGCTTTTCTTTTTTCTTTGAAAGGGCTCGCCGAGGCGGCGGAAAAATTCATATACCGAATATCTGAATCTTCCCCAGCCGTTGAGTCCGTTTGTATCGTTTTTATTTCTCATTCCGTCCCCTTTTCAAGCGTCTTTTTTCATGGAGAAAATCAGGACGCTCATTCGAGTTCTATTACGTCTTTCGACTTGCGGGTGACCCATTTTCCGTCCGTGAAATCGGGGACGGGCACGACGCATCCCGTTGCGATGGATTCCTCGCTGAGCGCGCTTATACTCATCCAGGCCGCCGCGTCATATACATCAACGGGCATCTCGCCGCCCGTTTTCAGCGCCCGGATAAATTCGCCCACCGTAATGCCGTCCATGCCTCCGTGCCCCGATTGCTTGGCCTCCTCCGTCATATTCTTCCAGACGGGAGGCAAATATTCCGCGTACTTTTCCCTGTTGTTTATCACTTTTTCGGGCGTTGCCCACTCGTCCTCACCGTCGAGGAACACGGATTCCAGCGTCTGTTGGAAGTTCCCCTTCGTGCCGCGGACGGTAAATTCCCGGTCGTAACGCCGCGGCAGCGTGGTATCCAGCTTCAGCCGGATCGTCTCGCCGTTGGCGCACTTGATCAAGGTCGTCACGACGTCTCCCTGGCGGTAAACAAGCCCGTCCGAATATTCTTCGGGACGTTTTTCCTTTATGTATTCGCGCATTCCGACGCCCTTGCTCGCAAACGAAACCAAAGACAGCATGCGGTTTCCGCGGTTGATGTCGAGAATCTTTGCGATGGGTCCCAGCTCGTGCGTGGGATAATTTTCGCAGTTTCGGTGCAGGTAATTATCCTTGCGATAATGTCGGTTTTTATATCCGTCCGCAATCTCTTCTCTCAAATCGTGCCCGTACGCGCCCGAGCAATAAACAACCGTCCCCAGCTTTCCCCGTCGCACCATATTTGTGACCATCAGCTCGTCTTTATCGAAGCAACAATTTTCCAGCATCATAAACGGCGACTTTGTCCGTTCGTATGTCCGCACGAGATCCCAGCATTCCCGCACGGAATAGGCGCATCCCACTTCCATGGCCACCGCCTTGCCGCGCTCCATAGCGTCCATCGCGATGCCGATATGCGTTGACCAGTCGGTAAACACAAATACCGCCTCGATCGCCGCGTTTTTTGTCATTTCACGGTAATCGAGGGTCTTTGACGGCTCCCTGCCGTACGTTTCGGCAACGAGCTTCGCCGTTTCTTCCACGCGGTCACGATATACGTCGCACACCGCCGCGACTTCGATTTCCGTATTTTTCAGCAGGACGCTTTTGAGCATGGACGAACCGCGGCTGCCCAAACCGATTACGCCTACTTTTATCTTGCTTTCCATAATTCGCTCCTCTCAACGTTTGTCTGTTTTGCAACGCAAAACAGAAGGGTACCCTTCCTTGGGCTTTTTCTGACGCTTCCGAGACGGAAACGCTTTTTTCTCTGCGGCATCTATCTTTACCGCAATTTT
>ERZ1106930.168-NODE-168-length-22578-cov-20.874528_pt1 | contig 22578 bp, 20 predicted proteins | sample MGYA00403663_ERZ1106930 | MGnify/ENA primary metagenome ERZ1106930 (study PRJEB35170, sample SAMEA104062438) | human gut metagenome | biome: human gut; feature: human-associated habitat; material: faeces | place: Denmark | collected 2012-06-26 ... | reverse complement strand
TATTTTTATAAAATCAACTTTCCCGCGAACAAAAGTTTTCCACTTGTCCACACTCGATTCACAATGTTATCCACAAGAAAGGCGCGAGTTATCCACAATGCTTTTATACCGAGAAACAGGCCTGTCCAAGCGAAAAAACGGGACTTATCCACAATTCCACTGAGACTACTATTAATACTAATAATACAATTCTATCATAAAAAATCAACGGGGACGAGGAGGGAGGGAAGGAAAAAATTTTCTTAAAAATTGCCGACGAAAAAGATTTTTGCTTGCCAAAAACGGACAGATATGGTAAAATGAATCCGAATCGTAAGGATTAACGACGAGCCGCCGTACCTCGGCGGGAAAAGGAGTGGAAAGCAATGAAATTTATCAGCGAAGGGCTCATTCTTTCGGACGCGGCGATGACGGTGAGCAAAGCCTGCTCGACCAAGACGACGACGCCCGTTCTCGAATGTATCAAAATCAGCGCGCAGAACGATGCGGTGACGTTGATCGCATACGACGGAGAAATTTCCATTGAGAAAAAGATCAAGGCGGACGTTCTCGAAGAGGGAGAAATTTGCGTAAACGGCAGATTTTTCTCGGATTTCATGGGAAAGGTTTCGGGAATGAACGTAGTCATCTCCACCGGGGAGAAGGGATTGGAAATCCGTTACGGGGATTCGGAATCCTTTTTGCAGGTGCTTTCGGCGGAGGAATTTCCGCTCATCAAGGCGGAAGCGGGAGACGATTATTTCGAGGTGAAGGAATCGTCTCTGAAATCGTTGATCGCAAAGACGGTATTCTGCTGCGCAACGGACGAGAGCAGGCCCATTTTGAAGGGCTGTCTTTTGGAGACGGAAGGAAATAAGCTGCACGCGACGGCGCTGGACGGATACAGAATGGCGGTTTCGGAATGCGAGGCGAAAACGGGAAAAGGAAACGTAAAGCTGGTCTGTCCCGCGCGCACGCTCACGGAGATTTCGAGAATGCTCGAAAACGGGGAAGAGACGTTAAAAATTTACGTAGCGAAGAATATGCTTTTCGTATCGGTGAACGATACGGTGCTCACGTCCCGCCTGTATACGGGGGAATTCGTCAACAAGAGCAATATTTTTCCTTCCGCGTTCACGACGGAAGTCTATGTTTCCCGCGCGGAGCTCATCGAGAGCGTGGAACGCGCGTCGATTCTCATCAGGGGAGATAAGAACAATCTCATCATTCTGGACATCAAGGGCGGAAACATTCTCATCACGGCGAATTCGGAGATCGGGAACGTGGCGGAGAGCGTGAAAGTGGAGATGTCGGGGAAAGAGCTGAAAATCGCGATGAACGGAAAATTTGTGCTGGACGCGCTGAAAGCGCTCAGCGAAGAGACGGTGAAATTGTCGTTCAACAATGCGATTTCGCCCTTCACGCTCGAAAACAAAGGGTCGAAAGAGGACGCATATTTGATTTTACCTGTAAGAACGGGCGCATAATCGCTTGACGGCGGGCGGAAAAGTGCGCTATAATGTAAAGAGAGTCGTTTGCGGCTCTTTTTATCGAGACCGCGAACAGCCGCGGCGGTTTATCAGCCGGCGGAGTAGAAAATAAAAAAACAAATCCAAAACAGGAGACAAAGAAAATGAAAAGAACGTATCAGCCCAAAAAGAGACAGAGAAACAAGGTGCACGGATTCAGAAAGAGAATGTCCACGAAGTCGGGACGGAACGTGCTCAAAAGACGCAGAAACAAGGGCAGAAAGAAACTTTCCTATTAAGGACAAGCACCCGGACGGGAAAGGCCGCAGTACAGATTCTGTAAATGCGGCTTATTCGTTATTATCCGTATTTTCGTGAAGCTCTTTGCTGGAGAGGAGAATGAATTATCTGAGACTTAAAAAACAGGCGGATTTTCAGAAGCTGTTTACGAAAGGCAGGCGGGCATTTTCCCCCTCGCTCACGATGATTTATTTTCCCTCGAAGGAAACGCGCATGGGAATTTCCGTGGGCAAGCGCCACGGCAAGAGCGTAAAGCGCAACAGGATAAAGCGCCTCCTTCGGGAAGCGTTCCGCGCCGAACGGGAAGAGATGAATGGAAATTGGTCGGTGGTGCTCGTGCCGAAAGTCAGGGACGAATACGACCTGAACACCTTCAAAAGACACTTGAAATGTATGATAAAGAAGGAAAAACTGTAAATATCGGCCTTTCCGCACTTATCAGAGCAAACGGAAAATATCTGAAAAAGAAGGTCTTTAAGCCGTATCTCAAAATGCTGTGCATGCGGCTGATTCTCTTTTATCAGAGGAGGATTTCAAAGCATACCTGCCTGTATCGTCCCACCTGTTCCCAATATACGCTGGAATGCATCAACAATCATGGGGCGATCGTCGGGATATTGCTCGGCGCGTGGCGGATTCTGCGCTGCAATCCCTTTTCCAAGGGCGGTTACGACCCCGCCCCCGAAAAGTATTTCAAAAAGCGCTGGCTACTGTGACGGGAAAATGTATTTCTGTTGCGTCGAAGAGATGCTTTGAAAAATATCGGGCAAGGCGCTGTGCGGCAAACGTTCGGGCCGGACGGACATTCATTCGGACATCAAAAAGGTTTAGAATAAAATAATGAACTTTCTCACTTTATTGGCAAGCGATCCCGTCATTCCGTTTCTCGGAAGGACGTACGATATTTCCCTGAACTGGCTGGGGCAGCTCATTCGTATCCTCATCGAGGGGATAGGAATCGTCGGCGTCGGCATTATTGTGTTTTCCATCATTTTGAGAATGATTGTTCTCCCCTTCGATATTTATCAGAGGGTGACTATGCGCAAGCAGAACATCAAGATGAAAGAAAACAAGGAAAAAATGGAGAAACTGCAAAAGCAGTACGCCAACGACAAGGCGATGTATAATCAGAAGCTGATGGAAATGTATAAGGAAAACGGCATTTCCATGTTTTCTTCCTGCCTTCCCGCCATTTTGTCCCTCGTCGTATTCTTCGTCGCTATCAGCGCGTTCAACTCCTTTTCTCAATACGCGAACATTCAGAACTATAACTCGATGGCGGATTCCTATAACGCCTATCTCAACCCCTATTGCGCGGAGCTGAAAGAGGAAAATATTTCCGACTTCACGCTCGACGGAGAGAACGGAGAAACACAGAGATTTCTTCTTATCAAGGACGAAGCGGGCGAAAACAGATATATTTATTATACGGTGGTGTATAACGAGAATTACGCTGCGGACGATTTTGACTATATCAAGACTTCGGAAAAGACCTATTACGTGGACGCGGAAAAAATGTACGCGGACGAGGAATGGAAAACCGTGGTGGACGAGCTTGTTTCCGCTTCCGAGGAGACGGAAAATCCCATAACATGGGAAAATGCGTGCAGGGACGCCCTCGTGTCCGCCGCGCAGGACGAAGTGAAGGAAACCTACAATACCGTCGTAAAGGACAGAATGAGTTTCGGCTGGATCAAGAATATCTGGGTGACGGACGCTTCCTATAAGCACCCCGTTTTGAGTTACAGCGAATTCAAATCCACCGTCTCCCGCGAAAAATTCTCCACGGAGGACGGAAAAGTGAAATTCTCCTCCATCAGCGGCTATACCGACGTATACAACGAAAACAGCTACAACGTAGTGACGGCGAAACTTTCGGCGGAAAAATCCCAGGCGAACGGATACTTTATCCTGATCGTCCTTTCGATTGGTACGATCCTTTTACAGCAGTTCGTATCCATGCGCTCGCAGAAGGAACAGACGCAGTTCTCCTCTGTGGACGGAAAGGGCATGTTCAATCAGAAGATGATGCTCGTCATCATGACGGTTATGTTTGCCATCTTTGCGTTTATGTACAGCGCCGCCTTCTCCATTTATATGGTCACGAGCAATATTCTCTCCCTAATCATGACGCTTCTCATCAACAAAATCGTGGAAGTGACCATGAGCAAAAAGGAAGAAAAGGCCATGCAGGAGCAGTATAACAAGCGTTTCCCCGGCCGCGTGTATGTCTCGGAAAAGGATAGGGCGAAGTCCGAAAAAAATAAGGCAAAGACGGACAAAAAGAAACAAAAATAATATATATTGACGGAATAAATCGGATAAACAGAGCATTTTATGACAGGAGGTCATAGACATCATGGAATATAAGGAATTTACCGGAAAAACCGCGGAAGAAGCGATCGAAGCCGGTCTGAATGAATTGGGGCTTTCAAGGGAGGAAGCGGATATTCGCATTTTGGAGGAAGGAAAGAAAAAATTATTTGGCTATGTCAAAGCTCGCGTGGAAATCGCTCCTAAGGCCGCGGAACGGGCCTCAGACGAAGAAAAGGCGTCGGGGCAGACAGAGAGTAAGACCCCCGACAAAAACGCCGCAGAAACGAATTTAGAAGTTTCTAATATTCATCGGGATTCTCTCGGACGGACGGACGGGGAACGGGCGGTGGAATTTTTGGAGGGACTGCTCGAATTATTGAAGATCACCGCCTGCACGGAGCTGAAAAGGGAAGGCGAAAAAATCGAAATCGAAGTGACGGCGGCGAATACGAAGGCGATTATAGGCAGACACGGGGAAATGCTGGACGCGATTCAGACGGTTGCGGGCGCCGTGGCGAATACGGGCCGCGAGGAATACAAGAGAGTGGTGGTAGACTGCGAGAACTATCGGGAAAACAGGGAGGCTACTTTACAAAATCTCGCCTATAAGCTGGCGGGAAAGGCCGTTCGCTATGCAGAAAAAATCAAGCTGGAACCCATGAACCCCTACGAGCGCAGAATTATCCACGCGGCTCTTTCGGGCAGACAGGACGTGACGACGGAGAGCGAGGGCAAGGAGCCGTACCGCTATATCGTCATCGTTCCGTCTAATTTGCGAGATCCCGACGCCCCCGCCTATTCCGCGCGCGAGGAGCGGTCCCGCGGAGGCTTCGGCAATCGCGGCTATCATCGCGGATACAACGGATATAATAACGGGTATAACAACGGATACAGAAAGCCGTATAATAATCGGGAAGGCCGAGACGGAGACGGGTATAGAAAGCCCTATAACCGCGGCGGCAGGAGACCCTATAATCAGGACGGAGAATACAGGAAGCCGTACAATCAGGACGGAGAGTACAGAAAGCCGTACTATAACAACGACGGGTACAAGAGGCCGTATAATCAGCGTCGCGATGAGGGCGGAACGGATTTTTCGGGCGAGAAGAAGCCTTACGATAAGCCTCGTACCTCCTACAAAAAGCCTTCGTCCGACTTTTTCGGTACCTACCTTGGCAACAGTAAGGACAAAGATAACGGCGAAGAATGAATCGCGGACGAGGACGAAAAAAGTTGCCTTAAATTCCCGTCCGAAGGTCGGCAGGTCGAATTGTGCGGAAAATTTACAAAAAACGCTTGACTTTTTCGGAAAATGTGATATAATATATTTAAACTGAACAAAGAAAACTTGTCAGACTGACGATACTGCAAGTTGAGGGAGTAATTTGCGCACGGTTCATTACGGAACCATACGTAACGAAATCCGACTTATTGACGGAAGGGCAAATCCGTTCGGATGGCTTTTAAAAAATGAGACTCATGCACTGTGTGGAAACATACAATGTATGGGTCTTTTTCGATAAAAGGAAAGCCCCCCTGTTCGGCGGGAGGAAAATCCCCCCGTTTCGGGAAAGTGACTCTTTTCTTTCTCTTTGTCGGTATGTAACAATCAAGATAAGAATATCCTAAAAAGGAGGATTTTCAATAATGTGGTATAATTCGTTGACGACGCCCGAAAAAGTATTTTTCTATATCGCCGTTATTGGAACGGTGCTGCTCGTCGTACAGATTATTCTGATGCTCGTTTCCTTCGGCGGCGACGCCGACGTGGACGGGGATTTCGGCGGCGACGGGGATTTTGACACTCCGGACGGCGGGCTCGGCGTTTCTCTGTTCACGCTCAAAGGTCTTACGGCCTTTTTCGCCATCGGCGGCTGGGTGGGACTTCTCATTTTACAGATCAATTCCAAAAATATCGCGCTCGCCATTATCGTCTCGTTGGTGTCGGGACTCTTTTCCATGGTTCTCGTCGCCCTCGCGCTTCGCGGCATCGCAAAGTTACAGTGCAACGGCAATCTCGATAAGGAAAAATTGATCGGAAAAGAAGCTACCGTATACGTATCCATCGCGCCTTCCCGCACGGGCAGGGGAAAAATCGTCCTCACCGCGCAGGGCGCGTACACGGAACTCGACGCCGTCACCGACGACGCCGAACGCATTCCCGTGGACGAAAGAGTCGTCATTTCCGAAATCGGCTCCGATTACATGGTCGTCAAAAGACTTGCCGAAAAGCAGGCTTCTGCGGCGGAAAACTCTGAGTGCGCGGCGGAGAAGTCCGAAGAAAAATAAACTTCGGCGGAAAATGAAAAAAGTTTTATGAAAAACGGTCTCGTACCGGAACGAAAACAAAGAAAAAAAATAAGGAGAATAAAGAAAAATGTTTACTCAAAATTTACTCGCGGCAGGCGGGAGCGTCGGGATCATTCTCATCGTTGTTGCCGTACTTATCGTCGTGATGCTGCTTCTCGTCATCATGACCAGAATCAAGACCTGTCCGCCCGACAAGGTCCTTGTCGTACACGGTAAGGTGGGCAGGAGCGCCGACGGAACGTCCAGAAGCTCCAAGTGCATGCACGGCGGCGTCTGTCTCGTCCTTCCCTTCCTGCAAAAATATACTTTCCTCGATCTGACGCCCCTTTCCATCAGCGTCGATTTGAAGAGCGCGCTTTCCAAACAGAATATCCGTATCGACGTGCCCTGTATTTTCACGGTCGGCATTTCCACCGATCCCGCGGTCATGCAGAACGCCGCCGAACGTCTTTTGGGGCTTTCCCTTCAAAATATTTCCGATCTTGCAAAAGATATTATCTTTGGTCAACTCCGTCTCGTCATCGCTACCATGGAAATCGAGGAGATCAATACCGATCGCGACAAATTCCTCGACGCTATTTCCCGCAACGTGGAGGGCGAACTCAAAAAGATAGGTCTCAAACTCATCAACGTCAACGTGACCGATATTTCCGATGAATCGGGATATATCATCGCGCTCGGCAAGGAGGCCGCCGCAAAGGCGATCAACGACGCGAGAATTTCCGTCGCTGAAGAGGACAAGAAAGGTTCCATCGGTCAGGCTAACGCGAAAATGCAGGAGCGTATCTCCGTCGCGGAAGCCGAATCCGCCGCTATCGCGGGCGAAAACAAGGCAAAGGCGGAAATCGCGCAGTCCAAGGCTATCCTCCGCGAAAAGGAGGCGGAGTCCTTGAAACTCGCCGTGACCGCGGAAAAGGTTCAGGAGGCGAAAGCTCTCGAAGAATCCTACCTCGCGCAGAAGGAAGCGGAAATTTCCCGTGCGGCCAGAGAGGAAGCTACCCGTCAGGCGGATATCATCGTCGCCGCCGAAATCGAAAAACGCAAAATGGAAATCGACGCGGAAGCGCAGGCCGAACAAATGCGCCGCAAGGCTAAGGGTGAAGCCGATGCCATCTATGCGAAAATGGAGGCCGAGGCGCGCGGTATTCAGGAGAAACTTTCCCGTCAGGCAGAAGGTCTCGCCAATATCGTGAAGGCGGCGGGTTCCGCAGACGAGGCCGTGAGACTCATGGTTACCGAAAAGCTCGAAAGCATCGTTTCCGAGCAGGTAAAGGCCATTTCCAACCTCAAAATCGACAAGGTCACCGTTTGGGACAACGGAGAAAACAAGGACGGAAAGACGTCTACCGCAAACTTCTTGTCGGGCATGTTGAAGAGTCTGCCTCCGCTCGAAGAGGTCTACAATATGGCGGGACTCTCCCTGCCTAAAATCGTGGCTCCTCAAAAGGAGAGCGAAACCGACGGGGAAGCTCCGGGCGAAAAGAAAGAAAGCAAAGAGCCGACAAAAAAGACAAGTAAATAAAAATCTGACCTACGGCGGAACGGGCTTTTAGCCCGTTCCGTATGCGGTTACAGGGGAAAATAATGGAAGATCGGGAAAAAAAAGATAAACGAGATAAGCAAGAACCGAAATGGTATGAAAAAACTTCGGACGGAACGGCTTGGTACGAAAAGTCTTACGGATTCGAGGAAAACGGACGGGAGAGTCTGAAAATCTCCGACGCGGAGAAAGAGGAAAAGAAGCCGATTCAAAGCGAAAAGGAGTTTGAAAAGGGTGAAATCTTTTCGGACGGCAGGAGGAGAGAAGAAAAAGAATTGTTCTCCGATAGGGCGGAAGCTGAGGAAAGGAACGTTCTTTCAGATAAAACGGAATTTGAGGGAACGGAAAACTTTTCGGACGAGGCGGGATTTGAGAGAAAAGAAAAAGTTCTGCCCTCGGAAGAATGGGCAGCGGAATACATAGAAAAAACAGAATCGTTCGCAGAGGAGACGGATTTTCCGAACAGAGAAATTTATGCGGACGGAGAGGAGGAAAAAATTTTTCTTCCCGATATTCTCCCCGAATTTGCGGCGGATAAAATTTCCGACGAAAAGGCGTACATAAGAAAAAAACTGCTTTCCAATCGGGAAAAGACCGAAGCATCCGAAAAGAAAAAATACGAGCAAAAGAAAAAAACGTTCCAATTGGTGATAGCCCTTTTTGTCTGGTCGGTGATTTTGTTTATTTTGGGCTGCATCGTATTTTCGGGATATGTGATTTGCGGTTCCTTTATTCTCTTTTTAGTCGCAGTTATTGTCTGGGCGTCTAAAATTCCGCTTTGGAAAAGCGGGGCAGACCTCATGAAAAAAATAGAAAAATTTCAGCTCATCAGACCCTATGCCGTCAAAAGAGAGTGCGTATACGAAGTTTCGGAACTAATCGAAGAAAATTCGGCGAGATTTGCTTTGAGGCTGTATTACCAAATAGACGGCGCGATGAAAGACGCCGCTACTCAGCAGCTCTATACGGAAACGGAAATAGAAACGCTGGAAAAGGCTTTCGTGAAAGGAAAGCTCGTCGCTGCCTGCCTCAAAGATAATTTTTTAGGAGATACCGTGATCGTCTGCGAACCGCAGATATTCGAACCTGTCCGAAAATAAAAGAGTCGAAACGGACGAAAAACGCGGGCGGAAAAGATTTGATTTTTTCGCCCCTGTTGTTATATAATAAATATACTCGGGTTACACGGCAAACGGAATCGGCGTTTGCGAACATAAAAAATCAAACAACGGAGAAAAAATAATGAGATTCGTATTCAGCGACGGAGAAAAGCTCGGCGTGTACGACGACGGAAAAATTCGGAAATTTGAAAGCACCTATATTACCCGTTACCGCGAAACCGCGACGAAAAGCGCCAAAAATAAAGAATGGAAAACGCAGGGACATGCGGCTCAGATGATGTCGGAGGGCTATTATTGGAACGAAAGGGAAGAATCCGTGACGGCCGCCATTCACGGCGTGGCGCTCACCGAAGAGGACAACAAAATCGTATACGCATTTTCCGTCAATAATTCCTCGGGAATTTATTCCAAACTCCTCGACGACGAAATAAAAACCGAAGCGCACATCGTCTCCGCTAACGACGTGGAATTTATGTCCGTGTCCTACGCCGCCGACGGGGAAATGCTCGCCGCCGTGCAGGTGGATTCCGTGACTTCCCGAATCGCTCTGTTCCCGAAAAACAGCGGCGATTATAAATGCGTCACGGGCGGCGACAGCCTCGATGAAAATCCCTCCTTCGATTCCGCCGAAAATTGTGTATTGTTTAATTCTTACGGCGTGGGCAGGGACGCGAACAACAATTTCATCGAATACATGCCTTCGGAAGTTTATCGGCTGAACTTGTCCACGCTGGACGTGGAGCTTGTCGTCTCCGATCCGAAATTTTCTTACATAAAGCCGTTGGCCGATCCGAAGGGCGACATCTATTGCATCAAAAAACCCGGCAGCGAAAAGACGGGCGGAAATCCGATCGTCGAAATTCTCATGATTCCCGTGCGCATCGTACAGGCAATCGCGGGATTTATTTCCGCTTTCGTCATGTGCTTTTCGGGAAAATCCCTCGTCTCGGGACAGAGCGGACGGTCCGCGATCGGCGACGGCAGCGCGGCCAAAAAGGGCGGCGACGCGAAAAAAGTCTTTATCAACAATAATCTGCTCAATGTCGATAAGGAACTGAAAAAGAACAAAAAACAAGAGGATTACGGCTTTATTCCGTCGAGCTGGAAAATCGTGCGGCTGGGAAAAAACGGTGCGCCCGATACGGAAATCGCCTCGGGCGCGGCGGATTTCTGTCTCGTCGAAGAGGACGGAAAAACAAAATTTGTCTACACGAACGGAAAACATATCTTTTCCGTGGAGGAAGGGCAAAAGAGACAAAAGCTCGCGGATACCGATTTTTGTCTCAAAGTGGGCGGCATCGCCCGCGCGCATTCGGACGGGAAACTGTTCGACCTCATTTGAACTGCGGAAAACGGGAAAACGATAACGAACGGAGACGATAACGGACGGAAACGGACGAAAGTAGTAACGAACAGAAACAAAGAAACGAAAATAAGCCGGCGGAAAATAAGGAGACTGAAAAACACGGCGGGTGGGAAAATAAAATACTCCCCGGAAAGCTCGGAGCGCTTTCCGGGGAGATTTTTTACTTTTTATTGTTTTTGCGGGCGGGGAAGATCCGAAAAAGCCGATACGTTTTTTGTCCGCATGCGATATACAAAGAAATAGAGGGGTACGCCCAAGGCATAGACCCAGACCGCTTCGGTAGCCGCGAGAGACGCAACATAAGTCCAATAAGTGACTGCTCTCGTTCCGTAAGTCAGATCTCCGCACAAAAAGACGATGATGACGGGAATGACGAATGCGTTCAGGAGAACGGGAAAAAGTCCTCCGAGCACGATTTTCGGCGCGTGCGAGCGAAGGAATTTCCCTGCCGCCCAAGTGCCTACCGCCGCGAGAAGCGTCGCCAAAGAGCCTAAAAATACGTCGTACACCCAAAAGGGAGACGCGATATTGCTCAGCATGCAGCCGATATACAGCGCGGGCACCGCTTCGGGAAAGAAGAGGGGCAGAATACAGAGCGCTTCGGCGGGACGAATCTGCAAAAATCCGTTATAGGCGATTGCCCCGAACGAATAGGTGAGGGCGACGTACAGCGCCGCGATGATTCCCGCGCGGCAGAGGCGTTTCGCCGTAAAAAATCCTTTCATATTCAATTTTACCTCGGTTTTTTTATTCGGAAGTGTTCTCCGAAAACCTTCCGTATGCCGTATTATATCACCCCGTGCGGGAAATTGTCAACTTGTTTTATACAAGATAAATGCAATTTTTGCGGCTTTTTATAAATACGGAAAAATGTAAAAATATTACATTTTTGTTGCAAGACGTGGTAAATTTTTTTACAAATGTGTGTTATAATTTTGTACAGATTCGGGAGGTTTTTTATGAAAAAATTATTTACATGTTTCTGACGGCAATTTTGGTTATCGTATCGCTGTTTTCCGCGGTCGGTTGTAAAGAAGAGGAATATGTGTTTTCCTGTTATGCAAATTCAAGTTCACCCTTATGGAATTTTAGAAGTATTCGTCTGTACATAACGGTTATTTAAGAGAAAATAAAAAAAATAAAAGGAGATAAATAAAAATGGCAAAAACAGCAACCTTGAAGAAAGCAGCGGCCTCAATTCTTTGCGCCGCGGCCCTGTTGTTCGGTGCGATCGGCGTCGGGCTGATGAACCGTCCGTTGACGGCGCATGCGGAAAGCACTTATTTTTCCGAGGCGGAATATACGGACAGCGACAGACTTCTGAAAAGTGACGGAACTTTATCGGACAAAGACATTATAACTTTTTCCGATGAAGTAAAAACCGCAGAAGAGGGAACTTCTTTCCCGGAGCTGACGGAAGTCATTCCCCGACAGCACCTGGAATCGACGGAAGAAAACGCTGTATTTTCCTACAACGGAGCGGAATACGGGTATTATATGGCCAAGGAAGGAGAGTTTTTCGACCTGCTGCTCATCGATTTCGATTATGAATTCAATGAGGAAAAAGTTTCCGAAAACGAGTATTCGATAACGATAAAACCTCTTTTACAGGAAAGTTTTAAGCGCGTGACGGACGGGGAGGGAAATTACGAATGGAAAAAATACGGAGAAGGGAGATATAAGTATTATGTGGCGAATCCCCGTTTTATCAGCCAGCTTCAAAACGAGAACGCATTGAACTACGGAGACGACGGATATTCGAAGTATGACGACGACGGGATGATCATCCAGCAGATGCGAGCGAATTACGGAATCATCAGATATCAAACAGAAGAGGACGCCCTGGAAGTGATGGGGAAATGCGTTTTGGACAAAGTCGTCGGCATGGGGGTAGATTTCGTGGTAGACAGTCTGAATACAATAACCGGAGGCCTTTTCGGAACGATTGTCGACTTAGTAAATTTAGGGCAAGATTTGTACGAGCAAGGGAAAGAAGTTACAATATCGGCAAACAACGAAAACAATATTTTTACGGAATTGTCGAAGAACGAACAACTGAAAGATACCCAGGTGCGAGGTTTTTCGAGAATAGCGGGATTTCTTCCGCAACAGGAAATGATTCTTTCCGCTGCCGACGATTCCTATGCCCAGTGCGTCGTACTTTTAAGCGATACGAATTACAAGAGCAGGCTGACGCAGGCCTGTGAATTCGACATCGTAAGGCGGGCAGGCTTATACGATTCGATGGAACACGTGGCGGGTAACTGGGAAGACGAAAACGCGGAATCGCTGTTTTTCTCGAAAAGGCGGATTTTGTTCGAAGACGAACAGCCGAAATTCGAACTGGACGGAAATGAAGTCAACGGCAAAGAAGTACCGGTCTATCTTCTTCCGGAAGGAAAACAGGTCATTACGTTTACGCCCGAATATTCGGGATTGTATACGGCGGAATTGGGAGCGACGGACGGAGATTTGACGGTCACAATCCGGGATTCGGCCGGAAATACCGTGAAGAACGACGGCGGATATGAACTAAAAGGAGGAGAGGCCTATTCCGTTATCGTCGGCGCAGGGGAAGAGGGAGCAACTACTTCCCTCGGCATAAATTTTGCGGAAGGGAATACCAAAGGAACTATTGAAAGCGGGGAAAAGAGAATTTTCAAAACCAAGATCTGGCAGTCGGACGTCTATACCCTGAATACGCAAAACGGGAACGTTTTGATAGAAAATATTTTCGCCGCGTCTTCCGACGGTTTGGAGGAATATTCCGGGTTCAGCGGCTATACGGCAAGCTCGAAAGTGAGCGTGCCGCTCCCGAAAGGAGAATATTTTATCGTAATACATAATTCGGGAACGATAAAAAATGAATACGAGCTACTGGCGTCGGTGTGTGAATCCAAGCCGGTCGGAGAAGAAATTTCCGTGAAACTCGACGACGACAACTTTACCTTTTTCAAATTTTCGGGCATGGAAGCAAAAAAATACGTCGCCACTCTGAACGACGGGGAAGACGGGAATTATCGCGTCCTCGATTCCGAATTGGAGCCTGTTTCTTTCGATTTAACGGACAGCGGTGTTTGCTATTTCCAAAATTATGACGAAGTCATTTACATAGGACTTAAAGCAGAAAAGGCGAACGGCAAATTTATTCTCAATCCGACGGAATATGCCTTTGCTTGGTATATAGACGGGAAATTAGTGGAGAGTTCCCAAATTTCTTTGGAAAGAGGGGAAACTTATTCTTTGATATTCGTGATAAACGAAGTGATCCAGATAAACGGATATAGTTTGGAGTTACCGGACGGAAATGAATACATCAGCTTGGAAAACAACAATCTTATCATCAGCGACGCATGTCCGACGGGAGAACGCTTTCGGATACAATTCCGATATAACTCCGTCGCCGTTTACGACAGCGACATCGAGGTCACGGTCAAATATACCTTGAATTTTGCGGGAATCGACAGCGTAAACAACGGCGAGAGCCTGACGTTCAGTTGGACGTATACCGAAGAAGATATTACGGAAATCAATTACAGTCTGATGAGGGGAACGGAGACGAAAATTTATACCGTCTATACGAGCGGAAAAACCGTTGGAAGCACATACACGGAAGACATAACGTCTGAGACCAAGAGTTTTACCGAAAAATTCGGGGAAGTGGAAATCAAAATTTACCGCGTCGGCGTTGAGACTTCGAAGGGAGTGGAGTATATAGATTTCGATTCTTCCGAAAGTGTGGACGGGACTTACGGAGGGGGACAGGGAAGCGCCGAAAATCCCTACCTCATTTCCTGCAACAGGCATTTCTATAATCTCAAATATAATAAAAACAATAATATATATTTCAAATTGACCGAACTTCTGAAACTCAGCACCAGGCTGGATATGTTTTACGGCCATTTCGACGGCGGACCTACCCGAATCGAATTTGAGTGCAACGGTTCGGCCGACTTAGGCGTGTTTCAGAACAATTACGGGACGATCGAAGGGTTGCATGTGGAAGCCAATATTACGGGGAACGGAACGTATTGTTATGCGGGCGGAATCGCTTGTTATAACTACGATTCGGGAATCATAAAAGATTGTTCGATAAATTTTACAGGGACGTTTAACACGATCAAAGGAGTAGGAGGAGGCATTGCCGCCGTCAATTACGGAAAAATCGAGGATTGCTGGTCGTCAAACGTAAAGGTAAAAGTGAACGGCGATTTCGGAGGTATTGCCGGAAGGAACAGAGGAAGTATTATTTCCTGTTATTCGGTGGGAACAATTACACTGAATATAGAAAAATATAATGGCTCGTATCAGAATTCTCATGTGGGAACCATTGTCGGACTCAACGACGGGGGAACCGTTTCTTCTTGCTATATAAGTACTAGTGACCACGCTACTACTATTTATATTATCGTAGACGATGTCGACGATAAAAATTTAGCCCCTTACGTGGGGCCTATTTACGGACAAAACGACGGAGGAACCGTGACAAATTGCTGGAAGGACGGATATGTCAAAATTGAAACGGGGAATCTGCATTCTTTCAAAGAAGGGGTTACCAAGTACGACCAGACGAGAAATATTAACGACAATTACGACGTTTAAACAGACGCTTCACACGATCTCCCGACGGCGGTTTCTGCCGTTCATCTCCCAAAGCAGGGAAGAGAGTCCGTCCGATATGATTTCCGCCATAGAATATACGAGATTCAGACGCGTCGTATTCAAAAGCCCGTAATTCAGGACCGATTTCTCCGCTACGATTCCCATAACGGAAATATCTCCGATACTCCCCAGCTTCTTATTGGCTCCCGCGCCGGGAAACAGGGGAGTATCGCTCACTTTTATCAGTCCGATGTCTCCCTCGCTCCCTACCGCCGCGTCTACCGCGATAATCCTTCTGCCGCGGTGCGTCTCTCTCAGAAAAGAACGCATGTATTTGATTTCCTTCGCCGTCACGGGCGCCGACAGCGTACCGTACAAAAACGAACAGAGCCCCTGCGTCTTATACTTCAACATGGAACCTACGATCGGCCCCAGACTGTCCCCGATTGCTAAATCGCTTCCGATACATAATACTACCGGCAATTCGTCCTCCTTATGCGATTCCTTTTTCTTGCTCCGAGAGGGTTCGCGCAGAAATTTATCCACCGCCATCGCCGTTCCGTCGGCTGCCAGCTTGTTGAAAAGATTGAAACAGTATTCCATAAAAGGGCTCCTTAAAACTTTTACAATCGGAAAGATTATTGCCCTTTTTCCTCCCGTTATACCCCCTTCCGTTGAATTTTTTCGCCGCGGGGCTCAAAGACTTGAATTTCATGAAAATATATGTTACAATAAATAAAACTTCGCGCGGATAAAAACTTCCGCAAAAGGCAAAAAACATTTCGGAGGAAATCTGATCGTGTTCAATCTTTTGGCTTTTCAAGCCGCTTACGCACTCGATATCGCCTGTGCGCTCATATTAATTATTTGGGCCTTTATCGGAGCAAAGAAAGGGTTCGTGAAATGCTTTTTCGGACTCGTCTCTACCTTGATAGCCCTCGTCCTCGCCATTACCCTGGCTTCCACCGTTTCGGGCTGGCTCGATTCCGCTTTCGGTATGACCGGATTTTTCAGCGGAAAATTTGAAAATACTTTCCTCAAAATCAACGGCTTTGACGCCGATATTTCTTCCGTCGGCATCGCTTCCGCTCTCGAAAACGTCAATCTCCCCGGATTTCTCAAAGACCTCATTTTGAAAAATCTCGGCGAGGTAAACAATCTTCCCGCCGGCACTACCCTCGCAAGTCAGGTCGCTCCCGTCGCTGCTCAGTTTGTCGGATTGCTCATTTCCGGTCTCGTTATTTTTATCGTCGCTCGGCTTCTGCTCCTCATCGTCGAGAAAATTCTTTCCTCGATCGTGCGTTCCTGGTCCGTGGCCGCCGCTTTGAACGGAATCCTCGGCTTCGTCGTCGGCGCGTTAAAGGCTCTCATCGTCATCTGCGCCGTCCTTGCACTCCTCTCCCTCATTCCGTCCGACGGGCTCGTTTCTTTCTTCGATAAGACCATCGTTTTGAAATATCTCTTTAACGAAAACCCCTTGACAAAACTTTTGGGATTATTCATCAAATTCTGACCGATTCGGAAAGAAAAGCGTCTCCTTTTCCGCAGAATATAGGTATAGATAGGTATAACGCACTATACATTGCAAGCAATATGAGCGCGCTTACCTATTTTACTTTTTAATTTGTTTGTTTTATCATATCTGAAAAATAAATAACGATTTAGCGATATTGGTATAGACAATATGGAAATAAGAGAGTTAAAAAAGAAGGACCATAAAAAGGTTATACAATACGCTATAAAAGGTATGCACTTCGGTTTGTACCTTAAAGATAAATTTTTGCTGAACGCATACGGTAAATATTTTTGGTGTTTGGAATATACTAACGCAACGCAAATAATAGCAGTTTATGAAGGCGATAAACTGTTGGGCGTTCTTCTTGCCGATATGAAAGGGGAGAAAAAGCCGTATAAATCGTTCCGGAAGAAATTGTATATAAAATTTATAGACTTTATTCAAAAATTGTTTTTCAAAGGCGGCGTTATGCCTTATGAAGAAGCAAATAAGGAAATGTTTCGTGCATATTCGGAACGGCACACCCCCGACGGAGAAATACGTTTTTTAGCGGCAGATCCCGACGCAAAAGTTAAAGGTGTAGGAACAATGCTTTTGAACGAGCTTGCACGGAGAGAAAACGGAAAAGAGCTTTATTTGTTCACAGACGACCAATGCACATACCAATTTTACGAGCATCGTGGATTTGAGAAAATAGGAGAAAAAGATATTGTTCTTGAATTAGATAATACAATAAATCTTAAATGCCTGCTGTATCATAAAAAATTACAAACATAAATTACAATTTATATAAAATAAAAAAGGAGCAAAGATTATTGGAAATCTCTGCTCTTTTTTAATCCCTATGGGAATTGCCGAAAATTTTATGCGGAAAATGCAAATATTCCGATGTGGAAAACTGTGGATAACTTCTTCTCTTTTTGATTTATCCACAGAAAAAACAGCAAAAAATGGGGGATAGGGGATAAAAATATGTCTGCTATCCCCTGTTTTTTCGACTTATCCACAAGAAATTTTAAGATTTTCTCCAATGATTTATTCGGGAAATTGATGAGTTATCCACAATTTTGCGTAAAAAAGGGGAAAAATCCGCGTTTAAGCTCAAAAAATTATTTAGTTTGCGCATTTTTTTAAAAAGTTATCCACAATAATCTGAAAAATCGTGTGGACAACCTGCTTTTTATCCACATTCGACGTGGATAACTTCCGAAAGCGAGAAGAAAATATGCTTTATAAATTTATCTTTGCATAGGTTCATTTCGATTATACGGTTTCATGTGAAACGATTCGGGGATAGAAAAGGGAAAAAAGGAACAAAATTTCATACAGGAAGGAAAAACAGGGGAAGCAAAAAGCGGTGAACGAAGAAACAAGGCGGGAAAAAGAAAGCCGTAAAACGGGGAAAGGGGACAAAAAGAAAGTTTTTGTTTTATCGTGTTAAATTTGTGAATGTTTGCTAAATGTTTAGAAATTTATACCGCAAACGCTTGAAAAAAGAGCGGCCTTGTGGTAAAATGTAAAAGAGTCGTAAGACGGACGGAGCTTTATCTTCCGCCTGCCCGTTTCTTTTAAGAAAACGGGCTCGGAAACGGGGCTTTTAAGCAGTATCATTTTCAAGGAGTCAAGACATTGAACAAGAAAACCAAGACAATTATCTGGGTCATCGTCGCCGTCGTGCTGGTGGCGGTCCTCGGAATATTATTCGCGGAAATCATTTCCCCGAGATATACCGAGCTCACCTTTACGGAGTTCTATGAAAAGGTGGCTGCCGGAGAAATCAATCAGGTTTATGCGGACGGCTATAACCTGAAAGGCGTTTTGATCGATGCTTCGGGTAAAGGAATGGCGTATTATTCCACGGTCGGACCTAACCCTTATGACGCGGCGAATCCCATCATTCAAGAGTGGATTGCGAAAGGCGTCGATATTATCTACAAAGACCCCAATGCGGGCAGTATTTGGTCCAGCGTCATTACCATGCTCGGCATCGTGCTCGTCGCGGTCATCTTCTGGCTCATCATGCGCCAGGCGGCCGGCGGCGGAAAGGTCATGAATGTCGGCAAGACCAAGGCGCACGTTCAAAGCAACCTCAAAGTGCGTTTCGCGGACGTCGCGGGCGCGGAAGAGGAAAAGGAAGAATTGCAGGAAGTCGTCGAGTTTTTGAAAATGCCCAAAAAGTTTTCCGACCTCGGCGCGAGAATTCCGCGCGGCGTATTGCTCGTCGGCCCTCCGGGTACCGGTAAGACGCTGTTCGCAAAGGCCGTCGCGGGCGAAGCGGGCGTTCCCTTCTTCTCCGTATCCGGTTCCGACTTCGTGGAAATGTACGTCGGCGTCGGCGCGGCGCGAGTCCGCGACCTCTTCGACCTCGCAAAGAAAAATCAGCCCTGTATCATCTTCGTCGACGAAATCGACGCCGTGGGCCGCAGGCGCGGCGCGGGGCTCGGCGGCGGACACGACGAACGCGAACAGACCCTCAACCAGATCCTCGTTCAGATGGACGGCTTTGAAACGAACGAGGGCGTCATCGTCATGGCCGCGACCAACCGCGCGGATATTCTCGACCCGGCTCTGCTTCGTCCGGGCCGTTTCGACCGTCAGATTCACGTCAATCTGCCCGACGTCAAGGGGCGCGAACAAATTCTCAAGGTCCATGCGCGCAACAAGCCCATGGCTCCCGACGTCAACTTCAAGACCGTGGCGCGCATCACTGCCGGTTTCTCCGGCGCGGATCTCGCCAATCTTTTGAACGAAGCCGCGATTCTCGCCGCCAGAAACGGCAAAAAGCTCATCGGAAACATCGAGCTTTACGACGGTATCAATAAAGTCCTTATGGGGCCTCAGAAAAAGAGCCGCGTCGTCACCGAAGCCGACAAGCGCTGCACCGCGTATCACGAGGCCGGTCACGCCATTCTCGCATGCCTCTGCAAGCACTGCGACCCCGTTCATGAGGTCTCCATTATTCCCCGCGGCAACGCGGCGGGATATACCATGACCCGTCCCGAAACGGACGACAACGACGTTTCCTACAATAAGCTCGTGGACAATATCTGCATGGTTCTCGGCGGCCGCGTCGCGGAAGAGCTCGTCATCAAAGACGTCACCACCGGCGCAAGCAACGATTTACAGAAAGTTTCCGATCTCGCCCGCCGCATGGTCACGCAATGGGGTATGAGCGAAAAGCTCGGCCTCGTCGCCTACGATTCCGACCAGCCCGTGTTTATGGGCATGGAATACGAATACGGCGGCGGCAGCCGCAACGGCTATTCCCAGAAGACCGCCGCGGAAATCGACGACGAAATCCGCCGTTTGGTCGCTTCCGCTCACGAGCGCGCCGTTCAGCTTCTGACGGAAAACCGCGCGATTCTCGACAATATGTCCCGCGTACTCGTCGAAAAGGAAACCATTTACACCGAAGAAGTCGCTATGCTCATGAAGGGAGCTTCCTATTCCGAAGTTATCGATTTTATGGATAAAGAGGAAGGCAAGCGCAAGGATAATCCCTTTGAGAATTTCTCTACCCCTTCCCCCGAACATCTGACTCCGAAAGTATTCGGAAATTGATTTTTTGACCTATGCCGCGATATGTCTGCGGTCTTACGGAAGAGCCGAGGAAAACCTTCGGCTCTTGTCTTTATATATCAGGAGTGTTTCCATGAAACGAACAAGAAAAATTCCCGTTCCCGCCTCTTCTGCCGAAGAAAGGGAAATCGCCGTCGCAGACATCGATTGTGTGGACGACGGCGCGCGATATGGAGAACAGTCTATTTCCGACGGCGGCGCGGCGAGCTCTCCGCCCGAGGCGCTCAAAAAACGCGCCGCTTATCTCCTCCTCAACGGCGTGCCTCCGCTCGTCGTCAATGAAGAGAAGGGGGGCAGGTATCGACTTTTGGCCGGAAAAAACGATCTCGCCGCGGCAAAGCTCGCCGGTATTTCCTCCGTCCCTGCCCGAATTTATCGATTTTCCGAACGCGATGCGGAAATTTTTGCCCTCACGGAAACGCTCAAAAGGGATTCCGCCGGCGCCATGGAAGGGGCTTACCTCATGAGAAGGCTGATTTCCGAGTTCGGATGGACGCAGGACGAAATCGCCGCAGGAATCGGAAAATCCCGCCCCGCCGTCGCCAATTCCCTGCGGCTTCTGACGCTCGCACCCGAGGTCGTGGGACTGGTCGAAAGCGGCAGACTCTCCGCCGGACATGCCCGCGCCCTCGTCTCCGTGCCCAAAGAAAAACAATTCGCTTTTGCGGAGGAGGCTCTCAAACGCGGCTATTCCGTTCGGGAGACGGAACGCGCCGTCAAGGCTTTCCTCACTCCGCCCGAAGTCCTTCAATCGGAAAAGGCCGCGGCCGCCGCAGCCAAGAGCGCGGAGCTCAAAGCGCTCGTCGAGCGCATGCGCGCGGTGTTCCGAACTAAGGTTTCCCTCATTGGCAACGACAAAAAGGGCAGAATTTATATCGATTACTATACGCCCGAAGATTTGTATCGCTTCGAGGAAATGATCGCCGTTCTCGAAAGCAGCCCCATTTTCGACTGACGCGCGCGACAGTTATATAATATAGGCAAAACACGCGAAAGGAATGGGACGCAAGGGGGGAAAACGTAAAAGGCAGGAAAGAGCAAAAGGGCGGGAGACGTAAAAACAGGAAAGAGCAAAAGAGACGATAATGCGGGCGCGCCTCGGACGGGAACGGAAAAGGCGGGAAATCGAAAAGTAAAAAAGAGCCGTTCTCCCGAAAAGAGAGAACGGCTCAAATCAATTCCCCCTGCCGGACATCCGACAGGGGGGAATTAAGATTATTTCGCAAAGAGCAAATGTCCCGTGATGATGAGATAGATAAGATCGACGACGCAAAGTAACCACGTCCAGCCCACGAGCAGGAAAAGCAGGAAGATTACGATATGCACGAGACTTTTTGTCCTCAGCATGACCGACAGTCTGATGAGACATTCCACAATCCAACCGACTACGGGCAGAATGAGGAGCAGTACTTTCAGCAGTCTCGATTGACTGTTAAACCATTTATCAAATGTCATGATACAGCCTCCAAATTTTGTTTCAGTACTTATATTATACCATAATATAAAAAATAATGCAATACCTTTTTGTGAAAAACTTTACTTGTCTTTTTTTTCGTCCTCTTTTCCGTTGTTTCCGAAATCTATTCCCGACAAATCGTCGTGTCTCGCCCGCTTTTCTTCCTCCTCTTGCTTTTGCTTGCAAAGCAGCATAAGTCCGAAAAAGAGAAAGGCACCCAGAACGCAGATTCCCGCCATTCCCCAAGAAACCAGCGCGCCGAGCGGAATGACCAGCGCGACGAATACCGCCGCAATCAGAGTAAACAAAATCCGCAGTGTTTTCAAGATAAACGCCTCCGATAGATTCTTCGGATTCATTGTAGCACAAAAAAGAAGAAAAAGTCAAGTGTGCGGGTGTAGTGCGGGAGGTCGAGAAAACGAAAAGGAAGGGAGAAATCGCAAATACGACGGTTTTTTGCTTTTAATTCCGATTTTCGCACTCCGATAAAAGGTGAGACGACAAAAAAATACGGTCCGGCGAAAAAACCTCGAAAAAAGTAAAAAAAGGTAGATAAAAAGAGTTGACAAGAGGGAAAGAGATATGGTAATATAGACAAGCTGTCCCGAGGAAAGCAAAAAACGGCTTGAAAAAGGTTTTTAAGAAGTCCGAAATAAAAAAAGACAAAAAAAACCAAAAAAAGTTTGAAAAAATGCTTGACAAGAGGTGGAGAGATGTGGTATTATAGACAGGCTCTCACCGAGAGGGGAGGCACCGAGCTTTCGTTCGGTAAAAAGCAGATTAAAAATGGAATAAGAAAGAAATGAGATTTTATTTGACAGACAATGCAAATAGAAGGTAATTTCCGTTAATTTTTTAGAATTGACTTTTCTGCAAAGAGAAGGCAACCTAAAGCAAGTCAGCAAAGAGATAACAAAAAATGTCAGAGCCGTTGTTATGTTGAAAGACATAATGACTTTGAACGAAAAGAACTTAAGAGTTTGATTCTGGCTCAGGATGAACGCTGGCGGCGTGCTTAACACAT